>Ga0302326_10019631_pt1 | contig 13948 bp, 11 predicted proteins | sample Palsa_T0_3_FD_202264 | JGI IMG/M metagenome (GOLD analysis project Ga0302326, IMG submission 202264) | Peat permafrost microbial communities from Stordalen Mire near Abisko, Sweden - Palsa_T0_3 | ecosystem: Environmental > Terrestrial > Soil > Palsa > Peat permafrost | place: Sweden: Abisko... | reverse complement strand
TTCGCTCAAGCGGGACGGTGACGTACGTCGGCAAGGACATTGCATATCACCTTTGGAAGTTCGGTCTGCTGGGCAAGGATTTCGGCTACTTGCCGTTTCATACTTATCCCACCCACGAGTGCTGGATTTCGGCGATCAAGGGCGAGGCGCAGCATCCGCATTTCGGCGACGCCGACAGCATTTACAACGTAATTGACGCGCGGCAGAGCGATCCGCAGAACAACGTCATCGAGGCGTTGCGGCGGCTGGGTTATGAAAAGCAGGCCGATCACTACACGCATTTTTCCTACGAGATGGTGGCACTGACGCCGCGCTGTGCGGCGGAACTTGGCTACACGGTGGCTGAGGAGGACAAGGGCCGCGCATATATAGAGGTGTCGGGGCGCAAAGGATTTGGGGTTAAGGCTGATGATTTGATCGACCGGCTGATTTCGGCGGCGGCTGGTGAAGTGGATTCGCGGCATCCCGAGCTGCCTGCCGAGGAGCGCCATGAAATTGCGCGCAAGATTGCGGTCGGGGCGCTGCGTTACTTCATGCTTCGCTTCACCAAGAACGCTGTCATCGCGTTTGATTTTGCGGACGCGCTCAGCTTCGAAGGGGAGACCGGTCCCTATGCGCAGTATGCAGCGGTGCGCGCGGGAAATATCTTTCGCAAGGCGGGGAGGACGGAAGAAGCGTCGCTCGCTGCGATAAAGTCACTGGCGGTTACGAATGCGGCCGCCGTGTTGCTAAGCGACGACATCTGGGAGTTGTGGCTGACTGCGGGCAAGCTGTCGCTGGTACTGGAGCAGTGCATCCAGACGACCGAACCTGCATATCTCGCGAAATATCTGTTTCAGCTGGCGCAGCAGTTCAACAATTTTTATCACCGCCACCACATTCTGACCGAGGAAGACCCGGCGCGGAAAACGCTTCTGCTGGCCACGGCAGCGATCGCGAGACAGCAGCTGGTGCGGGGTCTGGGATGGATGGGCGTTGAAGTGCCGGCGGTCATGTAGCGGCAGTTTTCCGAGGCAACTGATGGGATAACCAGCGACTCCTATTTGCAGGACGCGAATTCACGCGTTCTTTGAACCGATGAGGAGTTTTCAATGGCGAATCAATTACAGGGAAAGAAAATTGCGATCCTGGCAACGGATGGATTTGAGCAGGCAGAGCTGATGGAGCCGCAGAAAGCGCTGAAAGATGCAGGCGCGGAAGTTCTAGTGATCACGCCCGCAGAAGGGCCGGCGAAGCCGCAGAAGGATGGCGAAATAAAAGGCTGGGACAAGACGGATTGGGGCAAATCGGTCAAGATTGATAGGAACCTGGCGGATGTCCAGCCGGAGCAGTTTGACGCGCTGGTGCTGCCGGGTGGGGTGATGAATCCCGATAAATTGCGGCAGTGCAAGAAGGCGGTCGCGTTCGTGAAAGCCTTTGTGGGTGCGGGTAAACCAGTAGCCGCAATTTGCCACGGACCGTGGACGCTGATTGAAACCGGCGCGGTCAAGGGTCTGACGATAACTTCATGGCTGTCGCTGCAGACTGATCTGAGGAATGCTGGCGCGACATGGGTAGACAAAGAAGTGGCCATCGACAACGGGATTATTTCCAGCCGCAAGCCGGATGATCTTCCGGCCTTTAATGACGCGATTATTCAAGCGGTGAGTGGAGCAGGGAAGTCGGTGGGAAAGACTTCCGGCGCGTCGTCGGAGACGATGCGCCGAGCGTCCTAGGCGCAATCTACTGAGCAAAAAGGCGCGGACATATTGTCCGCGCCCTTTGTTTTATCTCAAATTATCGCGGCGGGGGGAGCGCATAATAGCCGACCGCAGTGCGTGTCCTGGTGTCGGCGTGGTTGACTCGCACTTCCAGCTTGTGGAAGGTAGGTCTCTCCAGGCCGGCCTGGGTTGGGATCTGCACCGCGTACGCCGTGGTTGCATCCGATGCGCATTCGGCGACGCCCGACTTCAAATCGTTGCTGGGCAGGATCGCGAGTCCGCCGCTGTGTACAGCCAGAACCTGCAGGCCGAGGTTGGCGAACTGCGTTTGATTCGTAAATGCGACCGGCTTCAAAAATGATTGATAAAGCGTGTTGCGGAGGTCCGCCGAATCGCCGGCGCCGTGCACGTTGATGCTGTAGAGCGTGATGTGGGCACGCTGCAGCAGCGTGGTCAGCGAAACGATGCTGTCAAAGATTTGCTGCTGGTCCTTCTTGGAATAAAACTGGCCGGGTGTGTCGAGCAGGGGCCAGCCCGGGCTCATCCAGATGACAAGCGTCTGATTGCGGGTCGCCATTGCGTGCACGGCGAGGTCAGAAATACCGTGCAGCGAAATTCCGAGGCGATCTTCCGCGCCATAATATCCAGCCGAGCGACCGATGGCGCGGAGTGGGCTGGAGGTGCTGGAGAGCTGCGTCGCCAAGGCGTTTCCATCGGTCGTCGATGGCGCAATTTCCTTCAACCCTTTGTCGGTCAAGATTTGGATCGAAGTTGGCTGGCCAAGCTTCCCACCGTTGGCGCGCAAGTACGCGATGACCTGCTGCTGCACGTAGGAGATGCTCTGGTAGCGCTGATTGACGCTGTCGAGCAGGATGATGACTTCGGCTGGATGTTCCGGACTCGGCGCCCGGAAGCCGGAGACGGCGACAGGCTGGCCGTTGTCGAGGACTGTAAAATCGCCGACTCCGAGACCCAGTATCGGGTGTCCCGCCGCATCGGTTACGGATACGGGGATTGTGAGCGGGCCGGCCTGCGCGGTCACGGGCGGCAGTGGTTTGCTCAGCACGACGGCGGCAGAGGCGGGAGCCTCCTCCTGCGCGGCGGCCACGGTTGCGAAGCTGAACACCCCGCAAGCAAATACTGCGAGTAAACGAAAGCGACGGACATCCATGTTGAAACCTCTTTCGTGAGGCGACGTTCAGCGCCCCGATCATTAGGACGCAGGAGCGGGCGCTGAAGTCGCTTCAAATCCGCAAGACAGCTTCGTAAGACGGGAAGATCTCAGCTGGCGTAGCTCTTGACCCACTCCAGGATGCTGCGCATGGCGATGCCGGTTGGGCCCTTGGCAATCCACGGCTTCGCGGCTTCCATCCATGCGCAGCCGGCGATGTCGAGGTGGATCCATGGTGTGTCTTCCGCAAATTCTTTGAGGAACATGGCAGCTGTGATGGCGCCGCCCCAGCGGCTGTCGCCGGTGTTCATGATGTCGGCGATGGAGGACTTGATGTGCTCGCGATACTCGTCTTCGGCGGGCAGCTCCCAGAACTTTTCGCCGCTGACCTTAAGGCCTTCCTTGAATTTCGCCAGCGTGGCTTCGTCATTGGTGAACATGCCGGCGTTGATCATGCCGAGGGCAACGACGCAGGCCCCGGTGAGAGTCGCGGCGTCGATCAGGTGCGTGGCGCCGAGCTGCTTCGCGTAGGCCAGGCCGTCAGCAAGGACGAGGCGGCCTTCGGCGTCGGTGTTCATGATCTCAATCGTCTTTCCGGACATGGCGGTCTGGATATCGCCCGGCTTTTGCGCCTTGCCGCTCGGCATATTTTCCGCCGCGCAGATGATGCCGATGACTTTGACATTGGGCTTGAGCAGGGCGATGGCCCGCATGGCTCCCGCCATGGCAGCGCCGCCGGCCATGTCGTATTTCATCTTCTCCATACCGTCGGCCGGCTTGATGGAGATGCCACCGGTGTCGAATGTAATTCCTTTGCCGACGAGGCCGAGAACGGGGCCGCCCTTTTTGTGGCCACCTTTTTTCGGCTCGTAGGTCATGACGATCAGCGCGGGTGGTTCATCGGAGCCCTGGGTGACGCTGAGAAACGCGCCCATGCCGAGCTCGCGCAGCTTTTTCTCGCCGTAGACTTCGCAGTCGAGGCCGACTTGCTTCGCCATCTTGCCAACGCGCTTGCCGAAGATGGTCGGCGTGAGTTTGTTGCCGGGCTCGTTGACCAGTTCGCGGGCGAAGTTCTGGCTCTCGCCGATGATCTTGCCCTCGTCGAACGCAGCCGATGCAGCCTTGCTGTCGCCGGTGGCAACCACGGTCAGGTCGCGGATGCTCTTGTCCTCGCGGTCGGAGCGATAGGTGTCGGGATCGAAGTCGCCGACGAATGCGCCCTCGACAATGGCGCGGATGCAGGGACCCGGCGGCAGCAGCGCGCTTTCCGGCGTGGCGATGGCGAGCTCGGTCAGATTTCGCGGCTTGGCGAATCGGACGGCGGTGCCGGCGCCCTTGCGGACTTCGTGGACGGTGGTCTTGGTGGCTTTGCCGAGCCCGATCAACAACAGTCGTTTGGCGGCCAGGCCTTGGGGAGCGTGCAGCAGCGCGGTCTCCATGGCGCAGGCCTTGAACTCGCCAGAGCGCAGCAGTTCGGCGGCGGCGGCAAGGACGGCGCTGTCCTTCGTCAGCAGAGTGGGCTCGGGCGTGGCATGTTTGCCGGTGGCGTTGTCCTGCGCAAATATGGTGAGCAGTTCAGTCTTGGTTTTTGAGAGCGGTTTTGTGGTCAGTTCAGTCTTCATAAGTGTTTGATTCCTCAATTTCCTGCGCGACGCTTGCTGGCGTTGACGGCGGCGCGGGCCTCGCGATCGGCCTCCCGCTTGCGTTCGGTTTCGCGTTTGTCCCAATCCTGCTTGCCCTTGGCGATGGCCAGCTCGCACTTGACCTTGCCGCGTCGAAAATAAAGCCGCGTGGGAATGAGCGTAAGTCCCTTTTGCTGCGTCTTTCCCTCGAGCTTCCGCAATTCCTGGGTGTGCAGCAGCAATTTTCTAGTACGGGTGGCCTCATGGTTCGAGATATTTCCATGCGAATACGGGCCGATGTGTGCGTTCAACAGGAACGCCTCGCCGTTTTTGACCAGCCCGTAGGCGTCTTTCAAGTTGGCTTTGCCTTCGCGGATGGACTTGACCTCGGTGCCGCGCAGCGCAACACCGGCTTCCATCTTTTCCAGGAGGAAGTAGTGGTGGGTGGCGGAGCGGTTCACGGCGGCGTCCCGGTCACCAGACGCCACGGGGTCACGGGGCTTGGGTTTCGCGGGATTTTTCGGCTGGGCCGGGGCAATATTCTGTGTGGCCTGGCGGGGCATGAAAGTGGTGAAACTTCATGCTAGCACGGGGTTTGCGCTGCATGTCCGCTGACCAGCGGATGGTATACTCAAGGTCGCTTCCCGGCCTGCACTATGCCTTGCCTCGGTATGTCTGGCGGCAGGGCGCACGAAGGCTGGACCTCTCAGGCCCAGTCTGTTTCAAGCTTGCGCGGGGAAACAAAACCTCCCGCCTCGGAGTTGCATGAACCGGAGTTGCATGAATCAGCCTTTGAGTTTTTATTGGCGGCGCGGCATGGCGCTGCTCCTGCTGCTCTGTTTCGCGCTGGCGATGACGCCCCAGCTGTCGGCGGATTCGGCGAAGAAGCTCTTCAAAAAAGGGCAGGACGCTGAGGCGCGCGAAGACTTTGACGCTGCATTCGACTATTACCACCAGGCGTGGCTCAAATCGCCCAAGGACTTGCGCTTCCGGACGTCGTATGAACGGCTCCGACCCGAGGCTGCGTTCGTCCACATCAAGCGCGGGCAGAAGCTGCGCGACGCCAATGACTTTACCGGCGCCATCACGGAATTTCTGAAGGCGCTCGAACTGGATCCGTCGCTTGAAATCGCGCAGCAGGAAATCGGCATCACTCGCCGCAAGATGGCTGAGGTGAAGGCGCAGGAGCAGAGTGAAATGCCGCCGGTTACGGAGACCCAGCCGCTGGACCAGGTGGAGTCGCCTATCGAGTTGAAGCCGTTATCCAACGAGCCGCTGACGCTGCATCTGAATGAGGATTCGAAGGTCGTCTATCAGACCATCGGCAAGCAGGCCGGGCTGAATGTTCTGTTTGATTCTGACTACACCGGCAAGCGCATTCCGGTCGACCTGACCAACACGACGTTGTATGACGCGCTGCGCATTGTCGGCGCCATCTCCGGGACCTTCTGGAAGCCAATTACGCCGAACACAATTTTCGTCGCGCAGGATATGCGCAGCAAGCACTCTGCGTTTGACCAGATGGCGGTGCGGACTTTTTACCTGACGAATCCATCACAGCAGCAGGACTTGAACGACATTCAGACGACGCTGCGACAGGTCATGGGCGAGGGTCCGAAGTTTTATAGCGTGCCTAGCCAGAACGCCATCGTCGCGCGCGGCACTCCGGATCAGCTGACACTGGCCGAGAAGGTGATCGATGACCTGGACAAATCCCGCGCCGAAGTACTGATCGACGTCACCGTGCTCGAAGTCGACAAGGACCTGCTGCGCAATATCGGCATCCAGCTGCCCGGTTCATTTGGGCTGACGTTGCAGGCGCCCTGCTCCAGCGGCACCACGTCGTCGAACTGCTCGGGCTCTTCGTCATCGTCGTCTTCCAGCAGCTCAGGCACCAGCGGCACAACGAGCAGCAGCCCAACGCTGAACCAGCTGGCGTCGTTGAGCGCGACGGATTTTGCGGTCACCCTCGGCACCGCGACCGCGAACCTGCTGCTGAGCGACAGCGACACCAAAATTCTGCAGGATCCGCGCATCCGCGCCACTGACGGGCAGAAAGCGATCATGAAGATCGGCTCGAAGATTCCGATCGCGACTGGCTCTTATTCCTCCGGTGCCAGCGTCGCCGCGACCATCAGCCCGCTGGTGCAGACGCAGTTTCAGTACATCGACCTCGGCACCAACGTGGAAGTGACGCCGACCATCCACTTCAATCACGACGTCACCCTGAAGATCAAAATCGAAGTCCTGACCGAGAATGGCAATGTGACGATCAGTGGCGTGACCGAGCCGATCATCGGCCAGCGTTCTATCGAGCAGGTGATCCGCTTGAAAGAAGGCGAGACCAACATTCTTGGCGGCATTTTGGAGCGCACGGAAACCAAGACCGTGTCCGGGACGCCGGGTGTCGGCGAAATTCCGTTCCTCAAATATCTCTTCAGTTCGCAGCAGAATGAGACGCAGACTTACGAGATCGTCTTCATGCTGACGCCGCACGTCGTCCGAGCGCATGAGGTCAGTTCGCTGAACATGCGCACCATCGACACCGGTACCAGCAACTCGGTTGAGCTGCGTCGCACTGGTCCAACTGTCACTGACGACGGCGCTGCTCCGATCGCTGTTCCGGCGCGTCCGATCGGGACTCCTGCGATTCCTTTGGCGAAGCCCTCACCGGGCCAGCCGTTCATCGCGGCGCCACCGACTTCATCGGCTCCGCCGGCCGTATCACCGGGTGTTCCGGTGCCACTAACCGGTGCGAGCTCCGGCGCAGGATCTGTCACCCTGCTGATGAATGCGCCGCAGACGCCGGAAAAAGTTGGCAGCAGCTTCACTGTCAGCGTGCAGATGGCGGGTGGCAAGGATATTTCTTCCGTGCCGATGGAGATGCAGTACGACCCGCAGAAGCTGACGCTCATCAACGTGGACAACGGCGACCTGCTGACGCGCGATGGCCAGATTGCTTCACTCGTCCATCGCGATGACAACGGCACCGTGAAAATCAGTACTGCGCGACCACAGGGTACGCCGGGCATCACTGGCGACGGCACCGTGGTGGTCGCATCCTTCGTCGCCAAAGCGCCGGGAGATGCGACTGTCGCCATCACGCAGGCGATGCCGCGCAATAGTCAACAACAACCCATGAACGCCGCCGGCAGCCAGGTGGTGGTTCATGTGCAACCGTAGCCATGTTGGACATTCGGCGCCGTAAATCCGGACAGGTCGGCTTGACGCTGGTCGAGCTGATCGTCGCCGTCGCAGTGCTCGGTGTTCTTGCCGTGATGGCGCTGCCGATGGCGCGCTTCGAGGCCAAGCGACAGCGCGAACGTGAGCTCCGCCATGATCTTTGGGACATGCGCGCGGCCATCGATCGCTACAAGGACCTCGCCGACAAGAATGCCTTCCAGACGAAAGTGGACAGCTTCGGCTATCCGCCGGATCTCGAGACACTGGTCAAGGGCGTGGATGTGCAGACCAAGAAAATCAAATTCCTTCGCCGCATTCCGGTCGACCCGATGACGGGCAAAGACGAGTGGGGACTGCGATCGATGCAGGACGACGCCGACAGCGACTCGTGGGGTGGGCAGAATGTCTTCGATGTGTATTCAAAATCCGAAGGCACGGCGCTGGATGGAACGAAGTACAAGGAATGGTAGCTACGCCTCACATCTCGACTGAGGAAAACGCCCGCTCGACGCGGAGTCGCGGCTTCACGCTGGTCGAGCTGCTCATCGTCATGACGGTGATCGCCATCCTGATGGGACTTGCGATTCCGCGCTATCAGGCCAGTATTAAGGCTGCGCGCGAGGCGTCGCTGCACGAAGACCTGCAGGTGATGCGCCAGGCCATCGATGCCTACACCATGGACAAGCAGAAGGCTCCGCAAAGTCTCGACGATCTCGTCCAGGCTGGCTATCTGAAAGGCGTTCCCGAAGATCCGATGACTCGAAAGAACGACACGTGGGTTACGGTCACCGATGACACGCTGGCGAGTCCCGACCAGACCGAGCCGGGCATCACCGACGTCCACAGCGGATCCAGCGAATCCAGCACGGCCGGCACGCAGTATTCTTCTTGGTAGGGAGAATGCGCGGACGTGGCAGATGAAGACTCCGGGCTGGAATTCCAGTCCGCCGTTTACCGGTCGTACGAGGCGCTGCATGCGGCCTCGACTGCATTTTTTGCAGCGAACGCAAAGCAAATTTCGTTGCGGGATTTCGGCAAGGGCGCGCTGGCAGGAGAGTTCATCATTGCCGACAGCCTGCATGGCGCGGCGGCTACTTTGCCGGTTGCCGCGCTGTTAGCCGGTGCGTGTTTTCTTGGCCTCGATAGCGATGCTGAAACCGCCAAGCAGTTGTTGCGCGCTGGGCAATGCGATTTTGTTGTCAATGCGCTGGATGAAGCACTGCGCATTTTAAAGAACGAATTGAGACAGAAGAAACCTGTCGCCGTGTGCCTGACCGGCAATGTCCCGCTGATTCTCGCGGAGATGCTGGAGCGAGGCGTGTCGCCCGAGGTAATGCTGCACGCTGAGGACGCGGACTTATCCGGTCCCATTCCCGGTGAACGCGAGTTGGCGCGTTGGAGCTTGCCGGAGGGCAATCCTGCGATGCTTGCGCGTATTGATGCGATTCTGCTAGCGATGCTTCCCACTGGCGATCGTCCGCGCCGCCGCTGGCTGGAGTCTGCTCCGCGCTTTTTGCCGCGGCAAAGTCCGCCGGCCCGAGTTTGCGCGCTGACTGATGCAGAGTTGGAGCTCTTCGTGGATGCCGTGGCTGGGCGCATCATGTCGGGCGAAATTTCGGGGCCCTTGAGGCTGAGTCGTGGAAACAGAAGTCTGACGCTCGATGGGAAAGACTCTGCTAAGAAAAACGATTTACGCTGACGCGGACAGAATTGTCGCCCACAGTTCCTTCAGGCCGGTTTTCTTGTTGGCGGAGATGGGCATGATTGCGTCGACATTGAGATCGCGCTGCAATTGAGCGAGTGCCTTGCGCAGGGTGTTGCTGCTGTGGCGGTCCGCCTTGGTGGCGACGACAACGAAGGGCCGCTGCCAGCGCTGCAGAGTTTGAAACAGCTGCGCGTCAGATTTCTGCGCCGGGATATTGCTGTCCACCAGGCAAACGCAGAGCGCCAGGCTCTCGCGCTCTTCGAGGTATGGTTCGATAAATGCCGGCCACTCCGAGGAAATTGATTTGGAAATTTTTGCGTAGCCGTAGCCGGGCAGGTCGGCAAAGATCATCTCTGCCGGTCGTTCTGGCCCAGGCTGCAGCGCGAAAAAATTAATTGCGCGGGTGCGTCCCGGGGTGGAAGAAACTCGCGCTTCCACGGAGCCCAGCAGGGCGTTGATCATGCTGGATTTGCCAACGTTGGAGCGGCCGAGAAAAGCGATTTCCGGCACACTGGGCGCGGGGAATTGCTGAGGGCTGGTGGCGGAGAGCAAAAATTTTACGGTCCATTTCATCGCGGCGTCTCAAACCAAGTCTACATACCGGCGTTGGTCTGGCCGTATTCGAGCAGCGTCACCAGCAGGACGCCGCCGCAGATATTGCCGGCTACCGCGGGCACGATCCATCGCGCGTAATCGAGAACGCCGAGCTGGTGGGTGAGCACGGCGGCAAGGATTTCGCCGCTGGTCGCGATGCAGTGCGCAAAGCCGCCCAGTCCGACGACAAACGTCAGCAGCCAGATGAGTGCGACCGATCCGGTGATGGAGTGGCTGGCGCTGACCAGCCACGCGACCATGGCGATAATCCAGCCGCCGATGACAGCGCTCCAGAAAACCGGCCAAGGCCGCACCATCGCGGCCTCCACGCCAAAATGTGCCATCGATGTTACAAATTCGGGCTTGAGAGCGCCGGTCTTTGTCATCAGCATGGCAAACAATAAAGCTCCGCAGACATTGGATGGCAGAACGAGGGCCCAGAGGCGCATCGTCTCGCGAACGTGGCCGCGTTCGCTCAGCACCAGGGCGACGGGGTAAAGCGTGTTCTCGGTGAAGAGTTGCGAGCGGCCGAGGATGACGACGATAAATCCGATGGGATAAAGCATTTTGACGACAAATTGCGCGCCGCCTGAGTTGCCGAGTAGCGCGGCGGCGATGGAGATGGCCAGCGCGGTGAGGCCCATGCCCATGCCGCCGGCCAACCCGGAGACGAGCAGGCTGAAGGCGTCGCGACCCAGCTCCTGGCGTGCATTTTTCGACACCTGCTCGTAGATGGCGTGCGCAGTCGGCCGCTCCAGCTCGAGCTGCGGCGCGGACGAATTCGGCTCCGCTACTTTCTTGGGACGCCGTTTGAATCTGTTTTGCGCGAACGCCATCGGGGTAGGATGCCAGTTTATCCCGCGAGCGAGAGATGAGTAAGTTTTATCGCGGCAGCAAAAGTATCGGCGTCCCGGAGGACGCCGGATTGGTAACGCGTACGAAACGAATTACTGGTGGGCGATGGGCTGCTGGGTTTGCGACAAATCCGGAGTTCCGGACAGAACTTCAGGCGTCTCTTCCGCGAGCTGGGGCAGCTTGCCTTCGAGTGCGATGCGCAGGACATCGTCCATCTCGGCAACGAAATGCAGCTTCATCGCGGACTTGAGATTTGCCGGCAAGTCGGCCAAGTCACGTTCGTTGTCGGCCGGAAGAATCGCTTCGAAAATTCCCGCACGATGCGCGGCCAGCAGCTTCTCTTTCAATCCGCCGATGGGCAGCACCTTACCGCGCAGCGTGATCTCACCGGTCATGGCAATGTCGCGCCGCACTGGAATCTTGATGAGCGCACTGGTCAAGGCGGTAGCCAGCGTAATGCCGGCAGAAGGACCGTCCTTCGGGATCGCGCCCTCGGGGACGTGGATGTGGATGTCGAGGTTGCGATAGAAATCGCGCGCCAGGCCGAGGTGATGCGAGCGGCTGCGGACGTAGCTGAGCGCGGCCTGCGCGGACTCCTGCATGACGTCGCCCAGCTGGCCGGTGAGGGTCAGCTTGCCTTTGCCGTCGAGAACCTGGACCTCGGTCGACAGAATGCTGCCGCCGGCTTCGGTCCACGCCAGGCCGGTGACGAGCCCGACTTCGCTCTTGTCGTTGACTTGCGATTCGCGGAATTTGGAGACGCCGAGGAACTCGTTGACGTTCGCGGCGGTCACTTCTTCCTTATGTTTTTTGCCAGACTTGATGACGCGCCGCGCGACCTTGCGGCAGACGTTGCCAATCTCGCGTTCCAGATTGCGGACGCCGGCCTCGCGCGTGTAATGGCGGATGATCTCTAGAATCGCGTCATCCTGGAACGACAAGTTTTTGTCGGTGAGCCCGGTCGCCTCGCGCTGCTTTTTCAGCAGGTATTGCTTGGCGATTTCGAGCTTCTCCTGCTCGGTGTAGCCGTGCAGCCGCAGAATTTCCATGCGGTCTTGCAGCGCCGGCGGAATGGTGTGGAGCACGTTGGCGGTCGCAACGAACAGCACCTGCGACAGGTCGTATTCGACGTCGAGATAGTGGTCCTGGAATGCGGTGTTCTGCTCGGGGTCGAGAACCTCGAGCAACGCCGAAGCCGGGTCGCCGCGGAAGTCCGACGCCATCTTGTCGACTTCGTCCAGCATGAAGACGGGGTTCCGCGTGCCGGCTTTCTTCATGCCTTGAATGATTTGTCCGGGAAGGGCGCCAATGTAGGTGCGGCGATGGCCGCGGATTTCGGCCTCATCGCGGACGCCGCCCAGCGACATGCGGACAAATTTGCGGCCCGTCGCCTTCGCGATGGACATGCCGAGCGAAGTTTTGCCGACGCCGGGAGGCCCGACGAAGCAGAGAATCGAGCCCTTGGGATTCTTGACCAGCTGGCGCACGGCGAGAAATTCGAGGATGCGCTCCTTGATTTTTTCCAGACCGTAGTGGTCGGTGTTGAGAATCTTTTCCGCGTGATCGATAGAGCGAATGTCTTTGGATCGCTTCTTCCACGGCACCGCGAGGAGCCAGTCGAGATAGTTGCGCGACACGGTGGACTCGGCTGACATTGGCGGCATTGCTTCGAGTTTCTTCAGCTCCTGCGTCGCTTTTTCGAGCACATCCTTCGGCATGCCCGAGGTATCGATCTTCTTCTTCAGATCGTCGAACTCGCTCTTCTCGCCGCGGCCTAGCTCCTTCTGGATGGCCTTGATCTTCTCGTTGAGGTAGTACTCTTTCTGCGCGCGCTCCATCTGCCGCTTGACGCGGGTTTGGATGGTGCGGTCCATGTTGAGCTTCTCAATTTCGATGTCGAGCACGTCAGCGACGCGGGTCAGCCGCTCGGCGGGATCGAAAATCTCGAGCAACTGTTGCTTGTCCTCGATCGAGAGCTGCAGGTTGGCGGCGATCGTGTCCGACAACTTCGCCGGGTCATCCATGCGGACGGCGGCGATCATGGTTTCGTAATTCAGCGACTGCTGCAGCTTCACATATTGTTCGAAGAGGGAAGTGACGCGCTGCATCAGCGTTTCGAGGGTGACGCTGGTGTCGGCGCTCGGCTTGCCCAGCTTGATCGTGGCGACAAAAAATCCGTCGGCGTCGGTGACCTCAGTTGCGCGCGCGCGTTCCACGCCCTCGACCAGTACCTTGATATTGCCGTCGGGCAGCTTGAGGCTCTGCACGATGTTGGCCACCGTGCCGACCTGGTAGATATCGCCAGCAGCCGGCTCGTCCACGCTGGCGTCATGCTGGGTGGCGAGGAAGATTTTGCGGTCGCCGTTCAGAGCCTCTTCCAGGGCGCGCACGCTGGACTCCCGCCCGACGACAAACGGCGTCATCATGAACGGGAAGATGACCACGTCCCGGATGGGCATCATGGGCAGCTTCCGGGTTTCCAATTTCTCTCGCGACGCGGATTGAGTCACACGGCCCTCCAGCTCTTATTTGAGCAATGACACTTTGTTAGATGTGATTGTATGCCCGAAGTTCCATCGAAAGGATAGTTGTGGATGGCACGGGAAGCGATTGTGACAAGTCACGAACGGCTTCGGAAAAATGACGATAGTTGTAGGAATGGCCAAATGGAAAATCCACGTGGCAATGGGAGACGCAACCGGCGCGGCCCGTTGTATATAGTTACGAATTCGCAGCGCTGCGGTTCCAGAAGGGGAAGCCTAGCCGGCTTTTTCCAAAACGTCGGAGGGTACGCGGCGGTTCAGCACCATCTGCTCGGTGACCTCGAAATCCTTAATCTTTTTGTTGCCGGGCAGGTGATACATAAGGTCAAGCATTAACTCTTCGAGGATCATGCGCAGACCGCGGGCGCCGACCTTGCGTGCCAGAGCTTCGCGCGCGATGGCGCGGGTGCCGTCCTCGGTGAAGTGCAGCTTGACGCCTTCGTACTCAAACAATTTCTGATATTGCTTCAGGATCGCGTTGCGCGGCTGGGTCAGGATTTGCACCAGCGCGGCTTCGTCAAGCTCGTCCAGAATGCCGACGACGGGAAGCCGGCCGACAAATTCCGGGATCAAGC
>Ga0302326_10019630_pt1 | contig 13948 bp, 9 predicted proteins | sample Palsa_T0_3_FD_202264 | JGI IMG/M metagenome (GOLD analysis project Ga0302326, IMG submission 202264) | Peat permafrost microbial communities from Stordalen Mire near Abisko, Sweden - Palsa_T0_3 | ecosystem: Environmental > Terrestrial > Soil > Palsa > Peat permafrost | place: Sweden: Abisko... | reverse complement strand
CAGCACGATCCGGCCGACCGGATCGGCCGAAAGGCGGCAGTATCCCCGCAGGTCGTCGAAGGTGCGATAACGGGTCACGAGCTGGTCCTGCCGGTTGGCCTGAATCAGGTCGAGAAAGGGCTGCTGCGGTATCGCGCACTGCGCCACGGCAGGGCCAAGCGCCCGGACCACGCTGAGTTCCGGCCCCCCGTCCTGGCCCGGCCTGGCCGCGGCCGCCAGGTCCTGGCCCGCATCCCGCCGGCCCGCATCCCGCTGGCCCGGATCCCGCTGGGCCGGATCCCGCTGGCCCGCATCCCGCTGGGCCGGATCCCGCTGGGCCGCATACAGCCTGCCCAGGTCCGTCGCGAGCTCATCGAGCAGGCGCGTCCGCTCGGCGGCTGGCGCCTTATCCCCGATGTCGTCGGCCGTCCGGGCGAAGCCGTACACGGCCATCAGGTGCTGGCGGTGGCGCGCGGGCAGCAGCCGGAGGGCCACCGGGAAGTTCTCGCCCGTCGACCGCGCGGCCATGGCCGCCGAGATAGCAGCCGCAGTCCCGGAAGCAGCCGCAGTCCCGGAAACCCCAGTCCCGGAAGCGGTCGCAGTCCCGGAAGCAGCCGCAGTCCCGGGAACCCCAGTCCCGGAAGCGGTCGCAGTCCCGGAAGCAGCCTCAGTCCCGGAAACCCCAGTCCCGGAAGCGGTCGCAGTCCCGGAAGCGGTCGCAGTCCTGGCAGCCCCAGTCCCGGCACGCGCCGCGGCTACGGCGGCCGCGACCGTGTCAGCCGACATGCTGGATGTTCCCTGCGGAAACCCGTTGTCCATTCGCGTCCCGTCGCGCGTCACGGTCCTTATTTCTGCACAGTTCTCATAGAATTGCAAATAATGACATCGACGTCATATGACACGCGCGTCGCCTTTCCCGAGAATCATGACGCGGATGTCACGTGACGTCCGTGTCGCCTTTCGGAGAACCACGGCAGGCGACCGTGGTGAGCAGATCCTAATATGCCGGCCGGGCTAGCGGACGAGTCTTGTTCCTTTCGCGCTCGATTGCAATAGTCCCGTGGCCGACCGAATTAATGTCCTGGGTAAAAGCCATATTGCGCGGGGCGGGCCGCCGCCAGGCTGCGCGGTCGCCGTCAGGCGCGCCAGCCGCTCCGGTCAGGCGCGCCAGCCGCTCCGGTCAGGCCCGGCTGCCGCTCCGGTCAGGCCCGGCTGCCGCCGCGGTCAGGTGCGCCGGCCGCCGCGCTCAGGCGCGCCAGATGAGAACCAGCGCACAGTCGTCCGAGCTGCGTGCGCCTGCCTGCATGGACCGGACAAGCTCGCTGGCACCAGCCCCGAATCCGGTGGCCACCAGCCGGTCCGCCTCGCCGAGCAGCCGGTCGATCCCGGCGTCGATGTCCCGGCCCGGCACCTCGACCAGTCCGTCGGTGTAGAGCATCAGCGCGTCACCAGGCCGGAGCACGCCGCGTTCGGGAGCGCCGCGCAAGTCGGGAACCACCCCGAGGACGATCCCGTGCGCCTGGGTAATCCGCCAGGTTCCGGCGCCCGCGTCGAAATGCGCCGCCGGCGGGTGCCCGGCTGAGGCCACAATGTAGTCCCCGGTCGCGAGGTCCAGCGAGAGGTGGACGGCGGTGACGAAACCCTCCGCGGACGGCCCTCGCTGCAGATAGGCATTGCACGAAGCGAGAAAGTCGCCTCGCGGCACCGAGCCAAGTAGCCCGCCGAATGCGCCGGATAGCAGCAGCGCCCGGGTACCGGCGTCGATCCCCTTTCCCGGCACATCGACGAGCGCCACCTCAAGGGTCTTGCCGTCGCTGGCGGATACCAGGAAGTCGCCGCCGAACGATGCCCCGTCGGCAGGCTTCAGCACCGACGTGGATCGCCAGCCGTCCGGCAGAGCGGGGAGCCTGCCCTGAGCGCGGATCCGGTCCCGCAGTTCGATCAGCATCTGGTCTCCGCGCAGGCCATGGACGCCGAGCTTTGCCCTGGTCCTGGCCAGCACAAGCGCGAAGGCAGCGGTGACCACGATCGTCGCGATGATGCCAGGGCCGGCCCTGCCGTCCGCCGCGTCGTAGGCCAGCATCACCGCAACGACACCGAACAAGATCAGCAGCGCGCGCGGCCAGAGCAGCATCCCCCCGGCCAGGATCGGCAAGATCATCACGCCGGGCGAGAACCACGACCCCGACACGTGCACGCCCGCGATGCCGATGCCCACCGTGACAGCCGCGAGGACACCGAAGAGCCGCCGGTTCCTGGTAATGAACTGCCGGCTGACCCAGCCACGCACTCGCGCCGCTGCTGCCTGCGCGGCGCGAAACTGGCGGTGCGGCACCGAGGTAACCATGTTGGCCGCACTGTACCTGCCGACGGCGCTGTACCTGCGGACGGCGCTGTACCTGCCGACGGCGCTGTACCTGCCGACGGCGCTTTACCTGCGCCGACGGCGCTGTACCTGCGACTGTGGAACGCTGGCACGCCGCCACGGACCAGCCGTCATCGGCGGGCCGTGCGAGACTGGGCCGGGAGGCCGTGATGCTGGCGATGAAGATAACGGTGGATGCGGCGATGCGGGCCAGGGACGTTTCCCCGCCGCGGCCGGAGGATGTCGCCAGGGCGGCGGCGGCCGACGCGGGCTCCAGGGGATCCAGCCGGACAGGTAGCCACGGCCACCCGGCCCGCGACAGCTCAGCCAGCACCGGACGTGCGGTCAGCCCGGCCGCGCCCGGACGCCCGGCGACGCCGGTAAGCCCGGCCGCCGTGGGAAGCGCGGCCGGCACCGGAAGCGCGGCCGATCCGGCCACGCCCGGAAGCCCGGCCGCCGTCGGCAGCGCGCGCTCACCTGGTGCACCGGACTCAGGCAGCACGGCCCGCTCTGCTGAGGCCGGCCTGCCGTCGCCAGCAACGCGGCGACGCGGCCGGCGACGACCGCACCGGTGAACGACCGCTACCCGCCGGGCAGCGGGGGGAGCTCGCCGGTCTCCTCGTAGTCGGCGATCATCGCGAGCCGCCTGGCGTGCCGGGGCGCGCCGGAGAACGCCGTGCCGACGAAGACCTGCGCGAAAGTGACCGCCAGCTCGATGGGCTGCTCGCGCGCACCGAGGCTCAGCACGTTCGCGTCGTTGTGCAGCCGCGCCAGCCGGGCGGTCTCCTCGCTCCACGCCAGGGCCGCGCGAACGCCGCGAATCTTGTTCGCCGCGATCTGCTCGCCGTTGCCGGAGCCGCCGATGACGATCCCGAGGCTGCCAGGGTCGGCAACTGCGCCACTGGCCGCGCGCATGACGTACGGCGGATAGTCGTCGGTGTCGTCGAGCTTGGCTGGACCGCAGTCCACGGGCTCATGCCCGGCGCTGGCCAGCCATTCGACGAGACGGCCTTTCAGCTCGTAGCCGGCATGGTCCGATCCTAGGTAGACGCGCACGCTTGCCAGTCTGGCAGACCGGCTCAGAACTGCATCGCCTTTATCTCCATGTACTCCTGCAGGCCGTGCGCCCCGAGTTCCCGCCCGTAGCCCGACTGGCCGAACCCGCCGAACGGCGCTGCCACGTTCCACGCCCCGCCATTCACCTCGACCTGCCCGGCCCGCAGCCGCCTGGCGATGGCCACCGCGTGATCCTGGTCGGCTGACCAGACGGCGGCGGCCAGGCCGTACGGCGTGCCGTTGGCGATCTCGACCGCCTCGTCCTCGGACGAGTAAGGGATCACCGAGAGCACCGGCCCGAAGATCTCCTCCTGTGCTATCACCATGCCCGGCGTGACGTCAGCGAAGACCGTCGGCTGGACGTAGTAGCCGGTGTCCAGCCCGGCCGGAGGCTGCGGCCCGCCAGCGGCCAGCCGCGCGCCCTCGGCTATCCCGCGCTCGATGTACCCCCGCACCCTGTCCCGCTGGGGCGCCGAGACGAGCGGGCCGAGCCGGACGCCCTCGGCCAGCGGGTCGCCGGTCGTGTAGCGCCCGGCGTTCTTGGCCGCCTGGCCGACCGCCTCGTCATAGCTGTCCCGGTGGACGAGCATCCGGGTCAGCGCGTTGCAGCTCTGGCCTGAGTTGATGAACGCCTTAGCCACCCCGACCTTGACCGCAGTGGCCAGATCGGCGTCCGGCAGGATGACGTTCGCCGACTTGCCGCCCAGCTCAAGCATGACCCGCTTGACGGTCGCCGCGGCGACCTCGGCGACTCTCGCCCCGGCCCTCGCTGAACCGGTGAAGGACACGATGTCAATGCCCGGATGGCCGGCGATGGCCTCACCAACCACCGGCCCGGTACCGCTGACCAGGTTAAATACGCCCGCAGGCAGGCCGCTCTCGTGGAAGATCGCTGCCAGCTCGTAGGCGGCGAGCGGAGCCACCTCACTTGGCTTGAGCACGACCGAGCAGCCTGCGGCGAGCGCCGCGGCGACCTTGTTCACGATCTGGTACAGCGGGTAATTCCATGGCGTAATCGCCCCCGCGACGCCGGCCGGCTCGCGCACGATCAGCGAATTGCCGAGCCGCTCGCCGCTGAAGTCATAGGAGGAAAGCAGCTCTACGTAGCTGGCGAGCACCTCGAGCGGCGAGCCGACCTGAACGGTGCGGGCGAAGGCCAGCGGCGATCCCATGTCAGCCGAGATGGCCACCGCCACGGTGTCCGCCCGTTCCGCCAGCAGCTCGCGCGCCGCCTCCAGGCGGCGCGCCCGCTCGGCCACGGGCGTGGCCGCCCAGCCGGGGAAGGCCGCCCGAGCGGCGCCCACCGCGGCGTCGACGTCCGACGGGTGACCGGCCGGGACGCGGTCGATGACTTCCTCGGTCGCTGGGTTGACCACGTCGATGCCGGAGTCACTGGCCGATGAGGTCCAGGCACCGCCGATGTAGTTGCTGCGCATGCCTCCATCCTCGCTTACCACGCCCGTCCTGCCCAAGCCGCCGTGCGCGGGCCGGGCGGACAGGCTTCTTCCTGGTGATTACAGGCTGTAGAGAATTTTGACGGACAAAGAGCCAGAACTTAGGCGACAAAACGCACACAGCCTCCGACTGTCCGGCAGTACCAGCTGTTTGATCCCACGAGAGCAGTCGCGGAGCAAGCCATTTACCAGGAAAAATGTTAGTAACCATCGGGCGTCACTTCATTTCGTGATACAACGCTTCCGTTGCGTGACGAAAGGAAATTGTCACTTTCCGTGACAGACACGAAATACGCACCTGAAGGTACCCGGATGACTCGACAGTCCCCGTACGCGTGGCCCCCCCGGCCATCTCGCCCTCCTCAGCACGCTGCCGCGCTCGGCGGCCATACGGTGCTGCGCGGACGTGCGCACCGCGCCATGAAGCTCCTTCTTATCGCGACCGCCTGGGTGACAGGCCTGTTCATGGTCATCGCCGCAGTGACCGCGGTCGCCCTGGCGACCGGGCCAGCCGTCAGCACCAGCGGCGCCGGCGCGGTTCAGACAGGGTTCGGCAGCGGCCGGACGGCCGGGGACGAGGAGGCGGGCGGGTACAGCAGGAGCGGCGACCATTTTCAGCCTGGCCAGGAACGAGCGGGCCAGCAACGAGCCGGGCAGCAACGAGCCGGGCACGGCCGGGCCGGCCAGGAACGAGCGGGTTCCGGCCGAGCTGGTCACCAGCGCGGCCGCCGGGACCGGACCGGCGGCAGCCGGACCCACCGAGGCGCAGCCACGCGGGCTGCGCCGGCCGCTGCCGGGCCGTCGGCTCCGACCCGGATCAACGTGGTGTACGCCCACACCGGCAGCACCAGCACCAGCCCGTTCACGATCGGCGGCGACGGCAGCTGGGAGCTTGCCTGGTCCTATAGCTGCGCCTGGCCAGACGCCGACGACAGCTTCACGGTCAGCGAGGACGGCACAGGCAGCGTCGACGGCACGTACGTCATGCGGCTGGGGACCGCCGGACACGGTGTGACCTGGGCGCACCGGGACTCTGGTACTCACTACCTGGCGATCAGCACGGCATGCCGGTGGCAGATCACGGTCACCAGCTAGCCCTGACGGTAACCATCGACCGGGTGTTTCCTGGCCCGTGGCCCGAACGCTCATTGGCAACAGGCGCCATGCGGCAGGGGCAGCGCGTCAGTCGAAGATCGGATCCCTGGTGCGACTGCGCTTCAGCTCGAAGAAGCCGTCGGTGCCCGCGATGAGCAGTACGCCGTCCCAGAGCTTCGCAGCGGCCTCGCCGCGGGGGATCGGGGAGACGACCGGTCCGAAGATCGCCAGGTCACCCACGGCGATCACCGGCGTGCCCACCTCGTATCCGACCCGGTCGATGCCGTCGGCGTGCGACGCTCGCACCGCCTCGTCGTAGTCAGTCGAGTCCATCGCGTCGGCCAGCTCGGCGGGCAGCCCGGCCTCGGCCAGCGCGGCCTCGATGGTGGCGCGGTTCCGCTCCGCCTTCTGGTGGTGGAAGCGCGTGCCGAGCGCGGTGTACAGCGGCCCGAGGACCTCGGGGCCGAGCTTCTGCTCGGCCGCGACGCAGACCCGGACCGGGCCCCACGCCTTGGCCATCATTTCCTTGTAGTTCTCCGGCATGTTCTCGTTGTTCTCATTGAGCACAGCGAGGCTCATCACGTGCCAGCGGGGTAGCACCGGGCGCACTTTCTCGACCTCAAGCAGCCACCGCGAGGTAATCCACGCCCACGGGCACAGCGGGTCGAACCACAAATCGACCGGGGTGGGCTCCTGCTCGGTCATACGCATCTCCTCGGTGCAACGGTCCCCCAGCGAAACGTCCCTACAGGCGAAAACGTCCCGAGAGCTGACAACCAGGAAACGGGCCTGGGCATTCCAGCACGCGGCATGGGATTATGCCGAAACGGCCAGCCCAGGGAAGGGGCACGCACCGTGGCTAGCAACCTCACGCGCAACGAGGCGCGCGACCGCGCTCGGCTGATCGAGATCGAGTCCTACCGGATCGAGCTCGACCTGGCCGGCGGCGAGACGACGTTCAGGTCCTCCACGACCGTGACCTTCCGCGCGGCCAGCCCCGGCGCGTCGTCCTTCATCGACCTCATCGCGCTCCAGGTCCGCGAGATCACGCTGAACGGCAGACCGCTCGACCTGGGGAACTTCACCGGGGAACGGATCATCCTCGAAGGCCTGGCCGACGTCAACGAACTCCGGGTCGTCGCGGACTGCGCCTACTCGCGCAGCGGCGAGGGCCTGCACCGGTTCACCGACCCGGCGGACAAGGACGTGTACCTCTACTCCGACCTGGAACCGTTCGACGCGCACCGGATCTACGCGTGCTTCGACCAGCCCGATCTGAAGGCCAGGTTCGAGTTCACCGTGACGTGCCCGCAGACGTGGCTGGTGATCTCCAACGTGGCGCCGGACGTGACCGCCGAGCCGGCCGGGCCCGGCGCGGCGCGCTGGCACTTCCCGCCCACGCCGCCGATGGCCACGTACGTCACCGCGATCGCAGCCGGCCCTTACCACGTGGTGCGCGCCGATCACGACGGCATCCCGCTCGGCATCTACTGCCGCCAGTCGCTGGCCGGCTACCTGGACCCGGACGAGATCTTCGAGGTGACCAGGCAGGGCTTCGACTTCTTCCACGACTCGTTCGGCGTGCGATACCCGTTCGGCAAGTACGACCAGCTGTTCGTGCCGGAGTTCAAGGAAGGCGCGATGGAGAACGCCGGCTGCGTGACGATGACCGAGGACTGCGTCTTCCGCTCGAGGGTGACCGACTCGGCCAGAGAGAGCCGCGCCTCGGGGATCCTGCACGAGATGGCGCACATGTGGTTCGGCGACCTCGTCACCATGCGCTGGTGGGACGACCTCTGGCTGAACGAGTCGTTCGCCAGCTGGGCAGGCACCGTGGCGCAGGCCGAGGGGACCCGCTGGGCGCAGGCATGGACCACCTTCGCCCAGGCATGGAAGGCGTGGGCCTACCGGCAGGACCAGCTGCCCTCGACGCACCCGATCGCGGCCGACACGCCGGACATCGAGGCGGTCGGGCTCAACTTCGACGGAATCACCTACGCCAAGGGCGCGGCCGTGCTCAAGCAGCTCGTCGCCTACGTCGGCCGGGACAACTTCCTGGCCGGGGTCCGCGCCTACTTCGCCCAGCACGCCTGGGGAAACGCGTCCCTGGGGGACCTGCTGGCCGCGCTGGAGGAGGCATCCGACCGAGACTTGTCGTCCTGGTCGAAGCAGTGGCTTCAGACAGCCGGGGTGAACACGCTGCGGCCCAGCTACAGCTGCGACGGCGAGGGCCGCTTCACCACGTTCGCCGTCGTCCAGGAGGCCGCGGCCAGCCACCCGGTGCTCCGTGCGCACCGGATCGCGATCGGCGTGTACGACCGGACCAGCGCCGGACTGGTGCGGCGGCACCGGGTGGAGACCGACGTAGCGGGCGAGCGCACCGAGATCCACGCGCTGGCCGGCCAGCGCCGCGGCGACCTCGTCCTGGTCAACGACGACGACCTGACCTACGCCAAGATCCGGCTGGACGACCACTCGCTGTCCACGCTGCTCAGCGGGACCGGCGACTTCGCCGACTCACTGCCGGCGGCGCTGTGCCTGGCCGCCGCGTGGGACATGTGCAGGGACGCCGAGCTTCCGGCGCGCCAGTACGTCAGCCTGGTGCTGTCCAGCGCGGAGTCGATCGCCGACGTCTCGGTGCTGCAGGCCGTGCTCGCGCAGTCGGCCGCGGCCGTGCGGCGGTACGCTGACCCGGCCTGGCGCAGCGGCGGCCTTGAGCGCCTCGCCGCCGGGCTGCGCGAACTCCTGGACCATGCCGAGCCAGGTTCGGACCGGCAGCTGGCGTACGCCAGGGCGCTGGCAAGCGTGGCCACGACGCTGGCCGACCTGGCGCTGCTGGCCGAGCTGCTCGCCGGGTCCGCGGTGATCGACGGACTCGCCATCGACACCGAGTTCCGCTGGCTGCTGCTGCGCCGGCTGGTCAGTCGCGGTGCCGCCGGGCCGGCCGAGATCGACGCCGAGCTGGACAGGGACCGCACCGACGCGGGCGAACGGCACGCCGTCACGTGCCGCGCGTCGATCCCCGACCCGGTGTCCAAGAAGGACGCCTGGGCGCAGATCGTGAGCGGCGAACTGCCGAACGCCGTCTTCCGGGCCACCCTGGACGGCTTCGCCGACCCCGACCACGATCACGCCGAGCTGCTCGAGCCGTACGGCCGGCGCTTCTTCGAGGAGGTAGGGCGGGCCTGGTCGCAGTGGAGCTCGGACATGGCGCAATGGTTCGCGAAGTACGCCTACCCGAGCGACATGATCACGCCGGCCGCGATCGCGGTGGCCGACGAGTACATTGCCCGCACTGGTCTGGCGGCACCGCTGCGCCGCCTGCTGTCGGAGGGCCGCGACGACGTCGCCCGCGCGCTGCGCTGCCAGCAGCGCGACGCCGCCGCCGGCTGACCTGGGATCCGGCCCCCTGACCAGCAGCGCGACTCCCGCCGCCGGCTAGCCGCCAGGCCCAGGTCCGGCGGCCGCCGCGGCGACGGCACGGACCAGCGGCAGCGCGGGCAGGCTCTCCAGCAGCACCGCGCGGCCGCCCGAGTCGCACAGCGGGATCCGCCAGTTGGGGTACTCGTCGCTGGTGCCCGGCAGGTTCTGCGCCCGGCGGTCGCCGACGGCGTCGGCCAGCGAGACGCTGATCAGCTGGGCCGGCGTCCTGGCCAGGTAGGCGTACAGCGCCACGGTGAACTCGGCAGGTCCAGGACGCGCGGCCGCGGGGATCAGGCCCTCAGCCACGAGTGCGTCCCGCCAGCGCACGAGCATCAGCTCCGCGGTGCTGCGTTCTGCCTCTTCTGTCAGTTTCAGCAGGCCAAGCCGCGCGCGGACGCTCACCTGCTCGCCGGTCAGGAAGGCGGTGACCGGCGGCACGTCGTGGGTGCCCACGGTGGCCATGCAATGGCGCCGCCAGTGCTCAGGCCGCAGCGGCGTCCCGTCCGTCTCGCGGGCGAACCAGAGCATGCTCGTGCCGAGGATGCCGCGTTCGGCCAGGTAGTCGCGGATCCACGGATCGACCGTGCCGAGGTCCTCGCCGATCGCCAGTTCGCCGGCCATGGCTGCCCGGCCGGCCAGCGCGCCCACCGTCGCCTTGTGGTCGTAACGCACGTAGGCCCCGCGGTCAGGGGTCATCCCCTGCGGCACCCACCACAGCCGCATCAGCCCCATCACGTGATCCACCCGCAGGCCGCCGGCGTGCCGCAGCGCCGCCTCGAACAGGCCAGCCAGCGGACGGTAGCCGGCCGCCGCAAGGCGCCCGGGATGCCACGGCGGCTGCGCCCAGTCCTGGCCGAGCTGGTTGAACCCGTCCGGCGGCGCGCCCACGCTCATCCCGGCCACGATCATGTCCTGGTGGGTCCACGCGTCCGCGCCACCCGGATGCGCGCCCACGGCCAGGTCGTGGATGATCCCGACGGCCATTCCCGCCGCCAGCGCCGCCCGCTGCGTCGATGCCAGCTGCTCGTCGGCCAGCCACTGCAGCCAGGCGTGGAAGCTCGCGGCAGCGCACAGCGGTCCGGCCGCAGTCATTTTTTTGCCCGAACGGAGATTCCGTGCCTCATCCGGCCAGCTTCGCCAGTCTGGCCCGTTGACCTCCGCCAGCGCGCACCAGGCGGCCCAGTACCGCAGGTCGCTGCCCTCCCGCTCGCGGAAACGCCGGAAGCTGGCGCGCCGCCGGTCGCTCAGCGGAACCCGGTAGATGATCTCCAGAGCGGCCCGCTTGGCGATCCAGACCTGGTCCCGCTCGATCAGGTCGCTGGTGGCGTTGCGCTCCCGGAGCGGCGCGGCGAGCTCGTCGATGTGCTCACGTTGTTCCTCGGTGAGCTGCCGATACTCCGGGACGTCCTCGATCCGCAGGTAGAGCGGGCTGATGAATCTCCTGGTCATCGGAAGGTACGGGGACGGGCTGACCGGGGGCAGCGGCTCGGCCGCGTGCAGCGGGTTGATCAGCACGAAGCCGGCGCCCAGGTCGCGGCCGCTCCAGGCGGCAAGCTCGGCCAGGTCCCGCAGGTCGCCGTGGCCCCAGGAGGACCGGGAGCGCAGCGAGTACAGCTGGACGGCGAACCCCCAGGAACGGCCGGCCGGGGCCGGAGCGGCAAGGCTTGCACCGCCGGGGCCGCCGGCACTCCCCGGGCCGCCGGCACTCCCCGGGCCGCCGGGACCCTCCGCGTCGCCGGGACTCCCCGGGCCGTCGGGACACTCCGCGTCAAACGGGTTAAACGGGTGGGGCGCTGGAGGCTCGGGGCGCGCGGGGGGCGCGTCGCCAAGGGCGGTTAGGATCGCCATGAGGGTTTGCTCACCCACCGCGACTTCGTTGCCGCGCCAGTCGCGGTAGCAATGCGCAATTCCGGCCGCCTCGGCCCGCCGGATCAGCTCAGGGTCCGTCACTGGTCCATGATCGCGCGAGCCGAGGTCGGTATCAGCGGCGGCCGGCCATGATCTCGAAGGATCCGGCGCCAAATGGGACACAAATCCTTCGAGATCATCACGGCTCCTGAAAAGATCATCACACCGGGCGGGTTATCCACAAGCAGTCCGGCCGGGATCACCGCGCCGGGCCGGTTATCCACAATTGGCTCGGCCGGGAGCATCACGACGGGCGGGTTATCCACAGGCGGCTCCGCCGGCATCGGCCTTTGTCGGTATTGCTCGTCACCCTGAACGCTATGCCGAACGAACTACCTCAGCACCTTCGCGAGCTGGCACAGTTCCAGCAGGGAATCCTGACCAGGGGCCAGGCACGTGACGGCGGCCTGACCAAGGACGCCATAAGGTCGCGAGTCCGGCAGGGGCACTGGCAGCGGATGCAGGCCGGCGTGTATGCCGTGTTCTCCGGCGAGCCAGGCCGCGTGGCTGTCTTGTGGGCCGCCGTGCTGCGGGCTGGCCCGGGCGCCATTCTCAGCTATCACACGGCTGCTGAGCTTGCCGCGCTGATCGACGAGCCGAGCACGCCGATTCACGTGACGATCCCGGACAGCAGGCGCATTGCCAGCATTTCCGGGCTCGTGGTGCATGTGTCCAGCCGGTTGCGCCAAGTCCGGCACCCGGCACTGACGCCCGCACGGAGCCGGATCGAGGAAACCGTACTTGACCTGACTGACCTGGCGGCCACGGCCGAGGCCGCCTACGACTGGACGACCCGGGCGCTGGGCCGCAGGGTCACCACCCAGGCCCGGTTACTGGACGCCATGGCGTTACGCAACCGGCTGCGCTGGCGCCGTGACCTGGCCCAGGCGCTGACGGCCGACTGGGCCGGCGTCCATTCTGGCCTTGAGCATCGTTATCTGCGCGATGTCGAGCGACCGCATGCGCTGCCGCCCGGCACCCGGCAGGCACTCGCCCGGCGCGCCGGGCGCAACGAGTACCGCGATGTGCTGTACAAGGAGTACCGCCTGGCCGTCGAGCTTGATGGCAGGGCCGCCCATCCCGGTGACCTGCGCTGGCGTGACATACGGCGGGACAACTCGGCCGCCGCGGACGGCATCGTCACCCTCCGGTACGGCTGGATCGACGTCAGCCAGCGCCCGTGCTGGGTCGCCGCGCAGGTGGCCCAGGTGCTTGCGCGGCGTGGCTACTCCGGTTTCCGGCCATGTGGTCCGGATTGTCCTGTCGCCCTGATCGAGTGACCCACCTGCCGCGGCCCCAGCGGACCAGATACCTGATATCCCGAAGGATCCGGCGCCGCATAGGACGCGGATCGTTCGGGATAACGAAGTTGCGGCACGAGCGATGCATGAAACGGGACTGCCAGGTCTGCCGGATGGCGCCAGGGCTGTCCGGTGCGGCAGGCTCGGCCCATGGCTATGCCGTTCATCCCCGGCCTGGAACTCGCCAGGCAGTTTCACGCCGAGTTGGTCGGGCCGCTGCTTGACCAGTCGTTTCCCGGCATTACGTACTCCGCGGCGCTGATCGGCTGGGGATCGGACGTCCTCGGGGTAGCCCCAGCGGGTAGTGGGGCCGGGGGAGCCAGGGCCGGAGGCGCCAGGGCCGGGGGAGCCAGGGCCGGAGGCGCCAGGGCCGGAGGCGCCAGGGCCGGAGGCGCCAGGGCCGGAGGCGCCAGGGCCGGAGGCGCCAGGGCCGGAGGCGCCAGGGCCGGGGAGCCAGGGCCGGGGGAGCCGTCAGCGGGCGGTAGCCCGGCGGCGCTGGCGGGATGGGCGGCCAGGGTCCGGCGTGGTCGGCGTGAGCGGCAGTCGGGAGGGGGGCTTGATCTCCTCCAGCCGCAGGTAGGTCACCAGCCGCTGCCCGCCGTGGGTGGCCAGCGCGGCCAGCACCTGCTGCAGCTCGGTCACGTCCCTGGCGACGACGGTGAGCATGTAGTCCGTCTCGCCAGCGACGTTGTCCGCCGCGATGATCTGCGGCAGCGACCTGACCTGCTCGTCGAAGATGCGGCTTGAGCGCGGATCATGGCGCGCGAGGGCAGCCGTGACGTACATCTGCAGGGGAAACCCGACAGCGGCCGGGTCGAGCCGGGCGCTGATGATGCGGATGACGCCTGACTCCTTCAGCCAGCGGACCCGGTGCAAGGTCGCGGCAGGGGACAATCCGACCAGGCGGGCGAGTTCGACGTTCGTCCGGTCCGCGTCAGCCTGCAGCGCGGTGAGGAGCTTTACGTCAACGTCGTCAAGTTCAACGGCCATATTACAAAACATTATCTCGTCTAACTACCTCAGCAGCAAATTTTACGCGGGCCGCCGTGACCATGGCTTATGCACACCTACCGCCGTCCCGCTATCGCCGCGCTCGCCGCCGCCGGGCTGCTGTGGGGCACGACAGTGCCGCTGTCCAGGCTGGCCCTGGAGTGGCTGCCGCCAGCCTGGCTCACCTTCGCCCGCTTCGCTGTGGCCGCCGCTGTCCTGCTGGTGGCTGCCCGCTCCCGGCTGCGCGGTGCCTGCACCCCCGCCGTGCTGGCCTGGGGCGCAGTGGGATACGGCGGGACCGTCCTCGTGCAGAACGCCGGCATAACGCGAACCAGCGTCAGTCACGCGGCGCTGCTGATCGGCGCCGCACCCGTGCT
>Ga0302326_10019629_pt1 | contig 13948 bp, 10 predicted proteins | sample Palsa_T0_3_FD_202264 | JGI IMG/M metagenome (GOLD analysis project Ga0302326, IMG submission 202264) | Peat permafrost microbial communities from Stordalen Mire near Abisko, Sweden - Palsa_T0_3 | ecosystem: Environmental > Terrestrial > Soil > Palsa > Peat permafrost | place: Sweden: Abisko... | reverse complement strand
TGGCCGGCGGTTCATACGGCTCCAGCTCGAGCTCGGTGACCTCAACGGCCGCAGCTCGCGGGCTCGCAGCCACTGCCACAGCGGCCTGCAAAGCGGGCGCCGCGGCTTGCTTGGCGGCTGGCGGATCATCGGGCACCAGCTCCCATTCAGTGACTTCTTCGGTGACTTCAGCGACCTCGGTGGTCTCGGCCTGCGCACTGACAACCGGCGCCGCGACGGCACTGGCTCTCGCGGTGGCGGCGCTCTTGGCGGCGCTCGGCGCCAGCAGCATGCTCAGGCGGCGCATCAGTGCCGCGAGCGGCGCCGGCATCGGCTGGTTCTCTTCGGGACCGCCGGGACAATCGAGCACTACGAATACCACGCCACAGCATTTGCCGGCCGGATCACGCGCGCCCATGAACAGTGCCCGCCGGTTGTCCGCCAGTCGCCGCTGCATGTGCGTGCGCTCGGGCTCCAGCGCCAGCTCATCGAGTGCATCGAGCACATAGCCGTGCTCATCCGGACCGATCACACCGGCGTTGAGCCACAGCACATCGCCCGTGGCGTCGTGCAGCGACAGGCACTGCGGGCGACACGCATCGAGCGCGCTGAGAAGTTCCGATCCGATCAGATCAAAACTTGCACCGCGCGCCAGCGTAGATGCATCGGCGCTTGACTGGGTCATTGGCAATATGTTCTCACGGAGCTCTTTTGCGCACCGTGACCCTGCTCGCAGCGCGCGCGTGCAGGGGCCCGGCTGGTGTCAAGCCGCTACTTGTCATATTGCGTGTAGAAGTGACCTCCGGAGCGGCCTGCCGGGGCGCGGCATGTCGCGCCAGGCCGCCTGTCGGCGGCGGGGAATGGTGCCGCGCAGCCACAATTTGGGCGATACTTTCGCGAGCCGCCTGAATCGCAAAGATCAACAACAAGTCACCGGATGCCAACGATTCCACCGCCCGCCCGCTACCCCGGGCTGCGCCAATTGGCCCTGTATGCCTGCTTTGCGCTCAGCGGGCTCGCCGGACTGATTTACCAGACCGCCTGGACGCGAGAATTCGCGCTGGTTTTCGGGACCTCCGAGCTGGCGGTCGCGACCGTGCTGGCCGCCTACATGGGCGGACTGGCGCTTGGCGCGCGGCTGATCGAGGGACTGCTGCCCCGCATCGGCGCCCCGGTGCGCGTCTATGCCGGCCTCGAGGCCGGCATCGCCGTGGCGGCGCTGGTGCTCGTGCCACTGTGCCTGCGGCTGGCCGATGCGGGCCTGGTGCGGCTGTTCGGCCACCAGGCCGATTTGCCAGCGGCCTCCTCCGGCACCCATGTGCTGTATTACCTGCTGAGCGCCTTCGCGACGCTGATGATTCCAACAACGCTGATGGGCGCGACGCTGCCGATCCTGGCGCGCGGCAGTGTGCACTCGGAGCGCGAGATCGGCACACGCATCGGCGCGCTCTATGCGTGGAACACCGCCGGTGCCGTGTGCGGCGCGCTGCTGACGGCGCTGGTGCTGCTGCCGCAGCTTGGACTGCGCGCCACGCAGTGGGGCGCCGGTGGCGTGAACCTGCTGGTGTGCGTCATCGCACTGCTGCTGATCCCCGCCCAACACGAAACCGCCAGCACCACAAACGAGACCAGCAGCGCGCGCTCGGGCACTGATCGTGCCGCCTGGGTCCTGCCGCTGATGGCGCTGTCCGGCGCGGTCGCATTTATTCACGAAGTGCTCTGGACCCGGCTGCTGCAGCGCTCGGTGGGCAGCAGCGTGATGGCCTTTGGCGTGATGGTGGCAAGTTTCCTGCTGGGCATTGCACTCGGAGGTGCGCTCGGATCGCGCCTGGCGCGTACGCGCGCGGGCGCCACGCGCTGGTGGATCCTGGCGCAGGTGCTGATCGCTCTTGCCGCGACGCTTGCCTGGTACGGGCTTGCGGCGTGGGCGCGCGCAGATGGTCCGTTCTGGGATCGCGCTGTGCTGTGCGGCGCCGTGTTGATGCCGCTGACCTTCGCCATCGGCCTGACCTATCCGCTGGCGGTTCGGGTTCTGGCGCGGGATGCCGCCGATGCGCCGCGCGCCAGCGCGCGCGTCTATGCCTGGAATACCGCGGGTGCGATCCTCGGCGCGCTGCTGGGTGGATTCGTGCTGATACCGGCACTGCGCTACGAGGGCACGCTGGCACTGGCTGCGATCTTGAGCCTCGCGCTCGCGCTGTGCGGCATCGTGCTGCTGATGCGTGCCTCCTGGCGCTGGTGGGCGGCGCCGGCAATCGTGGTGCTCGCCGCTGCTTTGCTGTTCCGGCCAGCAGCGCCCGATGCGCTGCTGCATCTCTCGCCGGTGCGCAGGGTGAGTGGCCCACTCCTTTACTACGGAGTCGGTCGCAGTGCCGATGTCGTGGTCATTGGCGAGCTGCACTCACTGGCGCTGATGAGCAACGGGCTGCCGGAGGCCGCGATACCGCTGGCTGGCGATGCGACACCGATTACCGTGGAGAGCTGGATGAGTGCGCTCGCGGTGCTGGCGCGCCCGGATATCCGCAACGTCCTGATCATCGGCTTCGGCGGTGGCAACGCAGTGTCCGCGGTGCCCCCTTCGGTCTCGGCCATCGATGTCATTGAACTGGAGCCCGAAGTGCTGCGCGCCAATCGCGCCATCGCCGGGCTTCGCAACCACGATCCGCTCACCGACAGCCGTCTCAACCTGGTGCTCAACGATGCGCGCGGTGCGCTCGCGCTCACCAACAAGCGCTACGATGCCATCATCTCGCAGCCTTCGCACCCGTGGACAGCCGGCGCCTCGCATCTGTACACACGCGAATTCCTGGCGCAGGCCCACCAGCACCTGCAGCCCGGAGGCGTGTTTGTGCAGTGGATGGGGGCTGAGTTTCTCGATCCGGACCTGTTGCGCTCGATGCTGGCGACGCTCCATGCGGTGTTCCCGCAGGTGCGCCTGTACCGGGCGACCCCGACCGCGCTGCTGCTGCTGGCCTCGGACTTGCCACTCGATACCGAGCGGCACCTGGAGCGCGTGCGCGCGGTACTCGATGGTGCCACGCTGCACTACGCGCGCCTGGGCCTCGCCGCGCCTGAGAATCTGGTGGCAGCGCTCGCGCTCGACACCGCCGGTGTTGCGCAGCTGGCCGATGGCGCGGCGCTGATCAGCGATGATGACAATCGCCTCGCCATGGCCGGTGTGCAGGAACGTGGCCTGGGCCTAAGCGCTATGCAGCTCAGTCGCCTGCTCGCGCCCTTCGATCCGCTGACGCATGCACAGAGCTTCATCTACACGGAGCTGGGCTCGCAGCTGTCATTTGATTACATCTGGCGCAGCGTGATGATTTCCACGCATGCTGATCCGGAAGTAGAGCTGCGACTTAAGCAGCTCATCGAGGCACTGCCGGATTCTGACCAGCGCCAGTACCTGCGCTTCGAGTCGGCGATGCGCGATGAGCATCCGGATCAGGCTGCGGCGCTGCTGATCGACGGCCTGCAACGCTGGCCGGCGAGCCAGCCACTCAACTACGCCATCGTGCAACGCCACCTCGATGAACTTGCGGCCAACCAGCCTTCGGCGCAGGTGCTCTCAGCAATTGGCCGGCTCAACGGTGATGCCGCGCTCGTGCTGCGCGGCGTGCGCTTGGCTGCTGGCCAGGACTGGCAGGCGCTCACACAGCTCGATGGCGCACTGGCCGATGTGCCGCTGACGGCGCCCTGGGGAATGGAGGCCGCGCAGCTGCGGGTGGAATGGCGTGCGCGCGTCGCCAATCCGGAGCTGCGTCAGCGCTACGGCGATGAAGCGCTCGCGATCATCGATCAGGCGCTGCCGCAGCAGCCGACCGTGGTCTGGTATGCGCTGCGCGCGATGAGCGCGCTCGGCACCAACCGGCCGGAGGTCGAACTGGAATCGATCGCGAGCTTCACCCGGGTGGCGAATGAAAACCTGCCGCAGTTGAGTACTGACGAGCGCCAAGTGATTCAGGCGCGCGCGCTCGCGCTTGAGCCGATGTTGGAGCCGCTGCTGGCTGACAGCCGCCTCGATGCCGTGCGCGTCCGGCGCGTGCGCGATGCGTTGCAGGAGCTGCTGGCCCGGCTGCACTGAGGCGCTGGCGCGGATCAGCCGGCGTGGCTTAGGGCCGGCACCATGTTGGCCACCAGAAATTCGACCAGGGCGCGCACCGGCGCCTGTGCGGCACGCCGCAGGTCCGTCACCGCATGGAGCCAGAGCAGATCGGCCACCTGCCAGTTCGGCAGTACGCGGGTGAGTTTGCCCAGGGCCAGGCCCTGGCGGCACAGGAACTCGGGCAACACACCGATGCCAGCACCTGCAGCAGTTGCGGCATGGATCAGCGCCGGATCGTTGACCAGCAGCCGCGGCGCTACCCGCAAGGCCGCACGCCGCACGCCACTTTGCAGGCGCAGCTCGCCCGCCTCGGCACTGGGGATCAATAACGAGTGAGCGGCCAGGTCCGCGGGCTGCTGCGGCACGCCGTGCTTGGCGAGGTAGGCCGGGGTAGCACACAGGATCACCGGGGGCGCGCCGAGCGGCGTGCCGACCAGGCCCTCCTGCGTTGGGGGACCGCTCTGGATCAGGACGTCCCAGGGCCCATCCGGGTCGGGGGGCAACGCCGTGGCCGTGTCGACTTCAAGCGGGATCTCTGGATAGCGCTCGAGGAATCGCGGTACCAGCGGCCCGAGCAGCAATCGCCCGTACGCGGGATCGGCCAGCACGCGCAGCGCCCGCGGCCGGCTCATCAGAGGCGCCAGCGCCCGCCGGGCCGCCTCAGTCTGTACTCCGATGGCGACGCTGTAGGGCAGCAGCGCGCGGCCCGCCGGGGTCAGCGCAATGCGCCGGGTGGTGCGGGTCAGGAGCGGGGTCCCGACGCGCTGCTCAAGGGCCTGGATGAGGCGGCTGACGGCCACCTTCGGCACGCCGAGGGTGCGTGCCGCGGCCGAGAACGAGCCCAGGTCGACGACCTTGGCAAATACGGACAGCTCGGCGGCGAACCACATGAACTGTACCGTATATGATTCAATAGGGGCTCCACAAGCCCAATTGATTAAATATTCGAACTAATAATGGCTTGTGCTGGCCGATCCGGTGGATTCGATATTTTCGGCAATGCGAAAGCCCAGATGATCATCGGCGCTGGCCGGGCCGATGCTGGTGCGGGTCTCGGAAACGCCGCTGGCGCCACTGATCCAGGCCCCGACCACCGTGATCTGCTGGCTCGCATCGCAAGCACTCGCCCAGGCGGTGCCGCTGCGCGGCGCGTGCTTGTAGTCGGGGTGCCAGCAGTCCTCGACCAGCTCGCTGGCATTGCCCAGCAGATCGTAGAGACCAAAGCGGTTGGGCTTGCTCGAACCCACCGGCTGGGCCTCGAGGTTGCTGCAGGCGACCGTCGTGGCGCTGGTGCCGGGCGCGGCCGGCGCTTGCTGCGCACAGCTGTCGGCAGCGGTCTCGCTGGCACTGTCGGCCCGGGCTGAGAACTCCCACTCCGCTTCACTCGGCAGGCGATAGTGGTGGAGCGAGCGGCCATTGAGCCAGGCGAGGAAGGCGTGGCTGTCGTTGTAGCTCACGCACACCACGGGGTGGCGGTCGGTCTGCGCAAAGCCGGGATTGCGCCAGCTGGCGCCAGCCTGGAATGCGGCGGGTTGACCCGCGGCCCCGGAGATCCGACAGCCCGGACCTTCGCCATGGTTGAGTTCGGCATCGGTCTGGTAGCCGGTCTCGCGCACGAACTGGGAGAACTGGCCCACGGTGATCTCGTAGCGGCTCAAGCGGAACGGCTGCACGATCGCCAGGTGGGGCGGCCGCACATTTTCCGCTCCGGTGGAACTGCCCATCCGGAACAGGCCGCCGGGTACACGCACCATCTGCAGATCAGCCAGCACGGGTGCCGGTGCCGTGGCGGGGCCGTGCGGCACGCCGCCAACCTCGGAACTCGCGCACCCGCCCAGCGACAACAGCAGGCCGATCGCGGCAAGCGCGCGTGCTTCAGGGTTGAGCAGCAACCATCCCATGCAGACCCCTTGAGGATGAGCCGGGAGCGCCCGCCGCGCGCTCCGGTACCCGCCATGATGCCAGCCTTGGGCCCTGCGGGTCACGCTCCGGGGCCCGGCGCAGCTCCGAAGCGGCCGACCCAGTCCGGTCGCTCGCACTTCGGCTGGCCCATTGGCCCCTTAGGAACCGCTGCGAAAACGCCGCTCGATGCGCGGATCGGGCAGGAACCACACGATCGCCACGCCGATATAAAGCAGCAGTGACACCCACGGCAGTACGAAGGCCATCCCGATGCCGATCGCATAGGCGAGCAGTGAGATCTTGCCCTTGCGATCGTGCCCGACGGCGGCTGCCAGCGGTGAGCCGCGTCCCTGATCGCGTATCAGCGCCAGCTGCAACATCGTGTAGGAAAGTGCGGCTCCCAACAGCACCAGCCCATAGAGAGCCACCGGTCCGCGCGCGTAGTCAGACTCCGCCATCCAGCGTGTGGCGAACGGCACCAGTGAGAGCCAGAACAGCAGGTGCAGGTTGGCCCACAGGATCAGGCCGTTGACCTGCTTGACCAGGTGCAGCATGTGATGATGGTTATTCCAGTAGATCCCGACGAACACAAAGCTGAGCAAATAACTGCCGAGCACCGGTGCCTCGCTCTCGAGCGCGGCCAGATCGGTGCCGGTGGGCACCTTGAGCTCGAGCACCATGATGGTAATGATGATCGCGATCACGCCATCGCTGAAAGCTTCCAGCCGACCCTTGCCCATCGCTGCGTCCCCCTGCCGCGCTTCAGCGCGAGCTAAAGACCTGCTGCTGCGAGGCTTCCCAGTGCTGCCCATCGAAGGGCAGCAGGGTCTGGCCCGTGACGGTGCCGGCATCAAGGCAGCGTGCGTTGACGCTGATGCCATCGGGATGCGAGCGCGGTACATAGTAGGACTTGACGCCGCACACCGCGCAGAACAGGTGCTGGGCCGCGCCGGTATTGAAGCGGTAATTGCTCAGTGACTCGGCGCCTTTGAGCAGCCGGAAGGCATCGGCCTTCACGATCAGGTGCTGGTAGCCCACCATGGCGCAGATCGAGCAGTTGCATTCATAGATGGTGATTTCCGCGGGTGCCTGCACTTCAAAGCGCACCCGCTGACAGTGGCAGCCGCCACGGTGCGTGATCAGATCAGTCATCGTGTTCATGATTCATGCAACTCCTGCATCAGCAAAGCGCGCACTGGAGCGGTATCCGGGCGCACGCCGCGCCAGATCTGAAAGGCTTCGGCCGCCTGCTCGATCAGCATTCCAAGTCCCGAGGCCGTGCGAGCGGCGCCATGGCTCCCGGCCCAGCGCATGAAAGCCGTCGGCCCGGTGCCGTAGGCCAGGTCGTAGCACAGGCAGCCGGGGCTCAGCAGCGCGGCGCTCAGCTGTGGCACCTCGCCACTCAAGCTGGCACTGGTCGCATTCAGGATCAGATCCCAGTGCGAACCGGCAAGTTCGGCCAGCGTCGCGGCCCGCACCGGCCCGAGATCGGCAAACAGGTGCGTCAGCACATACGCCCGCTCGGGGCTGCGATTGGCGATGCACAGCTCAGCGGGCTTCAGATCGAGCAGCGGACCCAAAATCCCGCGCGTCGCGCCGCCGGCGCCCAGGATCAGCACGCGCTGCCCCTGGATCGTGGCCTTCAGATTGAACAGCAGATCGCGCACCAGACCTGCACCATCGGTGTTCTCACCGATGAGCACGCGTCCGCCGGCTTCGGTCGTGAGCGTATTGATCGCACCCGCGCGCTGCGCGCGTGCGCTCAGGCGCCCAGCAAGCGCAAAGGCGCTCAGCTTGTGCGGGACCGTGATGTTGAGCCCGCAGCCGCCACTGGCAAAAAACTCCGCCACCGTGCTCGCGAACTGCTCCGGTGCGACCTCGATAGCCTCATAAGTCAGGCGCTGCTGAGTCTGCTCGGCAAACTGGCGGTGAATGCGCGGTGAGAGGCTGTGGCTCACCGGCTGGCCAAAGACAGCGTAGCGATCAGGCGTGCTCATGCACGAGCCAGCGCGAGCTGCTGCCGCCTTCGGATCCGACTTTGAGTGCCTGCGCCAGCCGCGGCAGCCACTGCGCGATGCGGACATCGAACTGATACGGCGGGTTGACCAGCACCAGCCCGGAGCCGTTCAGTGCCACGCGCGAATCGCGCGGATGCAGCCACAGTTCGCTGATCAGGCACGGGGTGGGCGTGAGCGCCTGGCGCAACCGCTCGAGCCACGGCGCCAGCGCCCGCTCATCCTTGATCGGGTACCACAGCGCAATCACGCTGTTGGTCAGCCGCCGCAGGATCTCCTGGATCGCCGCGAGGGCACTCTGGGCATCGGCCGAGGGATCCTCGTAGGGCGGATCGATCAGCACCAGTGCCCGCCGTTCGGCCGGAGGCAATACCGAAGTGAGGCCCTTGAGTCCATCGCTGCATTCTGCCCGCATCCGCGCGTAAGGGGCGAGTGCGCGCTCGAGCGCCCGGTATTCGGGGCTCTGCAGTTCAAAGCACACGCCGCGATCCTGCGCCCGCAGCGCGCGCGCGGCCAGTACCGCCGAGCCTGGATAGAGCTGCGCCTCGCCGGCCTCGCGGCGAAGCGTGCTCACCGCGGCCAGGTAGTGCGCAATCTCCGGGGGCAGCTCAGGATCCACGTGCAGTGCGCCGATGCCGTGGCGGGATTCATGTGCCGCGCCCTCGCCACCGAGCGCATAGAGACCGCGCCCGGCGTGCGTGTCGACATAGAGGAAGCCCTTGTCCTTGCGGGCCAAGGCCTCGATCAGGGCCAGCAGCGTGATGTGCTTGTGGACGTCGGCGAAGTTGCCGGCGTGGAAACTGTGGCGGTATTTCATCGGCCCGTCACACCTCGCGGGGCAACCGGCGCAGCGCGGCTAACGGCTCTGCCCGGCAACTTTTTTCTTGGCGGCGGCCTTGCGCTGCGGTGGCCGAGGCAGTGCCGCCGCGGCAGCTGCCGGTGCGGCGCGTGCAGTGCGCCGGGCAGCAGCCACCGGTAGCACGCCGCCTTCGGCTGGGTTCTTCTTGACCGCCGCCTTGCGCGCGCGCGCCGGCTTCTTCGCTGCCGATGCCGCGGCCTCGCTGGCTGCGGCAGTTGCACTCTTGCCCTTGGCGGCCGGGCGACGACCGAAGCGGCCGCGCGTGCCGGCGGCCGGTGCGGCCGCCAGCAGCGATTGGCAATCGGCGAGCGTGAGGCTCTTGGGGTCCCGATCCTTCGGGATGCGCGCATTCTTCGCGCCATCGCTCACATACGGACCGTAGCGGCCGTTGAGTACCTGGATCTTCTCGGCCGCAAAATCCTGGATGATGCGATTGGCATCGGCGATCTGCTTGGCCTGGATCACCTCGAGCGCGCGCTCGAGCGTGACGGTATACGGATCATCTTCTTTCAGCGACACGTACTTGCTGCCGTACTTGATGTACGGGCCGAAGCGTCCGACGCTGGCACTGATCGCTTCCCCGGCCGCGGTCGCGCCGAGGGCGCGAGGCAGCTTGAACAGTTCGAGCGCCTCGGTGAGCTCGAGCTTGTCCATCTTCTGACCGGGACGGAGCCCGGCAAACTTCGGCTTGTCCTCATCATCCTTGGTGCCGATCTGCACGAAGGGGCCAAAGCGGCCCATGCGCACCGTGACCGGCTTGCCACTGACCGGATCGGTACCGAGCTCGCGCGCCTGTGCCACCTGCTCGCGCGTGACGTTCTTCTCGGTCAGCTCGACCTGCGTGATGAAGGGCTTCCAGAACTTATCGAGCGGCGTCGTCCACGGCTCCTCGCCGCGCGAGACGGCATCGAGCTCATCTTCCATGTCGGCGGTGAAGCCGTACTCGACGTAGCGGTGGAAATGATCGGTCAGGAAGCGGCACACGATCTTGCCGATGTCGGTGGGCGTGAAGCGCCGGTTATCGATCTCCACGTACTCACGATCGCGCAGCGTCGAGATGATCGAGGCGTAGGTCGAGGGCCGGCCGATGCCATGCTCCTCGAGCGCCTTGACCAGCGAGGCTTCTGTGAAGCGCGGCGGTGGCTCGGTAAAATGCTGTTCTGGATGCAGCGCCGTCAGCAGGACTTTATCGCCCTCGTTCATCGGCGGCAGCACGTGATCGGAATCGTCCTCCACCGCATCGTCGCGCCCTTCCTGGTAGACGGCGATGTAGCCCGGCTTGATCAGCGTCGAGCCATTGGCGCGCAGCACGTGGCGCGTCGGACCATCGTTTCCGGCCAGCAGGTCAACGGCCACGGTGTCGAACAGCGCATGCGCCATCTGGCAGGCCACCGCGCGCTTCCAGATCAGCGCGTAGAGCTTGAATTGATCGGCATCCAGGTAGCGCTCGATGTCCGCCGGCACGATCGCCGCGGAGGTCGGGCGGATTGCCTCGTGCGCTTCTTGGGCATTCTTCGACTTGGTCTTGTAGACGCGCGGCTCCTCGGCCAGCGCTTCCTTGCCGTAGAGGCGCTCGATCGTGGCGCGGATCTCGGTCACGGCCTCGGCGGCCAGCGACACCGAGTCGGTGCGCATGTAGCTGATCAGGCCGACGCTGCCCTCGCCGATATCGACGCCTTCATAGAGCTGCTGCGCGAGGCGCATGGTGCGCTGGGCCGAGAAGCCAAGCTTGCGCGAGGCCTCCTGCTGCAGCGTGGAGGTCGTGAACGGCGGGGCTGGATTGCGGCGGCGCTGCTTGCGATCAATCGTGAGCACGCTCAAGGCGCGCGCAGCACCGGTGGCCGCAGTCAGTGCGGACTCGGCCGTGCGCGCGGCAGCTTCGTTGGTGAAGCTGAACTGCTCGACCTTCTTGCCCTGGAACTCGACCAGCTTGAGCGGAAAGCGCTGCGTGGTGTGTTCGCCCTCGGCATCGATGGTCCAGTACTCCTGGGCGATGAAGGCGGCGATCTCCTCCTCGCGCTCGCAGATCATGCGCAGCGCCGGGCTCTGCACGCGACCAGCCGAGAGACCGCGGCGCACTTTCTTCCACAGCAGCGGTGAGAGATTGAAGCCGACCAGGTAATCGAGCGCGCGCCGTGCCTGCTGGGCATTGACCAGATCGAGCGACAGTCCGCGCGGTGTCGCCACGGCTTCGCGGATCGCATTCTTGGTGATCTCGTGGAATACCACGCGATGCACCTGCTTGTTCTTGAGCTCGCCGCGCTCGTTGAGGATCTCGTGCAGGTGCCAGGCGATCGCTTCGCCTTCACGGTCCGGGTCGGTCGCAAGATAGAGCGCCGCGGATTTCTTCAGCGCCTTGGAAATGGCCTCGACGTGACGCTCGTTGCGCTCGATCAGCCGGTACTGCATCGCGAAGTTGTTGTCCGGATCGACCGCGCCTTCCTTGGGCACCAGATCGCGCACATGGCCATAGGAGGCCAGGACCTCGAAATCCTTGCCCAGGTACTTCTTGATCGTGCGTGCCTTCGCGGGCGATTCGACGATGACCAGGTTCTCAGCCATATCAAGTGTTCTACAGGATCCAGAAACGAAAAACCGCGGACGAACCGCGGGCGCGCTGCGGGCGACCTGTCAAGGGTGCGCTACTCAGTGCGGCACCATGCCCGGCAGGTCATACACCAGATCTTCCATGCGGGCGCAGGCAGCTTCCTGCCCGGGCTGGCTCGAGAGCACCATCAGTACGACCCAGCGCACCTGCTCGAGCCCGAGCTCCTCGGTGTCGAGCGCGAGCAGCCGTTCGATGACAATCTCGCGCTGGCCCGGGGAGAGGATGCCGCTTTGCTCCAGTGCCAGCAGCAGCCCGCGGCAGGCCGTATCCATGCGCGCCAGTTCCTGAGCCGAATAGATGCGGAACGCGCGCTCGTTGCCGATCAGTCCGGGCCGCTCGCGCTGCTCGGCCAGATCCGCCAGCCAGTCGAGTGCCCTCTCGACGCTCGCGCCGCCGAAGCCGGCGCTCTCCAGATCCCGCGCCAGCGTCTCGCGCTCAGCGCTCGGCAGTTCCTCGAGCAGGTAGCGATCGAAGACGTAGACCAGAATGTCGAATACTGTGTTGTCCATCATCACCTATGGGGAGCGCACCCGACCGTCCATGGCCACTGGCTGGCCCGGTCAGCGCGATCCCGCCTTCCCCTCACACTCAACGGCTGGATATAGAGAGCTTTAAAGCCTCGCCGCCGGCGCCGGAAACCCTGTGCAGGTGCCGTGTGGCCGTGGCAGCGGAGCCTCGTTCCCGCCGCATCTAACAGGATTTTAGGGTGCTTGTCCAACCGCGGCTGGAGCCCCGGTGTCCGGTGCCGAAGACCAAGTCTTAGTATAACTTATTGATTATTAATGGCTATCTGCTCCACACCCGAAGGCGCCGCCGGCCTCGGCAGCAACCGCCGTCGGTCGCAGCCGCCAACCGGAGCCTGAAATGAAAACGCCGCGGGCCCGTATGTGAGGCCGCGCGGCGTGTAGAGGAGTCACCCGGCAGGCCCGCGAGCGGGCCTCGGGGTGCGGCCTTCAGGGGCCGCTGAAGATATCGCCCTGGTGGACCGGGTTGGTCTCATTGAGCAGCAGGGCAAAGCTCAGGCGCTCATAGGTGCGGAACACCAGCAGCGTGCCTGCGCCCTCGACCGGCAACTTCTCGGCACGGAACTTCACGCAGGTGCCATTGCCCTCGATCTTGGCGCAGCGATCATCGGTCTCCACTTCGGCGGCCTGATAAACGCGCACCACGTGTCCGGGCTCGAGCCCATCCAGACTGCCGCGGTCAATCGCCACGACATCGTACTGGCCGGCGCGCAGCACGCCGTTGAGGATTGCCACGATCTCGCCACGCACGGCCTGGCGCGGTGCATGCGGCACAAAATCGGCGCGGTTGGCATTGGTGCTGGCCACCAGCACATCGCCGCGCAGCGTCTCGCGCTCCGATTCGCTGAGCACGGCCGAACCGGTGGATCCGGTGCGCGTGACCTGAGCGGTTGCGGTGTAGTTACACAGGTAGCCCAGCAGTCGGCCGTCGCCCGGGTCCTTGAGCATCTGATCCACGTGCAGGACGCTGAAGCGCTGCGAAACGCTCGCATCGGCCAGACCCTTGACGTACACGGTGTCGGTCGCGCCGGCGATGACATGCCCATCGGGCAGCGAGAGCACATAGGGGGCGGCCTTGACCTGCTCCTTGGAAAGCACGCCCGGGCGCGAGAGGAAAGCGGCAATGGCATCGTAGGGGATCGTGGCGATCGGCCCATCCATCGGCGAGCTGCGCAGCAGCGGCTCCAGGCGCCAGGCGCGTCCGGCCGGCCCCGGCGTCACCACCAACTGGGTGTGACCGTCGCTCCCCTGGGCCAGACGGATCGTGTCGCCGGGGAAGATGCGGTGCGGATTCGGGATCGAGGGATTGACGTACCAGATCTCAGGCCAGGACAGCGGATCCTTAAGGAACGTGGTAGCAATGCCCCACAGCGTATCGCCGCGCTGCACGACATAGCTCTTCGGGGCAGTGCTACTGAGCGCGCCACCCACATCTGGAATGATGGTGGTCGTATCCGGAGTCGGGGGCGCCAGCGTCCCGTTGGCCGGCTGATCCGCCACGGCCTCGGTGACGGTTTGCGGCCCATCGGGCACGATCGTCATGATATCGGTGGTTTCGACCGGCGGCGGCGGAGGCGGCGGCTCCTCGTGCTGATGGCTGAACAAGGAGCAGGCCCCCAGCGAGAGGGCGGCGGCCGATACAGTGACCCAGCGAATTGCCCGGCCGTAGCTAACTATTTGATTCACGAACATCCCTCGCTCCTCGTCGGACCGGGTAGGGTACAAAGCCCAAGCTGTTATAAACTCATTGACCGGTAAACGCACACGGTTGCTTCCCGACTTTGTGCGCTGGATCACGCCGATGGGCCATTTATGTGGCAATTCGGGCGTGGCGCAGGCCGGAGACCGCGAGACATTAGCAGCATTTGCCCGCCAAATGCACCCACGTGACTCTAGTCAGTAAGGACCCGATCGCCTATGGCGCTTTTGCCCATTCTTGAATTCCCCGATCCGCGG
>Ga0302326_10019627_pt1 | contig 13950 bp, 11 predicted proteins | sample Palsa_T0_3_FD_202264 | JGI IMG/M metagenome (GOLD analysis project Ga0302326, IMG submission 202264) | Peat permafrost microbial communities from Stordalen Mire near Abisko, Sweden - Palsa_T0_3 | ecosystem: Environmental > Terrestrial > Soil > Palsa > Peat permafrost | place: Sweden: Abisko... | reverse complement strand
GATGGCGAGGGCGGTGAGTGCTCCGGCGATGCCTCGATTGGTGGCCGTCTTAAATTCGCGGTGCCACACGGACCACAAGAGAAGTGCGAGCCCGACGCTGGCAGAATACGGTTGCGTGTAGATGGCGGCGGTTAGAACGAGCCAATACGCGGCGAGGAGTCCCCTTGCGCCAGTTTTCGCAAGCCGAACGTAGATAAGAGTTGCGACCACCGATAGAAACAAGGCTTGGGTATAGACTCGTGATTCGGCGGCGTAACGTAGCGTCACCGGGTAGATGGTGAAGAGCGCGGCGGCCAGCCACGGGTATTGAATGCCACTTCGGCTGCCAGAAGAGCGACCAGGGGTACGGTGGCTATGCTGAAAAGGCCTGCCGGGAGGCGGGCGTTGCTGATGGAATAACCCGTGACTTTCAAGGTCGCCTGCTGTACAAGATATCCGAGCGGGCCGCCCCGGAATTGCGTGGGAGACGGAATAACATTTCAGCCGTCCAAATATCGCTGGTTTCATCCAGCTGCAGGATCTCATCCAGCCATAACGGCAAAATGCCGGCTACGGCAACTGCGGCGATAGCGAAAAGCGTTGTCGACAGCAGGGCGCCACGTATGAGAGTCATCGGTCGACGGTTCAGTTTGAAAGTAAGTTGGGGACTCGTGTTGTGTATCGGCAAAGATACAGAACTGCTTCAAGCAAGATGCCCGCGCCGTAAAGATGTTTCAATAAAAGGGCGGTAACACGATGGTACCGCTTGTCCTCTGGCAGCCAGAAATCAGTTTTGCAACGGCCAGCGTGTCAAAATGGCGACCTGTAACATGGTCGAGAATAATGTGCTGCCAGCCTGTGAGCACGGGCCAAACAACAGGTGATTGCCAGCCAAAGGACACCGCCAGCTTTCGTGCGCAAATACCTGCGCAACAAAAAGATCGTGGTTGCAATCTAAAGAGCAGACGTCAGCGAAATCAATATGTTGAATCGCATGCAGGAATGGATTTCTCTGCGCCAAATCCGATCGCCGAACCGTATGCTCCATAGTGATAGGAGTGCTTCGTTCCGGTACCCTGCTTGTAGCCCTGGCCGCGATTCGTTCGCTTTCCGCATGTTCCGTGCCTCAGCCGCCGGCGATGGATGCTCCGCCGCAGCCGCCCGCGACCGCTACCGCGCTCATCGAAGCAGGACATTACCGTCGCGCCACCGCTACCCTCGACGCCAATCCGCTGGCGGTCGATGCTTCGCCGCATGATATCGCGCAGCGCGAATACCTGCAGTCCCGGATCGCGCTGGGGATGGGACAATTCGAACCTGCCTTGCAGCTCGCCGAGAAGGCCGTCGCCGCCGAGCCCCAAAATGCCGCGTTTCATGTGCAGGTGGCCGCGGCTTCCGGACGCATCGCGCAACATGCCGGGCTGTTGAAGCAGCTTAGCTACGCCAAGCGCGCGAAAAAGGCGCTGGACGACGCGCTTTCGCTGGAGCCCAAGCGTCCCGACGCCATCTACGGCATGATGATGTTCAACCAGTTCGCTCCATCGCTGATTGGCGGGGATAAAGCCGCGGCGCAAAAGCTGGCTGAAGATCTCACCGTGCTCGACCCGGCGCGTGGCTACCTGGCGCAAGCTTCGCTGGCTCACGAGAGAAAAGACGCGCCCGCGGAAGCCGCCATGCTCAATAAGGCCGTGGCCGTGAATCCCGATTCCTATGTCGCGCATATGACCTATGCGAACTTCGTCAAACATACCGAGCCAGTGGACACCGAAACGGTGGACGAACAAACTTGCCTGGCCCTGTTGATCGATCCGACGCGCAGTGAAGCGTGGCAGTCCCTGGCCGAACTCGCCGTCGCAGCGGGGTGCTGGCAGGAAGTGACGGGTCTGCTTCAGACTGCGGAGCGCTTTAATCCGGATGACGATTCACCCGCTTACGCCGCTGCCGCAGCCATGATAACCGCGGGCAAGAATCTGGATACGGCCCAGACTCTGCTCACGCATTATCTCGAAGAGACGCCGGAGGGCGACGAGCCTTCCGCGGGGCGCGCCCAGTATCAACTGGCGCTGCTATCGCAAAAGCGCGGGCAGACTCAGGACGCTTTGATCCACCTGCACGCCGCTCTGGATCTCGACCCCACCATCGAAGAGGCGCGCAAGAACCTGAAGCACCTGGAGCACGGGACACAATAAGCCGATGCGCTATCTTCGCCCCAGGTATCCCGAGTTCCGCCGCGTCCTGCTGGTGGAGAGCGGACCGCGCGCGGTATTGGAAATCTCGATCCCGAGGCTGCGCAATGTCTTCGGCCCGGGTGCCGCGTTCGATCTGATCACGTGCTACTCCGGCCAGCCTTCCACCCTTCCCGAAGGAGCGGCCATCTGGCGAACGGCCGACTACCAATCCAAGCCCTCGCGCGCGGCACTGCTTCAGCAATTGAAGACGTCGGGTGCCACGGGGGTGGCAATTCTCTGCGCTGGAAATCCGATCATGTCGCGCTGGAAGTGGTGGCTGGTCTGGCATTTACCGATGAAGGTTCTCGTGATAAATGAGAATGCCGACTGCTTCTGGCTGGACACGGCGCACATCCGCAACGCGCGAAGAATGGCGCTGGCTCGTGCGGGGCTTTCGGGCCAGATCGCCGGACGCACCATGCTGCGCCTGGCATGTTTCCCGTTCGGTCTGCTCTATTTGATAATCTATGCATCGGCAGTCCACGCCCGGCGTTCGCTCCGCTTGGCGTTCGGGTCACGCGTGCCACCGCGATCATGAAAGCCATACAAGTCCAACAACTCGGCGGTCCGGCTCAACTGAAGCTGGTCGACCTTCCAGATCCCACTCCCGGCGCCGGCGAAGCGATTATTGAAGTGCGTTTTTCCGGCGTGAACTTCATTGACGTTTACTTTCGCATCGGCCTCTACAAATCCGATCTCCCCTTCACACCCGGGAGTGAAGCGGCGGGGGTGGTTCGATCGGTGGGGGCGGGTGTTGAGAACGTGAAGCCGGGAGACCGTGTGGCGTACGCCATGGCGCGCGGCTCTTATGCGGAACTCGCGCGTGTGCCTGCGGCGCTGCTGGTCCCCATTCCGGATGCAGTGAGCTTCGAGCAAGGCGCGGCTGCCATGCTGCAGGGGATGACGGCGCATTACCTCACCCACTCGACTTTTCCGCTGCAGCCTGGCCAGACAGCGCTGGTGCATGCCGCCGCTGGGGGCGCCGGAGCGCTGATCGTGCAAATGGCCAAGATGCGCGGAGCCACCGTATACGGCACCGCCGGATCGCCTCGGAAGCTGGAAGTGGCCAAAGCCGCCGGCTGCGACGCGGCCATCAACTACGGCAAAGAAGATTTCGAAGTCGAAGTGAAACGCCTTACAGAGAACCGGGGCGTCGATGTGGTCTACGATTCGGTTGGCCAATCCACGTTCCTGAAGGGGCTGAATGTCCTGCGGCCACGGGGGATGATGGTGCTGTTCGGGCAGTCCAGCGGTCCCGTCGAGCCTCTCGACCCGAACATTCTCAATCCCAGAGGCTCGCTCTATCTGACCCGTCCCTCGCTTGGCGCGTATACGGCGACGCGCGAGGAACTGGATGCGCGAGCCTCGGCCGTTCTCGGCTTGGTTGGGGATGGACAATTAAAGCTTCGGATTGATAAGACATACGCGCTCGCCGACGCCGCGCAGGCGCACCGGGACCTGGAATCGCGCCATACGGCAGGCAAGTTGCTTCTCAAGCTGTAGCAGATGACGCTACAAGCCAGACTGACATTGTGGTCTATGCTCGTCATGGCCGCGATTGTCACCATCGTTTCTATCTCGGACATGATCGGCGAGATCAACCGCCAATTCGAGTACTCGCTGGATAGCGGGAATCTGATTCTTCATTACACGCAGTCTCTGATTAACGTCCAGGTGCTGGCGAGTACTGAGCCTAACCGCGTGGACGCGATTTCCAAGAGCGACACTCTCAAGAAGAACATCTTCGATCTTTCCATAGCCTGGAAAGCCGTGGATGAAATCGCCGTCACGGACCCCAAAAACAGCCGCGTGGTGGTCTCCAGCTTCGTGCACCCCGCCGGGTACGTGTTTCCGCAACACGCCAATTTTCGCTCGCTGGTCGAGAACGAGCACTGGTGGACCAAGTGGCGGGTCTTGTTCCGGAGCGACGACACCTACGACCTATCCGAAGTGATGCGCGACCCTGTGACCAACCAGGAAGAGGTAGCCGTCCACGTGCTGCTGGCGCCCGCTTACCTGCGGGATCCCGTGGAGGCGATCTTGCGCGATCACGCGTGGATCGCCATCTTCTCAGTCGCATTCTCGGTGCTGGGCGCCTTCGTTTTTTCCACCTTTGCTTACCGGCCGCTGGGGCAGCTCGGAAAAATGCTCGATCTGGTCGCCGTCGGCGATTACGAGTTCCAGCAGGTGACGTCTGCGTCGACGGATGAGTTCGGCGCCGTGGCCTCAAAGGTGAGTCTGCTGGGCCAGCAACTGAAGGGCGCACAGACGGAGTTCAGCGATCTTAAGGGCAACTTCGAGCGGCTCCTCGATGAGGTGGAGGACGCAGTTCTGGTATTTGGCCGCGACCGCCGCCTGATCGCCGCGGCTGGGGCGGTGGAAGCGTTCCTCTCGCACAGCCGTCTCAACCTGGTGGGACTTTCGGTAAACGAAATCTTCCCGGCCAGCACCACCATGGGCCTCATGCTCGCTCAAGCCATCCAACTTGGCCGTCCCATCCAAAACCGTTCTGTTGCGATCCCCACCGGAAAGGATGAGACCGGACAGATCAAGGTGAAGCGCGCCTTACTGGGCGTTGAGTTCCTGGGAGAGCAGGCAGGCATGCTGATCCGCTTGCGCGACCCGGAAGCTTCCCGCCAGATTGGACGCCAGCTCCAGACAGCCGACCGCCTATCCGCCATCAGCCGATTGACCAGCGGCGTGGCGCACGAGGTGAAGAACCCGCTGAATGCCATCCTGATGCACGTGGAGCTGGCTAAGCTGAAGCTGGCGCATGGCGACCACGACCTGGAGCCTCAGATGGACGTGCTCTCCAGCGAGATCCTGCGGCTCGATCGCGTGGTGAAGACGTTTTTGGATTTCACTCGGCCCGTGCAACTCAATCTCAGCGACGTCAGTTTGTCCGCTTTCGTGCGCGATCTGGCCGACCTCGCGCGCCCCCAGGCCGAGGCCAACAACATCGAGGTCGCAGTGCAAGATCCCGCCGATCCGGTCACCATCACTGTCGACCCCGACTTGTTCAAGCAAGCCGTTCTGAATATCGTGGTGAATGCGATTGAAGCGATGCCGGGCGGGGGCAAATTAAGTTTCTGGTCGGGAGCCCGCGGCGATCAGGCCGAGATTCGCATTTCCGACACGGGCACGGGCATTCCTTCAGCCGTCCGCGACCAGATCTATAACCTCTACTTCACCACCAAGGAGAAAGGTTCGGGGATTGGTCTTTCGATGACTTTCCGAATCGTACAATTGCACGACGGAACCATCGATCTCGATAGTAGCGCCTCTTCCGGAACCACGTTTTCGCTGCGTTTGCCAATGGCTGTGCTCGCGGCGTAGTACTTTTGGGGCAGCCTTGGCATTCCAATTGCCACAGATCGGTGTCAGCGCGCCGCAATCGTGAGAAAGCGGCCATTTTGGTAAAACATTATGGAAAAAACGGTGCAGAATCACGCAAACGCGTGGGGGGAACGCCTCAGCGCCCTGAAAAATTTACCTCCTGTCCTCGCCATCATCTGGAAATCCGGGCGGGGAGTCTGCGTGGCGACCCTTGCGGTGCGCTGCATGGCGGCACTCTTACCGCTAGCTGCTCTGGCCATCGGCCGTTCCATCATCAACATCGTTGTCGAGACCGCCAAGCATCCGGGTCCTATCCCGACCGCGATCTGGTGGCTGCTGGCCGGTGAGTTCCTCATTGCCGGTATCGGCACTTTCCTGGGCCGCTGCCTCGAGTACACGGACGCGCGCCTGGCCGATGAATTCGCCCGGGAGGTGAGTCTGCGCATCATGCGGCACGCGGCCTCGCTCGACCTGCAATCGTTCGAAGATCCGGTTTTCTATGACAAGCTGGAGCGCGCGCGCTTCCAAGCCACGGGCCGCATCGGCATGCTCAACTCCCTGGGAAACCTGTTGCAGCAGACCGTGACTCTGGTGTCCCTGTCTCTCGGAGTCATTTACTATTCGCCGCTTCTGTTTTTGGTTCTACTGGTTTGCGTTCTGCCGGCCTTCGTGGCGCAGAGCCACTTCGCGTTTGTCGGATACTCGCTCGAGCACAGCTTAACGCCGCTCCGCCGCGAACTTGATTATCTTCGGGATCTGGCGACCAGCAAAGAGGCGGCGAAAGAACTCAAGGTTTTCGGACTGGGCGGCTACTTACGCAACCGCTTCCGGGGAATTACAGATCAAGTGATCAGCCGCACGCGCAGCTTGCTCAAGCGTCGCGTGATCGCTGGATCCGCGCTCGGCGTTCTCAGTTCGGGCGGTTACTATGCGTCTTATGCCTACATCGTGATTCGGACGCTGCAAGGCCAGATGAGCGTCGGCGACCTGACTTTCCTTGCCGGAGCGCTTCAAGGGACCAGCAGCCAGATCCAGTTGCTCTTCTCCAGCTTCACCAGCATCGCCGATCAGGCGCTGTTCCTGACCGATCTGGTCAGCTTCTTCGCCATCAAGCCGAAGATTGGAACGGTGGTGGGAAGGCCGGCTTTGCCCGCGCCGCGCAAGATCGCCGAGGGCTTCGAGTTCCAGAAGGTTTCGTTCCACTATGCGGGCCAAGAGCGCATGATTCTTAAGAACCTCGATTTCCGGATTGAACCGGGCGAGCGCGTCGCGCTCGTAGGGGAGAACGGGCAAGGGAAGACCACGTTGGTCAAACTGATCTCCCGCCTCTACGACCCTACGGGCGGCCGCATTCTTCTGGATGGAATCGATTTGCGCGAGTACGATCTGGAAACACTGCAGCGCGAAATCGGCGTCATCTTCCAGGACTTCGTGCGCTATGAGATGACCGCGCGAGAGAACATAGGCGTGGGGCGCATTGAATACATGGACGACGAGAACATGATCCGGGAAGCCGCGCGGCAGAGTAAGGCCGCGGAACTCTTTGATCGGCTTCCCAACGGCATCGATCAGTTACTGGGCCGGCGGTTTGAAGGCGGCGTCGACCTGTCCGGAGGGGAGTGGCAGAAGTTCGCCCTGGCGCGCGCCTATGCCCGGGATGCGCAGCTTCTGATCCTCGACGAACCCACGGCAGCTCTGGATGCCCCGTCGGAGTATGAGATCTTCTGCCGGTTCGCCGAGCTCACGCAAGGCAAGATGGCATTACTGATTTCGCATCGCTTCTCCACGGTGCGGATGTGCGACCGCATCGTTGTTTTGGAGGGCGGCGTAATCCGCGAAGAAGGCACCCATGATCAACTGGTGGAGAGCGGCGGCAAATACGCCGATATGTTTGAATTGCAGGCGGCCAGTTATCGCTAGGGTCTGCCGGACGTATATTCTTTGCTGAATCCGGTGGCGAGATTCGTTACCGTGTAGTGGCCGTCCTCGCGCACGCTTAACTTGATCGCTGCTCCGGCATCGGGCTTTTCCTGCGGGTTAGCCACGAATTGATCCGGGGCATTGTTTTCACTTCCGCCCGCTACCGCGTGATGCAACTGCCAGATGTCTTCGAGACCCGGTGAGGACTTGATGACCTGGTAAGCTTCCACCGTGCCGCCCTTGCGCGCTCCGTTATCCATGATCGCCACGTGTGGAGCGAATGCGTGCACTGCCGTAGCCGAGCCCGAGAGATTCATCCCGTGGTGCGACACAATGTACAGGTCCACTTTGCCGACGCGGTTCACAGGGCACACCAGGTCCATTTCCTTGTTCCACGTCAGATCTCCGAGATCGAGCGCGCGGAATTTACCGAAGGTAATGAGCGTTCCCACCGACTGGGCGTTCTCACCCGTGTCTACCTCGCGCTTCGCCTCCGACCCACATAGGGGATTTCTCTCGCCGCGTCCTGCCGCCGATTTTGCGATCTCCTCGCCTCCCGCCGACAGCACCTCTACCGACACGCCTTTCAGCGGAATCATCTCGCCCGACTTGGGCTCCATGTGCTTGCCTTTAGCTCGCGTATCCACGTACGCCTGGAACAGCGCATCTTCGTCCTTGCCGTGCTCTACGCTGGCGCCATGATCGATGAACGTCCCAATGGGGATGCGCGCGGCGAGTTGCGGAACGCCGCCTACGTGATCGACGTGGAAGTGCGTGATCAGGAGGTAGTCGATCTTCGTTACGCCGGCCATTTTCGCCGCGGCAAGAATGCGGTCCGCATCGCGCCCGTTTGCGCCCGGCCAGCCTGTATCGATCAACATGGTTTGTCCCGAAGGCGACACGATGAGAGTGGACTGGCCGCCCTCGACATCGATGAAGTAGAAATCCAGCGTCTTCTGCGCGGCCTGAAGCGGCAGGAATCCAAGCATCGCGAGAGCGGGAAACAATCTGAGCCAACGTTGCATACCGTTTACTCTAATGCATAGGCGTGCGGTGGCCGCGAGCGCGCCGGTGAGGGAACAATTTACACTGCGGTATCGTAAAGCTTTTTAGAGATGCCTTATTGCAGCCAATGCGGAAACCAGGTGGGGCCGGAAGACGCCTACTGCGCGCGGTGCGGCTTTCGCCAGCCCGCCGCCGGGCCTCTCCCGAATGCCGCCCCAGGTTATCCACCACACGCATACGCGCAACCGGCGTTCCAGCAATCCGCGGTTCAGTCGATTGAACCCCTGGCTAATATTCCGTCCCGCACGTTCGCGATTCTCTGCTATATCCCGGTGCTGGGTTGGGTGCCTTCCGTAATCGTATTGGCCATGAAGCGCTTCCGCGGCGACGTCAAAATGCGCTTCCACGCTTTTCAAGGTCTCTACATTTTCGCCGCGTGGCTGATCGTCGATTGGGCCATTCATCCAATCTTCGAATCTATGCACCACGTCTTCCGCGTCGACAGCATCCTGGAGGCCCTGCTTATGGTGGTCTGGGTTTTCATGCTGGTGAAGACGAGCCAGGGGCAGACGTACGAGCTTCCGCTGGTGGGCGAGCTGGCGCAGCGCTCGGCTCGCGAAAAAACCTGACGGCTTACCCGCGCAAATCCCGGAACGTGCTTTCGATTTCTGTTTTCACGGCCTGATCCGGAGGCCAGAAGGGCAGGCGCGGCGGACCTCCGTAGTACCCGTTCAACTCCATCGCATACTTCAAACCCGAGACACCATAGACGTCCGTGACCGCGATGCCCGGTTGCGTGATGCGCGCCTGCCAATCGATTTGGGCTTCCTGCTCACGGGTTCGAAACGCTTCCCAGAGCGTGATGCAGGCGTAGGGAGTGGCACTGGCCAGAGTCAGCAGCGCACCGGAAGCACCTTGTTCCAGGCTTTCCAGAAGACGTGTACTGGAACCGGCGAGTACCGAAAATCCAGCTCCGGTCTGTTGCTTGATTTGCGCGATTCGCGCCGGCGTCGAGTTCTCTATCACGCCCACGACATTGGGATGCTGCGAAAGCGCTGCGGTGGTTTCGGGCAGAACATCTACGCCGGTATAGGCCGGGGAGTTTTCGATGATGAGGGGAACCGGCGAGCGGTCCGCCACGGCGCGAAAATAAAGCATCTGGGCATCGGGGCCGAACATGAGGCTCTTGTATTCGTGAGGCGCGGCGCAGACCACCGCGTGGAAACCGAGCGCCGCGGCGCGCTTGGCCAGCCGGGCGCTGATCTCCACACCCTCGGCGCTGCAATCCGCCAGCAGTGTTTTTTCGGGGGCCGCATGTTTGGCGGCGAGTTCCCAGAGAGCCGCTTTCTCGTCCTCGCCCAGCAGCGGTCCTTCCCCCGCGAGACCGCCAAACGCGTAGCCCGACACGCTGGTGAGGTTCCACTTCACCACGTTGTGCTCTACTTTAACTTTGTATAGCTGGCCGTTGTAATCGAACGGAGTCGCTGCGGCGACGAAGATTCCCTGAAGTTTCATTGATTCCCTATTATGTTCTCTCTCTTGATCGATTGCCCTTACGACCAGGCCGACTTATTGATTGCCGACCTATGGGAAGCGGGCGTTGCCGGCATCGTCGAATCGCCCCAGGGCATGCGCGCTTTCTTTGAAGACGATGCGGATCGAACGGCGCTTCAGGTGCGGTTCGCAGGTCAGCTCGAAGAAACGGAAGAGCACGACTGGGTGGCCGAATCGAGGCGAGCCCTGCAGCCGATGCTGGTGGGGCACCGTTTCTTTCTGGTACCGGAGTGGCGTGACGATCCAACGCCCGAGGGACGCATCCGGATTGTGGTCAACTCAGGGCTCGCGTTTGGAACCGGCGTGCATGAATCGACGCGGTTGTGCCTGGAGGCACTGGAGGACCTGGTGGGGCAGGGATTGACGGTGGTGGATGTTGGCACAGGCTCAGGAATTCTCTCCGAGGCTGCCGTCAGACTGGGTGCGGGGCGTGTGATCGCATGCGATATCGATCCGCTGTCGATCGACGTTGCCGGCCGTAACTTCCAGGCGGCGGGGCTGGAGATCGAACTGTTCGAGGGTTCCATTCAGCGCATTGAATCGCATGTCGCGGATATTGCGATCGGGAATCTCAGCCCGGAGTGGCTGGCGCTGCTGGCGAAGGAATGGCCGCGAATCACCAAGCCCGGCGGCACTGTCTTGCTGAGCGGTTTGGAAGCGCACGACGTGGAGCGGGTGCGGGAGCGCCTGGAAGCTGCGGGCCTCAAGATCACGGAGATTCGCGACGAGAACCAATGGCGCGCCATTTTGGCGAAGGCAATAGATTCAGATGTTTAGTTTTACTGGTCCTTCCTCGGGTAGGGGCTCCCGCTGGCGATCGAGCCAGTAAGCAGCCGCGGCAAACACGAGATACATCCCCTCGCCCGCGACTGCCAGCATGCGTAAATTTCCCGGAGCACCGCTCCCGTAAACATTCATGAATTCGATGGCCATCAAGAGCGCGGCGAAGACGATCATCCCGTAGCGGCCGGTATTGTTGCGCGGCCGCGTGGCGCGCAGATAGACCCACAAGCCCGCGATGAGAATCACGATCTCGACGATCACCGTCCCCGCGCGATAGTTCCAGAGCCCGAGCCCCACTTGCGGGCCGCCGCGATAGAGCGGCAGATCGTTATAATGTACGATCCAATCGAGCACCCAGTGCGAGAAGACGCAGCCACCGATCACCGCGCTCTTTGAAACGCGGAATACCAGCCAGGCCCACGCCAGCGCCATCACCAGCGAATGGGTCCACGGAAAATCGATGAACTTGATGGAACTCGCGGGCATATAGCCGGGGATGACGAGGGCGTGTTCGATGCCCAGAAGGATCGCCGGAACCCACAGCAGATCGAGGAACTGAACGGCGAGGAAAGTCCAGCCGAGAGAGGTGCGCGGCGACAAACGTTTGGCCGCGAGGGCGATTCCATAATGTCCTACGAACATGTTCTCTAAGAGTCTATAAAATTTGTGATATGGTTCAAGGCAAATGGAACATACGACATTTTCCCGCCGCGCGTTTCTGGCGACCACAATCACGACCAGCGTCGCGGTCCCTGCGATGTTATCCGCCGCCACCCGGCCGGTTCCGATTGGCCTTGAAATGTTCTCCGTGCGGGACGATCTGAAAAAGGACGCGATGGGCACGGTGAAGGGCGTCGGTGCCATGGGCTATCAGGTGGTGGAATTCTTCGCGCCCTATTACGACTGGACCCCCGACTACGCGAAACAGGTTCGGGAGACCATGGATGCCAGCGGGCTGCGCTGCAACTCGACGCATAATGGCCGCAACATGTTGGAGGCCGCCGGGCTCCCCAAGGCGATCGAGCTGAACAAAATTCTGGGCGCGCGCTACATCGTGCTGGCGCATCCCGGCAACGTGAAAACCATCGACGATTGGAAACACGTCGCCGATACCTTGAACGAAGCCAATAAAACGCTGGCGTCCGAAGGCATGCACACCGGATATCACAACCACGATCTGGAATGGCACGAGGTGGACGGACAGAAGCCGATCGAACTGCTGGCCGCGTCGACCGACAAGACCGTCATGCTGCAGCTGGATGTGGGTACGTGCGTTTCCACGGGGAACGATCCGGTGGCCTGGATTGAGAAGAATCCGGGACGTATCCGGTCGCTTCATTTGAAAGATTGGTCTGCTGATGGCGGATATAAAGTGCTGTTCGGGGAAGGCACTTCGCCGTGGAAAAATATCTTCGCGGCCGCGGAATCGAAGGGCGGAGTGGAGTACTATCTGGTGGAGCAGGAAGGCAGCCGTTATCCGGAGATGGAGACGGCGCAGAAGTGTTTGGCGGCTTACAAGAGCATGCGGGCTTAGGTTTACTTGGCGTCCCGCCAGTTGAGCCCGATCCCCACATCCGCCACCAGCGGAACTTCCAGCGCATACGCGCTTTCCATTTCACGCTTCACAACCGCCGCCACTTCACTTGCTTCCTCTGAGGGCGCTTCAAGCACCAGTTCATCATGCACCTGCAGCAGCAACTTCGCCTGGAAGCGCTCCAGGTGGCCGTCAATTCGAATCATGGCGAGCTTGATCAGATCCGCCGCGGTCCCCTGCAAGGGAGAATTCACGGCGGTGCGCTCCGCGAAGCCGCGCGCGTTCGGATTACGGCTGTTCATATCGGGAATGGGCCGTTCGCGTCCGAAGAGCGTCTTGGTGACGCCGGTGAGGCGCACGGCCTCGATAGTCTCGTCAATAAACCGGCGCACGCCTCGATAACGCTCGAAATAGCCGCGAATGTACTGCTCGGCCTCTTTTCGCGGAATACCGAGCTGCTGTGCCAGCCCGAAAGAACTGATGCCGTAGACGATCCCGAAGTTCACCGCCTTGGCGCGATTGCGCGCTTCCCGCGTCACCAGCAGCGGCGGGATGCCCATCACTTCCGCGGCAGTGCGCGTGTGAATGTCTTCGCCGATGCGGAACGCCTCCACCAGCACCGGGTCCTTGGACATATGCGCCAGCAGCCGTAATTCGATTTGCGAATAGTCGGCCACCAACAGCTTCCAACCGGGCCGCGGCACGAAGGCGGCGCGAATCTCCCGGCCAAGCTCGGTCTTGATGGGGATGTTCTGCAGGTTGGGATTCGACGACGAAAGCCGTCCGGTAGCCGCTCCGGTCTGATTGAAGCTGGTGTGAATGCGTCCTGTCTGCGCGTCGATCAATGCCGGCAGCGCATCCACATAGGTTCCTTTGAGCTTCGAGAGCTGGCGGTATTCGAGAACCTTGCGGGCGATCTCGTGTTCCTCGGCAAGTTCTTCGAGCACGTCGGCCGCGGTGGAGACGGTCTTTCCGCGTCCGTACTTCACGGGCTGAGGCAGCTTCATCTCTTCGAACAGGACGCGGCCCACCTGCTGCGGAGACGCGATGTTGAATTCGCGACTGGCCAAGATGTGGATCTCCGCAGTGAGCCGCAGGATCTCGATGTCCATCAACTCGGAGAGCCGAACGAGTTCCGCGCGGTCCACCAGGATCCCGGTCTGTTCCATACGCGCCAGGACGCTGGCGAGCGGCAGGTCGATGGTGCTGTAGAGTTCGCGCAGCCCACGTTCTTCCACGGCCTTTCCCAGCGAGACGCAAAGTTCCCGAACATAGAGCGCATGCTGCGCCACGTCCGCGCTCAGCTTGATATCCAGCTTGCGCTGCGCGAGCTGGCCCAGGGAGCAACCGGAAGGCTCGGCATCCAGAAGAAAAGCATAGAGAGCGGAATCCTCGTTAAAGCCCCGCGGTTCCAGACCGGCCTGCCGTAGCGCCAGCAAAGCGGACTTGATCTCGCATCCGGCCTTCGCGACCGAGGCATCTTCCAGCAGCTCTCGAAGCTCCGGCAGCAACTCCATCGAGATGCCGCGCGCCTCACCTTCGGTCGGAGCGATTCCGATCTGATTTTCGAGGAGAGCCACGCCGATCAAACTGCTGGTGCGGTGCGCGTTC
>Ga0302326_10019626_pt1 | contig 13950 bp, 8 predicted proteins | sample Palsa_T0_3_FD_202264 | JGI IMG/M metagenome (GOLD analysis project Ga0302326, IMG submission 202264) | Peat permafrost microbial communities from Stordalen Mire near Abisko, Sweden - Palsa_T0_3 | ecosystem: Environmental > Terrestrial > Soil > Palsa > Peat permafrost | place: Sweden: Abisko... | reverse complement strand
CTAAGCCTGGTCCTTCCGGCGGCGTAAGATAGCCTCCGGCAATCGGAATGGGATCCTCGACAATATCGCGAAGGTAACGGACGGGACCGAAACACTCGCATGCGTAAGGCAGGTTAGGCACGGCGACTGCGAGGTGAGCGCAGGCGGCTGTCCCAATCCCCATCTCGGCCTGGCTGCCGACGATGCAGGGGATGTCCAGCGCATCGGATAAGGCAAAGATTTGCGACGCGGACTGGAGGCCTCCGGCCTCGACTACGTAAACATTGAACACGTCCGCGGCCTCGGCCCGTACCAGATCGTAAGCGTCGCGCAAGGTTTGGCAGCTTTCGTCGGCCATCACGGGCATTGCGCTCATTTGCCGCAACGCTCGCAAGCCGTCCAGATTTCGCCGCGGCAACGGCTGCTCGATCCAGGCGACAGGGGCCACGGCAGCGAAGGCTTTCATGGCGCTGGCTGCTTCGGCCACCGACCGCCAGGCGCCATTCGCATCCAGCCGCAGGGGGACGTCCGGCCCGACGGCCTGGGTAACTGCTTTCACGGCTGCCACATCATCCGCCAGTTGTCGTCCAACCTTGAGCTTGATCGCGTGATAGCCGGCCTCCCGGCCTTGGGCTGCATCCGCCGCCATTTCCTCCGGCGATTTCTGATAGATGCCCCATGCCAGCGGAATTCGATCGCGCATGCGTCCGCCCAGAAGTTGATAAACGGGAATGCCGTAATGCTTGCCTGCCAGGTCCAGGAGCGCCATCTCAAACGCGGCCCGTAAATAGGGCGCGCTCAGCTCGCCCGCAAGCAAGCGGTCGATCTCGGCAAGAATTTTCGGCGCATCGAGAGGATTTCGTCCAACCAGAGCCGGCGCGATCATACGACGGGCCGCGTGACACAAAGAATGCGCCACGCGAGGAAACGTAATCGAGATTTCCCCTAATCCTTCGGCGCCGTCCCGCGTTTCAATGCGGACAATCCCAAATTCCGAAGCGGTGACGGGATCACCCGCGTTGACACCGGATTTGACGGCCTCTTTGCGCGGTGCGCGAATGGGAATCACCTGCACTCGCGCGATCACTGGGGGCATGAACGGTTCACCCGGCTATGATATCCAACATTCGGGACAGTTTGATGAACCATGACATGAACTGTATTAGGCTTGCTGTATGCAACGGATTACCCGCGACCGGTTGACTCCGGTGTTCGATCGCCGGACGCCACCCGTTGCGCGCGTGCAGCCTCACGAGGTCGTTCTAGTTGAGACCGAGGACTCGCGCGGGGGGCTTACGCGCATTCCGGAACACACCACCGCCGAATATCTGCTGGCGATACGGAAACGGGGTTATCACGGAAATCCAGTCACAGGACCGATATTCGTGGAGGGCGCGCAACCCGGCGATACATTGGCGGTGCGCATTATTGAGCAGACCTGCGACTCGCTCGGCTACATGGGCTATTGGCCCATGCTGTTTCACCTCGAGGATTTCTTCGATAAGCCCAGCACGGTGCTCTGCGAGATCCGGGACGGCAAGACGGTCGTGTTTAGCCCCGACATCGAAATACCGGTGCGGCCGGTAATCGGCACCATCGGTGTGGCGCCGGCAATGGAGGCGATTCTCTCCGGAGGCATGGGCCGCCATTGCGGCAATGTGGATGTCCAGGAGATCCGCGCCGGCTCCACGATCTATCTCCCGGTCTACGTGGAAGGCGCACTGCTGTGCCTGGGCGACTGTCATGCCGTTCAAAGCGACGGAGAGATCGGCAGTGTCGAAATCCGCAGCGAGGTCACCTTGAGCTGTGAAGTCATCCAGGGACGCAGCCCGAACATGACCTGGCCGCGCATCGAGACGGAAGACACACTGGTGACGGTAGGGGTGGCAACGCCGCTCGAAGAAGCCGCGCGGCAAAGCCTGCGCGAGATGATTTTCTGGATCGAGGAGCGGACTGGAATGAGCAAGCAAGAAGCGTACCTGCTGATCGGCTGTGTGGGCGATTCGCGTCCAGGCCAGGCTCAGATATCGCACTATTCGATGCGCTGCATCTTTCCCAAAAAATACCTGCGACAGAGAAAACCTTCATGAGAATCCTCGGGTATGTGAGCGATGAGATGTTCGTTGCGCTGCCGGAAGTCCTGGCTGAGTTCGAGTCACTTGACAATGGCGGTGTTATCCTCCTGCGCTCTTCCCCTCGGGGTGCATTCTATGGCGATCTGGCGGATGGTGCCTATCGTGTCGCATTGGCGAAGCCCGGTTTCGGATCGAAGATAGTCACTGTTAGTCTCGGCGATAAGCCATATCAGTTTCGGCTACTCTCGGACGGAGTGCTCGGGTATATGTGGCCGAAATGGATACGCTCCGGGGAACGTTCTGAATTTCGGGTTCATTCGGTGGAGCAATATCAACTAAGTCTTTGGCGCTATGGCCTGCGAAAAGAGTGCAACGGGGTGCTCGGCTGGTACGATGAACACGGGCCGCGCGCCACGATGCAACTTACTCCAGATGGGGACTATACCCAAACCGGCGTGCAGTGGAACAAAGTGGGCTACGGGAGCCCGTCGCATACGCAGTTTGTGACGGCGCCGGAACGCTCTGGACTCTATTATTTGTGGGCGAAGACGCCGTCTGGCAAGGGGTTCTCGTTCCCCTGGGTGGTGGCTCCGGCCAAACCCCGGGCGAAGGTCGCGGTGCTGGCCTGCACCAACACCTGGAATGCATATAACAACTTTGGCGGCCGCAGCAATTACATCAACGCCAATCGGCTGCCTGATGCACCCATCGTCAACGCCCGGCAGGAATTGGAGCGTTATCGGCAGCCGTCGGCGTTTGGCACGTGGCGGTACCTTGACCAGGAGTTCGCGCCGCTTTCCTTCGACAGGCCGGAGCCGCATAACCACGTTCTTGAGTCAGGCGAAGTAACTGATCCCGTGCGGGGCCGCGTGCAGTGCGGACAAGCTCCCGGCGAATGGCGCCTGCTGGGATGGTTGGAGCGCGAAGGCTACGATTACGACCTTTACGCAGAAGCACAATTGCACGATGGTACGCTCGCGCTGGACGCTTACCGGGTTCTGATGCTGCCAGTTCATCCGGAGTACTGGACGCGTGAAATGTATCTAAGGGTAAAGGAGTGGGTGTTCCAGCGCGGAGGCCGGTTGATGTACCTGGGCGGCAACGGTCTGAATTGTGAAGTCATTCTGGACTCAAATGGTACGATGCGGTGTCTCACTCATCTGAATAGTATTAATGGAGAGATGGGTGGGCAGTCACTCGATAATCCCGAGATCCAGTACGAGAGCAGGATGCATCGCACACTCGAGTCCGAGGCCAGTCTGTTGGGGGTGGTATGCACCTCGGAAGGCATTATGACCGCCGCGCCCTACCGCGTGATGGAAGAGTCACACTGGATTTTCGACCATACCGGGCTCCGGAACGGAGATCTGTTCGGCGAGAAGACGCTTCACGAGCGGATTCCCGGCGGCGCTTCCGGTCATGAGACGGACAAGCGTAGTGCGTCATCCCCAGCAAATACCGTGCTGCTGGCAAAGGGCCTGAATCCGGATGACGGCGGCGCCGAAATCGTCTACCACCAGCCCGGAAAAGCCGGTGCTGTTTTTTCCGTGGGATCGATCACCTGGGTACCCGCGCTGTTGGTCGATCGGAATGTCTCCAGGATCACCCGCAATGTGTTGGACCGTTTTATCGATGAGACCGTTGCAGGATTGGCGGGATAGCTACTGTCCACATGAAGATCACCTCCGTCGAAGCTTTTCCGATTCATGCTCCACGCTCCCAGCGCTTCGAAGCAGCGCGCGCGGTGCTGACGCATTCGGATTTTGCGCTGGTGACCATCGAAACCGACGAGGGCATCACGGGATACGGCGAAGTTTCGAGCGCGCTGTTCTACTATCGGCTCGGAACGTCTCACGCGTATGACATCAAGGCATATTTAGGCCCGGCACTGGTGGGCCAGGATCCGCTTATGATCCCGGCGCTGGTGGAACGTATGGACCAGGTATTGAGCGGCGGGCGGCAGGCCAAATCAGGCGTTGAAATGGCTTTGTGGGACATCGCCGGCAAGGCCGCGGATCTGCCGGTTTACCGGCTGCTGGGCGGCAAAGCGCGGCTGGCGGTGCCCCTGAACTGGACCGTCGGTTTCGGTCAGCCGGAGGAGTCGGCAGTGGAAGCCGCTTACTACGTGGAGAGGCATGGAGTGCGAAGCGTCCGGCTCAAAATCGGCCGCCCGGGCGATATCGACTGTCGCGCCTGTGCCGCGGTTCGCAAACGCCTGGGAGCAGATTTCACTATTCGGGTGGACGCCAACGAATACTACCGGCTGCCCAAGGATGCGATCAGGGCGATTCGCCGCCTGGAAGAGTTTGACCTGCAGTTAGTCGAGCAGCCTCTGGCCGCGCACGACTTAGCCGGGCACGCCGAGGTGCGGGCCTCAGTGAGCACTCTCATCGGCCTGGATGAGTCCATTCAATCCTTGCGCGATGCGATTGCGGCGGTGCGTCTTCGCGCCGGGGATGTTTTCAATGTATACGTGAGCGAATCCGGCGGGCTGTTGCGCGCACAGCAGATTATCGCGGTCGCAGAGGCTGCCGGCATTCCATGTCTCATCGGTACCATGGGAGAACTGCAGATTGGCTCGGCCGCTGGCGCACACCTGGGGGTGGCTTGTTTCAACCTTCCGTTTACTTGCGATCTGGTCGGGCCGCTGCGGTACGATGAGTCCATCATACGGGAGCCGTTGCGGATTGAGGATGGGCTGTTGTATCCGCCGGAAGAGCCCGGGTTAGGGGTTACGCCCAATTGGGAAGTGATCGACCGTTGGCGAGCGCCGGCATGAGCGGCGGCGATGCTTAGCGGACCCGGTAGCGCTCTACCTTCGCGTCGTCGAGATCCACACCCAATCCCGGACGCTCGAAGGGGCGTGCCTGACCTGCCTGGATGGGCAATGGCTCGGCGAGGATATCGTCCTCGTAGAAGAATGGCCCCAGAATGTCGCACGGGAACTCCTCCGCGCCAATGCCGGGCGACGCCATCGCCAGGTGGATCATGGCAGCGCTGGCGACGCCCATTTCCAGATTGCTGCCCACCGTACAGGTTAGGCCCGCGCCTTCAGCCACCGCCGTGATTTTCCTGGCCGCTCCGATGCCGCCGCCCTTGCCCACATATACAGACAGCACATCGGCGGCCCTTGCCCGCACCAGAGCCATGGCGTCTTGCAGCGTATTGACACTCTCATCAGCCATAACCGGCACCTGGACCTGGCTCCGAACATCCGCCATCCACGCCGCATCCAGGGCCGGTACAGGCTGCTCGACGAAATAGATTCCGTACTCGTACAGCCTGCGGATAGTCTGTACAGCCACGCGGGGGGACCAACCGCCATTTGCATCGACGCCCAGCCGCACCCCAGGACCGATGGCATGGCGAACGGCGCGGACACGAGCCACATCGGCTTCCGGCTCGATTCCCACCTTAACCTTCATGGTCTGGAACCCTTGGCTGACCGCCCAACTTGCGAGATCGGCGGCCTTGGCGGGTTCCTGGCCCGAAACCGAGAACTTAGTCGGCACAAAATCCCGCACCGCTCCGCCCCAAAGCCGATATAGCGGCAGCCCGGCGGTCTTGCCGAGAATGTCCCAGAGAGCCATCTCGAGTCCTGCCTTGGTGAACGGATTCGCGGCCACGCGGCGCATCTTTGAGGACAGGCGCTCGACCTGGGTGGGATCTTCACCTTGTAAGAGAGGATAGAAAAAATTTCGGATCAGGTGCGCGGCGGTCACCTGATCTTCACCGCTCCAGATTGGAGTGCAAGAGACTTCCCCCAAGCCGGTAACACCTTCGTCAGTGCGAATCTTGAGTAGCAAGAACGGCGAAACGGTGTGACCGCCCAGCGCGCCGCGGATGGCTCGCTGAGGGTTAATGGGGACTTGGACTGGAATCGTTTCGATCTCGGTGATTTTCATGCTTCGGACTGGATTTTAACCGAGCGAATCAGAGCAGTTCTTTCAGGGGCTCGCCGGTGCGGTCGTCGAGCGCGTTGGCGATCTTGATGGGGCGTCCCGCGGGGCTTGCATATTCCTTCTGCCAGTCGATGCCGAAGGCTTTGTAAATCGTGGCGAAGACATCTCCCATGCTGACTGGACGCCCCACCGGATTGAAACCGCGTTCGTCGCTTACGCCCACCACCTGGCCTCCGCGAATGCCGCCGCCGCCCAGGACCAAGGACCAGCAGTTGGGCCAGTGATCGCGGCCCAGGGCAGGATTTAGCTCAGGGGTCCGTCCGAATTCGCCCATCGCGAGTACCACGGTCGAGTCCAGCAGACCTCTTTCGTCGAGGTCTTCGAGAAGCGCCGAGAGGGTTCGATCCAGCGGCGGCGTCAGACGGTCCCGATGTCCGTTATCATTGGCGCTGTGCGTGTCCCACGAGTTGGCATGATAGCCGGCGGCGGTGACGAAGCGGGTCCCGGCTTCCACCAGCCGCCGTGCCAGCAACGCGCTTTGTCCCACGGAATCGCGCCCGTAACGATCGCGAGTCTTCTCGGATTCCCTGGAGAGATCGAATGCATCGCGAACCGTGGGTGTCAGCAGCATCTGCCATGCCTGCGCACTGAAGTGGTCCATGTTGGCGTGCTCGGCGGCGGTGGTGAGGTCACGATAACGCCGGTCGACCACCTTGAGAAATTGCTGCCGGCTCTCCACGGCTTGCTGCGAGACGGATTTCGGCAGGCTGAGATCGGCCACGGAAAAGTCTTTCCGGCTGGGATCCGGGATGCACATCGGATCGTAGTCCGATCCGAGAAAGGCCGCGCGAAAATACTCTTCGTACTGGCGGCTGTTTTCCCACCGCGGCGACAGCACGTTCGGCGGCATGTTATTGCGAGCCCCGGTCTCCTTGGCGACAATGGAACCAAGGCTCGGGAAGTTCATGGCCGCGTTGACTTCGTGTCCGGTAATCGCATAATGCGTGCCTTGCGGATGGTCGTTACCCTTGGTGTGCATGGAGCGCACGATAGACAGCTTGTCCATGTGCGTGGCTACCTTAGGCAGCAATTCAGAGATCTGGATGCCTGCGACGCTGGTGGAAATCGGCTTGAAATTGCTGTTCGGCTTAGGGTCCCAGGTATCGATGTGGCTCGGTCCGCCCTCGAGCCAAAGCAGAATGCAGGCCTGCGCTTTGGATTTCGGCTTATCGACCGAGGCCGACAGCGCGGATTGTACAGCCAGGAACTGACTCAAGTGAATGCCGACGAAACCTAGAGAGCCGGCTTTGAGAAAGTCGCGGCGTCCGACCTGCTCTTTCGTCAATGTCAAACAGCCGATCTTAGGCATAGCATTCTCCTTTGAATTATAGCGCTCAATGGTTTTCGGCGAATTCCCGGGATGAAATCAGGGCCCAGACAAGATCCTTCAGACCCTCTTCCCGGGAACCCCGTTGCTCAATCAACTTCATCAGGTCCGCTGTCTCTTCGCACGCCGGATAGCGCCCGAGCGCGGCGAGATAGAACTCCGCGATTATCTTCTCTTCGGACGTTGCCGACTCCACCAGCCGACTCAGGCGGGACCCTGTGGCCATCAGCTTCTCGTTATAAGTGGAGCCGGCCAGCATATCGAGGGCCTGACCAAGGTTCGCCTTGGCGTTGCGCTCGGGAACGGTCAGCCGGTTCGGCCGTCCATAAATATCGAGGAAGCGCGAGAAGTACACGTCCGGTTGATGCAGATTGATGGCGCGCGTTCCGAGGGGTGCCTGGCCGGACTTATCCGCACTCGCACCGGACACCGCCGTACTAAAAACCTCAGGCACACCCACGACGCTCGAAATCGCATCCAGGAGCACCTCCGCATCGAGCTCGCGCGGGATGGCGTGTGAGTAGTTGATATGGTCGTCACCGTTGGTTGCGTTCGGAATGCTCGATAGCTGATAGGTGCGGGAGGTCACGATGAGCCGCATGAGGTAGCGAAGGTTGTAACTATGATCGCGGAAATCCTGAGCAAGCTTGTCCAGCAACTCCGCATGAGTAGGCGGGTTCGTAGAGCGGAAGTCATCCACCGGATCCACCAATCCACGGCCGAAGAACCAGCTCCATACCCTGTTCACGGCCGCCTCCGCGAAGTAGGGATGCGACGTCATCCAGCGAGCGAACTCGGCCCGGGGATTGACACGGTCGGAGCCAGGCACCACAGTGCCATCGAGCAATGCCGGCTGCACTTCGGCCTTGGTACGCGGATGATACAGCTTGATGCTGCCTTTGACATCGGCCGATCCGAGATCCTCCTGGATGGGATGGTCGAAGATGACGTATTCGAGGCCGGTGTTGCCGAGCTTGAATTGCCGATCGAAGAAAGCCGCCAAGCCCCAGAACTGATTCTGGCTCCAGTTTTCGTAGGGATGATTATGACATTGCGCGCAATCGAGGCGGCGGCCCAAAAAAACTCGCACCTCCTCGGCCATAGTTTCCGCGGGCGGCGCGATTACGTCATATGGAAGATAGTGACGTGAGGGTCCGTTATAGCCTTGCGCCACAAGACGCTCGCGCGCCATCCGGTCGTATGGTTTATTGCTTGCAATGCACTGCCGGATCCACTCCCAGTACATCTCGCTCCACTTAGGCTGGATGCCATTTGAGAACACTGCGACGCGGAAGAGATCGGAGAACCGGAAGGTCCAATAGTCTATAAATTCCGGGGATGCAATGAGTATGTCTATGACCTTCGCGCGTTTCCTTGGATCCCGGCTCAAGACAAACTCACGGACTCGCTCGGGAGGCGGCAATGTGCCGGTCAGATCCAGACACACTCGACGAAGGAATTCAGTATCGCTCGAAAGATCGGAGGGAACGATCCGCATCGTCCGCAGTTTCGAAAAGACATACTCATCGATGAAGTTGAAGCGGGGCACGTCCGGGTAGCCGGTCAACGGCGCGCCGATGATACCCACGGTACTGCTGGCCGCATACCCGGCCGCCCACACCAGCACGTCAGTCTCACCCGGCTTTCTCGCGGAAACCACGCCATCGGCCGACACAGAGACTACCTCGGGGTTGTTCGCCTGATAGATCACTTGATGGGTGAAATCTTCCTGGCTGCCATCCGCCATGTGAGCCGTAACCAGCAGGCGGTGCTTGCCGCCGGCGGGAATGGCGACCAGGCGCGGCGTAATTTGGAGCGACACGACCCGGGCGCTCGGGTCCGGCGGCGGGCCGAATGGCGCTCCTTTTCGCACCCACTCCAACAGTCTTTGGTAATCCTCGGACTCTTTCCGAAGCTGGAGGCCGCCGCCGTGAGCTACGGTCATGGTCGGCTTTAGCAGCAATAGACTCTTGGCGGGATCCTGAAGATCGATGCGTGGTATTCTGGCGCCCGCCACAACATCGGTGAGCACCTGATACACGCCCCCTTTGGTGATCCACTCATAATCGTCACTCGGGTTGACGGCGCGTGCCGAGAGCTTGAATCCGCCGCGGCCTTTCACGCTGCCGTGGCAAGCGATGTTGTTACAGCCCCGGCGCGTGAAGATGCCCGCAATGTCGCGGGCGAAGCTGAACGGGAGTTCGACCTGCGTACGCTCCAGCCGCATCGAGGACTTAGCGGAGTGACCTTGTACTGCGGCGGTGAGTGACACGCTGCCATCCGCCATCGCGAACAGACGCGCGCTGTTGTCGATTCGCGCCAAAGCGGGGTCGGAGAGCCGCCAGGCCGCCAGGTCTGTGAGGTCCTGTTCGGCGCCATCCGAAAATGTGCCGATTACCAAGAGCTGTTGAGATGCTCCCACACCAGCGAGTGTGCGAGTCTCTGGCTCGACGCGGATGGAGAGCAGCTTGGGCGGTTTCGTCGACGCAGCGCCGGCCATAGCCGTGACGATTGCCACCATAGAAACGATGGAAACGAGCCGCAGCTTCATGGCTTTCCCACAAGTGCGGCTGGAGTGGCGGCCGCGTCTGAAGAATTTGCCACAACCATGACCGGCACAAGCACAGTGTCCAGCGGTTGGGCGACTTTACCTTCCACAATCGCACGCACAATCACCCGCGCCATTTGCGGAATAGGCGTCAACGGAGCGTCGGGCGCAACCACCATCACCAGCACCGATTTCTGACTCTTGGGAAAATAGCGTTCGACCCTGCCACCGTTCATCAACGGTGGTTTCTCTTCCTCGGGCGCCGATCCGGTGACAGCCTGCACCCCTGGCGGCAGGCCTTCGACACTCACCGCGACCAGACCGCTGTAGTTCTCTTCACGCTCGGTTTCGACGCTCACCTGCCTGGCTGTGCCGGGCGTCAGATTCATTCGCTCTTCTTCGACTCCTATTTTGCCGATATGCGGAATTTGCGGGCGGATGAGCACTCGGTAAGCAAAGCTGGGGTCGGCGTTGTCCGTAGTGATGTCGTGAATCTGCAGGATGTAATCACCGTCGGCGTGAAAAGCCACAATCGCTTTCGGCTCGATCATCTTCATCATGTAGCCGCCGCAGTTATTGAGCTGCGCGTAGACGTTGGTGGCTACTTCGCGGCCGGCGGAATCGAGCACCCGAACGACGGGATTAAATAGCGGCATGGTGGCGTCGGGCGTTTCCACTTCCAGAACCAGATCCTGGGCCCCCTTCACGTGAAAGGCAATTCGCTGCACCTCGCCCGGTTGAGAAATAACGCCTTCCACGATGCCTGGGATCTTCATTATCGGCATCATCGGCATAACGGGCGGTGTCGGTGCCGGTTCCTGCACGGCGCGAAAGGTCTCCAGTTCCTGTCGCGGTCCGGCAGGAGCACCGCGCTCGCGAAGCCGCTCAAGCCAGTCCGCGGTGATGTGCCGGGTAAACGTGCGTTCCTGCCATCCGGGCTTGGGAAGAGCGCGCAGCGATGCGGCGGCACCTCTGCCCGTCGACACGCGCAGTTGATAGACATCGCTCGGACTACCGCGGCCTTCGAACCCTTCGACGCGCACCAGAAAACGTCCGCCATGTTCGAAGCGATGCACCAGCCTCGTATCCGTGGAGAAGTCCGGATACCAGAGTGGCTCATCACTGAACGCGACGCGATTCAGCCGGTGCGGATCGAACCAACTACCGGATGCCTCGAGGATGGTCAACGAGGGATCGAAAGGCGAGAAGCCGGAGAAAACTTCAAAACTCAATTCCTCACCCGGCTGCGCCTCGAACGAATAATAGTCAACCTCGCCTTTCTTTGCGATGCGGCCGTTCACCACCAGCGGGAAGCCGGATAATCGCGGCGCGTGTTCGGGCTCACCGGTCGACTCTTCGATCTCCATGATGGTGCGCTCACTGGTCACACGCATCGAGGCCGCGTTGGAGATACCCTGCTTAGTGACCACGCGGAATGGGTAACTGCCCGGCTTAGTCGAGGAATCCACAGTCACGTGAATATTAACGACATCCGTCGGCGTGGCTGCGGTCGGATCGGATTCCGGATCGCGATCCACCTTATCGACGCGCGCGCGAATGCCGTCCGTCTCGAACCAGATCGCTTGCGTGTCGCGCAGCAGCACCCCGCGTATGGCCGCTGCGTATGTAGCGCCCGGCTGGTTGCCCAGCGGATAGACGCTGAATACGCGGGGCTCCTCTTTCGCTTTTGGCGTTTGTGCCCAGCCGGCCGGGATCAACAGAGCCAGCATGCCGGCCCGCAAAAGACGGGTTCCGACAGGGCGTTTCGGCAGGGCTCCATTTTCCGAATACATTTCGCTGCAACTTATTGATAATACTATGGTGCCGCTCAGTTCACAAGGATGTCAATCGACCGTCCAGAATACTGAAAACTATTTCGGATTGGTACTATGAGGTGCGATCATGCTTTGGAAGGCAGTGAGAATCAGCGGCACCATGGCGGCTTTCTGCTCAACCGTTCTGGTAGTCGGGCGCACCTTCCTGGCTGGGATACCTGCGCAGACTACCGCGTCGAAAATGGAGTCTGGCGGATTTCAGTTCCGTGATATTGGGGCAAAGGCCGGCATCAAGGGAGTCACTGTGTGCGGCAGAACGGCCAAATCGGCGGTTGTAGAGGCCAACGGTTCGGGCGTATGCTGGCTCGACTACAACAACGACGGCCTGCTGGATCTCTACGTGGTGAATGGCTCGACGCTTGAATATCTCAATCCGGACCCGTCGGCGCCGAAGAGCCCATATCATAACTATCTTTACCGGAACAATGGCGACGGTACCTTTACGGACGTGACAGACAAAGCCGGTGTTGCAGGTTACCGTTGGGGAACGGGATGCGCGGCGGCGGACTTCAATAACGATGGCTTCGTGGATCTTCTGGTCACCAACATTGGTGAAAATTTCCTATATCAAAATAATGGAGACGGTACTTTCACCGACATAGCTCAGAAGGCCGGTGTTGCCGGAGGATTCGACTGGCACACTGGAGCCGCTTTCGGCGACTATGACGCCGATGGGTACCTGGACATATACATCGCGGGGTATCTAGACCCTCTGCAGATGTTAAGCCCGCAAAAAAAAGGTTCGTGGAAAGGCATGCCGGTTTTTGTTGGCCCTAAAGGCCTAAAAGGGGCTATGGACCGGCTCTATAAGAACAACGGAAACGGAACATTTTCCGATGTGACACAGGCGGCGGGAGTCGAAGATGGAGACAGGCTTTACGGCCTGACTGTCTCATTCGACGACTTCGATAACGATGGCAAGTTGGATATATTCGTCGCCAATGACCTGGGGAGAAACTACTTGTACCACAACCTGGGACGCGGCAAGTTCGAAGAAGTCGCGGAACGCTGGGGTGTAGCATATCCCATCGAGGGGGTGGCTCAATCGAATATGGGCGTAGCCATTGGAGACTACGATCATAACGGATGGATGGACATATTTGTCACTACATTCGCCCAGGATCACTATACCCTGTATCACAATGTGGGCAACCAGACCTTCCTGGATGTCTCGGATGAGACCGGACTCGCTTCGCCCACGCACGCGTATCTTGGCTGGGGAACATTTTTTGCCGACTTTGATAATGACGGCTGGCTGGATCTTTTTGCCGCCAATGGGCATGTTTATCCTGAAGTGGACAATGCCAAAGACGGAATGGAAAGGTTTGCGCAGCGTGTCTTGCTGTTCCGCCAATCGGCTCCAGGACTATTCACCGAAGTTGCCAAACGCAGCGGCTTGGCGAACGTTCCTATCTATTCTTCCCGCGGGGCGGCTTATGCCGATTTCGATAACGATGGAGATATTGACATCGTGTATACCAATCTGGATGCTCCGCCGACGCTGCTCGAAAACATCACCAAACCCGTGAACCAATGGATCACCATCAAGACTGTGGGGACACAAAGTAACCGGGATGGGATTGGCGCGCGGCTGAAGCTGACAGCCGGCGATCTGGTTCAATATGCCACTGTTCGCTCGGGTGAAAGTTATCTGTCGGGAAATGATCCGCGGGTACACTTCGGCCTGGGGCAGAAGAAGAAGATCGACGAACTGGAGATTCGCTGGCCAAGCGGTCATGTGGACAAGATACCGAATCTTCCAACCAATGTGATAGCGACAGTTCAGGAAGGCAAAGGGGTTATTCGAGCTCTTCAGTAGACGGACCAGGAGCACACTACGTAAATGCCGACCGGTTATTGGTTCATGTTGACTGGGCTAGTCAGCTTCGCCGCCATGGGAGTGATCCACAAATTAGGCGACCGCCAGAAGTGTAACGCCTTGAACATCGCACTATTCACCATGGCGACCTCCTGCGTCTTCAGCTTCATATTTACGGCGATCTCTCAAAGGGCCTCTTTGTCCTCCTGGAACTCTTCCGTGCCGCTTATCGCAATCCCGTTTGGAGCCGGCGCGGCCGTGGCCTTGTGGCTCTTTCAGCGCGGTTTGCGATACGGCAGGATCGCGACCAGTTGGCTTCTGATCAATCTGTCCGCCGGAGTTCCGACGGCGCTATCGGTGGTCATCTATCATGAGCCCCTGAGCACAAGAAAGACCCTGGTCCTG
>Ga0302326_10019624_pt1 | contig 13951 bp, 10 predicted proteins | sample Palsa_T0_3_FD_202264 | JGI IMG/M metagenome (GOLD analysis project Ga0302326, IMG submission 202264) | Peat permafrost microbial communities from Stordalen Mire near Abisko, Sweden - Palsa_T0_3 | ecosystem: Environmental > Terrestrial > Soil > Palsa > Peat permafrost | place: Sweden: Abisko... | reverse complement strand
CTCGCGAATTTTCGACCTCCCCGCAAGGGGGAGGTGAAAAAGATGTTCAAGTCCTCTGTCTCAACAACGAGCCCCGCATTCAAATCGAACGCGGCAGCCATGGCCGAGCTGGTAGACGAGATGCGCGCGCGCCTGGCGAAAGCCGCATTGGGCGGAGACGAGCGCTCGCGCAAGCGGCATACGGAACGCGGCAAACTTCTGCCGCGCGCGCGTGTGGAACGGCTCGTCGATCCCGGTTCGCCGTTTCTGGAACTGTCGCCGCTCGCCGCTTTTGGCATGTATGACGACGACATCCATGCGGCCGGTATTATCACCGGTATCGGTCGCGTCGAAGGCCACGAATGCGTGATCGTCTGCAACGACGCTACGATCAAGGGCGGTACCTATTATCCGATCACGGTGAAGAAGCATTTGCGGGCGCAGGAGATCGCGCGCGAGAATCGGTTGCCCTGCATCTACCTCGTCGATTCCGGCGGCGCGAACCTGCCCAACCAGGCGGAGCTGTTTCCCGATCGCGAGCATTTCGGACGCATTTTTTACAACCAGGCAACCATGTCGGCCGCCGGTATTCCTCAGATCGCGGTGGTGATGGGATCGTGCACCGCGGGCGGCGCCTATGTGCCCGCGATGTCGGACGAAACCGTCATCGTCAAAGGGCAAGGCACGATCTTTCTGGGCGGACCGCCGCTCGTGAAGGCCGCGACAGGCGAAGTCGTGAGCGCGGAGGATCTGGGCGGCGCGGATGTCCATACACGCGTTTCTGGTGTTGCCGATCATTATGCGAATGATGATGTGCATGCGCTCGCGATCGCGCGTCGCATCGTCTCGCATCTGAACGTCGCCAAAGCGCCGAACATTCCGCTGCGCGCGCCGAGGCCGCCGCTCTACGATCCGGCCGAGCTCGACGGCATCGTGCCGCCCTCGCTTTCCACCCAATACGATGTGCGCGAAGTGATCGCGCGTCTGGTCGACGGCTCGGAACTCGACGAATTCAAGAAGCTCTACGCCACCAGCATCGTCACGGGCTTCGCTTATATCGAGGGCATGCCGGTCGGCATCGTCGCCAATAATGGCATCCTGTTTTCGGAATCGGCGCTGAAGGCCGCGCATTTCATCGAGTTGTGCAGCCAGCGCCGCATACCGTTGTTATTCCTCCAGAACATTGCGGGCTTCATGGTAGGTCGCAAATACGAAGCCGGCGGCATCGCCAAGGACGGCGCCAAACTCGTGACTGCCGTCGCAAGCGCGCAGGTGCCCAAGATCACGCTCATCATTGGCGGGTCGTATGGCGCGGGAAATTACGGCATGTGCGGCCGCGCCTATTCCCCGCGTTTCCTGTTCACCTGGCCCAATTCGCGCATTTCCGTGATGGGGGGCGAGCAAGCTGCAAGCGTGCTGGCGACTGTCAAACGCGACGGCATGGAAGCGCGCGGCGAAAGCTGGAGCAGGGAAGAGGAAAACGCATTCAAGGCGCCCATCCGCGCCCGCTACGAAGAGGAGGGCAACCCTTATTTCGCGACGGCGCGGCTATGGGACGACGGTATCATTGCGCCCGCGGATACCAGGCGCGTGCTGGCACTCGCGCTTTCCGCCTGTCTCAACGCCGAAATAGGGGACACGCGTTTTGGCGTGTTCCGCATGTAGGCGCACATGACGCAGATGTTTCGCAAACTTCTCATCGCCAATCGCGGCGAAATCGCCATCCGCGTGATGCGCACGGCACAGCGCCTGGGCATTCTGAGCGTCGCAGTCTATTCCGACGCCGACGCGCATGCGGCGCATGTCGCAATGGCCGACGAGGCATTCCGCATCGGTCCGGCGCCCGCGCGCGAAAGCTATCTGAACGCCGAAGCCATTCTGGCCGCAGCGCGCGCCAGCGGGGCGGAAGCGATTCATCCGGGCTATGGATTTCTGTCAGAGAATGCCGCGTTCGCGGAGGCGTGTGCGGTGGCGGGAATTGTTTTTGTCGGGCCGCCGGCAAGCGCCATTCGCGCGATGGGTTTGAAAGACCGTGCCAAGCAGCTGATGGCCGAGGCTGGTGTCGCAGTCGTGCCTGGGTATCTGGGTGACGACCAGTTGGAAGCGCGATTGGCTGAGGAAGCCGCACGAATCGGCTATCCCGTGTTGATCAAGGCGGTGGCCGGCGGCGGCGGCAAGGGAATGCGCCGCGTCGATGCGGCTGACGAATTCCTGGCGGCGTTGGCCGGCGCCAAACGCGAGGCCGCATCGGCCTTCGGCGACGACCGCGTGCTCGTCGAAAAATATGTGACGCGACCGCGGCATATCGAAATGCAGGTCTTTGCAGACCGGCATGGGAACTGTGTCCATCTGTTCGAGCGCGATTGCTCTTTGCAGCGCCGCCACCAGAAGGTCATCGAGGAGGCGACGGCGCCCGGTATGAGCGAGGCGATGCGCGCGCAGATGGGTGAGGCGGCGGTGAAGGCGGCCAAAGCCGTCAATTATGTGGGCGCGGGTACGGTGGAGTTCATCGCCGATGCCTCGGAAGGCCTAAGGCCAGACCGTTTCTGGTTCATGGAGATGAACACGCGGTTGCAGGTCGAGCATCCCGTGACGGAAGCGATCACGGGTTTCGATCTGGTCGAATGGCAGTTGCGCGTGGCGGCGGGCGGAGCGTTGCCGGAGCGGCAAGAAAGCGTCCGTGCGCGCGGCCATGCCGTGGAGGCGCGGCTTTATGCGGAGGATACGCAGAAGGGATTCCTGCCGTCGGTCGGCCGGCTCGAGCGTTTGCGTTTTCCGGCCGCGCGCGACGGCTTGCGCATCGACACCGGTGTGCGCGAAGGCGACGACGTCACTGTGTTCTACGATCCAATGATCGCCAAAGTGATCGCCTGGGACGAGACGCGCGAAGGCGCGGCCGCGAAGCTCAGCAATGCGCTCGCTGAAATCCAGATTGCCGGCGTATATACGAATGCAGGGTTTCTCGTGCGTGCCCTGCGCCATCCCTCCTTCGTCGCCGGCGACATAGACACCGCCTTTATAGAGCGGCATCGCGCGGCACTTATTCCCGATTACGTGGAACCCGCGCCGCATCTGCTGGCGCAAGCTGCTCTCTTTCTTGTCGCGGAACGTGAAGCGCTGGCCCATGGGCAGGATCCCTGGGATGCGCAGGACGGATTCCGTGTGTCGGGTCCGGCGCGAGAGGCGATTGAGTTTGTCTTGAACGGCAAGCGTGTTCCGGTGACGCTCGAACACGAACGCAACGGAGCTGCGAAGATCGAGATCGCTGGCGAGATCGTGGACAGCGCCGCAAAAAATCATGTCATGCGGCTTTCTTCCGGCGATATCGCCGTGATGGAAGACGGCGAAACCTGGGTGTTCGCGCTTCACGACCCGTTCGTTGCAGCAGAAGCGGCGGGCATAACCTCCGATCGCATTGTGGCGCCCATGCCGGGCAAGATTGTGCAGTTGCTGGTGGCGGCGGACGAGCATGTCAAACGCGGCCAGGCGCTGGCCGTACTCGAAGCCATGAAGATGGAACAGACGCTGTCTGCGCCGGTCGACGCTCAGGTCGCAAGCGTCGATGTGGCGGTGGGCGATCAGGTCGTCGAAGGCGCCGTGATATTGCGCTTCGCTGTGGAGCAATCCGCGGCGTCATGACGTTGCATCTGATCAAGCTTTGCGTCGGCGTGGATACGCTCGAAGAACTTGCCAAATGGCAGAAACATCGCCTTGCCGAACTGCGAAAGAAAAAGGCGAAGCCGGAACTGATCCATGTGACGCGTCATACGCCCAAGCGCGCGGAAGAATTGCTCGACGGCGGTTCGCTCTATTGGGTGATCAAGGGCCAGATCGCCGCGCGCCAGCAATTCATCGATATCCGCGAAGTGCGCAGCAAGGACGGTCCGCCGCGCTGCGGTCTTGTCTATGACGCGAAGCTCATCCCCACGCTGCGCCGCGCCCATCGGCCCTTTCAGGGCTGGCGCTATCTTAACGCCGCCGACGCACCGCAGGATGCGCGCGAAGCGAAAGGCGGCAAAGGGCTGCCCGAAGCCTTGCGCGCGGAACTGGCGGAGTTGGGCCTGCTCTGAATTCCGGCTTGGAGCAGCGATGACGCAGTTGGCGCCAGACTTGTTCGCCTCGCAATTTCGCCGCAGACTAATCGCGGCGTCACGACGGAAAGATCGAATTAGATACAAATCTCGCGGATAACAAACATCGAACGCGAAGCCGGTCGCGAACGATATCGGGGAGGGAGCGACGATGGGTAACAAGTTCAACAAATACCTCGCAGGCGCGCTTTTCGTGTTTGTGGCCCTGACTGCAAACGAAAGCGCCTTCGGCAAGAACTACACGATCATCCATTCCTTCACCGGAGGCGCCGACGGCGGCACGCCCGGCGCGGGCTTCGTTGCCGACAAGTCTGGAAATCTCTACAGCACCAGCGTGAGCGGTGGGAGCTTCAACGAGGGCACGGTATTTGAAATCGCGCCTGATGGAACGGAGACAGTGCTCTATTCCTTCACGGGTGGCAGCGATGGTGCGCAACCGCAATCGACTCCGGTTTTCGACAAGCACGCAAACCTCTACGGCACGACGACGGCAGGTGGCGCCAACGATCTGGGCACCGTTTTCAAACTCGCACCCGATGGGACGGAAACCGTATTGCATGCCTTCGCCGGCGGCACTTACGACGGATCGTCGCCCGAGGCCGGGCTGATCATCGACGCCAAGGGCAACCTCTATGGCACGACCGAAGAAAATGGGTCGGGTGCCTGTGGTTGTGGCACGGTCTTCGAAATAACATCCAATGGCGTGGAGAAGCTGCTTTATTCGTTTCGGGGATCGCCTGACGGCTCATATCCCGTTGCAAGTCTGGTGGCGGATGGCGCGGGCAATCTCTACGGCACGACACTCGGCGGCGGAATCGAATCGAATTTCTGCGGCGTGGGTTGCGGCACGGTGTTCAAGCTGGTGCGGCATGGAAAATCGCACTGGAAGGAGTCGCTGGTTTATTTTTTCCTCGGCGGCGGCAACGATGCGACCAATCCCGATTCGAATCTGATCTTCGACAAGGCCGGCAATCTCTACGGCACGGCGAATCTGGGCGGCGATTACAACGTGTGCCATTTCGGCGGCTGCGGCGCCGTATTCAAATTGTCCCCCGCCAAAAAGATCTGGATCGAAACACTGCTGCATATTTTTGAGGGCGGCACCGATGGAGCGAGTCCCTATGGCGGAGTGATCGAGGACAAATCCGGCAATTTGTATGGCGCGACGTTCGAAGGCGGCTCAAGCGACAAACAATGCAACGCGTTCAGCAGCGGCTGCGGGATTGTCTACAGGCTGGCCCCCGACGACACCGAAGCGATACTCCACACATTCGTCGGTTCCCCCAAGGACGGCAGCGGCCCGCAGGCCAGCCTGTTCGACGACGGCAAGGGCAATCTTTACGGCACGACCGATGAAGGCGGCTCGCATTTAAGTTGCTTCGAAGATCAGGGTTGCGGCACGGTGTTCAGGATCGGAAAATGACGCCGCCTAAGCTATGGACTTCTAAACTTCCATATTGTCGATCAGGCGCGTGGCGCCGATCTTCGCCGCCGCGAGCACGCGCGCCCGGCCTGTAAATGCTTCGAGCGGCACAAGTGTTGCCGCATCGCGCACCGCGACATAGTCGACGGCATTGAAGCCGGCATTGAGAAGCCCCACGCCGCCGGCCGCTTCCGTCTCGGCGATGTTGTCGCCGGCTCGCACCCTGGTAGCGACGTTCTTGAGTATAAGATTAAGCTGGCCGGCCACTTCGCGCTCCGCCGGCGCGAGATAGACGTTGCGGGAAGACATGGCGAGGCCGTCCGCCTCGCGCACGATTGTGCCGCCCAATATTTCGACGGGCAGGCCCAGATCCCGCGCCAGCCGGCGCACGACGAGCAATTGCTGGTAGTCCTTCTCGCCGAATATCGCGATATCGGGCATGGCCGCGAGGAGGAGCTTGGCCACGACGGTCGCGACGCCCGAGAAGAAGTGCGGCCGGAAATCCGTTTCGAGCGCCCGGGCGGGGCCGGCAATCTCGATCCGCGTTGCGAAGCCCTCGGGATATATTTCCCCGACGGAGGGCGCGAAAACGAGCGGCGCCGCGCCTGTCCCGGCGAGCTTGGCGCGGTCGTCGTCCAGCCTGCGCGGATATCGGTCGAAATCCTCGTGCGGGGCGAATTGCGCGGGGTTGACGAACACGCTGACGATCACCCTGTCGGCTCGTGCCCGCGCTTCCCGCACGAGCGAAAGATGGCCCTCATGCAGGGCACCCATCGTGGGTACGAGGCATGTGCGTAGGCCCTCGTGGCGCCAGGCCGCGATCCGAACGCGCAATTCGGCAATCGTAGCGACCGTTTCTATCGATATCATGGGTTGGACATTAGCCTCCCGGGGCGTCGACGCGCTAGGATTGCTCCGCGATTCCAGTATTTCCGTATCGATGACCCCATCCCCATTGCGCAAGGCCATCTCCGACGCCTGGCTGGCTGACGAAGAGGCGCTCACCGGCGAACTTATAAAACGCGCGCGCCTTTCCGCCGAAGAGCGCGCCAGCACCGAAGCCTTCGCCGCCGATCTTGTGCGGCGTATCCGCGGCGCGCGCGACAGGCGCAGCGCCGTCGATGCATTCACCCAGGAATATGCGTTGTCGAGCGAGGAGGGCGTGGTGCTGATGTGCCTCGCGGAATCGCTCCTGCGTGTACCGGACGCTGCGACCGCCGACAGGCTCATCCGAGACAAGATCGGCAGCGGCGATTGGGAGCGCCATCTCAATCGCTCGGATTCGCTGTTCGTCAACGCCTCGACCTGGGGGCTGCTGCTGACGGGCCGCGTGGTGACGCTGGATGACAACGCCAAATGGAATTTGCCCGGAATCTGGAAAAAACTCGTTGCGCGTTCGGGCGAACCGCTCATCCGTCAGGCCGTGGCCTATGCGATGCGCATATTGGGACGGCAATTCGTCTTGGGGCGCACCATCGGCGAAGCGCTCAAGGAGGCGCGGCCTCTCATCGCGCAGGGTTATCGCTTCTCATTCGACATGCTGGGCGAGGCGGCCTACACGAAAAACGACGCGGCGCGATATTATGCGTCGTATCGCAATGCGCTTGCCGTGATCGCAGCAGACCAGCCGGATCGTACCGCGCCGATCTTCGCCCGTCCCAGCATTTCGGTGAAACTTTCCGCGCTCCATCCGCGCTACGAATGGGTGAAGCGCGAACGTGTGATGCGAGAATTGCTCCCGTCGCTGACGAAGCTGGCTGCGGAAGCGCGCGCCGCCAATCTTGCGTTCACGATCGATGCGGAAGAATCCGAGCGTCTCGATCTCATGCTCGACATTTTCGAGGCGATGGGCGAGGCGGAACCGCTGCGGCACTGGGACGGCCTCGGGCTCGCCGTACAGGCCTATCAGAAGCGTGCGCTGCCGGTCATCGCCTGGCTCGGAGATCTCGGGCACAGGCAGGCGCGGCGCATTCCCGTGCGTCTGGTGAAAGGCGCCTATTGGGACACGGAAATCAAACGGGCACAGGAACAGGGCCTGTCGGAATATCCCGTTTTCACACGCAAGGCCGGTACGGACACGTCCTATCTTGCCTGCGCCAGGGCGCTGCTGGCGCGACGCGAAGCGATCTATCCGCAATTCGCGACCCATAATGCGCATACGGTTTCCGCCGTCCAGACATTCGCCGGCGGCAATGCCGAATACGAATATCAACGGCTGCACGGCATGGGTGAGGCACTTTACGAACTTTATCGGGAGGCGCGGCCCAAAGGCGGCGCAGGCATGCGCATCTATGCGCCTGTGGGGACGCATGAGGATCTGCTGGCCTACCTGGTGCGGCGCTTGCTGGAAAACGGCGCCAACACGTCGTTCGTGAACCGGCTTGCGGACGAGGAAGCGCCCATCTCGGACATTATCGCCGATCCCGTCGAGCAATTGGCGAGTTCCATGCCCCGCCGCAGCGCGCGAATCCCCTTGCCTGTCGACCTTCTGCCCGACCGCAGGAATTCCTCCGGATTTACCTGGAGCGATCCTGAAATCAACGCGCCCATGCTGGCGGAGATCGTGGCGTCGCTTGGGAACCCAGCGCGCGCGGTGCCGATCGTGGGCGGCAAGGAGCGGCAGGGCACGGGCACTTCTGTGCGCGATCCCGCCGATCGTCGGCGTGTGGTTGGCGAGGTGGTTGAGGCGAGCGCGACCGATGCGCAGGATGCGCTCACGCTGGCTCACAAGGCACAAGAAGATTGGGACAAAAGCGGTGGCGATGCGCGGGCCCGGCTACTCGAACGCACGGCCGATATGTTCGAGGCCAATCGCGCGCATCTCATGGCGCTCGCCGTGCGCGAGGCCGGAAAAACATTGCCCAACGCGCTGGGCGAAGTGCGCGAAGCAGTGGATTTCCTCCGCTATTATGCGCATCGCGCGCGGGAAGAGTTCGAAGGCCCTGTAAAACTACCCGGACCGACAGGCGAGGATAATTTGCTCTCGATGCATGGTCGCGGCGTCTTTGCATGCATCTCGCCGTGGAATTTCCCGTTGGCGATCTTCACCGGTCAGGTGGCGGGCGCCCTTGCCGCGGGCAACACGGTGCTCGCCAAACCCGCCGAGCAGACGCCGTTGATGGCGGCGGCGGCGGTGAGGCTTATGCACGAAGCCGGGATTCCGGCAGATGTGCTGCATCTGCTGCCGGGCAATGGCCCCAGGATCGGCAATGCGCTGTTTGCCGACAGGCGCCTCGCCGGCGTCGCGTTTACCGGTTCGACCGAAGCGGCGATGGCGATCAACCGCGCGATCGCGGCGCGTGAAGGGCCGTTGGCGCAACTCGTCGCCGAAACGGGCGGCCAGAACGCCATGATCGTCGACTCGACCGCTTTGCCCGAACAGGTGACCCGCGACGTGATCGCGTCGGCTTTCGACAGCGCCGGCCAGCGTTGTTCGGCGTTGCGCGTGTTGTTCCTTCAGGAAGACGTCGCCGACAAGATGCTCGAATTGATCCTGGGCGCGATGGACGAAATCAGCCTCGGAGATCCGATGCGTCTCAATACAGATGTCGGACCGGTCATCGACGAAGCCGCGCGCGAGATGCTTGCGGAACATGCCGCACGCATGACGCTTGAAGCGAAACTCCTGCGCAAGCTGCCGCTCGGACCCGAACACGAGAACGGCGTTTTCTTTCCGCCGCATGTTTTCGAGATCGCTTCTATCGGCGCGCTGCAGCGCGAAGTGTTCGGGCCGGTTCTCCATATTGTGCGTTACGCCGCAGACCGGCTGTCGAATATCTGCGAGGCGATCAATGCGACAGGCTACGGGCTTACGCTCGGCGTCCACAGCCGCATCGAAGAGACTGCATCGTTTGTGCGCGCCCATATCCACGCCGGCAACATCTACGTCAACAGGAACCAGATCGGTGCGGTCGTTGGCGTCCAGCCGTTCGGCGGCGAAGGTCTTTCCGGCACCGGACCCAAGGCGGGCGGCCCGCATTATCTATCCCGCTTTGCGCTCGAACGTACCTATACGGTGAACACGACCGCGGCGGGCGGCAATACAGCACTTCTGAGCGCGGAACGAGATGGAACATAGTGCACCGGCTGTTCGTCATGCGGCCACGGGGCGCCCTCACGTCATCGTGTTCGGCAATGAGAAAGGCGGCACGGGCAAGACGACAGCTGCCATGCATGTTGCCGTCGCTTTGGCCCGGGCGGGTAAGCGGGTTGCCGCGATCGATCTCGACACACGCCAGCGCAGCTTTTCGCGGCAACTCGAAAACCGCGGCGAATGGCCCAAACGCACAGGCAAGTTACTTGCGGCGCCTGAACTATGCCTCATGACGCGCTCGTCCCAGCGATCGCTCGATGCCGCGGCGGAGGAAGAAGCGGTGCGACTCGTCGAGGTTTTCGCGGCGGTGGAGAACGATTTCGATTTCGTAGTCGTCGACACGCCTGGCGCAGACACGCAGCTTTCCCGGCTCGCGCACGCGGCCGCCGACACGCTGGTGACGCCGTTGAACGACAGCTTTGTCGATTTCGATCTCTTGGCGCGCGTCGACCCGGCCACATTCGAGATCAAACAGCCCAGCGTCTACAGCGACCTGGTGTGGGACTGCCGCAAAAAAAGGCTTCTGGCGCGCAAGCCTGCGCTCGATTGGGTAGTGATGCGCAATCGTGTGGCGGCGACGGAGGCCCGCAATCGCAGGCGTGTATCCGCGGCACTTGATGCGCTCGCCGAGCGAATAGGATTTCGTGTCGCGCCGGGTTTCGGCGAGCGCGTCATCTATCGCGAACTCTTCCCCATGGGGCTCACCATGCTGGACTTGCCCCAGCCGGGACTGGATATTTCGCTTACCATGTCGCATGTGGCCGCCAGGCAGGAGGTGCGGGAGCTGATCGTTTCGCTCAAATTGCCGGGACTGGACGGCAGGGCGGGCGCTCTTTGACCCTTGGAATCCCGTGCGACGCTCCCAAAATGAGGGGCGCGGCTGTGGAGGGCGCAATATGGTGAAAGAAAACGCGCCCATGGTCCGGCGCTCCTCGTCGAGCGAAATAGACAAATTCCTCGGCAGGGCTGCACGGACACCCGCGCTGTCGGACGTGAAGGGCCGGCTTATTTTCGCGGTCGACGCGACCATGAGCCGTCAACCTACCTGGGATCGCGCGACGGAAATCCAGAGCGACATGTTTGAAGTGGCGCAGTCCATCGGCGCGCTCGGTGTGCAGCTTGTATACTTCCGCGGTCGCGGCGAATTCGAGGTGAGTCCCTGGACGACGACACCGGCGCAACTTGCTGCGCATATGCGCGATGTGACCTGCCGCAGCGGCTTTACACAGCTTCGACGTGTGCTCATGCATGCGGCGGAAGAAGCAAGACGCACGCGCGTCGGTGCGCTTGTCTATATCGGCGATTGCTTCGAAGAAAATCCTGATGCCGTTGCGAAGGCCGCCGGCGTGCTCGCGCTGACGGGCGTGCCTGCCTTCATGTTTCACGAAGGAAACGATGCGGTTGCTTCAGCGACGTTTCGCGAGGTTGCCCGCCTGACGCGGGGTATCTATGCGCGATTCGACCAGGGCGCGGCGCGACAACTGCGCGAGCTGCTGCGTGCGGCAGCGGCATATGCGACCGGTGGGAGTATCGGTCTGCGCGAGCTTGGCGGCCGTGTGGGTGGCGAAACCGCGCGGCTGGCACTTCTGTTAGCCGATCGTCGCTGAATGGGCGCACTCTTTCTCGGTGCTTTTGCGCTGATCGGCCTTCTGTTGCTGCTGCGCGGCTTCGTTGGTGCCGATGTGAAAGCGCTGATGAAAGCTTTGCGCTATTCCGGCGCAACCGCGTTGCTGTTGGCCGCGATTGGATTGGCGGCGCTCGATCGCGTGGGCCTTGCCATGCTGGTCGGCAGCTTCGCTTGGGGGCTTTTCACGGGCGGTCACGCCTGGCCGGGTGGCTGGCCTTACTGGTTTCCTGGGGGCGGTTCGCGGTCGGGTTCCGGTTCTGCATCCGGCAGCAAAACGCGCGTGACCACTGACTGGCTCGATATGGAACTCGATCACAACAGCGGCGAAATGGGCGGACAGGTGCGAAAAGGTGCATTCGCCGGGCGGTCTCTGGACACGCTTTCCCGGGACGAAGCGGCCGCTCTCTACGAAGCGGCGAGTATCGCCGACCCGGAAAGCGGACGACTTCTCGATGCTTTTCTGGCACGCAAATTTGGCGCGCAATGGCGAATGGAAGGTGAGAGCGAGGCGCGCCACAACAGGGCTCGAGACACGGGTATGTCGCGGGCGGAAGCGTTGCGTGTCTTGGGGCTCGAACCCGGCGCGGACGAAGTCGCGATCCGCGCGGCCCATCGCCGGCTCATTCTACAGAATCATCCCGATCACGGCGGATCGAGCTATCTCGCCGCTCAGATCAACGAAGCGAAGGATGTGTTGCTGAACGAATAGGTTTCAGCGGGAGGCAAGTGCCGCGAAGCAGGTCTGCCCGCGCGCAGTAAGCCGCTGGCACACCGCGCGCGCTTCACGCTCGTCGAATGGTCCGAACCGCGCGCGATAGAGCGTCTGACCCTCGGTCGATTGAAACGGTGCCACGATGCGTGTTGTCTGGCCGAGTACGTCCAGGGAATGCTCTGCATAATTCGCGAGTTCTGCCTTGGCGGAGGCAACGTCGCCATACGCACCGATCTGGATGGTCCAGTCGTGACCGGGCGAAGGCACGGCCGAACTTGGAGCACCGCCGGGCGCTCCATGACCCGGCTCGGCATCGCCCGATCCCGAGGCCGCTGTTGGACGCGACGCCGGTTCGTAAGCCGCTAGCGTGAGCAGGGGTCTCGGGATCGGATGCGGCACAACCGATGGCACAATCGCTCCTGTCGATACCGAAACGTCTGGCGTCGGACGCGGCGTCGGCGACACAGTGACGACTACCTGCCTGATCGCATCTGTCAGCAAAGGCTTGGCCGCCGGCGCGGGCGGCGTTGCCGCAGTTGCCGACGTATTGCGTAAGCCAAGACTTGCAACGGCGATTCTCGGCGACGGCATAGCGTTGGGGGAAGGTGTAGTAGAAGGCGCTACATCTTCAGGGTCCGGTCGCGATTCCGCGGCATCCTCGTCTTCAAAGCCGTTCGAGGCCACCGCTTGCGGCTGCGCCGCAGGAGGATACGAAGGCGACGACGGCGCCGACATACCCGCACCGCCCAAGGGGAAGCCCGCGATAACAGGACCAGCGCCCACATTGTCTGCGATGGCCTGCCATGGAACATTCGCTCTTGCGACCATTCGCGGGTTTTGGTTGATCGCGACGAATGTGGTGTCGAGCAGCCGCATCATTTCCTGATCGCGGCGATGTGCAGAGCGTCCACCCATCACGACGCCGATAATATGTACGCCGTTGCGCACGACAGAGGATACGAGGTTGAAACCCGAAGCCCCTGTGTAACCGGTCTTGATGCCGTCGGCGCCGTAGTATCTTCCGATCAGATTGTCGTGCGTCAAAATCGTATAGCCACGAAAATTGAAGGAATAGGCCGAGAAGTAGTGGAAATATTGTGGAAAATCGTAAGCGAGATGACGCGCCAGAATGGCGAGATCACCGGCGGAGGTGATTTGCAGGTCGTCGGGAAGGCCCGAGGCGTTGTGGAAATAGGTATGGGTCATTCCGAGCGCCCGCGCCTTGGCGGTCATCATGTCCGCGAAATGGCCTTCGCTGCCGCCGATCGCTTCCGCAATAGCGACTGCCACATCGTTGGCAGAGAGAATGACGGCCGCCTTGATAGCGGTGTCCACCGGTATCGTGCTGCCGGGTCGGAGGTGAAGTTTTGTCGGTGCCTGCGTCGCGGCGTGTTCCGAGACGGTTAAAGGCGTGGCGAGCGTCATCTGGCCGCTCTTCAATTGCTCGAACAACAGGTAAAGCGTCATCATTTTGGTGAGCGAGGCAGGATGTCGCGGCTCGTCCGCATTCCGGGCAAAAAGAGTGCGGCCGGTTTCGCCGTCGACCACCAGTTCAGCATCTTTCTGGGGGTCAGTTGGACTGACCATGACTGCGCCTTGCCAATGGTGACGCCGAATCGACGCTTCAGCCGGCGCTACGGCCGAAATTCCCACAGCCAGAAGACCCCAGAGCGCAATCCGCGCGACTACATTGCCTTTCGCACGGGGCCGTTGGGACATGCACATCTCCGACAAGAGTTCTGGACGCAGCGTTCAAAGATAAAATCAAATTGCGCCGATTCGCGCAACCCAAAATGCGAATCCACCTTATATATCCGGCGTTTAGAAAGAATTAATAGATTTTCCGGCAGGCCGCGGCGAGATTGGCGCTCCAGTTTGCACAAATACGCGCCAATTGCACAACCGCTGACCGCGGCCCTTGACATCCTAATTGCTGCACTGCATATATTCGAATGTTGCAGTGCAACATAGCGCTGGTCTGCTCCAGTGCGACACCCACAGGAGGTTAGACATGGTCAACAGCACA
>Ga0302326_10019621_pt1 | contig 13952 bp, 11 predicted proteins | sample Palsa_T0_3_FD_202264 | JGI IMG/M metagenome (GOLD analysis project Ga0302326, IMG submission 202264) | Peat permafrost microbial communities from Stordalen Mire near Abisko, Sweden - Palsa_T0_3 | ecosystem: Environmental > Terrestrial > Soil > Palsa > Peat permafrost | place: Sweden: Abisko... | reverse complement strand
GAAGCTTCATGCGCGCTTCATCGGCGCGCCCGACCTCAACGGCTATTCTGGGATGCTATGCGTGTTGCATCCGCGGCGAGCGTCTTGTGTTTCGGCTTGTTGGTCGTCGTCAAACCGGTGCCATCACAGACGACGGCGCCGGCTGCTGTCGCAGCGACCCCGCAGGCGCCGGTCGCTGCCCTGCCGGTCAGCGATGCCGCCGCAAAGCATGCCAAACGCACGGCCTGCCTGAAGGATGCCAAGACCAGAAAGCTGGTCGGGGCGGATAAGACCGCGTTTCTCAAGAGCTGTGTCGAGGCGCCGTAGCGATAATTCAGAGTTTTCGCGCGGGCGCGGGCGTGATAGTCAACCGGACACTCGGCGTGGCCGCGCCGCTCAGCTGCAAAACGAAGGGCGGCGTCCCAACCAGTTCGAATACCACGATTTTATGCGGCGCATCGCAATCGTGCTGGCCCTGGAAATCCTGCGCCGGCAGCAACGCGCCGTTCGATACGACGTCGATCCAGAAAGGGGCGTCGAGGGCGAAGCGGTAATTTCCCGGCTTGGAGATTTTCACCGTTGCGATCCCTGCGAAAGCGCCGGCCGCAGGAGTTTGCTTGCCGGGAGTGACCGCAAAACTCACCTGTTCTTGCGGCTTCAGCTGCAGCTGGTAAAAACGGTTTGGCTCGATGCTGGGCGCGGATTTCAGATCCGCTCCGCTCAGCGTGGAGGTCGGCGTCCCGGCGAATAGCGCGCGCTCCTGGGTCACGTCCCACTTGAAGTCCCTGCAGGCCTCATCGGCGCGCGCCGGCAGGACGGCGCTCCCACCGATGATGGCCAGAAAAATTGAAACAGCCGCTGTGCCGCACACTTGCATGGTCCCACCTATCGTTTTGGCAAGTAAAGATCGGTCAGCGTGCCTTCGAAGGCTTCCGCGGCGAAAGCCAGTGTTTCCGACAATGTGGGATGCGGATGAATGGTCAGCCCCACATCAGCGGCGTCGGCGCCCATTTCGATTGCAAGCGCCATCTCGGCCACGAGATCACCTGCGTTCGTACCGACGATCCCCGCGCCCAGGAGTCGATGGGTTTCCTTGTCGAACAATAGCTTGGTGAAGCCCTCGTCGGCGTTGAGCGCGAGGGCCCGCCCGCTCGCGGCCCAAGGAAACATGCCCTTGCCGAATTCAGTGCCGCCGGCCTTGGCTTCGGTCTCCGTGAGGCCCACCCACGCAACTTCCGGATCGGTGTACGCAACCGAAGGAATGCAGCGCGCATCGAATGAGGATTTTTGACCGGCAGCCACTTCGGCGGCGACCTTGCCCTCGTGAGAGGCTTTGTGAGCCAGCATCGGTGCACCCGCCACATCGCCGATGGCGAAGATATGCGGCACGTTGGTGCGCATTTGCTTGTCCACCGAAATGATGCCGCGCGCACTGACGGCAACGCCGGCGGCCGCGGCATCGATGGCGTTGCCGTTCGCGCTGCGGCCGACCGCAACCAACACCCGATCGAACATGGCCGGTTGCGGCGAGTCGGGCCCTTCAAATGTCGCCCGCAAACCCTCCGGGGAAGCGTCGAGCTTGGAAACCTTGGTCTTCAGCAGAATGCGCTCGTAGCGTTTTTCGATGCGCTTTTGCAGGGGTCGTACCAGATCGCGATCGGTCCCGGGCATGAGGCCATCGGTCAATTCGACCACCGTCACCTTCACGCCGAGCGCATCATAGACACACGCCAGCTCCAGACCGATGATGCCGCCGCCGATCACCAGCAGCCGTTTGCAGTCGAGCGGCAACTCCAACGCGCCGCCCGAATCAATCACGCGCGGATCATCCGGCAGACCCGGCAAGCGCACCGATTCGGATCCCGCGGCGATGATGCACTGCTTGAAATCCAAGCGGCGCGCACCTGTCGCACCCTTCACTTCGAGCGAATAAGGTCCGACGAACCGAGCGTCGCCCTGAATGACCTGCACTTTGCGCTGCTTCGCGAGCAGGCTAAGCCCATTGGTCAATTTGGTGACAACCCGGTTTTTCCACGCCCGCAGCCGATCGCGGTCGATCTGCGGAGGCGCGAAGGCGATTCCGTTCTCCGACATATCCGCGGCATCTTCGATGACCTTGGCCGCGTGCAACAGCGCCTTGGAGGGAATGCAGCCGACATTGAGGCACACGCCGCCGAGCACCGGCCAACGTTCAACCAGGGTAACCTTAAGCCCGAGATCGGCTGCGCGGAATGCGGCCGTATATCCGCCGACCCCAGCGCCGAGCACCAAAAGATCAACCGCACCATCCGGCGCGGCGCTCGCGGTGGCGCGCGCAGGCGCAGGAGCGGCGGGGCTGGGTGCCGCGGGCGCGGCAGCGGGCGACGCAGCACGGGCGGCAGCGGGCGCTGGGCTCGGAGCAGCTTTGGGCGGCGATTGCGAAGCGGGCGTTGCGGCCGAGTCTGTCGTTTGCACGGTGGCAATCAACGCCCCTGATGAAACTGCATCGCCTTTTTTGATCTGGATCGACTCGATCACGCCGCTCACGGGAGACGGCACATCCATCGAGGCCTTTTCCGACTCCAGGGTGATCAGCGGGTCCTCTACGGCCACTTGACTGCCCGCCTTGACGAGCACGTCGAGAACGCTGACGCCTTTCGAGTCGCCGAGATCCGGAACGCGTACCTCGACCTTGCTCACAGCAACGCCTTTACATCGTTCAAGACCTTGGCGAGGAACACCACAAAACGGGCCGCTTCGGCGCCGTCGATCACGCGGTGATCGTAGGACAATGACAGCGGCAGCATCAGGCGCGGAACAAAGGCCCCTCTTTCATACACGGGTTTCTGGCTGGACCTCGAGACGCCGAGAATGGCAACCTCCGGCGCATTGATGATGGGCGTGAAGTAGGTGCCGCCAATTCCGCCCAAGCTCGATACAGTAAAGGATCCGCCCTGCATCTCGGCGGCTTTTAGCTTGCCTGCGCGGGCTTGCTCCGACATGGCGGCCAGTGCGCGAGCGATCCCGTAGATATCCAGCCGATCGGCGTTGGCGATGACCGGCACCACCAATCCGTTGAGCGTATCGGCGGCAAACCCGATGTTGAAATATTTCTTGATGACCAGATTATCACCACCGGCATCCAATGAAGCATTGAAGCGCGGAAATTCCTGCAGCGCCAAAATGCACGCCTTGATGATGAAAGTGAGCGGCGTGAGCTTCACGCCCTCGCGGGATGCCTTGCTCTTCAACGCCGCACGAGCTTCTTCGAGATCGGTGATATCCGCATCCTCGTGCTGGGTGACGTGCGGCAGATTGAGCCAGCTCGCTTGCAGCCGCGTCCCGGAGATTTTCTGGATTCGCGACAGCGGCTTGACCTCCACGGGCCCGAATTGCGCGAAATCCACCACCGGCACCTTGGGCAGCGCCGATGCCGGTGGCGCGGTGCGCGCCGTGGTCAAGAGACTCTTCACGCGAGCCTTCACATCGTCATGGGTGATGCGGCTCTTGACGCCTGTTCCCTTGATGCTTCCGAGATCAGCGCCCAGCTCGCGCGCGAACTTGCGTACCGACGGACTGGCATAGGCGGTGGAGAAGGCCTTTTCATCGATCGGAGCCGGCGCGGTACGTGGCGCTACTGCCGGTTCTTGGGTCGGCGAAGATTCAGAGGGCGGCGCCGCGGTTGGCGCGGCGGTTGGCGCGGCAGCTGGCGCCGCGGTTGGCGCGACAGCTGGCGCCGCGGTTGGCGCGGCAGCTGGCGCGGCAGCTGGCGCGGGCACGGCGGCCGGCGCCGCGGCGGGCGCCTTCGTGTCGGGAGCGGCAGCTTGCGCCGCCGGTTCGAGCAGCAGGATCAGGGAGCCCTCGGATACCTTGTCGCCAGCCTTGAGCTTGATCTGTGCGATCTTGCCCGCTGCAGGGGCCGGCACGTCCATGGCGGCCTTTTCCGTTTCCAGGGTGATGAGCGGGGTTTCTTTGTCGATCTGTTGACCGTCTTTGACCAGGACATCGATGACATTGACGTCTTTGAATCCGCCGATGTCCGGTACCTGCACTTCGATGGTAGCAGCCATGGTATTCGCCTAGACGGTCACGGGATTGGATTTTTCCGGATCGATGCCGAAGGCCTGCATGGCGCTATTCACGGTTTGCACATCGATCTTACCCTCATCGGCAAGTGCCTTGAGCGCGGCAATCACCACGTAGTGCCGATCCACCTCGAAGAATCGGCGCAGCTCGGCGCGCGAATCGCTGCGGCCAAAACCATCGGTCCCGAGCACCGTGTAAGGCCCGGGTACCCACTGGCGAATCTGATCGGCCACTGTCTTCATATAGTCGGTGGCAGCGATGAACGGCCCCTGGCGATCCGCCAGGGCCTGCTCGATATAGGTCTGGCGCCGCGGTTCGCTCGAGTGCAGCATGTTCCAGCGCTCGATCGCCAGCGCGTTCTTGCGCAGCTCGCTGAAGCTCGTCACGGAGTACACATCGGCCGGCACGCCGTAGTTCCTTTCCAGAAGATCCGCGGCCGCCAGCACTTCGCGCAATATCGTGCCCGATCCGAACAGCGTCACGCGCACCTTGCCGCGGCCGCCGATCTGCAGCAGGTACATGCCGTTCAAAATCCCCTGCGCCACGCCGCCCGGCATCGCCGGATGCGGGTAGTTCTCGTTCATGCACGTGATGTAGTAGAAGACATTTTCCTGCTCTTGATACATGCGGCGCAGTCCGTCCTGCACGATCACGGCCAGCTCATACGCAAAGGTGGGGTCGTACGCCACACAGTTGGGGACCGTTGTCGCAACCAGTTGACTGTGCCCGTCCTGATGCTGCAGCCCCTCGCCCGCCAGCGTCGTGCGGCCGGCGGTGCCTCCCACCAGGAATCCACGCGCGCGGCTGTCGCCCGCCGCCCAAATGAAATCGCCCACCCGCTGAAAACCAAACATGGAGTAATAAATATAGAACGGCACCATGCTGACGCCGTGATTCGCGTACGCGGTAGCCGCAGCAATCCATGAGCACAGACTCCCCGCCTCATTGATGCCCTCCTCGAGAATCTGACCCTGCTTATCCTCTCGATAGAACATGAGCTGATCGGCGTCCTGCGGTGTATATAGCTGGCCCACCGAAGAGTAGATCCCTACCTGGCGGAACATTCCTTCCATGCCGAAGGTACGCGCCTCGTCGGGCACGATGGGCACGATGTGCCTGCCGATGTTCTTGTCCTTGACCAAGGCCGTCAGCATGCGCACCAACGCCATCGTGGTGGAAATCTCCCGATCACCAGTGCCCTCGAGCAGCGAGCTGAATGCCTCGAGCGGCGGCACGATCAGCGGCGGCGCATCCGAAACGCGCGCCGGCAGATATCCGCCCAATGTGGAGCGGCGCTCCTGCAGATAGCGCATTTCCTCGCTGTCCTCGGCGGGCTTTCTAAATGACAGGCCGGCGATTTCCTCGTCGGTAATCCGAATATTGAAGCGGTCGCGAACTTCCTTGAGCGCATCATCGCTGAGCTTTTTCTGTTGATGCGTGGAGTTCAAGCCCTCGCCGGCTTTGCCCATGCCGAAGCCTTTGACGGTCTTCGCCAATATCACGGTGGGCGCTCCGGTATTCGCGATAGCAGACGCGTAGGCTGCATACACCTTTTGCGGATCATGACCGCCGCGGTTCAAGTGCCAGATCTCCTCATCGGACATGTTGGCGACCATTTCCTTGAGCTCGGGATACTTGCCGAAGAAGTGCTCGCGCGTATAGGCGCCGCCCTTGGACTTGAAGTTCTGATATTCGCCGTCCACGCACTCTTCCATCAGGCGCTTGAGCAGACCCTGATGATCGCGCTCGAGCAAGGGATCCCAGCGCGAGCCCCAGAGCACTTTGATGACGTTCCAGCCGGCGCCGAGGAATGCCGCCTCGAGTTCTTGAATGATCTTGCCGTTGCCGCGCACCGGGCCGTCCAGGCGCTGCAAATTGCAATTGATCACAAAGATGAGATTGTCGAGCTTCTCGCGCACCGGCATGGTGAGCGCACCCATCGATTCGGGTTCATCCATTTCACCGTCGCCCAAGAACGCCCAGACTTTGCGATCGGACGGCGGCACGATGCCGCGATGCTCCAAATAGCGCACGAATCGCGCCTGAAAAATCGCCATCATCGGACCCAAGCCCATCGATACGGTGGGGTACTGCCAGAAATCGGGCATGAGCCAGGGATGCGGATAAGAGGATAAACCGCCGCCGCGCACCTCCTGGCGGAAGCGCTGCAGCTGGCTCTCGTCCAGGCGGCCTTCAAGATAGGCTCGTGCATAGATGCCCGGACTCGAATGGCCCTGTATGAAAATCATGTCGCCCGGATGCGCCGCGCTGCGCGCGCGCCAAAAATGATTGAACCCGACTTCATACAACGTGGCCGCGGAGGCGTAGGTCGCGATGTGGCCGCCGTATTCGGAGTTGCTGCGATTCGCCTGCACCACCATGGCGAGCGCATTCCAGCGGATATAGGCCTCGTTGCGCCGTTCCAAGGATCGATCTCCGGGATAATCCGGCTGCTGCGCTCTGGAAATCGTGTTCAGATAGGCGGTGTTGGGTTTGAAAGGCAAGTACGCGCCCGAACGGCGCGTGAAATCCACTAATTTTTCCAACAAAAAATGCGCGCGTTCCGGCCCTTGAGCACGCATGACCGAATCGATGGACTCCAGCCACTCCTGTGTCTCGGCAGGATCGATATCTTCGAACGGCGATTGTTGCGTCATAAACCCACGTGTCCTGATAAGATGGCAGGCACGTTACAGCGCCCACGCGCCAACTGCCACTGCGTTATGCCCGTAGGCTATCTTCGGGGTTTGGTTTTTCACGGTCAAGCAAGGGATTAGCTCGCGATATCTTTGCGGTTTTACGATATGCCGACTCGCTTGCCCTTGGACCTTCTGCTCGTGCCGGTGCGCCAAATAGGCGCACGGATTACCCCATCGGTTGTTGCGCGCTACGCGAGCGCGTTGGTGTTCCTGCCGCTCGCGCCAACGGCGGCAGATTGGAAAGCTTTGCCTCACGGCACGGTGCTGCGTTCTCTTTACGAGCGCAGAGTCCGCAAAGCGGGCGATACATTTCATTTGCGGGTGGGAAGCCACGCACAGACGCTGTTGGTGGTCGCCTGTCTTGCGGGCGAGGCGAGTACCTTTGAACGCCTGCAGACCGCCGGCAAACTCGCACGCAGCGCGTTGGACGGCGATCCGCGATCGCTTCTCGTCTGGCAGCAGGGTTGCCCGGCGGCCGCGTCCGACGCGGCATTTCACGCCGCCATCGCGGCCTTCGAGGCCGCTGCGTTTCGCTTCGCGACGTTCAAGGGCAAGCCGAAAGCGCGCGCACGCCTCGCGCGCATCGATGTCGCACGCGCCGGCAAGCTCGCCGAACTCGACCTCACGCTGGCAACTGCTGCCGGCAACAATCTCGCCCGCTGGCTCACCGCCCTACCGCCGAACATTTTGGACGCGGGCGGCTATCGCCGGTTGATCAAGCAGTTTGCGCAGCGCCTGCGCTTGAACTTCAGATTTTATGGCGAGACTCAACTCAAACGCTTGGGTGCGGGTGCGTTCCTCGCCGTTTCGCGCGGCAATGCAGCGCGCGACGCGGGCATTGCATATCTTTCCTATCGACCGCGGGGAACCGCGCCGCCGGCGGTGAGCTTGGTGGGCAAGGGCATATGTTTCGATACGGGTGGCACGAACTTGAAGGCGCACAAGGGCATGTTGGACATGCATACGGACATGGAAGGCAGCGCGGTGGCATTGGGCAGTCTGTATGCGCTGCAGGCACTCGGTTCGCCGTTGGCGGTGGACTGCTGGTTGGCGATCACCGAAAACCGCAGCGGCCCCTTGGCCTACAAGCCGCAGGATATCATCCGCGCGGCCAACGGCACGACCATTCAAGTCATTCACACGGACGCCGAAGGCCGCATGGTGCTCGCGGACGCGCTCAGCCTCGCTGCGGCGAAAAAGCCGCGGGCCATCATCGACTATGCGACGCTCACCGGCGCCTGCGTGTACGCGCTCACCGAGCGCTACAGCGGCGCGTTCACCAACCGTCCGGCATCGCGCGATCTGATCGAGGCCGCCGGCGCCAGCAGCGGCGAGCGCGTGTGGTGCTTTCCCATGGATAGCGACTACGACACCGATTTGGAGAGCAGCGTCGCCGATGTGCTGCAATGCGCTACCGATGGCAAGGGCGATCACATCTTGGCGGCGCGTTTCTTGAATCGTTTCGTGCCGCAGGACATCGCGTGGCTGCATCTTGATCTGGCGGCCGGCACGCGTCATGGCGGACTTGCGCACATCGCGACGGAGATTACCGGGTTCGGCGTGCGCTATACCCTCGAGCTGCTGCGCCGCGGCTGGCCGCCGGGCGGCGCGGCGCGATGAACAGCTTGAGCATCCAACGCCCGGATGACTGGCACGTGCATTTCCGGGATGGCGCCGCGCTCAAGGCCGTCGCAAAATTCACTGCCGAGCGCTTCGGCCGCGCCATCGTCATGCCGAATCTAAATCCGCCGATCACGACGGCCGATATGGCTGGCGCCTATCGTCAACGTATCCTGGCGGCGCTGCCCGCCGGCTGCCGGTTCGAGCCCTTGCTCACGCTGTATCTGACGAATACGACGACCTCGCAGGAGATCGATCGCGCCCGCGCAGCGGGGTTCATACACGGCGTCAAACTTTACCCCGCCGGCGCGACGACGCATTCGAGCGCCGGCGTGACCGACATCAAAAATGTGTACCGCGTGCTCGAGCACATGGAGAAAGTCGACATGCGATTGCTGGTCCACGGCGAATCGCCGCAGCCCGAAGTCGATGTCTTCGACCGCGAGACTCATTTTATCGATCGCGTTCTCGCGCCTCTGCTGGAGCGCTTCCCGATGCTGCCGGTGGTGTTCGAGCACATCACGACGGCACGCGCAGTGGAGTTCGTAACGGCCGCGAGAGACCGGGTTGCCGCCACGATCACACCTCAACATCTGCTGCATAATCGTAATGCCATTTTCTTCGGCGGCATCAGGCCGCATTATTACTGCCTGCCGATTTTGAAGCGCGAAGCAGATCGTCAAGCGCTGCTGGAGGCGGCGACCAGCGGCAATCCACGATTTTTTCTCGGTACCGACAGCGCGCCCCACGAGCGCGCAGCCAAGGAAAATTCCTGCGGCTGTGCCGGCATGTTCACCGCGCATGCCGCGATCGAGTTGTACGCCGAGGCCTTCGAATCGGTCGGCCGCCTCGACCGGCTGCAGCCGTTTGCCAGTCATTTCGGCGCCGATTTCTATGGACTTTCGCGCCAGGCTGACACCGTCACCCTGATCAAGGAGCCGTGGGTGGTCCCCAAGCAATACCAATTCGGCGATGGTGCGCTGGTGCCGTATCGCGCAGGAGAGCAGGTTGGTTGGCGCTTGGCGCCGCAACCTTGAGCATGTCGCCGCTCGCCCCCATTACCTTCGCCACGCGCTTCCGCGGTTTTCTACCCGTGGTTGTCGATGTGGAAACCGGCGGGTTCAATTCGCAAACCGACGCGCTGCTCGAGATTGCCGCAGTATTCCTCGAGATGCGCAGCGACGGCACGCTTGCGCGCGGCGAGACGGTCCGCTACCACGTCATCCCGTTTCCCGGAGGCAATATGGAACCCGCGTCCATGGCGGTGAACGGCATTGACCCGCATCATCCGCTTCGGCCGGCAATTCCCGAAGAAGACGCTCTGCAGCGCATATTTCGCGAAGTACGGACCGCCATCCGTGCCGCGGACTGCACTCGCGCGGTGCTGGTCGGCCACAATGCGTTTTTTGATTTGAACTTCTTGAATGCCGCCGTGGCGCGCGCCCAGGTCAAACGCAATCCATTTCATCCGTTTTCGAGCTTTGATACGGCAACTCTCGGCGGCGTCGCATTCGGCCAAACGGTGTTGATGCGGGCGACTTTGGCCGCCGGCCTGGAGTGGGATAGCGCGTCGGCTCATTCCGCCGCCTACGACGCTGAGCGCACGGCAGACCTCTTTTGCATGGTGTGCAATCAGTTTCAGGGAGTTTTCGACAGCAGCCGCCGGCGCTTAGCCGCAATGGGACCGCTCGAAACGGAGCCGGGCAGCGACGCGGCCGACTCGGTGCCGGCCGCCGATACGTAGCAGCCTATGCCGCGACCGCGCCGGCCTCGGCCAGCAGTTGCTTCAATTCTCCGCTTTTGAACATTTCCAGTGCGATATCGCAGCCGCCGACCAGCTCGCCGTTGACGTAAAGCTGCGGAAAAGTCGGCCATTTCGAGTAAATCTTCAGCGCCTCGCGCACCTCGGGGTCCTCAAAAATGTTCACGTGAGCAAACTGGGCCTTGCAGGCGCGCAACGCACCGACGGTCTGGGCCGAAAACCCGCATTGCGGAAAATCCGGGGTACCCTTCATGTAAAGCACCACGGGTGCGGCCGCCAGCTGGCTCTGGATTCGTTCAATAGCGTTCATAGTCGACAATCTCCACGTGATTCATCAATTGTACGTCAACAACCCCGACCGCACTTGCCTGCGTTGAATTATGGGGATTACTCCCCTATTCTTCCAGCCTGCCGCAATGCACGATCCGCGCCGTGGCGGCTCGGACGGTAACTTTTCACAGGGGAATCGCATGAATCCGTTAACTACCGTCAAATGGCCCCTGATCATTGGATTCGTGCTCGCCGTGGTGATTGCCGGCCTTGTTGATGGAGGGCTGCACTTCAACACGCTGACCATGGCGGCCCTGGCGCGCTGGCTGCACATTATTTCCGGCATCTTCTGGATAGGAATTCTCTACTATTTCAATGCCGTACAAACCCCGGCCATGGCAGTGGCGGCGGCCGACAAGGGCGGTCCAGGCGGCGCCGGCATCAATAAATACATCGCGCCGCGAGCTCTGCTTTGGTTTCGCTGGTCCGCTCTGGCCACCTGGCTGATGGGCGCCTGGCTGTTGTCGCAAACCCACGGCCGCTTCGTGAGCGCGTTTACGTTGGGCCTGTTGGACAGCGAGTTTTCCCGCCCGACTCTGATCATCGGCATCGGCGCGTGGCTCGGCACCATCATGCTGCTCAATGTCTGGGGATTGATTTGGCCCAACCAGAAAAGGATTCTTGGAATCGTGCCCGCCACCGATGAGCAAAAGGCCAAAGCGCGCAAAGTCGCCTTGTACGCCTCCCGCACCAACTTCCTGCTGTCGATTCCCATGCTCATGTGCATGGTCGGACCCACGCACGGCCTGCCGTTCTAGATGCCGGGGCCGGCGTCGATCCCCGCGGATTTGGCGCAACAGGTCGCACGGGCGCTGGCCGAGGATATCGGCGCCGGCGATTTGACCGCCGCTCTGATCCCCGCGGCGCGCAACGGCCGCGCCAGCGTGATCACGCGCGAGGCCGCGATCGTTTGCGGCCTGCCGTACGTCGAAGCAAGCTTTCGGCAGATAGATCCGCGGGTAAGCTTCGATTGGCAGGTGTCCGAGGGCGAGGCGGTGCGCGCCAATCAACGGCTGTTTGCGGTCGACGGCTCGGCGCGGGCACTCCTGACCGGCGAACGCACCGCGCTCAATTTTTTGCAGCTGCTCTCGGGCACGGCAACCGCCGCACATGCCTATGCGGTGCTGCTTCAAGGGACGAAGTGCCGGCTCCTCGATACGCGCAAGACCATTCCGGGATTGAGATCCGCACAAAAGTACGCAGTTCGAATCGGCGGCGGCGAGAATCACCGCATGGGACTATTCGATGGGATCCTCATCAAGGAAAACCACATCATGGCGGCGGGTTCGATCGCCGCCGCGGTGTCGGAGGCAAAGCGCGGCGCACGCAAGGCGCCCATCGAGGTCGAAGTGGAAAATCTTGCGCAGCTCAAGGAGGCCATCGAGTCGGGCGCCGATATTGCAATGCTGGATAATTTTTCCCTGCCGGCCATGCGCGAAGCCGTCTCATTCAACGCGGGGGCGAAGCAGCCCTTGAAGCTCGAGGCATCCGGCGGGATCACGGCCGACACCATTCGCGAAACAGCCGATACCGGAGTCGACCTCATTTCCGTGGGCAGCATCACCAAGCACGTGCGAGCAATTGATTTATCGATGCGATTCGAGTGGCGTGACTAGCGCGGCGGCGTCCTGCACATCACGCCCGGCGTCACGCGAGTGACGGGCTGGCGCGGAGCACCTGTCGCGACGCCGATGTTGGACAGCAGCCTGCTGAGAAGGCTGGGGGCGACGGGATCGGATCGGACGCGGATCACCGCCATCATGCCGCCATCCTCGTGCGCCAAAATATGGCAGTGATAAACGAAGTCGCCGGCAATGGAAAAGCTGATTTGCACCGTGGCCACATGTGCCGTGCAGAGGCCGTTTCGCCAGCCGGCGACGCTTTCGCAGCGGCCGTCCGCATGCAGCAACGGTAAACTATCCATCATCACGCCGCGTCCCTGCAGCACCGGCGGCAACGCCGTGTTGTTGACCTCGGCGGCGGACAGCACGGAAAAATGCGCTTGATGCATATGAAAATTGTGATCGGAACCCGACAGATTCACGAGTTCCCAGCGCTCGATCGCGGGTAGGTTTCCGGCCGCAAGCGGCAGACACACGGTCGGCGTTGCGGGATCGAATGGGGCGACGTCGATAAACGTTCCAGGTATCGGTTGGTCGTTCTCATCAACCTCCTCGTATCCCAAGCCATAGAACTGGTCCGGAGGCGGAGCCGGCTGGCCCGCGCCAGGCGCCTGGCCCGGGCTGGGGCTGCTGAAGAAGATGCGCCGCTTGTGACCGGCCGCCAACGCGACGCAATTCGAATCACTCGGCACATCGGCGTTCGCGGATTTAAGGTCGTTCGCCAGATTCTCGGATGTAATCGGGCTGGAAAGCTGAGCGGATGCTGCAATCGGAGCGCTCGAGCCATCCGCGACGAAACGGATCTTCGCCAGGTCCACCGCCGGCCAACTGTCGCCGCCCGGGCCGGCCTGATAGCCGCTCGATCTCAATATAGCACCGGAGCCCGGCGGCGGCGCCACCGCGACGCCGTTCGAGTCGCGATAAGTCACCCAGACTTCAGCCCGCGAGGAGGGCATGAGATGCAGCAGCGTCGTACACACGCCGCTGCTTTGTCCGCTCGCGGCGCCACAGTTGAGCGCTCCAAAGCTGCTTGCTGCCTGCGCAGTCGAGGACGACCGCCCAGCCGCATCCGCATCGATACTCACACCGTCGACGGAAATGACCTGCATGGCCATCTGGCGACTCTCCGCCTGGTCCCAGAGATTCAGATCGTAAGTCGCATCCGCAGACGCGTTGACAATACGCAGGATCTGTCCGGCAGGCGAGCCGATGGTAATCGACGGATATTGCTGGCCATTGATCGTGAAGTACCAACGGCCGCCTGTGAAATCGCTATCTCCCTTGTCCGACTGATCGACGCCCTCGCAGGCGCCCTGCCCGGGGGGCTGCAGAGCATGGCCTTGAGCGTCCGGTCCGCAAAATTCGGAATCCACTTTATATTGCACCGATCCGTCGGCAAGAATCTGCGTGTCCTTGAGGATCAGATGACGCAACGGCGGAAGCACCTGGTTCGCGGCACCACAGGAACCTCCCGAACAAGCGTAATTGCCGACCTGGCCGACCGTAATGATCCCGGACAGTCCCGCCGAGATCTGATCCTCGGAAATGCCGTGAACGTGAGGATGGAACCAGAACAGGCCCGATGGGTGGCTCGAAGGGATTGGAATTCGATAGTCGAGCGCATCGAACATCGCCGTACCGTGCAAGTTCGAGCCCGGCGTGGGCGAACCGTTTGCGGAGTTGAAGTTGTAGATGAACACGTTGTCGCCCCAGGTTGCATCATCGCTGGTCGCGTAGCGCGGCGACACCAACATTCCGTGCAGGTGAATGTTGGTCGGGTTCAACTTGAGGAAATCATCCGCCGGCCCGCCCGTAGACAGATCTGAGTTCGGCGGCAAACGATTCACCAAATGGACGCGCAACAGATCTCCTGGC
>Ga0302326_10019615_pt1 | contig 13955 bp, 13 predicted proteins | sample Palsa_T0_3_FD_202264 | JGI IMG/M metagenome (GOLD analysis project Ga0302326, IMG submission 202264) | Peat permafrost microbial communities from Stordalen Mire near Abisko, Sweden - Palsa_T0_3 | ecosystem: Environmental > Terrestrial > Soil > Palsa > Peat permafrost | place: Sweden: Abisko... | reverse complement strand
TCAAAGACCTGGCGGCTCCGCCCGAAGCAAACATTTACTACGCCGCCGCGCAGATGCCGGTGGCCATGATCCATGTCGCTATCAAAACCGCGGGCGATCCATTGAAACTGGCTGCGGCGATGCGCCACGAAGTCGCTCAGCTCGACCCGAACCTGCCGCTGTCGCGGGTCGATACCTTGGAGCACGCTCTCTCCTTATCGCTCTTACAGCAGCGATTCTCTATTCAGTTAATGAGCGTGTTTGCGGCGCTGGCGGCCATTCTCGCCGCGCTCGGAATTTATGGCGTGCTGGCGTATCTGGTGGATCAGCGGCGGCGCGAGCTGGGCATTCGCATCGCGCTGGGCGCGGCGCGTGGAAATGTGTTGGCGCTGGTAGTGCGGCAGGGCGCGGTCCCGGTCGCGATCGGGCTGGCGGCCGGAATCGCCGGTGCATTCGCGCTGACAGGGGTACTGAAAAGCCTCCTGTTCGAAGTCAGCGTGACGGACCCGTTGATTTTCGCGGCGATCACACTAGGCTTGATAATCGTGTCGCTGGTTGCGATGCTGATTCCCGCGCGCCGCGCCGCTGGTGTCGATCCGCTCGAAGCTCTGCGGCACGAGTGATATCGCTCGGCGGCATCGCAGTTCGCCGAAAGTTGCTCCGATTCGTTCCATCTTTGGACCGCCAAAGCAACACAATACGGTGGCTATTCCCGCAATTCAACCTGTCAATTCAGTTCAACCCGTCAATTTAACCAAGCGGCGCGGGGGCCGCCGCGTTACGATGTGACAATGCGCGGTACTGCGGGAGCCCACTGATGATGGCGCGAGCGAGGCGGCTGATCCGAGCGCGCACCACATTGTTTCAAGAATATTTGGCCAGCGCCGCGGCGCTGGTGTGGCGACGTTTGATGTTTCGAACTACGTTTATCGCCATTACCGGCAGCGCCGGCAAGAGCACCGCCGCCGCATGTCTGGGCTCGGTTCTCTCCGCGCATTTCCCTACAAACTGGCGGCCGGGCGGCAGGAACACTCGCTCGGTGCTGTCGCGCATCGTGCTCAATACACGATTCCGCCATCGCTTCACCGTGATCGAGGTTGGCACGCGGGCGCCCGGTGCGTTGCGCCGCGCGGCCTGGATGATCGCGCCGGATGTCGTGGTGGTGCTCCGTGTCCTGCGGGTCCATTCGGATGCTTTCCCCACGCTCGACGACATGACGGCGGAAAAAGCCCAGCTGTTAAGCCGGCTCGGCAAGCGTGGCACCGCTATCTTGAACGCCGATGATCCCCGTGTGCTGGCCATGGCCGATCGCTGTGCCGCGCGCGTTGTCACTTTTGGCACTTCACTCGCTAGCGCTGTCCGGGCGGACCAGGTTTCGGCCGCGTGGCCCGAGCGGCTGAACTTCCGCGTGCGGTGCGGTAGGGAAAGCACCCAGGTTGAATCCAATTTCCCAGGAGAGCATCTGCTAGCTTCCGTGCTGGCTGCCTTGGCCACGGCGGTGTGCTGCGGTGTGCCGTTGGAACAAGCTGCCGCGGCTATCGGAAATGTCCAGCCGGTCGCCGGGCGCATGTGCCCGATGTTCTTGCCAAACGGAGCTTGCGTTATTCGCGACGAATTTAACGCTACTTTTCCTTCGCTGATCGCGGGACTGGATTTCCTGGCTCGAGCACAAGCCTCGCGGCGCATCGTCGTTGTGGGAGACGTCCTCGATACAGGTCTAACGGTTCGGCCGCGTTTCCGCGATCTTGGGCGTCGGGTAGCGAAGGCCGCGGACATGGCCGTATTCTTGGGCCGGTATGGGCACATCGCGGTTAAGTCGGCCGTTGGGGCGGGCATGACCGAGGCATCGGTCCGCGCCTACGAGGATCTGCCTGAAGCCGCGGACTTTCTCAAATCCGAACTGCGCCGCGGAGACCTGGTCCTATCCAGCGGCTGGCAAGGCCGGCACATCGAGCGAGCGGCGTTAGCCCAACTCGGAAACATCTCCTGCTGGATCGAGCGATGTAGGAAGATCCTCCCGTGTGAAATGTGTCCCGAGCTGAAATTAGTTCCATTCCCTCCGCGCGACGGCTCTTAATCCCCGCTGCCCCGGGCGCCGCCCGCGGTAATCTCAAGCTGTGGATATCGGGGCTGTGCAAAGAGACGCCGCCGCGCGAACCAGCGTCTGGCCGCGCGTTGCCCTGATCTCCCTCGGCGGCTTCTTCGAGTTCTACGACATTTTTTTCGCCGGGTACATCGCCCCTGGATTGGTGCGATCCGGCATACTCGCTCCCACCGGCATCGCGGGCTTCGTCGCCGCCATGTTTTCCGGACTCTTCGTCGGCACCGCGCTTGTCAGCTTCCTGGCGGATCGCTTCGGCCGCCGGGTCATCTTCACGTATTCGCTGCTCTGGTACACGGTCGCGAGCGTCATCATGGCGTTCCAGCACGACGCCTTCGGTCTCAATTTGTGGCGGTTCATCTCCGGCATCGGCGTCGGCGTCGAGCTGGTCACCATCGACACGTATATCTCTGAGCTGGTGCCATCCAACCTGCGTGGCCGCGCTTTCGCCGTCAATCAGGCCATCCAGTTTTGCGCTGTTCCGGTGGTTGCGTTGCTCGCCTGGTTGCTCGTCCCGCGAGATCCGCTAGGAATCGATGGCTGGCGTTGGGTGGTGCTACTCGGCGCCACTGGCGCGATCCTGGTCTGGTGGATCCGCCGCCGCGTCCCCGAAAGTCCCCGCTGGCTGGCGTTGCACGCGCTGGGGAAAAACAACGTCTCTGTTGGACTGCCTCGCGGCAGCTTCGCCGAAATGTGGCGGCCGCCCTACCGCACGCGCAGCGTCATGCTCATCATCTTTAATCTGTTTCAAACCGTCGGCTTCTACGGGTTTTCAAACTGGGTGCCGACGTTGCTGATCAACCGCGGAATCGCTATCACCAGCAGCCTCGAATACACGTTTATCATTGCCATTGCCGCGCCCTTCGGACCGCTCGCCGCCGCCGCCATCGCGGACCGGCTGGAGCGTAAGTGGCAAATTGTCGCGTCCGCCGCCGCCATCGCAATCTCCGGCATCCTGTTCGGACAAATGACCGGGGCCGCGCTGCTCATCTTCTTCGGCGTGCTGCTCACGCTTGCGAACAACATCCTATCGTTTTCCTGTCACGCCTACCAAGCCGAGCTTTATCCCACGCGCATCCGCGCCCTTGCCGTCGGCTTCGTTTATTCCTTTAGCCGTATTTCGGTGGTCTTCAGCTCATTTGTCATCGGATTTGTTCTCGGCCGCTTTGGTGTTCCCGGCGTCTTCGCCCTGATCGCCGGCAGCATGCTAATCGTGATGCTCGACATCGGCTTGCTCGGCCCACGCACCAACAACCTCGCGCTCGAAACCATCTCGCAGTAGACGTTCGTCTCCCCAACGCCCGGCTGCCTAGTTTGACGAACTCGCCTTTTGATCTTTAACCTGCAGCTCGTTCACTACCTGCAGCACGTTCGGAACGGCGGTCGCGATGGTTTGCGCCTGCGCGCGCTTCGACTGAGAGTCGACCTCGCCGCTCAGCGTAATCATCTGATTATTGACAGCGTAGTTTACGTTCTTGTGAAGCTTGTTTTGCAGCAGAGCCGCGTCCAGGTTCCCCTCGATGCCCTTGTCCAGGTCCGAGTTCACCTTCTTGGCGTCATGTTCCGTGCCCGGAGGAATCACCGCAATCTGATTTGACACGACTTGTGGGCCCGCCATGGATTTTGCGATGGCTTCGGCTTGCGTCTTGTCAGCATCTGCTGCCACGTGTCCGCCCAGCGTTACAACGCCCTTGTCGTGATCCTCGGTTACCCCGACATCCTTGAGGCCCGCCTGATCGAGCGATGTGCGGATGCCGCCAGAAACGTCGGCGGACCTAGTGGACTTCATTGAGCACCCTGCCAGAGTCCCGATGACGACTACCGCCAAAAAGGACAAACACGGTTTGAGCGTTTTCATATTTTCTCCTCTGACGTGACACCGGTGATACGGCATCGGTCAATGCCCTTACTGGCACGAGAAGAACCAAACGTCTATTCCAACCCGGCTACGGTTGGATGCCCAAACCCGCTCAGACGTGCGACCGCCTAAGGTCAACTGACCGGGTTTGGTCAGTGCAATCTCAATCGTATGTGGCCAGCCGGCTCTCTCCGTTGATTGGCGGACTGGGCTTTCAGATGCAGAACCTTAGTCCAGGAGACAAGATCATGTCAGGAAAAAAGACAGCAGTGTTTGGTATTTACCAGAATAAGAAACAAGCGGAACGGACCGTCGACGACCTACTCGGAGTTGGGTTCTCCAATGACTCCATTTCGGTTTTGCTCCCGGACAATCAGGGCACCAAAGACTTTGCGCACGACAAGAGCACAAAAGCGCCAGAAGGCGCCACGGTGGGAGTTACTGCCGGCGGCGCGATCGGCGGAACCCTCGGATTGCTGGCCGGCATCGGCGTTCTTGCAATTCCAGGAGTGGGTCCGTTTATCGCGGCCGGTCCGATCATGGCCGCTCTGGCGGGCCTGGGAGTCGGGGGCGCTGTTGGCGGCGTGATTGGCGCGCTGGTTGGGATGGGCATCCCGGAGTACGAAGCGAAGCGCTACGAAGGGCACATCAAAGCGGGCGGAGTTCTGCTTTCCGTTCACTGCGACACGTCCGCGGAAATCGCTCGCGCCAAAGACCTGTTGAAGCACACTGGCGCCCAGGATATTTCGTCGTCCAGCGAAGCCAGCGCGGACGTCCCAGCGGCTGCCGAAGTCGCGGCGCACCGCTAGTATCGCCACGGGAGGAACCACCATGCACGAAGCACACCTGAAAGCCGCGGAACAGCACGAACTTGCGGCACGCGCTCATCGGACAGCTGCCGAACACAATGAAAAAGGCGATGATGAAGGAGGAAGGTGGCATGCGGAACGGGCCCTGGAGCATTCCGATCACGCTTTCAGACTCGCTAAAGAAGCCCATGCCAAATCCGGAAGGATGGTCACTCTTTAACAATGTCTACTCGCTATAACAACGGATCCCATTACGAAAACCACCAGCAAGCCGCCGAACTGCACGACGGGGCCGCGCACGCCCATCGTGCGGCCGAGGAGCACGGACAGCAGGATCACCTGACTGGGCACGAACATTCGCGGCAATCCCTGGAGCACTCTCCAGGCGCGCAGCACGCTACTTGGGCGACGCCCACGAATGCACATGGCATCGCCGAATTTGGACATGCCGACATCGCGGCCCTCGCGTATGAACTCTGGCAAGCCAGAGGCTGTCCCAACGGATCACCGGAGGAAGACTGGTTCCACGCCGCGGAAGAATTGCGGTCGCGCGCCCACACCCGTTGATCCAGCGGCGGATGCCACGGCTCGCGCAGCAGTGGCGGCTCGGGAAACGCTACCCGCTTATCGGCTCCCCGGCGTAGCGACGTCCCGCGCCCGATCCGTCATTCCGTCTTCCCAACTGCTCCATCCCGACGTCATGCCGTACGGCGCGCGATCCAGCACCGCTTCAATCTGCCGCAGCTTGCCATTTTCCACCTTGAACATCTCCGCGATCTCCCAGGTCCACGGCTGCGTCGGCCCCGCCACCACCGACCGGCCATTCGGCGTCTCGAAATGCCGCGTCTTCCCGGCCGAGTGATCGAAGAAAACGAAGCTGAACACCAGCCCGCGCTCTTGATCCACCGCCACATATCGGCGGTCGCGAATCCGAGTCACGAAATGCAACAGGCCGGATTGAAACTGCTCCTTGCATCCCCACGCCGGCGAGTAATTCGTCGCGGTCGCCGGGTCCGGCCTCGTCTGGCCCTCCTTCACCGGCACGTTGGTTGACTGCATTCCGTTCTCAATCCGATTGCAGTCGTCCGTGAAAGGATACACGCCCTTCCCGTCATTTTGTTGCATTCCGGAAAAGTACATGTTGGCGGTTTTGATCAAATCCGCGCGCGACATCCGCTGCGCTGCGGGCACCGCTTCCAAGAACAAGTGATTGGGCGTGCCGATTTTTTCCAGCCGCTCGGCCGTCATCGGATTCCGCACCACGAAAGTCTCCGCTTCCGAGATCTGTCCGTGATCCACCTTCAACCGCAGAGCAATCACGCCCGCAATTGGCTCGCTCGTGGTTCGCCCTTCCTCTCTGATGGTTCCGATAAACGCGACTGATCCGGCCTGCGGATCGTCCACGAACAAACGATACGCCCCCTTGCCAACCATCGAGTTCCAGAGCCCGTCTGGGATCACCAGCTTTTGCCCGTTCTCGGTGAACCTCACGTTCTTCGCCAGCGGCACTAATTTCGGATCGTGCGCGGTCACCGCGTCCAGGTACTGATCCACCAAGCCCTCGAGGCAAGCCCGGTCACACGCTCCGTTCTTTCCATTCTGGCTCTGAGCCACCAAAACCCCCGTCAGCGCTATTCCCACAACGCCCATTGCAATCAATGTTCTTGGCATAATGCTCCAGCCAGTCATTGTATATCCGGCGCGCCAAACAGTTATGGCGCCTCAGTCGCGGGCCGGGATTGAGCTTAGACTGAGGCGATGAGCCTGCTCTCGCTAATTCCCGATATCACTGTCGACATCGCCGCGCGAATTATCCCGTACGCCCCCCGCGCCAATATCGAATCGAATCTTCCGTTCGTGCTCAACGCACTGATAGCCCCTCAGCTCGCCGACAAACCGATGATCCTCATGGCGCTCGCCACTATCTGTGCGGAGACCGGATCGTTCGTCCCGATCAGCGAAGGCCAGAGTCATTTCAATACTTCGCCGGGCGGCCATCCCTTCGACCTCTACGATTCGCGCGCCGATCTCGGGAACCTTGGGCCGCCCGACGGCGAGCGCTTCAAGGGCCGCGGCTTCATCCAGCTCACGGGCCGCGCCAACTACGCCCTGCACGGTACGGCTGTCGGCCTGGGCGGCCAGCTCATTCAAAACCCGGATCTCGCCAACGATCCCGCCATCGCGGCCCGATTGCTGGCCAGTTTCCTGAAGACCCACGAGCAGAAGATCCGCGACGCGCTAACCGCCAACAATCTTCTCGCGGCTCGTCGGCTGATCAACGGCGGCAGCAACGGACTTGAAGCTTTCACGCACGCCTATAACACCGGTCTACCGCTCGTTCCCGATCAAATCGCCGTCGTTCCATCCGACTCCATCAACGCCTGATCGCGTATATACTGTCAGCACGTGCAATGAGAATCCATCTCTCACACTTGCTTTTCGTGTTCTCCATCAGCGTTGCGCGGATTCACGCCCAAAACACGCGCCCGGAAGCCGGCCCCTTCGACGCCTCTCGCATGGACATGCAGCCTCCTCCCTCGCAAGGCGTCGCCATCCGTGCCGGCCGCTTGTTCGACTCAAAGACGGGTGTGCTTTTGAAGGACCAGGTCATCCTCATTAAAGGTGATCGCATCACCGCTGTCGGCCCGGCCGATCGCGTCTCGATTCCGCCGGGTGCTCAAGTCATCGATCTCAGCCGCGCTACGGTCCTGCCCGGCTTGATCGATCGTCACGTGCACTTGATGCAGGAGCAGCAACCCAACGATGCGCGCGCCGCGTTTTCCGGCTGGAATTACGCGCTGAAGGATCTCAACGCCGGCTTCACAACCTTGCAGGACATGGGCTCGCCCTACACCTACGCCACCGTCGAGCTACGCGACGCCATCAACAAAGGGCAAGTGCCCGGACCGCGTTTGCAGGTGGCCGGCCCGCAACTGAATCCGCGCGCCGCTGGCTATTATCCGGCGCCGTCCGTGGTCACTCCGTTCAGCCAGACCGCCGGTCCGAACGCGTTCCAGCTCTCGGGCGACGTCAATTCGCCTTGGCTCGCGCGGGCGGCCGTGCGAGAGCATTCGCACTACGGCGTGGACTGGATCAAAGTCTACGAGACCGAAGACTACGAGGGCGGCGGTTATCCCGACCCCTCGGGCGCCGGCGCCTTCACGCCCGATGGCAAAATGATCAACGTTCCATCGCTCACCCTCGAAGAGAATCAAGCCATCGTGGATGAAGCGCACCGCCGCGGCCTCCGAGTGGCTTGCCACGCTTATGGAGGCGAAGGCTTGCGCAATTGTCTTGAAGCTGGCGTCGACATGCCCATGCACGTGATCGTTGGCGTCACCGGCGCCGAGGGCCTGGACGACGAGACCATCCGATTGTTCAAGAAACCGCTCTGGGATGGCACCCAGCGCCCCGTAATGCAAACTCTTTGGGATCTAATCGGCGACATGGAGGCGCGCGACCTCAAGGCCAGCGGCGGCCACACCACGCGTTTCCGTCTGACCGAAATAAGTTTCAAACGGCTGGTCGCGGCGGGCGTGAAGGAAGTTTTCGGCAGCGGCGCCTACACCAATGGTCACGGCGTGCAAGCATTCCAGTTCGCTTATTACGTAAAGTGGGGGATGACGCCCGCCCAGGCATTGCAAATGGCCACCAGCTTCGCCGCCGAAAGCCTCAGCTTTGAATTGGGCAAACAGGTGGGAAGCGTGGAGGCGGGCAAGTATGCCGATTTGGTCGCTGTTGCGGGCGACCCGCTCGCGGACATCACCGAAATGCAGCGAGTGAAATTCGTCATGAAAGGCGGGGTGGTTTTTCGAAATGAAATCAAGTAAAGTAACCCGGCGAAGCGTTCTTCTCAGCGCAGCCGCGGCGATTCCGCTGCGCGCGGCAACGGCACCGGTCAGTCCCGCGATGTCGAAGCTGAGCGCATACATGACCGAGGCCGGCACCGGTCCACTGCCACCAGAAGCCCTGGAAAAAACCAAGCAGCATATTCTCGACACCTTCGCCGCCATGGTCTCCGGCTCCGAACTCGCGCCCGGCCGTTTCGCGATCAATTTTGCGCGAGCCCATTCCGCCGAGAAAACTGCAACGGTCGCGGCCTCCGAGGTGGTCTGCGGCGCCATCGAAGCCGCATTCTCGAACGCCATGCTCGCTCATTCGGACGAGACGGACGATTCGCACGCGCCTTCCGAATCGCACCCCGGCGCTTCGGTTGTACCCGCCGCGCTGGCCGCAGGCGAACAATTCAACATCGATGGCGCGCGCTTCTTGCGTGCGGTCGCGCTCGGCTACGACGTCGGAACGCGCGTCACCATGACCGTTGGCGTCGGCGCTTTTCAAACCGCGACCCACATCAGCACGCATGCTCTGGCAGGCACGTTTGGTTCGGCCGCAGCCGCCGGATCTGCCGCTGGTTTGAATGAACAACAAATGCGCTGGCTGATCGACTACGCGTCGCAGCAAGCTTCCGGAATCAAAACCTGGCAGCGCGATACCGATCACATCGAAAAGGCGTTTCTATTCGCCGGTATGCCCGCGCGCAACGGCGTAACCGCGGCATTGCTGGTGCAAGCGGGCGCTACTGGAGTGGACGACGTTCTCTCGGGTCAGGACAATTTCCTCGCGGATTATGCCACGCAAGCCGATCCTGGGAAACTGATCGATAAGCTTGGCGAACGCTACGAGATCACCCGGACCAACATCAAGAAGTGGACCGTCGGCTCGCCGATCCAGGCTCCGCTCGACGCGCTCGATCTCATTCTCAAACGCCGCCCATTCGAAGCCGATCAAGTGCAAACGGTGACTGTGCGCGTCGCCACCAGCGAAGCGGCGATCGTGAGCAATCGCGAGATACCGGACATTTGCATGCAGCACATGATCGCGGTGATGCTGATCGACAAAACAGCATCGTTTAAAGCCGCGCACGACAAGCCGCGCATGCAAGACCCCGCGGTCCTCAAACAGCGCGCCAAAGTGCAGCTAATTCCAGACGCCGAACTCGAACACCAACTGCCCGCCCGCATCGCGATCGTTGAAGTCACGCTAGTCGATGGAACGCATCTCACCGAGACAGTGAAAGCGGTACGCGGAACGGCCGAAAACCCGATGTCGCGCGACGAAGTGACTACGAAAGCCAGGGAATTAATGACTCCGGTTCTTGGCGCCGATCGTTGCGCCAAACTGATTCAAACAACGTTGAATCTCGAAAGCCTGAAATCCGTCCGCGAACTGCGCCCCTTGCTGCAAAGAACTTGATATACTTTTCCCAATGCGCAAGAGCTCCATTGTTCGATTGGCCGCGGCTGTGTTCAGTTTGGGCGCGCTGTTCACCGCATACACTCAGTTTGGCAACCAGCCCTCGAAGCTGAACACCATCAAGTTGAAGGACGACCTGTATGTCATCCACAACGACTTCGTTCCCGGCAACACCACGGCGCTCATCACCAACGACGGCGTCTTGCTGGTGGACGACAAGTTTGAGATCGATCACGCGGGCATCATGGCCGAGCTGAAGAAGATCACCGACAAGCCGGTGAAGTACGTCATCAACACGCATCACCACGGCGACCATAGCGGCGGCAACGCCAAGATGCAAGCGATGGACGCGAAGGTTGTCGCGTCGCAGGAAGCTCGCGAGCAGATGGTGATCGCCAATCAGCCCGGCCTTCCCGACATCGTGATCGAACATCACGCGCACATTTTTCTCGGCGGGAAGAACGTGGCGCTCTATCATTACGGCCGCTCGCATACCAATGGCGACGTTGTCGTGTTGTTTCTGGCCGATCGCGTCCTCGCGGCCGGCGACATGTACACCAAGGGCGACGACGTGCCGGAACTCATCGATTATTCGGGCGGCGGCAGCGCGACGGAATGGCCCAACACGTTGCGCTCGGCGCTGCAACTCGACTTTGATACCGTCGTTCCGGGTCATGGCCCCATAGCCACCAAACAAGACATGGCTGCATTCCGCGAGAGCACCATTCGGCTGGTGGCTCGTGTTCGCGAAATGAATCGCGCCAAGAAATCCAAGGACGACATCGCGATGATGCTCCGGACTGAGTTTCACTGGGCCGATCTGCATCTGGCGCGCGGCCTCAACGGCGTCATCGAAGAAGCCCAGTAAATCTGCTGACTTACGACTCCTGAATTCTGAATTCTGACTCCTGGATTCTCTTCAGGACGCCTGTGGGAAAATTCCAGCCTTAGTACTCTAAACTCCTTCGGTCCAGGTGACGATGGTTCAGTCACTGTGAATCCAAAGGTTGTGACCTTGCCTCGTCCTAAGCTGCTGAACCCGGTCAGCGGTAACGCCGAGCAGCCTAAGGGATTTCGCTTCGCCGTGACCTGGGAGACCTTGCTGGCCCTGCCGCAGCCCGTGGTTGCAGCGCCCTCGCGCGCGCTCCAAGTTGTCGAACCTCCTCCGCGGAGGCCCCCAGGTGACGAGGCGGCTTGGGAGATGGTGGTTCCGAAAATGGTGCGGAAGTAACTATGACGGACGAACAAAATACGGAGTGGATGAATGCGGTCTTGAACCATTTCTCCGCCGTGATTGAAAATCCGGAAGATGCGGCCGCGCATATCAATCTCGCGATCTGGCTGCAGCGCGCCGAGCGGTGGGACGCTGCGGCCGAGGCATTCCAGCGCGCATTGTGGCTCGAGCCACAGCGGGAAACAGCGCGTATCGGCCTGGGAGCCTGCTTGCTGAAACTGAATCGCATCGAAGACGCTCTCGAAGTATTCAATCAGGCAGGCGACGCGCCGAGCCCAGCATTGTTCGGGAGGGCGGTGGCGCTGCAACTGCTGCGTCGCTTTGATGAAGCCGAAAGCGCGTATGAGATCCTGCTCGAATCCCAGCCGAATTCCGAGGAGACGCTTTCGAACCTGATCGCGATGAGCGCCGAAACGCGCGATCTGGAAAACATGCGCGAATATTCGCAGAAATTGCTGAGCATTGCCCCGCAATCGGCGGTGGCGCTGCAGGGCCTGGCCACGGTTGCGCTCGAGCGCCGCGACAACCACGCAGCCGCGAAATACTGCGATCGCATCGTCGAGCTCGCGCCCGATTGTCTGGAAGGCTGGCACAACTTGCGCATCGCCCTGGATCGAATTCTTTCCGCGTTCACCGCCTCGAAGCCGGCAGCGTCGACCCCGCCGGTCTCCATCCCGGAGGTAATTTAGATGGCCCGTTTGCGCGTCCGTCTGGAATTGAACCGGCGCAGCGCCGGGGTGCCTCTCGACAAACTGGCGAGCGTGGTGGAGGAAACGCGAAAGTTTTTCCACCTGCTGGCCGAAGATGTCCACATCGAATCCGAGCGCGGCGAGTGGATGGCATCGGATTTCGACACCGAGTCGCTCAACTTCACTGCCGAATATTCCGGTCCCGTGACTGCCGACCAGGCTCGCGCTTTCGGCGCGGCCTTCGCGGGCGCCACTTCGCTGCGGCGCGCCACCATCGCACAATTCACGCGCATCGCCGATTTTCTGGGCGAAGACGAGCTGGTGGGGTTCGGACTGTACCAAGCGGATCAAGAGACCGAGCCGTCGGAATGGCGCTGCCTATCCAAGCGCGATGCGCAGCGCTTCGGCCAAGAGATTCAATTGCTGGCTGAAGCGGCCGGCGAGTCACAATCCCCAACGTCCCTGCCGGCGGTGATGAACGGCAGCGTCGCGGGGCGGCGTCTGTTCAAAGACCGGCGCGAGCGGGAGGCGTTGGCGGCCGACCCGTCCAAGTTGATCCGCGAAGTGGAATCGAACTTGTCCCGACGCATCGGATCGCTGGAAGGTGAAGTGGCGGAGCAAACGCGAAAGCTGGGGACGCGCGTTATCACGACGCCGGATCTGAGCGAAGAGAGATTCAAGCAGCTGTTGTCGGCCATGGAAACGTTTTGGGCACAAGCTCCCAAGCAGATGCCCTTGCTGTCCGTCCCAACGCCGGCCGAAGCCTCAACCCCAGCGAAGAAACCAAAGCGCAGGTGGATCGCGGGGGTAGCGATGGCTGCCGCGGCCGTGGCGCTCAGTCTCGCGATTCCGGACTTACAGCAAGAATGGTCGCGCTATATGATCGCGGGGACGATGCCAGTGATCCATGCGAAAGCTCCCGGCGCGCCCGTCGCGCCCAAACTGCCGGTGGTGAAAGCGCCGCCGAAACCCGCCAACCCGCTGCGGCGCTTCCAAGGGCCACAGATCGCGCTCGAGATTCCCGCCAACGCGCGGGCCAAGGTCCCGGCGGAGGCGCGCGTGCAAGTGATGGTCGCGATCGACGAGCGGGGCAATGTTACCAAGGCGGAAGTGGAGTCGATGATGGGCCAAGGCGCGGGGCTGCTGACCAAGGAGGCCCTCCAGGCGGCTCGGAGCTCGCGTTTCCGGCCGGCGCGCGAAGGGGAGCGGGCGGTGGAGAGCCAGATGGTGTTGACCTATTTGTTCAAGCCGGACTCCGCGGAATTTTGAATCGTGCCCCCGGGGCTAAAGTAATCCCCGCTACCGGCCGACAAGTAATTGATGGACCGCCGCTTCAACCAGCGCATCTCCGCGGACTTGCCCGTGCTGCTCACGCTGCTGGATTCCGAACAAGAAAAGCGCGGAAAGCTCCTCAATATTTCCGAATCCGGCGTTGGCGTGCTGCTTCGGACCGCGGCCGATCCTGGAGCGCTGGTGAAAATGGAAATCCTCGGGATCATTTTCTATGGGTACGTTGCGCATTCCAAACCGGAAGGCGCGGGATTTCGAACAGGGATCTTCGTCGAGCCGGCATTGCTCGATTCGTCGAACATCATCGAGCTGGTAAACAGCTTCCTGACCACCCACGCCGGCTAGCAGGCCGTGTCGAGACCGGCTCCCTTACGGTCGCGGCTCCGTAACGCACGCAATCTACTGAGCCGCGCGCGTGAGCCAGCGGTTTGTTTTGACTTTGGACACAGCCGGCTAAAGGGAATTAGTTCGTCGATTGGAGCAGGGCCCGGCGCATCAACTTAGAGTCGAGCTTTCGTTCGATCTGCGCAATCTGCGAGCGCTCCGAGCGCGTGGCAAACGTGGAAGCCGTTCCGAAAGCGCCGGCGCGGCCCGTGCGCCCCACGCGATGAATGAAATCCTCGGGGACTTGGGGAAGATCGTAGTTCACCACGTGCGAGATTCCTTCCACGTGAATTCCGCGAGCGGCGACATCGGTGGCCACCAGCACGCGATAGTCGCCTTCCTGAAAACCGCGCAA
>Ga0302326_10019613_pt1 | contig 13955 bp, 13 predicted proteins | sample Palsa_T0_3_FD_202264 | JGI IMG/M metagenome (GOLD analysis project Ga0302326, IMG submission 202264) | Peat permafrost microbial communities from Stordalen Mire near Abisko, Sweden - Palsa_T0_3 | ecosystem: Environmental > Terrestrial > Soil > Palsa > Peat permafrost | place: Sweden: Abisko... | reverse complement strand
GATAGCTCGAGCTGCGAAAGATGCCGGCGCTGGCGCCATCCGCGCAGCATGTTCCCGACGGCGGGCTGCATGCTCAGCGACGCTACCGAAGACCACGACCGGGGCCCATGACGTGACAGGTTATCGGCTAACGGCGGGCGAGCACGCAAGCTCAGCCCCATGACCAACTCGGCACGCACGGCAACTGGCGTCCTGGACGCTCACCGCAACGCTGGCCAGACCTTCACCGCCGGTGGCATACAGAGCTTCCTGCGCACCGAAGGCGACGGCGAGCCCGTTGCCTGCATTCACGGCATGCTGGGCTCATCATTCGGGTACCGGAAAGTTCTCCACGAACTCGCCGGACGAGGGCTTCGCGGAATCGCCTGGGACCTCCCAGGCTTCGGATTGGCGGACCGGCCCCCGGGCCACGATTACAGCTGGACGGGCCTCGGGCGTTTTTGCGTAGCCGCCGTAAACACGCTGAACCTCGACCGCTTCCACCTCGTCGTGCATGATATCGGGGGCCCAGTTGGATTCGAGCTCGCCGCTGCCTGCCCCGAACGGGTCGCCTCGCTGACGATCCTCAACACCGTGGTCGACGTGATCGGGTGGACCCCGCCGTGGACAATGAGGCCATTCCGCTGGCCCGTAGTCGGCGAACTCTGGGCGGCGTGCATGGCACCGCCCGCATTCCGGTTCCTCATGAAACGGCAAGGAATCGGTGACTTCAGCCACGTAAGCAAGGCAGAACTCAACACTTACCTCGCGCTCATGAAGGGAGATGACCGGGGCCGGGCATTCCTGAAGGTTTCACGCAGCGCCCAGACGACCGAGGAAAAACAAGAGCTGTACCGCCGGGTCGTGGGCAGCCGGTCCTACCCGGTGCAGGTCGTCTGGGCCGTTCAGGACCCGGCGATGCCGGCCGCCACGTACGGGGAGAAGGCACGAACGGCCGCCAGGCTTCCGGCCATTGACCGCATACCCGGAAAGCACTTTCCGCAAGAGGACCACGCACCAGCTATCGCCGCCCGTATCGCCGCCATCGCCGGCCAGTAAGCCAGGAGGCGGCCTCGCACGGATCTGGCGCGGGTCGTGCGCAGGCAGCTGATCAGTGGGGTCAGGTGGTGGCCCCGGAGCTGGCCGGCTCCCTGGACAGGATGCAGAACTCGTTGCCCTCGGGATCGGCGAGCGTGATCCAGCCGCTGCCATCGGATCGCCGGTGGTCGGCCACCTGCGACGCCCCGAGAGCGAGGATCCGCTCCGTCTCCTGCTCGCGGGTACGGTCCGCCGGCCGCAGGTCCAGGTGAACCCGGTTCTTCACCATCTTGCTGTCGGGAACGGTGATGAAGAGCAGAAGCTGGCTCCGGTCCCGGGATGTGATCAGGCACTCCTGGTGCCCTGGTTCGTTCGGGTCGTCAGGATCCTCGGTGAAGCCCAGAACCTGAGACCAGAAGACCGACTGTGCGTAGGCGTCCAGGGCGTCAAACGAAGTGTGTGAAATGCGGCTGGTCATGGCGGCACTCTTGACCGCCCGCCCGGAACCGTCAAACGGTTTTCGCGGCCGCGCGACTCTCACTCCTCTTCACCGAGCAGTCACGCGGGTCGGGGGATCGGGGACCGGCTGAGTCAGTCGGTGGGTACGGGTTCGCGGGTGCGGCGGCCGGACCGGTCCGAGGCGGCGGCGATGAGCGCCTGGAACAGGCTGGGATCGTCGCCCGTCTCGGGATGCCACTGGACGGCCAGCACGAACGGGTGCTGGCCGGGGCTGACCAGGCCGAGTTCCACGGCCTCGATCATTCCGTCGGCCGCCCACGCGGTGGGCGTCAGCCCGTCGCCGAGCCGGTCGATCGCCTGATGGTGGGCGGTGGGCACGGCCCAGTCCGGCGCTCCTGGCTCGTCAGCGGGCTGCTCGCCAGTGTCCTGCCAGCCGGCCGAGCCGAGGATCTCGGCCAGCCTGGTCCCGGCGGCGATCCGGACCGGGTGCGATCCATAGGTGCCAGGAGCCGGAGTATGCGCGGCGAGGCTGTCAATGCCCCGCACGTCCGGCAGGTGCTGGTGCAAGGTGCCGCCCCGGGCCACGTTCAGCACCTGCAGTCCCCGGCAGATGCCGAGGACAGGCAGTCCGCCGGCCAGGCCGGCTTCCAGGGCTTCCAGTTCGGCGCGGTCACGCTGCTGGCTGACCCGGTCGGTCAGCGGATGCTGCTCGGCGCCGTAGGCGGCCGGGTCGATGTCCCCGCCCCCGGTCAGCACGAGCCCGTCCAGTCGCTCGACGGCCCCGCCGATGCCCGCGATCGGCGGGAGCAGTACCGGGATGCCACCCGCAGCGGCGATCTGCTCGCCGTAGGCGGCCGGCAGCAGCACGGCGGGGGAGTGCCAGACGGCCCACCGGGCCATTTCGGTGTAGGCCGTGAGCCCGATAACCGGCCTCATAGGGGCGTCACGTAGGCACCGGAGATACCGCCGTCCACCAGGAAGCTGGATGCCGTGATGAACGAGGAGTCGTCACTGGCCAGGAAGGCCACCGCGGCTGCGATCTCGCCGGGTTCGGCGAACCGGCCCATGGGGACGTGCACCAGCCGCCGCGCGGCGCGCTCGGGGTCGGCGGCGAACAGGTCGCGCAGCAGCGGCGTGTTCACCGGCCCAGGGCACAGCGCGTTCACCCGGATGCCCTCCCGGGCGAACTGCACCCCCAGTTCCCGGCTCATGGCCAGGACGCCGCCCTTGGACGCGGTGTAGGAGATCTGCGACGTGGCCGCCCCCATCACGGCCACGAACGACGCGGTGTTGATGATCGAGCCCTTGCCCTGGCGCTGCATGTGCGGGATGGCGTACTTGCAGCACAGGTAGACCGAGGTCAGGTTGACATCCTGGACGCGCTGCCAGGCGTCCAGGCCGGTGGACAGGATCGAGTCGTCGTCAGGTGGCGAGATGCCGGCGTTGTTGAACGCGATGTCGACCGAGCCGTACCGGCCGACCGCCACCTCGTACATCTGCCGGACATCGTCTTCGCAGGTCACATCGGCCTGGACGTACAGGCCGCCGATCTCATCGGCCGCGACCTTGCCTCCCGCCTCGTCCAGGTCGACCACGACCACCTTGGCCCCCTCGGCGGCCAGCCGGCGAGCGGTGGCAAGCCCGATGCCGCTGGCCGCGCCGGTGATGACGGCACATCGGTCCTGCAGGCGCTCCATGTGCGTATTCACTCCTCGGTGCTGGCTAATCAGGTGCTGGCTAATCAGGTGCTGGCTAATCAGGTGCTGGCTAATCATCGGTGGCGATGAAGACGTTCTTGGTCTCGGTGAACGCGTTCAGGGCATCGGGCCCGAGTTCCCGGCCTAGCCCGGACTGCTTGAACCCGCCGAACGGGGTCCAGTAGCGCACTGATGCGTGCGAGTTGACCGACAGGTTGCCGGCCTGCACCGCGCGCGCCACCCGGAGCGCCCGGCCCACGTTCTGCGTCCAGATCGACCCGGACAGCCCGTACGGCGTGTCGTTGGCGATCGATATGGCCTCGGCCTCATCCGCGAACGGCACCACGGTGACGACCGGGCCGAACACCTCGTCAGTGAACGCCGGGTCATCCGCGCCGACCGGGGCCAGGACGGTGGGCGGGAACCAGAATCCAGGACCCTCAGGCGCGCTGCCCCGGAACGCCACCGGAGCGGAGTCGGGCACGTAGGCGGCGACCCGCGCCCGGTGCTCGGCGGAGATGAGCGGTCCCATCTCGGTGCCGGCGGCGCGCGGGTCGCCCACGGCGACGGCCTGGACGGCGGGCTCGAGCAGTTCCATGAACCGTTCGAAGGCGCTCGCCTGGACCAGGATCCGGGACCGGGCGCAGCAGTCCTGCCCGGCGTTGTCGAAGACCGCATAGGGCGCGGTCGCGGCCGCGCGTTCCAGGTCAGCGTCGGCGAACACGATGTTGGCGCTCTTGCCGCCGAGTTCCAGGGTCACCCGTTTCACCTGGCGCGCGCAGCCGGCCATGATCTCGCGGCCGACCTCGGTCGATCCGGTGAAAACGATCTTGCGCACCGCCGGGTGCCCGACCAGCCGCTCCCCGACGACGCTGCCCTTGCCGGGCACCACCTGGAAGACGCCCTCGGGCAGGCCGGCCTCGAGGGCCAGCTCGCCGATCCGGATCGCGGTCAGCGGGGTCCGCTCCGCGGGCTTGGCGATGACCGGGTTGCCCGCGGCCAGTGCCGGGCCGAGGCCCCAGCCCAGGATCGGCATGGGAAAGTTCCACGGCACGATCAGCCCGACGACGCCGATGGGCTCCTGGAAGGTGACGTTCAGGCCGCCGGGCACCGGGATCTGCCGTCCGAACAGCCGCTCCGGTGCCGCCGAGTAATAGCGCAGCACGTCCGCGACGTTGCCCGCCTCCCAGCGGGCCTGCCCGACCGGGTGCCCGGAGCCGGCCACCTCCAGGTCGGCCAGCTCATCGGCATGGCCGTCCACGACATCGGCGAAACGGCGCAGCAGCCGGGCCCGGTCGCCCGGTGAGACCGCCTGCCAGCCGGGTTCGGCCGCGGCGGCCCGGGCGATGGCCTCATCGGCCTGCGTGGCCGAGGATTGCGGCACCACGGCCACCGGTTCCTCGGTGGCCGGGTTCAGCACGGTGAACGTGGACATGCCTGGGTCTGCCCCCTGCCCGGTAAACACTGTCTCGGTGATGCTGCCCGTCAGACGCTACCGTCAGGGACGCTGTCTTCAGGGACCTGCCCTCAGAGACGCTCGAAGCCTCGCCTCAGCTCCCAGTCGGTGACGGCCGCGTCGAAGGCGGCCAGCTCGACCCGCGCGCCGTTGGCGTAGTGCTCGACCACCTCGTTTCCGAACGACTCCCGGGCCAGCTCGCTCTTCTGCCACGTGTCCAGGGCATCGCGCAGGGTGCTTGGTACCCGGGGGCCCGTGTCGGTGTAGGCGTTACCCTCGAAAGCCGGCTCCAGCGGCAGCTGGTGGTCCACGCCGTGCAGCCCGGCCGCGATCATGGCCGCGACGGCCAGGTACGGGTTCACGTCGCCGCCCGGGACGCGGTTCTCGATCCGCAATGACGAACCGTGCCCGACCAGGCGGAAGGCGCAGGTCCGGTTGTCCACTCCCCAGCGGGCCGCAGTGGGCGCGAAGCTGCCCAGCGCGTAGCGCTTGTAGGAGTTGATGTTGGGCGCGTGGTAGAGGGCCAGCTCGGGCAGGGCGGCGAGCTGCCCGGCGATGAAGTGCTCGCCGACCGGGGACAGGCCGTACGGCCCGTCGCCCGCCATCACCGGGGCGCCCTCGCCGTCGTCGTCGGCCGCGCGGAGCGAGAGATGGATGTGGCAGGAGTTACCCTCGCGGGCGTTCGGCTTGGCCATGAAGGTGATGCTCTTACCCTCGCTGGCGGCGATCTCTTTGGACCCGGTCTTGTAGATCGAGTGGTTGTCGCAGGTCGCAAGCGCCTCGGCATACCGGAACGCGATCTCGTGCTGGCCCAGGTTGCACTCACCCTTGGCCGACTCGACCTGCAGGCCGGCGCCGGCCATGCCGTTGGTGAGCTTGCGCAGCAGCGACTCGATCCGGGACGTGCCGAGGATCGAGTAGTCGACGTTGTACTGGTTGGCCGGGACGAGATTCCGGAACCCGCTGGCCAGCGCGTCCTCGTAGGACGTGTCGTACACGATGAACTCGAGCTCGGTGCCGACCATGGCCTGCCAGCCGCGCTCAGCCAGCCGGTCCAGCTGGGCCTGCAGGATCTGCCTGGGCGAGGCCACGACCGGCGTCCCATCGTGCCAGCCGAGGTCGGCCAGGACCAGCGCGGTGGCTTCGTACCAGGGGATCCGGCGCAGGGTGCTCATATCCGGGGTGAGTACGAAATCGCCGTACCCGCGTTCCCACGAGGACATGGCGTACCCGGGCACGGTGTTCATGTCCACGTCCACGGCGAGCAGGTAGTTGCAGCCCTCGACGTGCTGGCCCACCACGTCGTCGAGGAAGTAGTCCGCGGCCAGGCGCTTGCCCTGCAGACGGCCCTGCATGTCGGTGAAGGCGAGCACCACCGTGTCGATGACGCCCTCACCGACCTCGACACGTAGCTGCTCCAGCGTCAGCATGCCGCGCCGGCGGCTGTGCGGGACGCCGCCCCGTTGCCTCTCCATGGGTCTCCAGTCTCCGTCGGTTCGCTACCGGTTCCCGTGCGCCCGGCGGTCAGGTTGAGAGCTCCTGCTCGATCGCGGCCAGTTCCTCCGGCGTGCCCTGGACCCTGGGTCCAGTGAACCATTTACGTGCGGAGACGAGCCAGTAGATGCCCGCGTAGCCGATGACGACCAGCAGGGCGACGATGGCGTAGTTGAAGGTCTTCAGCGTGATCGGGCTCGCCGCTGGCAGCACGAACAGGATCGTGATGAACACCACCCAGGTAATGGCGATGACGCCGACCGTGCTGCTCCACCGGCCCAGGTGCCAGGGCCCCCGCTGGAAGTTGGCGCCCTGGCGCAGCCGCAGGAACGTCGGGGTGACGTAGGCGATGTACAGGCCGATCGTCGCGATCGAAGTGACCGCGGCGTACGCGTAGCTGTTCCAGAGATAGGGCAGGCCGAGGATGAGCGCTCCCACCGCGGCCAGCCAGATCGCGTTGGTCGGGGTCCGGGTGCGGTGGTTGACCCGGTGCCAGATGGCGGAGCCGGGCAGCGCGCCGTCACGGGAGAACGCATAGATCATCCGCGAATTGGCGGTCACCGAGGACATGCCGCAGAAGAGCTGGGCGCCGATGGCGACGAGCAGCAGCAGCTTCCCGCCGGTGGCCCCGACCGCGTCGATGAAGATCTGGGCCGGCGGCACGCCCGTGGCCGAGCTCAGCTCGGCGGTGTAGTGCTGGATCGCGAACGTGATCCCGATCAGCAGGATCCAGCCGGCGGCCAGCGACACCACGATCGACATCACGATGCCGCGGGGCCCACTGCGCGCCGCGTCGTGCGTCTCCTCGGTCATGTGCGCCGAGGCGTCGTACCCCGTGAAGGTGTACTGGGCCAGGAGCAGCCCGAGCAGCAGCACGTAGAAGAGGCTGTGCCAGCCGGTGGTGTTGAAGGTCGAGGTGAACACGAAGCTGGCCGACTGGTGGTGCGACGGCACGAACACCAGCACGGCCACGATGAGCAGGACGCCCAGGATGTGCCACCAGACGCTCACATTGTTGAGCAGCGCGACCAGCCGGATACCGAACTGGTTCAGCAGGCCATGCAGCAGCAGGACGCCGGCGAAGATCAGGATCGTGACCCAGTGGTAGGTCGGGACTCCCCACTGCAGGTTCAGGAAGGCGTTGATGAAGAACGCGCAGCCGAAGTCGATGCCGGCGGTGACCGCGACCTGGCCGAGGAAGTTGAACCAGCCGGTGAACCAGGACCAGACTGGCCCGTTCCGGGGCGAAAGCTTGGCCGCCCAGTAATACAAGCCGCCCGCGGTCGGGAAGCTGGAGCAGACCTCGGCCATGGCCAGGCCCACGAACAGGGTCATGAGGCCGACGATGGGCCAGCCCCAGACGATGATGGCCGGCCCGCCGGTGGCCATGCCGTACCCGTACAGCGTCAGGCAGCCGGACAGGATCGAGATGATCGTGAACGAGACGGCAAAGTTCGAAAAACCGGACATACGGCGACGCAGCTCTTGCGCGTAACCGAGCTCATGCAGGCGCTGCTCGTCCTGGCTGAGCTCGGCCGCTTGCTCGTTGACCGACAACGGACTGCTCCTTACGTCGAGAGGGTCCTAGCGTCGAGAAGGCGTGTTGCGCCGGGGCCGGAGTAGTGCAGCCTGCAGCGCTGACGGGCCAGAAGGCGGTGAGGCCGGAAGCTGAGCGAGCGCTGGTCGGCCGCCGGGGCTTGAATGGTTTATTATCAGACCATTGATGGTCAGAGCGCGGGCGCTGTCAAGACCTGCGGGTGACTGAGCCGGGGGCAAATTCCGGCGGCGGCACGTGGGTGACACGTGGGCACCCGCGTTCCGGCGTCAGCCGGGCCCAGGGAGGCTCACGACGGCCGCTGGCCACACCGGCGAGAGCACGGCACACTGGCAGTGCTGCGGCGCGCTGGCAGTAACACGGGGGGCCGCACCGAGGAGGTACCCAGTGACTGGCGGGCTGGAACTGACCGCCGTGCTGGGGCAGGCCCGGGCCGGCAACGCCTTCGAGGAAACCGTCGAGCGGCTGCTCACCGTCATCAAGCTGGGCGTAGTCGGGCCGGGGGAGCGATTTCCGGCCGAGCGGGATCTCGCGGTGCAGCTCGGCATCAGCCGCATCACGCTGCGTGAGGCCATCCGGGCCTTGCAGGAGGCCGGGTACGTCGAATCCCGGCGCGGGCGCTTCGGCGGCACCTTCGTCACCTACACCCGGCCCGCGCCGAGCCGCGGCGAACTGCGGCGCATCGCCCGCGAGGACAGCGGCCGGATCGCGGACGCGCTGACCTTCCGGATGGCGGTCGAAACCGGGGCCGCCCTGGTCCTGGCCCAGTCCGCCGGGGAATTTGACGGCGATGTCCTGCGGGCCCGCCTGGCCAGCGTCAATGGCGCGGTGCCCGACGACTACCGGCGGATGGACACCCTGTTCCACCTGGCCATCGCGGAGCTCACCGGGTCCGCGCTGCTGGCCGCGGCCGGTGCCGACGCCCGGATGCGGCTCAACGACCTGCTCAACGCGATCCCGGTGCTGCAGCGCAATATCGACCACACCGCCGTGCAGCATACGGCGATCGTCGACGCGATCCTGGCCGGGGACACCGCCCGCACCCAGCGCGCGGTCGCCGAGCACCTGGAAGGGACCGCCGCCCTGCTCCGCGGCTTCCTGACCTGACCTGACCGGCCTGACCAGCCTGGCCCGGCCCCGGCTGGCCACGCCGGGGCTCCTGATGCGGGACCGGTGAGCTGAGCCTGGTGATATCGCGCTAAGGTAAGGCTTACCTCAGTGATCAGCTTCATTCCGGCTGCTGTTGCGGGCCGGGATGGATTTACGACACACTGATGTTGTGAAAAGCGTGCGACCGGTCACCACGGGATCTGGCGCCGCTGGGCGGATGGACGCCAGCGGCGCTGCTGGCCCGCGTCCGGCCGCTACCCGGCAGGCTGGTTCCGAGCGGGGCACGCGCGCCCGGATTGCCCGGCTGATCATGGAGAACGGCCCGGTCACCGCGGCCGGCCTGAGTACCCGGCTGAACCTCACCCCGGCCGCCGTCCGGCGCCACCTGGACAACCTGCTGGCCGACAACATGATCGAGACGCGCACGGCGCGGCGCCCAGCCAGCCGCGGCCGGGGCCGCCCGGCGAAGCTGTTCGCCATCACCGATGTCGGCCGCGGCGCGTTCGGCCACACCTACGACGACCTGGCCACCAACGCCCTGCGCTTCATTGCGGAGATCGCCGGGCCGGACGCGGTCACCGAGTTCGCCCGCAGGCAGGTCGCTGACCTGGAGAAACGCTACCGCCCCGTGGTGGCGGCGGCTTCGGCCCAGGCCCGGGTGCAGGCCCTGGCCGAGGCGCTGTCCGCGGACGGCTACGCCGCGTCCGCGAGCGGGGCCCCGGACGGCGGCGGCGCGGCGGGCGGGGGAGAGCAACTGTGCCAGCACCACTGCCCGGTGGCCCACGTGGCGGCCGAGTTCCCCCAACTGTGCGAGGCCGAGACCGAGGCGTTCGGCCGGCTGCTGGGCACGCCCGTGCAGCGGCTCGCCACGATCGCACACGGTGACGGCGTCTGCACCACGCACGTCACCGCGCCCTCATTGCTGCAGACCCGCCCGACCACGAAGATCACAACCAAAGAGCCCGGAGGCATCTCCGTATGACGACGACCGCACACCCCGAACTCGAGGGGCTTGAGCGATACAAGTTCGGCTGGTCCGACTCGGACGTGGCCGGCACCGCCGCGCGCCGCGGCCTGTCCGAAGACGTCGTCCGCGACATCTCGGCCAAGAAGGACGAGCCGGACTGGATGCTCGAGCTGCGGCTGAAGGGCCTGCAACTGTTCCGCCGCAAGCCCATGCCGACCTGGGGCTCTGACCTGTCCGGCATCGACTTCGAGAACATCAAGTACTTCGTCCGGTCGACCGAGAAGCAGGCGGCGAACTGGGAAGACCTGCCCGCCGACATCAAGAACACCTACGACCGGCTGGGCATCCCCGAGGCCGAGAAGCAGCGCCTGATCGCCGGCGTGGCGGCCCAGTACGAGTCCGAGGTCGTCTACCACAAGATCCGTGAGGACCTTGAGGAGAAGGGCGTCCTCTTCCTGGACACCGACACCGCGCTGCGTGAGCAGCCGGACCTGTTCCGGGAGTACTTCGCCACCGTGATCCCGGTCGGCGACAACAAGTTCGCCTCCCTCAACACGGCGGTCTGGTCCGGCGGCAGCTTCATCTACGTGCCCAAGGGCGTGCACGTGGACATCCCGCTGCAGGCCTACTTCCGGATCAACACCGAGAACATGGGCCAGTTCGAGCGGACGCTGATCATCGTGGACGAGGGCGCCAGCGTGCACTACGTGGAAGGCTGCACCGCGCCCATCTACTCGTCCGACTCACTGCACTCCGCGGTGGTCGAGATCATCGTCAAGAAGGACGCGCACTGCCGCTACACGACCATCCAGAACTGGTCGAACAACGTCTACAACCTGGTCACCAAGCGGGCCGTGGTGCAGGCGGGCGGCAGCATGGAGTGGGTCGACGGGAACATCGGCTCCAAGGTGACGATGAAGTACCCGGCCGTCTACCTGATGGGCGAGCACGCCCGGGGCGAGACCCTGTCGGTGGCCTTCGCCGGCACCGGCCAGCACCAGGACGCCGGGGCCAAGATGGTGCACTGCGCCCCCAACACCTCATCCACGATCGTGTCCAAGTCCGTGGCCCGGGCCGGCGGCCGGACCTCCTACCGGGGCCTGGTCCAGGTCCAGGAGGGCGCCGCGCACTCCAAGTCCACGGTCAAGTGCGACGCGCTGCTGGTGGACACCATCAGCCGCTCGGACACCTACCCGTACGTGGACGTGCGGGAGGACGACGTGGAGATGGGCCACGAGGCCAGCGTCTCCAAGATTTCCGCTGAGCAGCTCTTCTACCTGATGAGCCGCGGCATGACCGAGGACGAGGCCATGGCGACCATCGTCCGCGGGTTCGTCGAGCCGATCGCCCGTGAGCTGCCGATGGAGTACGCCCTCGAGCTCAACCGGCTGATCGAACTGCAGATGGAGGGGGCGGTCGGCTGATGGCGGGGCTGCAGGGGGCCGTGGAGTCAACGGCCCCAGTCTCCAGGCTGCACGAGCACCGGTCCTATGACCTGGCTGATTTCCCGGTCCCGACCGGCCGCGAGGAGGAGTGGCGGTTCACCCCGCTGCGCCGCCTCCGCGGCCTGCATGCCGACCAGGCCCTGGCCGAGGGCAAGGTCACCGTGGAAACGGATCCGGCTCCCGAGGTAACGGTCGAAATTACCGAACGCAGCGACCCCCGCGTCGGCCGTAGTTTCGTCCCGGCCGACCGGGTCAGTGCCCGGGCGCTCGCGACCGTCCGGGAGGCGACGATCGTCACCGTCCCGGCCGAGGCGGTCGCCTCCCGCCCCACCGTCATCTCGGTCCGCGGTGAGGAAGCGGCCGGGGCCGCGTTCGGCCACCTGGTGGTGGACGTAAAGCCGCTGGCCGAGGCGGTCGTCGTGCTGGACCACCAGGGCAGCGCCACCTACGCGGACAACGTGGAGATCATTGTCGGTGACGGCGCCTCGCTCTCGCTGGTCAGCGTGCAGGACTGGGCCGGCGATGCGGTGCACGTCTCGCAGCATTACGCCACACTCGGCCGGGATGCCAGGCTCCGGCACACCGCGGTCACGATCGGCGGTGGCCTGGTGAGGCTGGCGCCGACCGTACGTTATGCCGGTCCAGGCGGGGATGCGGAACTGCGCGGTCTGTATTTCGCGGACGCCGGCCAGCATCAGGAGCACCGGTTGTTCGTGGATCACACGCAGCCGCGCTGCCGCAGCCGGGTCGAGTACAAGGGCGCGCTGCAGGGCGACGGCGCGCACGCGGTCTGGATCGGAGATGTGCTGATCCAGGCCGAGGCGACGGGGACCGACACCTATGAGCTCAACCGGAACCTGCTGCTGACCGACGGCGCCCGCGCCGACTCGGTGCCGAACCTGGAGATCCTGACCGGTGAGGTGGTGGGCGCGGGGCACGCCAGCGCCACCGGCCGGCTGGAGGACCATCACCTGTTCTACCTGATGGCCCGGGGCATCCCGATGGAGGAGGCGCGGCGGCTGGTGATCCGCGGATTCTTCGGTGAGCTGATCAACAAGATCGAGGTGCCGGAACTGCGCGAGCGGATCACCGCGTCCATCGAGGGCGAGCTGACGCGGAACCGGTCACTGGAGTCCGCATGAGCGAGACCAGCACGTTCGTCCGCGTCTGCGCCCTGGCGGAGCTGCCAGAGGATGGCGCCATCGGGGTGGAGGTCGGCGATCTGCCGGTGGCCCTGGTGCGGGCCGGCGGTGAAGTCTTCGCGCTGCACGACGTGTGCTCGCATGAGGAAGTCCCGCTGTCCGAGGGCGACGTCTACGACCGCACCGTGGAGTGCTGGCTGCACGGATCCTGCTTCGACCTGCGGACCGGTGCCCCGACCGGCCCCCCGGCGACCAGGCCGGTCGCCACCTACCCAGTAAAGATCGACTCCGGCGACGTCTACGTCGCCGTTCCCGCGACTGACCCGATCAGCTGACTGACATCGACTGACTGATATTGACCAGGAGAAAAGTGATGGCCACTCTTGAGATCCGCGACCTGCACGTCAGCGTGGTGGATCCGGCGGCGGCGTCCGGCGAGCATGGCGGCGGCGACAGCCGCGAGATCCTGCGCGGCGTCGACCTGACCGTGGCGGCGGGCGAGACGCACGCGATCATGGGCCCGAACGGGTCCGGCAAGTCCACTCTCGCCTACGCGATCGCCGGGCACCCGAAGTACCAGGTCACCAAGGGCTCCGTCACCCTCGACGGGGAAGACGTGCTGTCCATGACCGTGGACGCGCGAGCCCGGGCCGGCCTGTTCCTCGCCATGCAGTACCCGGTGGAGGTCCCGGGCGTCTCAGTGTCCAACTTCCTGCGCACGGCGGTGACCGCGGTCCGCGGTGAGGCACCCAAGCTGCGGCTCTTCCTGAAGGAGATGCGGGAGGCCATGGCGGGCCTGTCCATCGACCCGGTGTTCGCCGAGCGCAACCTCAACGAGGGCTTCTCCGGCGGGGAGAAGAAGCGGCACGAGATCCTGCAGCTCGAGCTGCTCCAGCCGAAGATCGCGATCCTCGACGAGACTGACTCCGGGCTGGACATCGACGCGCTGCGGGTGGTCTCCGAGGGCGTCAACCGGTTCCGTAAGGAGCCGGGGCACGGTGTCCTGCTGATCACCCACTACACGCGGATCCTGCGCTACGTGACTCCCGACTTCGTGCACGTGTTCGTGGGCGGCCGGATCGTCGAGGAGGGCGGCCCGGAGCTGGCCGACGCGCTGGAAGAAGGCGGCTACGAGCGGTTTCTGACCGGTGCGGCCTCATGACCGTGACGCAGGCGGGGACCCGGCCGCTTGACGTGGCGGCGGTCCGGGCCGACTTCCCGATCCTGGCCCGGACGGTACGGCACGGTCACCCCCTGGTGTACCTCGACTCGGGGGCCACCTCGCAGAAGCCGCGGCAGGTGCTCGACGCCGAGCGTGAGTTCTACGAGCGGCACAACTCCGCCGCGCACCGCGGCGCTCACCTGCTCGGCGAGGAAGCCACCGACGCCTACGAGGGCGCGCGGCTCAAAGTGGCCGCCTTCATCGGCGCTGACCCGGGTGAGATCGTGTTCACCAAGAACGCCACCGAGGCGGTGAACCTGGTCGGCTACGCGATGAGCAACGCCGCCACCGCAGGCCCGGCCGCCGAGCGGTTCCGGGTCGGCCCGGGCGACGAGGTGCTGGTCACCGAAATGGAGCACCACGCGAACCTGGTGCCCTGGCAGCAGCTCTG
>Ga0302326_10019611_pt1 | contig 13957 bp, 10 predicted proteins | sample Palsa_T0_3_FD_202264 | JGI IMG/M metagenome (GOLD analysis project Ga0302326, IMG submission 202264) | Peat permafrost microbial communities from Stordalen Mire near Abisko, Sweden - Palsa_T0_3 | ecosystem: Environmental > Terrestrial > Soil > Palsa > Peat permafrost | place: Sweden: Abisko... | reverse complement strand
ACTGGAAGGCGCAAGCCGGACGCGAGTTGTCCTATCATCTGCCGCAGTCGAGCGGTTCGCGCTGCACCTACGACGCCGATGAAGGCTCAGTCCTGATCGTTGAACCTAGCTCGGGTTCGAGCTTCTTGCAGAACAACGACCTCGTCGATCCCTTTCGAAACGGCCTGGGCACGCGAGTGCCCGGGATCGCGGACTCCGTGCAAATGTTCGACAACACGATCTACGTCAGCAAACACGGAAGCAGCGTTTCGATCGCCGTGCTCACCACGAACGGATCGACCGCTGCATCATCGCTTACGGCGCTAGCCCGGATCGTTGCCCGGCGGATGCCTTAGCTCTTGGGGCTTGCCGCCGGTTTTACCGGTTCGGCGGCGGCGCTCGGGACGGCGGATGCCTCGGCTGTCGGGCCTGCTGACGCGGCTGCCGGTGCAGCTGACGCTGACGCCCCGTCCGCCGGCGCGGCCGACGCCTCTACTGCCGGCGCGTCCGGCGGAGGAGCGGTGCCGTCCTGCATGAGGCGCGCGACGGTTTCCGCATTGAGCATGACGATGCTGATGCGCCGATTGCTGGGGTTCGACAGATCCTTGTCGAGCGGCACGGAGCCGGCCAGTCCGCGGATTTGCATGATCTTGTTTTCGTGCATTCCGCCGACGATGAGCTCGCGCCGCGCCGCGTTGGCGCGTTCGCTCGACAGCTCCCAATTGGAGTAGCCTTTTTCACCGCCGGCGTACTGCAAGGCGTCGGTGTGTCCCGAGATCGAGATCGGGTTGTCGACGTCGTTGAGCGTCGAGCCGATCTGGTCCAAAATTACTTTGGTATAGTCCTCGAGAATCGCCGAACCGACAGCGAACATCGGGCGATTTTTCTGATCGACGATCGTCACGCGCAGACCCTCGGTCGTGATCTCGATCTTGATCTGATTTTTGTACGCCTGCAACTTGGCATTCTGCTCGATCACCACATCGAGCTTCTGCTTGAGTTGCTCGAGTTTTGTCCGATCGGCCTTTTTCTGTTGTTCTTCCTTCTCTTTGATCGTCTTCGGTGCAGTCGTCGGCGCCGAACCCGGACCGGCCGACAGCAGTGACTGGAGCGGACGGTTGAAGTATTGCGCGATGCCTTTCCGCGTGCCGGGGTCGGTGAACGAGAGCAGCCACATGAGGAGGAAAAATGCCATCATCGCCGTCACGAAATCGGCATAGGCAATTTTCCAGGCACCGCCGTGGTGGCCGCCATGCGCCCGCTTCTTGATCTTCTTGATAATGATAACGGGTTGTTGTGCCATCGCCGTATCCGCCGATTTCGCTTAGGCGGCAGCGGCAGCGGCAACGGTGGGGGCATCGGGCGCGTCGCCTGAACTTGCCGGTGCCGGACCTTCTTTGGTCGCTCGCATGGCGTCCTCGAGTTCGGTGAAGCTGGGGCGATCGACTGAGGTCAACACCTTGCGACCGAACTCGACTGCCACGATCGGTGTCGATCCATTGAGGAATGCCAATAGCACGGACTTCACGCACTCTAAGGGCTTGGCGGATTCGGCGGCTTTGGCATTGAGGACGCTTGCCAGTGGACCCACGAAGCCGTAGCTCAGCAGGATGCCGAGGAACGTGCCGACCAAGGCGGCGGCGATCATCTCGCCCAGCACTGCCGGCGGTGCACCGACCGACCCCATCGTGTGCACCACGCCCATGACCGCCGACACGATTCCGAACGCCGGCAGGCCGTCGGCCATGGCAGCGATTGCGGCGGCCGGAGCCGCCATTTCGGCATGATGCGTTTCCAACTCGGCGTTCATGAGGTCCTCGACGGCCGACGGATTGACGTTCCCGTCGAGGATCATGCGGAAATAATCGACGATGAATTCGAGCAGATGATGGTCTTTGACGACTGCCGGATATTTGGCGAAGATCGGGCTCTCCTTGGGGTTGGAGATGTCCGGCTCCATGGCGAGCATGCCTTGCATGCGAACTTTCTGCAGCAACTCGAACAGGAGCGCGATGAGCTCGAGGTATTTCTTCTTGTCGTATCCGCCGCCGGCGAAGCACGTCGGAACGGCCTTGAGCACGGATTTGAGGACCTTCATTGGATTGCCGACCAAGAATGCGCCGAGGGCCGAACCGAAGATGCACATGAGCTCGAACGGCTGGAGCAGTGCCGCGACGTGCCCGCCGCCCAGAACGTAGCTGCCGACCACAGCCCCGAGCACGACTACCCAGCCGATAATGACGAACATGGAACGAGACTCCTCAATTCGGGGGTACGGCGGTACGCCGCTTAATCACCATCGGCTGCCAGCGAGCCGGCAACGAGGGAACCCTTGAGTGTATGAGTTGGCAAGCAGGTATTCTTTACGTCAAGTTTGCGCTTGGCCGGCCCGTCGTCCGAACCGGCCGCCGGCGCTTCGGCCAGGCTGCCGTGCAGCCCGCCTGGCGAAGGCCCGATACGCCGACGGCCGGACTGGACAGTAGGCCGAACGCGACAGATTCGACGAAGTCGAATCCGACAGGCGGGACACCGTCGGCCCAAAGCCGTAACATGGCCCGATTCGCTCCTCTGCCGGGAGTCATACAGCGTATGCGTTTTCGATTTCTCGCCGTTTTGCTTGCGGCCGCTCTTGCCGCATGCTCGAGTCCGTCGACAACAACGACATCGTCTTCCGGGACGTCGTCCTCGCCGTCCGGAGATACGATCAAAATCGGCGTCGATCTGCCGGTGAGCGGTGCCGACGCGTCGACCGGCATCCCGACCCAGAACGGCGTCCTGCTGGCGATCGAGCAGGCCAACAAGAACGGATTTGCCGGCGGCAAATTTAAACTCGCGCCGGTGCTGCTGGACGACGCGGTGCAGGGCAAACACGATCCCGCCGCGGGCGCTCAGAACGTCAAAGCATTCATCGCCGACAACGATGTTTTAGGGATGATCGGGCCGTTTAACTCCAATGTCGCCAAATCCGAGATCCCCTTGACGAACGACGCTGGGTTGGTCCAGATCAGCCCGTCGAACACCAACGACGCCCTCACGGTCGGCGACGGCGCGAAGGCGCTGCGAACGTCCCATCCGGACGTCAACGCGTATTTCCGGGTCTGTACGAACGACAGCAACCAGGGCGGCGCGCTGGCCCAATTCGCGCGCAAGAAAAACTACGCCAAGGTCTTCATCATTGACGACAACGAGACGTACGGGAAGGGGTTGGCCGACAGCTTCGAGGCGCACTTCGGCAAGCTCGGCGGCACGACGCTCGGGCACGAACACATCACTGCCAACCAGCAAGATTTCAAGGCGCTGCTTACCAAAGCCAAGGCGTCATCGCCCGACTTCGTATTTTTCGGCGGAACCACGTCGACGGGCGGCGGATTGCTGCGGCGCCAGATGGGCGACGTGGGGATGGCGAAGGTCGGCTATATCGGCGGCGACGGCATCAGCGATGCGGAGTTCTTGTCGACGGCCGGAAGCCTGGCCAACGGCACCTATTTCAGCGTCGCCGCGCCCGACGCGACCAAGCTGGCCAGCGCCAGGGAGTTTCTCACTGCCTATCAAGCCCGCTTCAAACAAGATGTCGGCGCATACAGTGCGAGTGCGTATGCGGCGACGAACGTGCTGATCGCCGCGATCGACAAGGCCATAACGGCCGACGGCGGCAAAATGCCGACGCGCGCTGAGGTTCTCGCGAACGTCGCGGCGACCAAGGACTTTGCCTCGCCGATCGGGCCGATCGGCTTCAATGCGCTCGGCGATTCGCTCAATCCGGCATTGACCTTACAGGAGGTTCAGGGCGGCAAGGTTGTGACCGTCGACGTCATCAGCATCAAGAGCTAGGCTCCGCGTGCACCGAATCGCTCGGCTTGCGGCGCCCGCGGCAGCGTAGTTTGGACGTTCTTCTCCAGCAAATCATCAACGGGCTGTCCCTCGGCGGTATCTACGCGCTCATCGCGCTCGGCTACACGATGGTCTACGGGATCATCGAACTCATCAACTTTGCCCACGGCGACGTCTATACGCTCGGCACGTTTTTCTCGCTGGCCGTGCTCACGCTGCTCGGCGTGTCGGGTGAGGTTCACGGACCCGCGCTGCTCGGAATCGTCGCGCTGACGATCGCCGTCGCGATGCTGCTGTGCGGTCTGACCGGCGTGATCATCGAACGGCTGGCCTACCGGCGGCTGCGCAACGCCCCGCGGCTCGCTCCGCTCATCACCGCCATCGGGATGTCATTCATCCTGCAAAACATCATGCAGTACTGGCGCGGTCCGTCGCCCGTTCCCTTTCCGCAAGTCATCCCGAATCCGACCTTTCACATCGGCCCCGTCGACATCGCGGCCAAGCAGCTGCTCGTGATCGCACTCGCGATCGCGATGATGATCGTTCTCCAGCTGTTCATCTTCAACACGAAGCTCGGCAAGGCGATGCGGGCGACGGCCCAGGACCGCGACGCGGCGCAGCTCATGGGGATCAACATCAACACCACGATCGCCTTGACGTTTCTGATCGGTTCGGCACTGGCGGGCGCCGCCGGTTTCGTGTCAGGTGTGTACTACGGCTCGACCTGGTTCTTCAACGGTTTTGCGGCCGGCCTCAAGGCCTTTACCGCGGCGGTCTTAGGCGGCATCGGTAACCTGGCCGGTGCGATGCTCGGGGGGTTCCTCATTGGCCTCATCGAGTCGCTCACCACCCAGTTCATCTCCGACCAGTGGAGCAACGTCGTCGTGTTTTCCGTGCTCGTGCTCGTGCTGATTTTCCGGCCGTCGGGTTTGCTCGGCGAGTCGCTGCCAAATAAGGTCTGATGCGCGGTGAAGGCGCTGCGCAATCCGCGCTTCCAAACGCTGGCGATCCTCGCTGTTGCGATCGTGCTGCCGCTGATCGTGCGCAATGCCGCGTTCACCAATTTCTTGGCCGACGCGGGCGCGTTCGTTCTGCTGGCACTCGGCCTGAACATCGTCGTCGGTTTTGCGGGCTTGCTCGATCTCGGCTATGCGGCGTTCTTCGCTATCGGCTCGTACGCGTTCGCGATGCTGGCCTCGCCGCAGTTCGGTATCCACATACCGTTTTGGGTGATGCTGTTCGTGGCATCGGCGATCGCAGCGCTCTTCGGCATCCTGCTCGGCGCGCCGACCCTGCGTTTACGCGGTGACTACTTGGCGATCGTCACGCTGGGTTTCGGCGAGATCGTTCCGCAGACGTTCTTGAACCTCTCGCAGTGGACCGGCGGTCCAAACGGGATCGGATCGCTCGATCAGCCGACTTTCTTCGGTTACCGTTTCGGCTTCAACGTCACGCCGTATTACTATTTGATGCTCGCACTCATCGTGCTGGCGGTGTTCCTGGTCGCCAATCTGCGCGACAGCCGGCTGGGCCGTTCTTGGATGGCGATTCGCGAAGACGAACTGGCCGCAGCACACATGGGCATCAACACGACCCGCGCGAAACTGGCCGCTTTCGCGCTCGGCGCGTCGTTCAGCGGTTTGGCCGGCGTCGCGTACGGGGCAAAGCTGCAGCTTGTTTCACCCGATCAGTTCCAGTTCAACGTCTCCGTCGCGATTCTGTCGATGCTCGTGCTGGGCGGGATGGGCAACATCCCGGGCGTCATCCTGGGCAGTCTGGTGATCTCGTCGCTCGACCGGTTCATTTTGCCCCAGGCGACGAGCTTTTTGCAGAATACCGTGCACGTGAACGTTGACCTGACGAATTCGCGGCTGCTCATCTACGGTGCGATCCTCGTGCTGATGATGCTCTTCCGCCCCGAGGGTCTGCTGCCCAGCCGCCAGCGCGCGGCCGAGCTGCATGCGGCCGAGACTGATGCCTCGACGGCAGCCCACGAGCAGACGCTTTACACGGAGGTCGTCTCGTAACGTGGCGCTGCTGCAGATGGAGCGCGTCACCCAGCGCTTCGGCGGACTCATCGCCGTCAACGATCTCAGCTTTTCGATCGATGCCGGATCGGTCGTCGCGATGATCGGTCCGAACGGGGCCGGAAAATCCACCGCCTTCAACCTTGTCACGGGGATCTACGCCCCGTCCGAAGGCCGGATTCACTTCGATGGCCGGGACATCACCGGAATGCCGACGTCGGCGATCGCGGCGCTCGGGATCGCGCGGACATTTCAAAATATCCGGCTGTTCGCCTTCATGTCGGCACTCGACAACGTGATGACCGGCGAACACGCTCGCATGAAGGCCAATTTGCTGGACTCGCTGCTGCACACGCCCGCGCAGCGCAGCGAGGAGAAACGCGTGATCGCGCGCGCGCGCGAGTTGCTGGCTTTCGTCGATCTGCAGAAGTACGCCGGCTCGTACGCGCGCAACCTCGCCTACGGCCTGCAGCGGCGGCTCGAGATCGCGCGCGCGCTGGCCGGGGAACCCAAGCTGCTGTTACTCGATGAACCTGCGGCCGGGATGAATCCGCGCGAGAAGGCCGATCTCGTCGGCCTCATCGGGCGCATTCGCGAACTGGGTGTGACGGTATTTCTCATCGAGCACGACATGAATCTCGTCATGCAGATCAGCGAGCGCATCACCGTGCTCGACGGCGGTCAGAAAATCGCCGAAGGCTTGCCGGCGGACGTGCGCGCCAACCCGCGCGTGATCGAGGCGTACTTGGGGAAGCCGGCTTAGTGGGTTCGGTTTCGCCGATCCGCCGGTCGCCATCAGTCGGGCAAAGCCCGACAGGTTTCTAGTGGCGCTGCTCGAGGTCGAGGCAATCGTCTGCCGTTACGGGCGCATTACCGCGATCGACGGCATCAGCCTGAGTGTCGACGAGGGCGAGATCGTGACGCTCATCGGCGCGAACGGCGCGGGCAAAACGACGACGCTGCGCGCGATCAGCGGCTTGATCCGGCCGGCGACGGGTACGATCCGCTTTCGCGGCGAGGACATCACCCGGTTGTCGCCCGACCTCATCGTGCGGCTTGGGATCGGCCACTCGCCCGAGGGCCGGCGCGTCTTTGCGCGGATGACGGTGCGCGAGAATCTCGAGCTGGGTGCATTCACGCGTCACGCCAAGCGCGAGATCGCCGATGATACCGACCGGATCCTCGCGACCTTCCCGCGGCTCAAAGAGCGGCTGGATCAGAAAGCGGGAACGATGTCGGGCGGCGAGCAGCAGATGCTCGCGATTGGCCGCGCGCTGATGTCGCGGCCTGCCGTGCTGTTGCTGGACGAGCCGTCGCTGGGACTTTCGCCGCTGCTGGTGCAAACGATCTTCGGTGTCATCAAAGAGATCAACGCCCGCGGTACGACCGTGCTGTTGATCGAGCAGAACGCGCGGCAAGCGCTCGCGATCGCCGCGCGCGGTTACGTGCTCGAAGTGGGCAAGATCGTCGGCGACGACACGAGCGCGGCGCTCATGGCAAGCGAAGCCGTTCAAGCAGCATATCTCGGCGGTGCCGCTTAGCGGAAGTCATCGCAGTTAGGAACGTGTCGGGGTTTACCCGACACGTGGCGACTGGCGGCTCGGCGAAGCCGAACGCGACGGCGGCTTCGGCGAAGCCGAAACGCGATGGATTCGTCGAGCGATAGCCGAGACGAATCCTCTAGTCATCGAGATCGCGCGCCTTCATGACGGCTTGGCGCGCATTGATGTGCTTCGCGTTGGGCTGGGTGGGATCGGTACCCGGCCGGGGATTGAAGTCGGGCGGGATGTTGTTCTGGATGCCTTGCGCGTAGTCGACCGGGACGATCCCGAGTGCCTTGCAGCCGTAACCGGTTTTCTGCGGCAGATTCATGATCCGAGACGGATTGACGTAGGCGTAGCTCGCTGTAAGCGGCGGTTTGGCTCCGCTCAGCCGCTGGGGGTCGAAGGCATCGACCAAGTCGGTAATGCCGCTCACCTTCCCGTCGTCGGGACCGTAATTCATCTTACCGGCGGCGGCCGCGATCTTGCGGGCCTTCACCTCGTCGGGCAGCGCGCTGAGCGCCGTGACTCCGAACACCGTATCGACAAAACTGACGACCGAGCCCTGGTCGCCGTAGTCGTGGTCGACGATGTGGTCTTTGGCGTAGGGCGAAATGACGATGAGCGGGATGCGCGGACCGTCCGACAGATAGTCGGCCGGAAGGTTCCCGTTGCCCGGCCCGATCGAACGCAGCGGCGGTGCGACGTTATCGTAATCGCCCTCGGAGTCATCGTATGCAATGATGATCGCGCTCTGACTCCAGTATTTGCTTTTTACGATGAGGTCGATATTCGTCGCGACGTTCGCTTCGCTGATCTGCGCATCGGAATAGCCCGGATGCTCGTCGTCGCCGTTGAAATCGGCCTGCACCGCCGGGTCGGGATCGACTGGTTTGAGCCCGATGATATTTTGGTAGCCGCCCTTGACGTAGAACACGCCCGAACCCGGTAGTGTCCCCGCCGAGACCGCGGTCATGAAGTCGCCCATGCCGTGCAGGTTGCTGCGTTCGCTGCTGTTGGCGACGTAGCCGAAATACTGCGGCCCGTTATGATGGGTGACGTACGTCGTGAGGCTTTGCGGGCCGGTCTCGCCCGGCTCTTGATCGTAGCCCTCCTGGAACCAGCCCCAATCGCCCATCGCGGTTTGCTGCATGACATGCTTCACGTCGGCACCGATGTCGGCAAAGTCGGTGCCCGCCGTGGGGTCACTGGCTTCGACCGCCCCGATCGTCGGTCCGGCGAGGGTGATCGGCAGCGTCGAATAGGTGAGATTCAGCTGCACGGTGCCCGGACCAGCGCCGTCGCCCGGATTGTACGGCCCCCAGGCCGGGTCTCGATCGTTTGTCACGGGGACCGCGGCCTGGCCATCGCCATTATCGGTGTAGCCTTCGCTGGGATGGAACGCGTACTGCGTTTCGCCGACCTGAGCTCCGATGATCGTCAGATTACCCGGCGTCGAGGGACCGAGATATGACTGGAACATATCGTCGAAGAGGACAAATTTATTGGCGTAATTCCACAGCAGTGGAATCGTATCGCAATCTTCATGCGCCATGGTCAGCTCGCCGTATTGCTTATCTTGCAGCGTCGGAGTGCCGCCCCCGGAATGCGTGAGTTCCTCGGTCAGCGCGTAAGAATCCATTTGCGGTCCGTTGCTGGTAACGTCGACTTTGGCGATCAACTCCGCGTGAGCGTGGCCGACATCGTCGGTATCGGCCGAATAGAGCGGCGGATCGATGCGGAAGGGAGAAATGAGCGAGAACGTCCCGTCGGTGTTCTCGATCTTCTGCGAGAACCCGAGCGTCTGTGACGCGGGCTGCGAGAAGAGCCCTTCCGCATTGGGGAACGTGCCGAAATAGGAGTCGAACGAGCGATTCTCTTGATAGAGAACGAAGACGTATTTAATCCGCTTCTGCAGTTGTGTGATCTCAGCAATGCGCTGCGCGACGTTCGCGTAGCGTAGCCGACTCTGCGGGCCGGCGGCCGTAGCCGCCAGCTGCGGCGCCGCCAAAATTCGGGCGCTGCCGCCCGCTGGAGCGAGCAAAGACACGGCCGCGATTGAAGCTGCGATGCGCTTAAAATTCACAGTGAAGCCTGTTCCTCAAAAAGGTGGGGCGACGACCGCCCGAGCGGACCATCGAAAAGCCCGCGCAACTCGGCATGATGCTGCGAGCGGTCGATGCTGGTACGTTAGAACACCAACGGCGCTCAGCCTGCGCAGCCGCCGAGCAAATCCGACCGTTTTGCGAACGCGGGCGGGCGCGCCGCTCGCGTCAATCGATATGGATAGTGAGGGCCGGTAATTCGCCGCGCAGGGCTTCGATCGTCCAGCGTTCGCCCGAAGCTATCGACGGAACACGGGTCATCGATCCGGTCGAGACGATCTCACCCGGGCGCAATTCCCGACCGACGCGGCGCAGGTCGTCACGCAGCCAGCGGAGTGAACCGTGCGCGCCGCCTTCGACGTCCGAGGCAGCGCCGGTCTCGACGATCTCGCCATTGCGGAGCAGCCGCACCGGCATCGTTTGCAGCCAGCCCGCCTCAGCGACCCCGATCGGCCGCCTTTCTCCGATCACGAGTGCGGCGTGCAGCCCGAAATCGGCGATCGCGTCGAGGTAGCCGAACTGCCATTCGGCGACGTGACTTTGCACGATCTCGAAGCCGAGCGCGGCCCACACGATCTCGCCATCGATTCCAAGGCCGACGACCACTTCGGGTTCGATCCGGGGTCCCAGCAGCGGGCCGGCGTCGACTCGCGGCTCGGGCGCGAGGGTTTGGTCGTACACCGGTGCTGCCAGCGGCGCTTCGGCATTGAACTGCGCCCGCACCGCAGCGTTGGTAAAGCCGACTTTGTAACCGATCGGCGTCGCGCCCGCCGCAATCCGCAAGAGCCGGACGTGCTCGGCGATCGCCAGCGCGTCGGCCTTCGAGAAGTTCGCTTCGGCGACGCTCGGTGCGGCGACGAATGTCCGCTGTCGCCAGGCCTGGACCAACGCCGCTGCGATCGCTTCGTGATCGACCGGCACCTGCGAATCTCGTTCGCGCTGTTGCGAGGTGTCCATTCGCTCAGGCTTCGCACTGGCGCACGCTGGGTCCGGCATGGCTGCCGGTTCGGCCGCCCGACGCCTTACGCGCGGGTACGCGACGGTTTGTACAGGTGCGCCGAGCCGAAGACCGGGACACCGCCGACCACCGTCGCGAGCACGTGGTGCTCGCCGTCCCAGATCGAAAGATCGGCGCGCTTGCCCGGTTCGAGCGTCCCGAGGTCGCGTTCGAGACCCAACAGGCGCGCCGGGCTGCGGGTCGCGTTCACGACCGCTGTCTCGAACGGGATATCAGCGTACTGCATGAGGTTGCGCACGGCTTGATCGATGTGCAGCGCGCTGCCGGCGATCGTGCCGTCTTCGGCGCGCACGACGCCGCCTTCGATCCGATAGCCGCTGCCCGCCGGCGGCATGTTGTCGGTGGTCAGCACGAGCCGCTCACGCAGCGTCCGGTACGTCAAATCGACCATCGGCGGCGAAACGTGATAGCCGTCGGCGATGAGCTGCACGGTCGTGCGCGATTCTTGGATGAACGCCGCGAGCAGCGACGGGTCGCGATGGTCGAGCGGCGGCATCCCGTTATAGGCGTGAGTAAGCGTGCGAAAGCCCAAGCCGATCGCCAGCATGCCGTCGCGATAATGGGCCGACGTGTGTCCGGCCGAGCACACGATGCCTTGATCGAAAAACATCCGCGCCACGTCTTGAACACCGTCGGCCTCGGGCGCCATTGTCACCATCACGAGCGCGCCGCGGCAGGCCTCGATCATCTCATTGGCGCGTTCGATCGTAGCAGGCAGCAGCCACTCCGCGCGATGAACGCGGCGGAACTTCGGGTTCAGGAACGGACCCTCGAACTGGATACCCAGGCAGCGTGCGCCGACTCGGTCGGCCGATTCTTCGAGTTGGTTCGCAGCTTCGGAAACTTCGGATGCCGCGTGCATCATCGATTCCCACGGCGCCGTCATGACTGAGGCGACGAAACCGGTCGCGCCCATCCGGGCGTAGGCGCGGGCCGCGACTTCGACGGCGTTGCCTTGGTCGCGGTTGAACAGAAACTCGTCGGCCCCGTTGGTGTGGACGTCGATCAAACCGGGTGCGACGATTGCGCCCCCCGGCAGCGTAATGTCGCTTGGTCCATCCGCCGGCAGGATGCGCGCGATCTTACCGCGTTCGATCGCCAATCGGCCGTGGACGGTCGAGCCGTCGCCGACCGCAAGACGAGCAGGGCCGAGGATATAGGTGTCCGACACGTAGGACCGGATTCGGGAAAGCCGTTGCCGCAACCTCGGATCAGCGGCGGCCGAAAAGTTTATCGAAGAACGATCGGGAGCGGTTCGGCGCTGATTGCGAGCGGGTTTCGGCGATCCGTTCGAGCGCGGTCCGGTCGCGCTCGGCCCGGTCGAGTCGGGCCATATGTTCCTCGGCACGGTTTTCGAGCGTGCTTTGCAGCGCGCCGACCTCGTTCCAGGCCGCGGGGGCGAGGCCGGCGCTGCGAGCGGCCTGGTATTCGGTTGCCGAGACGGTGAAGATGCGCTGCGGCACGATCGCGCGCTCGCGCAGATAGCGCTCGGCCAGCGCCACGACGTCGCGCCGCTCGGCGGCAGCCTCGTTATCGGCGATCGTGTGTACGAAGGTCATCGGTTTGCCCAGTTTGACGATTCGCCCGTAGATATCGAGTTCGCGGTCCGAGAGCTGGCGCGAGAAAAGCGCGAGCGTTTCGCTGGCGCTCGCCGCAGCCGCAAACACGATCTGCTCGGCGTCGGGCAACCCTGAGTCGAACGCGGGCGTGTGGACGAGCACGAGCTGACGCGGCAGCGGCCACGGTGTTTCGATGAGAACCGGCGTGCGTGCAGCGGCGTCCACGGCCGAATCGAACGGGATGGCGTCCCAGGCAGCATCGTCGCCGAGCGCATAGGCCGCCTTCGCTGGCCCGTACCGAACGTGCACGGGAAAGCGCATCTCGACGTCGCTGCCTTCGTCCGCGAGGACCCGGTTGCCCGCGAGCGAGTTGATGAGGCTCGATTTCCCGCGGCGCAATGCGCCGAGTACGGCGATCCGCCAGCGTTCGGGCCGCAGCCCGTGCTCGTACGTTTGCGGATTAAAGCGGGCGCTCGTGTCGGCCGGGACGCGCGATCGGCCGGCGGCCGCATCGAGCGGCACCGCCGGGTCGGCGGACTCGCTGCGCGCGATGCGCGATTCCCGCGCAAAGGTTTCGGTCAGCGTTTCAACGCGCGTCGCGATTGCCGCAGCCTGCCCGGCCCGCTCGCGCGCGGCGCCGGCAACGGTAGCGGGATCTTCACCGCGCCGGCGGGTTGCGAGCGCGCCGTCAATCGAGCCGAGTGACTCGACGCGCACGCGTGCCGCGAGTTCGGCAACCCGGGTGCCCAGCCGATCGGCGATCGCCCGCACGCGCCTGGCGTTGAGTGCGGCATACGCGGCGATCTCGGCATCGAATCCGGCGTAGAGTTCGGCGTTGAGATCGGCCAGCAGCTCGCGCTTCATATATGTCCCGTACGCCGCGGCCGCGAATCGTTCGGCGATCGCCGAAACGAGCCCGACGGCGGGACCACCGAGCGCGTCGAGCACGATCGTCGAACGCAAACCGGTTTCGAGATCCGAGCTCCAAGCGCCGCTGAAGGGGTCGGCACCGAATGCCGCCGCCGCATCCTCCGTAAGCGGGAAACGTTCAGCCGCTATTGCAGCGAGGATCGCTTGCAGATCGGCGCCGGAATCCGCATCGCGTCCGGCCGAAACGACGTCGCCGGCGGCGCTTTTGGCCGCGCCGCGCAAGCGCTGCGCGATCGTCTCGGCAACGTCGGCTGCGAAGCGGCCAATCGCACTCGCGAGCGTATCGTCGACGATGATGTGCAGCTTGGCGCGATCGCGCAGCCGGGCGATGTCGGCGGTGTCGAAGGCGCGCGCCAGCGTCCGCTGCAGGTTGCCGCGCAGTTCGCTGCCCTGCGCGACAATCGTCGCTTCGAGCGCGGCCCCGAGATCGACGAGCACGGCGTTCGCCGCCAGCGCCGCCGCATCGACGGCTGCAAGCACCGGTAAGAGCGTGTCGCGCCGGCGCCGCAGGTCCGTCTCATCCTGCTCGAGCGCCGCTGCTTCGCGCGCCAGCGCGTCACCCGCGCGCGTTGCCAACCGCCGGGCCTCGGCCGCGGCCCGCCGCAAGCGCGATCGTCCGGTGGTGGCAACGAGCGAGGCGTCGAGGGCCGCCAGAAATTCGGGGAAGCGGCTCTGCGCGACGAGCTCGGGATCGCCGCTGATGCGGCCTTCGGCATATTCGCGCGCCGAGAGCGGAAATACCGGCACGTTGGGCGCGTGGAGACCGGCTTGGGCGACGATGCGGGCCGACGCGGTTTGCCAGGTCTCGCGCTCGCCGTCCCGCATGCGCCACAGATCGATCTTCGTCTGCACGATGAAGATAGTTTCGATGTAGCGCTGAACGATGCCCAAAAAGGAGGCATCGCCATCACTGAACGGCTGCTGCGTGTCGACCCGATACAGCACGGCATCGGCGCCCGGCAAATAG
>Ga0302326_10019610_pt1 | contig 13957 bp, 8 predicted proteins | sample Palsa_T0_3_FD_202264 | JGI IMG/M metagenome (GOLD analysis project Ga0302326, IMG submission 202264) | Peat permafrost microbial communities from Stordalen Mire near Abisko, Sweden - Palsa_T0_3 | ecosystem: Environmental > Terrestrial > Soil > Palsa > Peat permafrost | place: Sweden: Abisko... | reverse complement strand
CGGCAACTGTTAGATTTCCCGCCGCGAGATCCCGGGGAGCGCTGGCGCCCGAGAACTTCTCGACAATGTAAAACGCGGAGGGAATGATGAAGATGCCGATGAAGCTGGCGGCCAGCATCCCGCCGATAACGGTGGTCCCCATGATCTGCCGCGACACCGCGCCTGCGCCAGTGGCGATCCACAGTGGCACGCATCCCAGGATGAAGGCGAACGACGTCATGAGAATGGGCCTCAGGCGAAGCCGCGCGCCTTCCAGCGCGGCATCCATCAAAGGCTTCCCTTTCTCGAGTTCGTCCTTGGCGAACTCCACGATCAGAATCGCGTTTTTCGCCGCCAGCCCGATGAGCATCACCAGGCCGATTTGCGAATACACATCACCTTCGATCTGGACCATGTAAGGCGGGAAAAAGTACCCCAGCAAAGTACGGCGCAGCCACAGGACGCCCAAGGCTCCAAACACCGCGACCGGCGTGCTGAGCAAGACGCTGAACGGCAAGCTCCAGCTTTCATAGAGCGCCGCCAGAATCAGGAAGACAAACAGCAGCGAGAATCCGAAGATCACCGACGAAGACACGCCTTCCTGCGCCTTTTTTTCCTGGAACGACATGCCCGAGTAGTCGTAACCCATCTCGGGCGGCATGGTTTGGGCGAAAACCTCTTCGAGCGCCTTCATCCCCTGATTGGTGCTGTAACCAGGCGCGGCAGAGCCGTTCAATTGCGCGGATCGATATTCGTTGAAGCGCATGGTGAATTCGGGGCCGGTGCCCGACTTGAAGCTGGTCAGCGCGGACAGCGGCACCATCTCGCCGGCCGAATTGCGGACATAGAACTGGCCGACGTTCTCGGATTTGGTGCGGTACTCGTTCTCGGCTTCGACGTAGACTTGCCACTGGCGGCCGAAGCGGTTGAAGTAGTTGACGAACAGCCCGCCCATGAAGGCCTGGATGGTGCGGTAAACGTCGTTGATCTGGACTTGCTGCTTGATCACTTTGTCGCGATCCACTTCGACGAATTGCTGCGGCACGCTGGGCAGGAAAGTGGTGGTAAGGGTTCCGATTTCCGGACGCTTGCGCGCCGCGGCCATGAACTTGTTCAGGTTGTCGGACAAGAACTGGACTTCTCTTCCGGCGCGGTCTTCAAGGACGAAGGTGAACCCGCCCGAGGTCCCGACTCCGGGAATCGCCGGCGGCGAGAAGCTGAACGCCACCCCTTCCGGGAGCGTACTCAGCTCCCGGTTCAGGCGAGCCTTGATGGCCTGGAACTGCACGGCCCGGGTTTTGCGATCGTCCCAGTCGTCCATGGTCACGAAGAGGAATGCGTTGTAGCTGGTTCTCACCAGGCTGAGCAGGCTGAAGCCCAAAATGCTGGTGGTGTACCGGACACCTGGGGTCTTCGCCAGGATATCCTCCACCTTCGCCGCGACCAACTCGGTTCGCTGCAGGGAGGCGGCGTTGGGAAGCTGGATGTTCAGGTAAAAATAACCTTGGTCCTCGTCGGGAACGAAGCTGGTCGGCAGTTTGTTACTGATGAAATAGCTGGCCACACCGCAACCAATCAGGATAATCACTGCCAGCACGCTTTTTCGTATGAGGACGCCCGACAGCTGGACGTAGCGCTCCGTGGCGCGTCCGAACATCCGGTTGAACCAGGCGAAAAATTTCGCCAGCAGACCCTTGCTCTCCACCTTCGGTTTCAAGATGAGAGCCGCGAGCGCGGGACTCAACGACAGGGCGTTGAACGCGGACAAAATCACGGAGATGGCGATGGTAACCGCGAATTGTTGATACAGCCGGCCGGTGATCCCGGGGATGAAGGCGGTGGGTACGAAAACAGCGGAGAGGACCAGCGCGATACCGATTACCGGTCCCGAAATCTCTTCCATCGCTTTCAGCGCGGCCTCCTTCGGAGCCATGCCATCTTCGATGTGACGCTCCACCGATTCCACCACCACGATCGCGTCGTCCACCACCAGGCCGATAGCCAAAACCAAGCCGAACAAGGACAGCGTGTTGATGCTGAAGCCGAACAACGGGAAGACCAGGAACGTGCCCACCAGCGACACGGGGACCGCTAGCAACGGAATCAGCGTCGCTCGCCAGCCCTGGAGAAACAGGTACACAACCATGATGACGAGGATCAGGGCGATCACCAGCGTCTCGACGATTTCCTTCATGCCCGCGGTTACGGCCAGCGTGGTGTCGACGGGGACTGCGTAGTCCATGTCATTCGGAAACCGGTTTTTCGCGTCCGTCATCATCTTCTTTACCGCCGCCGCCGTCTCAACGGCGTTCGATCCCGGCAACTGGTAGATTGCGATCACCGCGCTGGGCTTGCCGTTCAGGTGCCCTTCCACGCTGTAGTCTTGCGCGCCCAATTCCACCCGAGCCACGTCGCCCACGCGCACAATCCCTGTGTCGGGAGTCTCGCGAACGACGATCTGCTCGAACTCTTCGGGGGAAGTGAGCCGGCCCTGGGCGCGTACCGAGTATGTGAACTCCTGTCCCTTCGGAGCGGGCTCGCTGCCCACTTGTCCAGCCGGGTTCACGGTGTTTTGCGTCTGCAGGGCCGAGACGATCTCCGGGACCGTGATCTGTAGCTTAGCTAATTGGTCCGGCCTTACCCACAGGCGCATCGCATATTGCCCCGCGCCAAATATTTGAATGGTGCCGACACCTTTCACGCGGGTCAGCGGGTCGTTCAAATTGATGTACGCGTAATTGGCCAGGAAGCGGGCGTCGTAAGTACCCTTGGGCGAATACAGGGCCACCAGCATCAACGGCGCGAGCGTCGACTTTTGCACCGTAACGCCGTAGTTCGTTACGTCCACCGGCAGTTGCGGCGCCGCCTGCGTTTCACGGCTCTGCGCCAGGATCAGATCCGTGTTCGGGTCCGTAGCCACATCGAAATCGACAATCATTCTCATCTGGCCGTTGGCGGTGGCGTTGAGCGAATACATGTAGTTCATGTTGTCGACGCCGCTCATCTGCTCTTCGATGGGCGTCGCCACTGATTGCTCGATGGTCTGAGCGTCCGCGCCAACATAGATCGCCGAGACCTGAACCTCCGGCGGTGCAATTTGGGGGAACTGCGCGATGGGCAGGCTGACTATGACCACCGCGCCCACGATTACAGTCAGGATGGCGATCACGATCGCGACAATTGGCCGGTTAATGAAGAATTTTGACATGGCGGCCTATTTCGTCTGGTACGGCTTCGGATTCACTTGCATTCCCTGGCGCACCTTTTGTATACCTTCGGCCACCACGCGTTCGCCCGGCTTGAGGCCATCGTTGATCACCCACTGAGTGCCGATCTGATCACCCACTTTGACGAATCGAATGTCCACTTTGTTCTGGGGATCCACGACGGCAATTTGATAGCTTCCTTGCAGCTCATTCACAGCGCGCTGAGGAACCAAAAGGGCGCCAGGTTGCATTCGCAGCGCCGTGCGGACCCTGCCGTATTGGCCGGGCCGCAGGTCGTTTCCCGGATTTGGGAACAGTCCCGCGACCCGGATGGCGCCGGTCCTTACGTCGACCTGGCGATCGGCAAAGTAGAATTCCCCGTTGTGCGGATAGACAGTCCCATCCGCCAAAATGAGCTCCAGCCGCAGTCCCTTCCTGGCAGCGTCCAGCGTGGTCGGCGTCGAGTTGCGCCGGTGAAAGTCGAGATATTCCTGCTCCGCGACCGTGAAATAGACCCTGATTGGATCGAGCGTCGAGACGGTTGTGATGGTCGGGCTGGCAGGACTGACCAGCGAACCCACCTGCTGCTGCGCGATGCCCGGGATGCCGTCGATGGGCGATGTAATGCGGGTAAAGCCCAGGTTGATCTGGGCCGTGTCGGCAGTGGCCTTGGCCGACTGAACGGCGGCGTTGGCAGCGATGATCTGAGCTCGGGCAGTGGCCACTTGCGCCTGAGCGGACTGCACCTGCGCCTTCGCCGCGAGATTGTTCTGGGTCGCGTTGTCGAGGTCCTGCTGCGTGATGGCCTGCTGCTGCGCCAGCGGCGTATAGCGATCCACGTCCAATTGGGTGCGGCGCTGATTCGCCTCCGCCACTGAGACCTGCGCCAGGGCCTGTGACAACTGAGCCTGCGCTTGAGATAACTGGCCTTCGGCCTGGGCGAGCTGGCCTTTCGCTAAATCCAAAGCCGCTTGAAACGGGCGTGGGTCGATTTGGAAGAGAAGTTGACCCTTCTTTACGAAGAAGCCCTCTTTGTAGCCCTGCTCCAGAAGGTAGCCGGACACTTCCGCTTTGATGTCCGCGTTGACGTTACCATCCAAGGTCCCGATCCATTCGCGGTAGATGGGGACGTCGCGCTGCTCAACTGGGGCAACTTCCACCTCCGCTGGCGCGGGAGCCGTTGCACCGCTGGTTTGATTGGTGCAACCGGTGGTCGTAAACAATATGGCGACCAGGACGACCAGCGTGGAGTAGAAGACTAGTCTCCCGTCCCAATGGTGGGGCGGACGCCTTCGTCCGCGCCGGACCCCCGGGTCCTCGGCGGACAAGTCGTCCGGACTGCCCAACACGCAACAACCAGAGGCCGACGCGGGGGTCGGCTGCGGTCCGGGGGGACCGCCCCACAGGCTGGGGATTGTGCTCGCCAAGGTAGCCATGATTCGGTCCTCCCTAGTTTCGTCACGAAGATTTTTATACTACCACTGTCAGCGGCAGGCTTGGGATCGATAACGCGAAGGGTACCATACAAAAACGCGGCTGAAGCCGCGTGTACCGTTGAAGCCGCGTGTACCACTGAAGCCGCGTGTACCGTTGAAGCCGCGTGTACCGTTGAAGCCGCGTGTACTGCTGAAGCCGCGTGTACCGTTGAAGCCGCGTGTACCGTTGAAGCCGCGGGTACCGGCCATTCCAGCTCGATCAGCGACTCTTCAGATTCCACCTGAGCGCGCGCTCTCCGAAGGATTCGCCTGCGTAGACGTTTCCTTTCGAGTCCGTGGCGATGCTGTGCAAGTGGTAGAACTGTCCCGTGCCGTGTCCGCCGTGCCCACCCAGGAAGCCAACCACCTCGAGTGTCTCCCGTTTGAGGATTTGCACCTTCTTATTGCTTCCGTCCGACACGTAGAGAAACTGTTGGCCCTTGTCCGCTGAAAAAGCAACGTCGAACGCCGTGCCTTCCGGCGTGGATGTTTTCCGCTCGATGAATCCCTCCTTCACAAACTTGCCTTCGGGTGTGAACACCTGAATCCGGTTATTCACGCGATCCCCCACGTAGACCAGCCCATCGTCCGATATTCGGACCCCGTGCACCGTATTGAACTGTTGCGGACCCGGCCCGTCGAAGGTTCGCGTCCGCGGCACGCTGTCGTCAGGCTTATTCCCGTAGGCTCCCCAGTGGCGCTTGTAAGCTCCGGTGTCGGCATCGAAGACGATGACGCGCCGGTTCCCGTAGCCGTCCGCGACGAAGACCTCGTTGGTTTTCGGGTACACATAAATTCCCGCGGGCCGGTTCAGATTTTCCGTGTCGTTACTGCCGCCGGTTTTTCCATGATGGCCGATCTGGAGGAGAAACTTCCCGGACTTCGAGAACTTCAGGATGTTGGTGTCCTTCTCGCCGTTGCCGCCGATCCAGACGTTGTCTTTGTAGTCGACGAACATGCCGTGCTCGTTGTCGGGCCATTCGTATCCGGCCGATGGGCCGCCCCAACCTTGAATGAAGTTGCCCGCTTGATCGAACTCGAGGACCGGGGGCGCCGGGATGCAGCAATCGCCCTGGGGCGGGTTGAGAGCGGCGTACTTATCGTTGTTGTCCAGAGTTCTGGGGCGGCTGGTCACCCAAATGTGATCGTGCGAATCGACGTAGATTCCGCCCACTTGTCCGAGCATCCAGTTGTTCGGCAGTTGCTTGGGCCAGTATGGATCGGGTTCGAACTTCGGTATGCTCTGCGCGGCTGCGGTGAAGGTAAGGGCGAAGAAAGCTATTCCGGCTGGAAGGTGTGAATTCATGCGCGGCCTCCGGCATAATTGTAACCAGTCCGTCATGCAGCCGTTGACACGAGAGCACGCGCCCGCCCGCCCGCGCGGCCGGCCGATCCTGTTCCGAGGCATGCGGCCGTTCGATGGCGCTCGCGCCTTGCGCGATGCCGTGGCCGGAATCGAACTGGCGGCGATGAGCATTCCGCAAGCGCTGGGCTACACCAGCATCGCCGGCATGCCCGCCGTAACCGGATTTTACACACTATTGCTGCCGCTTCTGGCGTTCGCGACGTTCGGCTCGTCGCGTTACCTGGTGGTGGCCGCCGACTCCGCTACCGCGGCCATTCTCGCCGGGGGAATCTCCGGCATGGCGCCGCTGGCCAGCGCGAAGTATGTGGCACTGGCGGGAACGGTGGCGCTGCTGACGGCGGGGTTCCTGTTGATCGCGCGGTTGCTCAAGCTCGGTTTCATCGCCGACTTCCTCTCCCAAACAGTGCTGGTGGGTTTTCTCACCGGAGTAGGGTTTCAAGTCGGAATCGCAGTGCTGGGCGAAATGCTCGGCTTGGAGGTTAAATCCCGCCGGACGGTTGTGCAACTGGCTCAGGTCTTGCGTGGTCTGTCTCATGTGCACGTGCCATCTCTGCTCCTCTCCGCCGTGGCGGTAGCCGGCGTCCTGGCGCTCGGCCGGTTTGCGCCGAGGATCCCCGGTCCGTTGATCGCAGTGGCGGGCGCGATTTCGGCCAGCGCGGTTTGGAACTTTGCCGCGCGCGGCATCGCCGTGATGGGGCCGGTGGCCGGGGGCCTGCCGCATCTAAGCCTGCCGGATGTGAGTTGGCACGAGTTGGAGCTGCTGGTTCCCGTGGCGGGATCGTGCTTTGTGATGATCGTAGCGCAGAGCGCGGCAACCGCCCGCATTTACGCCGCGCGCCACCAACAGCCCTTGGACGAGAACGCGGACCTGGCCGGCCTTTGCGCGGCTAACGGGGCAGCGGCGCTCAGCGGCGCGTTCGTGGTGAACGGGAGTCCGACTCAAACCGCCATGGTGGAAAGCTCCGGAGGGCGGAGCCAAGTGGCGCACGTCGCCACCGCAGCGGTGGTCGCGCTGGTACTTCTCTTTCTGACGCAACCGTTGCAGTACCTCCCGCGATGCGTGCTGGGCGCTATCGTGTTCATTGTGGCCATCCGGCTGGTGGACCTGCGCGGGCTGTGGGCCATGCGCGGCGAGAGTCCCGGCGAATTTCTGCTGGCGCTGACCACCGCGGGCGTTGTCGTATTGGTGGGTGTTGAGCAGGGAATCGTGCTTGCCATGGTGCTGTCGCTGCTCCGCATCGTGCAGCACAGCTATCATCCGCACACCGCGGTGCTCAGGCAAGACGAAGGGAGAATATGGCAGTTGAACCCAGTTGTTCCCGGAGCGATTACCGAGCCGGGGCTGGTGATCTACCGCTTTGGGGCGCCGCTGTTTTACGCGAATGCCGGCCGGTTTGCGGAGGAGATCCTGCTCCTTGTGGGACCGGCGCCGTCGCCGCTGCGCTGGGTGGTGGTGGACGCCGGAGCGATCACTCACGTGGATTACACCGCTGCGCGCGTGGTCCGGGAACTTCACAAAGATTTGGTCCAGCGCGGTGTCGAGTTGGTGTTCGCACATGTGCAGTCGGACCTGAAGCCCGATTTGGACCGGCACCAGCTGACGGAAGTCATCGGCGCGAATCGGATTTTTGAGAGCCTCCACGAGGCGCTCGCCAGCTACCACAATCGGCCGTCATGAAAACCAAAACAATAGGACCGTTCATCGTCAGCATTCTGTTTTTTGCGGGTACGGCAGGTGCGGAGGAAATCAGGGTCATGACCTCCGGCGCCTTTACCGCGGCGTATTTGCAAGTGATCCCGGATTTCGAACGCACGAACCACATCAAGATCGTGACTGCATTCGGAGCCTCGATGGGGAACGCGCCGGATTCCATTCCGAGCCGGCTGCAGCGCGGGGAGCCCGTGGACGTTGTGATCCTGGCGGCCGGCGCGCTCGACGAGCTGATCCAGCAAGGGAAGGTTGTCCCCGGCAGCCGCGTGGACCTGGTGCGATCCAGCATCGGCGTGGCGGTGCGGGCAGGAGCGCCGAAGCCGGACATCGGCACGATCGACGCGCTCAAGCGCACGCTGCTCGAGGCGAAATCGATCGCGTATTCCGACTCCGCGAGCGGCGTGTATCTGTCGCATGAAATGTTTCAGCGGCTCGGGATCGCGGACCAGATCAAGGCGAAGTGCCAGAGAATCGCGAGCGAGCCGGTGGGCGCGGTGGTCGCGCGCGGAGATGCCGAGATCGGCTTCCAGCAGATCAGCGAACTGCTTCCGGTGGCGGGCATCGATTACGTTGGACCGCTGCCGCGCGAGGTGCAAAGAGTCACTGTGTTTTCGGCCGGCGTCGCGGTGGGCGCCAAGCGGCCGGACGCAGCGCGAGCGCTGATCAAGTTCTTAGCGTCGCCGGGCGTGGCGCCTGTCATTAAGAAAACTGGCCTGGAGCCGGTCGTAAAATTTTGAGGCAGAAGATGTTACGTGCGTAGGTGGCGCAAGTGGCCTACTTTTGTGTTTGGCGGTGGATTTTTCTGGCCCAAAGGGCGTGGCTGGTGGTTGGTGGCTGGTTAGGTGGTAGTTCAGCATGCTGATGGAAGAATAACCTGCGGGAAAGTCGCCGGAGCGCGTGGTGCGTGGAAAGCGATGAGAGGGAAGGGAAGAAGATGGAAATTGCGAAGTGATCGCGCACGCGAGCGAAAAGGCCCGACGGGGGCCGACTCCCTCACGGTCGCGGTTCGGTAAGGGACCGACTCCCTCACGGTCGCGGCTCGGCAAGCGAGTGCTTTTTCTCCGCGGCGCGGGCGCCGGCGAGGATGTCCGCCAGTCCATAGTTCCCCTCGTGGCAAGCGTATTCGAAGATGGGACCCTTGGTCTTGGCCATGAGAGTCTCACCCGACCAGGGCCGGGTCCAGGTACCCGGGTCATCGACGGTGAACCGGTAGACGATGGTGTTCTCGTCGATGCGGGTGAAGCGCTCGACGACATGCAGGTCCGGGCTGGAGAAGATGTCCTGCCGGGCGGTGGCGGGCGCCGCGCGGAAATTGGTCTTGTCGCTGAAATTGGTGGAGTCGATTACCAAGGTGTCGCCTTCCCAGTGGCCACGCGAGTCCCCGCCCAACTGATGGATGCCGGCGGGGAGATGCGGACGGCCGTCGAGCGGTATAGTGCGGGCGCTGTGGATCATCTCGGTGAGAATCGTAATCGCGGGGCCGCTCTGCACGACCTGGAAGATCGAGTTATAGGCGGGACCCAGCATGGGAGGTCCGTCGGCGCCCCAGGTGATGCAGCGCTCGCCCAAGGTGCGGGTTTCAGCGCTCTCGGCGGCAACGCGGTGGGGGATCATCGCCGCCAGCTCCGCCGCGCGCTTCTGCCCCTGCGGCGATAAGGGAGGAAGCCGGCCGTCCGGCGGATCAAAAACGACGGACGTCCGCAAGTTGGGCGTGACCTTGGCATACTTGTCGCCTTGCCAGATGACGTTGTCGTAGTGGACATCGTCGGCGGACTGGCTATGCTCCTGCTCCAGCTTCTTTTTCGCGTAGGCAGCCGCTTCAGCCTCGGTGTAGAATTCCTTGGCGCCCAACTCCTTGGGGCGTTCTAGCGGAAGGAAAGTCTGGTTGGACCAATAGCCCTGAAAATCCGGCTGCCCGTCGGGGGTGCGCGGGACAGTCCAGTTGGGCGCTTTCGCCGGGTCCTTGGCGGCCGGCTCGGCCCCATTGGCGGGCGTTAGCAGCAGAGCGGCGCCGAACGCGGCCAGTCCAATACCTGCCAACGCGGATGCGTGGAATCGAAGGGTCATGCGGGTTCTCCTTCCTTCCTCTTTGCTCCGATCATCTCACGATTCGTACCGTTTGAGACCGCTTATTTCACGATCACCGGAAGCGTGGAAAACGCGGTCGTGCCGATGAACCGCAGCGCGAGCACAGCAATGCTGGTCGTAGAAGTGCAATCGATGGTTCCGCGCAAGCCGCTAAGGGCAGGGAAGAGATAGTTCGCCCAATGCCCTTGAGGAGCGATCGGGGGCACCGATAGTCCGTTGGGGATTGGAGTTCCACTCCCGTCCCGGGCCGTGCACGTAAGGTACGCCGTGTTGACCTGATCCAGGTTCGCGACTGCAATTCCCGTGTACAGCGGCTGATTGGTCGCGGCGAGGGTGGTGGCATCGAAGGGTATTTCGAATCCCGTGCCACCTTGAGCGGAGGGAATACCGCCCTCATAATTAGTGCCACTTTCGCTGTCCCGGAGAAGAGCCTGGACCACGATCGCGGGATCGGCGGCGATTTGCCCCCAGGCGGTGATCAAAGGTGCTTGCGCATTGGCGGCCTCGACATACGAAGACCCTTGCGGAGGCAGGGACCCGGTCAGGGTGCTTGAGGCGCCGGAAGGGAACGGAAGCGGAGCGGGATTTCCATTGTTGTCCCGGAATGCGATGGTGTAAAGGACGGTTTGATCGGAGGTATTGATGATGTAGATGCCGGTGGTCCATGTCGCACCCGCGCCCACGTGAGGAAGAGTCGCGGAAGCGCCCAACGAAACAGTGAACGTAGCATTGTTCAGGGAAGTCACATTAAAGCTTCCGAAGCTAGTTGCAACGTATTGGGGATTCACATTTGGCTGGAGGCTGCTGAGTTGCAACGGGCCAATCGCAGATTGCAAGTTATACTGAACGACATTATTGTACAGGCTCGTGCTGGTACCGCCAAATACTCCGAAAAAGCCGTTCGGTATCTGGCTCTCAAAGTTAACGTAGGGCCCATTAACCTGCACAGCGACCCCGGAGGAAAACGTGCCAGAAAGTCCGTCAATGCTCAGTGTTCCTGGCACGAATGGCGTCTGATAAATCGTCCCGCTCACGCCACCGGCGTATGGCTGAATCAGACTCGTGTCGCTTATCAGACTGAACGTGAAGGGCGAACCAGAAAATGGCTCGGGGGTGTTGGAATTGGGGGGTAAGAAGTTCCCCGAAGCACTCCCCGAAAGGGTAATTATAATCGGGGCGGGTCCCACTGAGGCAGTAAAAACGGCGTTGCTCACGGATGTGATATTAAAGTTCCCGAAGCTGGTTGCAACATACGGGGCAGCTGCGTTCCCTCCAGGGCTTCCCAGCGTAACGGGGCCGAAAGACGATTGCAGATTGTATTGAACACTATTGTTATACAAGCTCGGGCTGGCGCCGCCCACAAGCGCGAAATTGCTGCCGCTGGATGGCTGGTTCTCAAAGTTAACGTAGGTGCCATTCACCTGCACGGCGACCGGGGACGTAAACGCGCCAGAAAACCCGTCAATGCTTACCGTTCCGAGCACGTATGGCGTCTCATAAATCGTCCCGCTGATCCCACCCGCAGACTGCTGAACCAGGCTCGTGTCGGTGGTGAAAGAAAACGTGAACGAGGAACCTGTAAACGATTGGGAAGCGGTGGAATTCGCAGGCGTGAGGTTTCCGGAGGCGTTACCGGAAAGGGTAATCGTCAGGGGCGAAGCCGAGCAGAGCGTGGCCAACAGCCCGGAGATTAATAGGCAGCTAAATCTCATTTGATTTCTCCTAACCGGGATTTTCTTTTTGGCTTCCCGGCTGAGGTTAGCGTATCAAATTTCGACCACTTATCGGCTGCCCGGCAGTTCGAAGGCCCAGACGGCGGATCCGCCCCGATCCGGCGGGTTCTGGATGTCGGGGACCAGCGGCTGCCAGGTGGCCGGAATCGCGCCGCCATTGCCGACCGCGATAGCCACATATTGCTTGCCCGCGACCGTGTAGCTGATGGGCGCGGAGTTGGGCACGTCGTTCAGGCGCTGCTGCCAGAGCACCTTGCCGGTGGAGGCGCCACGCGCGCGGAACAAGCGATCGATGGAACCTTCAAAGACCAGGCCGCCCGCCGTGGCGAGGACGCCGGTGGTAATGGGGGCGCGCTGACGCTGGGTCCAGACAACCTTTCGAGTGGCGAGATTGATGGCCATCACGCGGCCGTATTGACCGTCTGAATCGAGGCGCGGCCGTACCGCCCAGCGCACGCCCGAGGAGAGACTGGCGCGCTCGCCGTCTTTCACCGGGATCATGTCCATGCACGCTTCCACCAGCGGCACGTAGAGTATCTGGGTGGCGGGATTGTAGGAGGCCGGCGTCCAATTCTTGGCGCCGCCCGCGTGCGGGCAAACCAGTTTCGTCTCTCCGTCGCCGGGCAGGGTCTTGGGGTCGATGGTCTTGGCGCCGGTTTTGGGATCGACGGCGGTCACGATATTTTGCAGACCAAGGTCGATGGAAAATTCGTACTTGCCGGTGGCTGCGTCCAGGGCATCGTAGAGCGCCATCTTGCCGGACGTGATCGCGAGTTTGGTGCTGACGCCGTTGATCTGGAGCGGAATCAATTGACGCTCGAAGGCCCAATCGAGATCCCACTGATCGTTGGGCACGTGCTGGAAGAACCAGATCAGCTTGCCGGTGTCGGGATTGAGGGCGAGAGTGCAATCGGTATAGAGCGCGTCGCGAGTCACGCCCGATTGCGCGGCCGGATGCACCAGAGGTCCGGTGTCGTAAGTCTGGCCCACTCCGAAGTAGGCTAAATTCAGTTCCGGATCGTAGCTGCCCGCAGTCCAGACCGAGCCGCCGTTGCGCTTCTCGAGCGGCAGGCCGTTCCAACTTTCGCCGCCCGGCTCGCCCGGCCGCGCGATGGTGTAAAAGCGCCAAGCTTCGTCGCCGGTGTTGGCATCCAGACCCACGATGAAGTTGCCGCCCGCGGCTCGGCCGGCCACTCCTTGCATCACCTTGCCCTTGGCCGCCAGCGGACCGCCGCTGAGCAGGTAGCCTGCCTTGAGGTCGGCGACGGCGTGATCCCAGACCACCCGGCCGGTCTTGATGTCGAGCGCCACCATGTGCGCGTCGGACGTAGCGACGAAGAGCTTGTCGCCGTACAGCGCCACGTTCCGTTTGACGGCGGCCCGAGCGTCCTCGGGAAGTTTGCGGGCGTAATACCACAGCAGATCGCCGGTGGCGGCGTTCAAGGCCTCTACGCGATCGCCAAATCCGAAAACGAACATGACGCCGTCATGCACCAGGGGTGTCATCTCGTTGGCGCCCGCGGGCAGCGACCAGGTCCAGGCGACGCGGAGATTCGCGACGTTGCCGCGGTTGATGTCCTTGAGCGGGCTGAAGCCGAGGTCGTCGTAGGTTCGCCGCCAGGTCAGCCAATCCCCCGGCGGCGGGTTATTCAGCAGGGCATCGCTGACCGGTGTGAGTTTGTCGAGCGGGCTAGCTTTGCTGGGCGCGGGCGGGAGTGTAACGAACGGCGAAATACCTCCGCCTGGGCCCGAGGGCGGAGGCGGAAGGTCCGGCCCGCTCGGCGGCTGCGCGGCCACGGCCATCGCAAGAAACATACCGACAATTGAAAGCAGCGGCCCACGCGGGGATGCCATGAACTCGACCTCCGGCTCTTGCCCAGTCTACCGTAACGCCGCTGCTTGGATGGGAGGAGATCCGGGTCTGAGATTGCGTTGTGGAACGAGTGAAGCCCGGACCCGCTGGATTCTCGATCGCTGGCGGGCCCGGACGTATTTCAGCGAACCGGTTCGGGCGCGCCGAGCGACGGGTTGGGCGAACCCGCCTCGAGCGCGGCCAGCCGGTCTTCAAGCGAGCGGACCAGCGCCGCCTGCTTCTGCAGCTCGTTCAGCAGCATTGGAGCGAGCGACTGATAGTTGACCGACGCGGGCTGGCCAGCTTTGTCGTAGCCCACCATTGCCGGAAAAAGCTTGGCCACTTCCTCGGCGATCAGGCCGTACTGCAAGGCGTGCGAGCCGTCGTCGTACTCGGGCTTGTAAAGGAAGGTGACCGGACGCAATTGAAACAACTTCTCGCTGCTGTCGCCCATGTCGGCGATCTGGTCTTTGAAGCGCTGCGAGGAGGGTGGGTTGAGGGCGATATTGCAGCCCGCGGTTCCAAGGAGCCCGTTCGAGTCGACGCA
>Ga0302326_10019609_pt1 | contig 13957 bp, 16 predicted proteins | sample Palsa_T0_3_FD_202264 | JGI IMG/M metagenome (GOLD analysis project Ga0302326, IMG submission 202264) | Peat permafrost microbial communities from Stordalen Mire near Abisko, Sweden - Palsa_T0_3 | ecosystem: Environmental > Terrestrial > Soil > Palsa > Peat permafrost | place: Sweden: Abisko... | reverse complement strand
GACCAAGCTCTGGTGGCGAGGACAGACCTCGCTCGAAGCCCCGTCGCTATTGGATGGTCACCTCAGCCTGAGGGCTGACGCTGCTTATGAGGATGCGGCTTCGGTATTTTTCTATGGAGAAGGACCCGAGAGTTCCGAGAATGGCAAGAGCAATTTTCGCCGAGAATTCACTACATCGCACTTTGAAGGCGCCGTCCATCTAGCCGGCAATCGACTGGTGTTTGGTTACCGTCCCGGAGGACTCTTGGTACACATCGGTCCGGGTCGTTTATCCGATCCCGAACCGACCACGACCGTTTACTCAGCGACCGAAGTTCCCGGTCTCGCTCAGCAGCCGGAATTCATTACCGGGACCGGATTCGTTCGTCTGGACTTCACGAAACCGGGGTTCAGCAATCCGTCCGGCTTTAGGCTGCAGGCGGAAAACTCGCAATTCTGGGACAAGACTTACAACGCGTATTCCTTTGATCTGCTTAATACCCAGGCGGAATACTATTTCACCTTCGCGAACGGCATGCGCGCGCTTGCCTTGCGCGCCGGCAACGAAACTGCTTTTGTCCAGGGCAATAATCAGGTCCCCTTTTATCTGCAACCTACGCTGGGCGGTCCCGACGATCTGCGCGGCTACGACCGCTACCGATTCTATGGAAACGGCTCCTCCGTGCTGACTGCCGAATATCGCTGGTCTGTGGCCGAGACGGTCGAGATGGCGGTCTTTGCCGATGGAGGAAATGTCTACCAGAGGCCCGGCCTGATCGGAGTTCGCGACGCGCGCGGCGATGGTGGCATTGGTTTCCGCATCAAAAATAAAGACGCGACATTCCTGAGATTTGATCTAGGTGTTTCGCCGGAAGGAGTTCACGTATGGTTCGTCTTCAACCCTGTTTTCGGACTGCTGCATCGTTCCTTCTAGCAAGCCTGGCACTCGTCGAATGCGTGGCGGCGCAAAGGCCGCGCTTTCTGCCGGATGACCCGATCACGCGCGTTCCTGAGGTTCCGCTTGTGTTTCAAACGAAACCGCAGGAGGTCGATGAACTTTATGACTTTGGAGTGAACTCGGCGCACTATAAAGTGCCAGCTCCGACTCCATCGCTCGGGATGAATACTCTGGGAGAGGTTCCGGATTCGAGTTGGTACACCAATCGCGATCTCCATCGCATGACTCGCGCAGAGTTGCAGCGTGGTTCGCGCATCAGCGGTGGACCGGTTCCGCCATTTACCGTGATGGCCGCTAAGACCGAAGGCGTGTCTCCCGGATTTCGTATGAATGACGGTCGTGGCCGGGTGTTCTTTGTAAAGGCTGATCCGCCCTCGAATCCGGAGATGGCGACGGCTTCTGATGTAGTGGGCGCGCTTTTTTTCTACGCGATCGGATACAACGCGCCTCAAAACTATATTCTGGTGGCAAGCCCGGAACAATTTCAACTCTCCCCTAAGGCCAGCATCACCGAACCCTCCGGCAAGAAACAGCCCATGCGCGAGAAGGACTGGCGGAGAGTACTGAACCTGATTCCGCGAATGCCGGATGGACGGATACGCGTGATGACGAGCCTAGCCATCAGTGGCAAATTGATGGGGCCGCATGTGTATCAGGGAGTCCGCCCCGATGATCCCAATGATCTCATTCCCCACCAGCAGCGCCGCGACCTGCGCGGTCTCGCGGTATTCGCCGCATGGCTCAACCACACCGATGCCAAATCCTCGAATTCGATGGATACAGTCGAAGGCTCCGGCTCCGAGGCCCGTATGGTCCATTATCTTCTCGACTTCGGAGCGCTTTTCGGCAGTGACAGCACCATCGCCAAGGATCCGCGTCATGGCCGCGAGTTCACCTTCCCAACCAGTCGCGCGCAACTGAAACAGGTCTCAACCTTTGGGTTGGACTTTCCCGACTGGGAGACGGTTCATTATCCCGGCGATCTCAAGGCGGTCGGAAGTTTTACTGCCGAAGCTTTTGATCCTATAAAGTGGAAGGAGAACTATCCCAACCCTGCATTTCGGGCCATGCTACCGGGCGATGCCTATTGGGCTGCGAAAAAAGTAATGGCATTTACCGACGATGACATCCGCGCCATCGTCGAGCAAGGACAGTTCACTAATCCGGAAACCGTCGATTACATTACCAAGACTCTGATCGCGCGCCGAGACGCGGTCGGCCGCGCCTGGTTCCAACGCGCAGTACCGGTTGAGGAACTGCGCATTGAGAATGCCGAATTGCACTTTGAGAACTTGGCGGTTCGATATGGTTTCACGAAAGCTCCGTCCTATCATTACGAGTGGTTTCACTTTGATAACCAGACAGGTGGGAAAAAGGTGGTGCCCGCTTCCTCCTCTGCGACCCTGGTTCCCCCGGAGCTGATAAACGGCGCAAAGGGAGGCTATTTCGGATGCACAATCACGAGCGACGAACATGGGGATCTCTCAACCACGGCCTATTTCCACGAAGAGCATGGAACATGGCGGCTCGTGGGCATCGATCGCAAGACCAGTCCGCCGAGTTTACCCTAGCGCGACTTCGCCGGCGGGAGTCTTGCGGAAGCCATGAAGCACGTCACCCTGACTATCCACGTGCCGAACCACCATCCGTTCCCGGTTCACTTCGATGTGCGTGAATCCGGCGACCTTCAGCCCATAGGGACCTCGTGCCGAGGGGCTCAGCTTCAGATTGCGCAAGCCGGCTCCTCCACCTCCCGAAATCACGTAGGAGGTGGGATTGCCCTCGAACTCGAGGTGTTGCAGGTCATGGTCGTGACCGCTCAAATACAGGTGAACCTTTTGCTCGCGCAGGAGCGGTTCCCAGTCCTGGATCAAAATGGGCGTATCGCCATGATCCCCGTTGGAGAATATCGGATGGTGCGCGAGAACGGCCGTGTACAACGCCGAAGTCGATTGGGCAAGTTCATTTCGAAACCATACGGTCTCCGCGTCCATCTCCTGACGCGTCAGGGTTGGTGTGTCGAAGAAAAGATGTCCATGGGGATGATTGCTATCCAGCGCAATCCAGCGAATCATCGGATCCCGTTCAGGAAACGAGAAACGGTACCACTTCGCGGGCATCGTCCAGCGCGAGCTTCCATTCATCGCATACTTAAGTTCCGCTTCAGCCTTGCTGTCGGGACGGTTTTCATAATCGTGGTTCCCCAGCAGGGCATAACACTTTCCGGGAAAGACGTCTGCAGGATAGACATCCTCAAACTGATCTTTCCAGCGGCTAGAATCAACCCCTCCGGACAAAGAGCCATACCAGTTGTCTCCCAGTAGCAGGAGGGCTTCGACGCGGATGCTGTGTTTCATAGCATATTCCCGCATGGCGCCCGCTACCGCCCGCTGCTGGCCTTGATGAGTCTCCTGACCCCAATCACCAAACGCGAAAAGATGATGCGCGTCGGTCGCAAACTCTATTCCGGTCCCCATCCCAGCTGCAAAGAGGCTGTCCAGCCCACGGCCCAGCCCCAGTGCTGAGAAGCAAAAGCTTTGCTTGAGGAACTCGCGGCGTGAATTTGGCTGGCTCATGTTTTTCTAGGATGCTGTCGGTCGGGTAATCCGCTTTCCCGGCATGTGTGAATTATTCCTGCAACAAAAGTCAAAGGCATCTGATGGTAGAAAACGCAAATTCCGTCGATCTATGCAAGACCAGGATCCGGGGTTTTGGTTTGATATCACTAGCAGCATGACTTCGCTCCACTCCTGCAACGTTCGACTTCATGAGCCCAAAGATTAATGCAGTCCATGGAACTAACATTATTGCACTCGCACAGTTCGTCATGGCCGCTTTCGAGAAGAGGGGAACGCCTCGGTGGGGATTGGCCCGCGATAGGCCAGTTTCTCAGCCTTTCCTTACGGCATATATGGCAGTAAGATGATTGCATGATCACTCCTGCGGATGTTCCATCTCGCGTTCGCGAACTCTCCATCGGCCTTTCCCAACCCAAACCCATGCGGCGGGGTTCGCTTTCCGAACGTAAGGTCAAGTGCAGTAAGCCGGGCTGTCCCTGCGGGCGGGACCCTAAGGCACGGCACGGTCCTTATTACAGCCTGACCCGCGCCGTCTCGGGTAGGACTCATTCCCGCTTTCTCAGCCCACCCCAGGCCGAGGCAGTCGAGGAACAGATCGAGGCTGGCCGCACGTTCCGCCGCCAGGTCGACGACTACTGGGAGGCCTGCGAGCAATGGGCCGATCGCCAACTGGAGGATTCCGCGGCGGCCTCGCCGGAGGCGGCCAAAAAAGGGCGATCCAAGCGGACTTCCAAACCGCGATTGCTCAAGAAATCGAAGCGCTCTTAGGCTGACCGGCAGGGCAAGGTTTGGATTTTGAGGCGAATACCAGGAGCCGAGCTGCGTCCGCCTCGCCAGCGGCTTAGTTCAAACGTAGTGGGGGGTAAAGAAGCCGGTAGTTCCTCTCGGTGGCCGCATATCCAATGCGACCTGGGACCGGTCGGTCTCATCGAAGCACTTGTACCGTGCGGTCAGCAACCATATGATTACTGCATTGGTGCTAAGGAGCAGGACGTGCGTAAAGGCGAGCAAACGCGACAACGAATCATTCGTAAGGCAGCGCCGATCTTCAATCAAAAAGGATATGACGGCGCTGCGCTATCCGATCTCATGCGAGCGACCGGGTTAGAAAAAGGAGGGATTTACAGGCACTTTGAGAGCAAAGAAGAGCTTGCCGCTGACGCCTTCGACCACGCGTGGAAAATCGCGATGGATACTCGCTTCCAGGGAACAGATGAGATTCCGAATACCGTTGACCGCCTCAAACAAATTGTGCGGAACTTTCGGGACCGGCGCACCGGGCTGGTGCCGGGAGGCTGCCCGCTGTTGAACACGGCCATCGATAGCGACGACGGCAATCCACAGTTGCGAGCGAAAGCTCGCCACGCTCTCAGCTCTTGGCTTGATCGTATGCAATCCATCGCCGAGGAGGGGAAGCGACGCGGCGAGGTCCGCAAGGATGTCGATTGCGGGAAATTGGCCACGTTGATTGCCAGCACTCTCGAAGGCAGCCATATGATGAGCCGTCTGCAGAAGAAGGAAGAGCCTCGTGACCTTGCGGTCCATCATCTGGAGGAATACCTCGAAACCAAAGTTCGTGCGCAAAAGGCTAGGGCTGGAGCCAACAAGTCATGAGTACTCAAGAAATTCCCTCGCAAGCGGACTTCAGGGAACGCGCAAAGACGAACCAGGTCCCAATTGCGCGTCTGATTGGATTTGAGGCAAAAGACATTGCTGAGGGACGAGCGACGGTCGTTTTGGCAGCCGGACCGCAGCATGCAAATCCCATGGGAACGCTGCACGGCGGTGTTCTTTGCGACATAGCTGATGCCGCGATGGGCATAGCGTTTGCAACTACTCTCGCCCCAGATGAATCCTTTACTACCGTGGAACTGAAAATCAATTTCTTTCGCCCAGTCTGGCAGGCACAACTCAAAGCGGAAGGAACTGTCGTGCGGCGGGGCCAGACCATCGGCTACGTGGAGTGCACCATAACCGACGAGGAGAATCGATTGGTCGCGAAGGCGGCCTCCACGTGCATGGCACTTCGCGGCCAGAAGGCCGCAGGACGGTAAACGCCGCGAATCCGAGGAATACAAGAACTGCTCGCGCGGAATACTGGGGATCGCTTTTGAGGAAGGGCAAGCCCAGGACGCGCGGCCGGTGCCTTAGAACCCTATCGCTCTTCAGGACTTGGTTGGCCGTAGGGCGGTTGAGAACGAGTCGTCTTTGAGGATCACAGTCCGAAGTTGTTCTGAGTCGTGCCAAGACCTGCAAGGTAATCTTGCAGGGACTGTGGCAGTCGTTCGAACCAGGCCTTTTCGTTCCCGGGAGCAGGAAGAACATGGCCGTATTCAATCATGTCAGTCGGTTCGAGGTTGCACAGGTATACCCAGATTGACTCTTCGCTGATACCAGCGATTTGGCTCACCTCTTTCACGATCTGGACCATTAAAGTTTTCCTCTGGTCTTCAGTTCTACCGGCTCGGATATCGCCGCGAATCCAGAAGTGATTTGCGGAAAGACGCCCACCCAGGAAACGATCGACAGACTTATTTTCGTCGATAATGACCTGAACGAAGAAGTGGGGAGCGCCGGTACTCTCACTGTGAATGCGAGTGATTGCTTGCGCGATTAGAATTTTCTGCGCCGCATTCAGCGAGCCTGCAGGAACCGAGCAAACGTAGGTGGGCATTTAAGACTCCTCATGTATTGCCTTTTTCGCGGAAGATCTCAACTACTGTGAGCCATTCCTGGCGGGTCTCTTCGATGATTTCGCGGTTGTCGACCTTCTCAGCTTTCTTATGCCCTGGCGATCGCCGCGCGGGTTTGAGCGTCTCGATTATATCGAGCGCGGCGATCCATTGCTTGCGTGTTTGCGCGCTCGAGTGTGAATAGCGTGCCGACGTGTCTTCCTCCCCGACCTTCGTGGCCACTTTCGACCGCGAGCCCAATCATTGGCTTAAGAATATCGGCATCGTATTCGGTTACGTCGCAAACAATGCTCTCAAACCTCCATTGCACCCCTCACTTCGGGTAGACACGATATACATAGCGCGGGGGTTGTCCGATTTGGATGAAGGGCCGACGTGAAAATTCAGGCGCCCAATAACTGGATTTTGCGCTGCCAATTTTCTTCGGCTAATCGAAGCGCTACCCCGCCCACTCTGATTCTCAGGGTTAAACGTCCATTTTCCACATCTCATTTAGAGAATCGCCCTGACGACGTCCCCGATCCAGTTCATTTGCTCCGGGCCGGAAAACTTATTTTGGCGCTCATTGCGACCGATCAGTCTCTTCTGTCATCTGATCAAGCGAAATGGGAGCTTCAGGGCGAAGAGTATGGCAATTGGCTCTGATCCGGGGACAAATCGCGAGGGGTCGGTACAGCTTCTATCGCGGTGGTATACGAGGTTTGTCGCGGGCGACCAGTCCCGCGGCGGGTTGTAAATTTCATCTTCGCATGCGATCCGGGCGCGAAAAGGATTTCGACCGCTCTGGCATGGACGCATACGCACCCTAACGGTGGAGAGTTTGACTTCTGAACTCGAAACGTAATTTCACGACCGAAAAAGACGACGCATCGGTCAAGATGCGGAACGTGAAGGGGGATTCAAATGGCAAAAACATATAAAGCGGTTGAAGTCTCGGCGCCGGGCAAGCTTCGCGTTGTCGAACGAATCATTCCTGAACCGGGGCCGGGCCAGGTTCGGATTCGGGTGGAAGCATGTGGAATCTGTCACACCGATGCGGCAACGGTGATGGGTATTTACCCCGGTCTGACTCTGCCACGCGTTCCTGGACATGAAGTGGTGGGCCGCATTGAAGCCCTGGGCAGCGGAGTGTCGAGATGGAAAATCGGCCAACGGGTTGGTGTCGGCCTCATCGCCGGAGAAGACGGTGTGTGCGAACCGTGCCGCCGCGGAGACATTGTCAATTGCCAGAGCCCGGTGACGCCAGGAGTAACCGTGGATGGAGGATATGCGGAAGTGATGATCGCCGAAGCCCGCGGCATCAGTTCTGTTCCGGATACGCTCACGTCCGCAGAGGCCGCTCCCCTGCTCTGCGCTGGGATTACGACCTACAACGCTCTTCGCAATGCCGGCTTGCGCGGCGGAGATCTGGTCGCCGTGCAAGGCATCGGAGGACTGGGGCATCTTGGTGTTCAGTTTGCGCGGCACATGGGATTCCGTACGGTCGCAATCGGGCGTGGACGCGGCAAGGAAAGACTGGCAAAGGACTTGGGCGCCCATGTCTACATCGACGCTGCCGCCGAGGATGCCGCTGCGGTCCTGCAGCGCATGGGCGGGGCGAGAGCGATTCTCGCAACCGGAACCAGTGGTAGTGCTATGGGGTCACTTATGCCCGGGCTTGCAACCAACGGCAAGCTCATCGTGGTCGGTGTACCGCAGGATCCGATCCAGTTGAATGCGTTCCCGCTCGTCTTTGGAGGACGCTCGATCCACGGGAGCCTGACCGGCACGCCGATTGACGGGGAGGATACTCTTGCCTTCAGCGTCCTCGAGAACGTCCGGCCGACGATCGAGACAGTTCCTCTGGAACAGGCTGCCGATGCTTACGCCCGCATGATGGAAGGCAAGGCGCGCTTCCGCATGGTGTTGGTGACAGAAAACGCCGGTGCTCAAAGTGCGGGTCAAATGAAGTGATTGTCAGAAAGACAGAAAACGCATGCAAGGCTTGGCCAGATTTGCGTGCTAAATTGTCAGACCGGGCGGCCGGAAAGGCAAATGCCTTGGATTAATCTCACAGTACGACGCGGTACTTTCACAAAGAGGTTCAGCACACTGGAGCACAAATGAAGTTAACGACGCTAAGTCCAACCTTTCTGACGTTCACCGCTGCGATACTACTCCTCGCTGGAATGCTTCCCCGCGGCACGGCTCAGACGATGCCGCCGGATCCAAGTTCGTCGACCAGCAGCGACGATTCAACGCAGGTCAAAATAGCCCGCGCGCTGTCTGCCGGGCCAACCGAGGTCGCGAAGGCAGCCAGGATCGTCGACACCGACGCGCAAGGCAAGATGGTCGTGCTCCGTGAGGGGAACAACGGTTTTAGCTGCATGCCGGGGAATCCTAAAGTTGTAGGCGAACCGCCCATGTGTGTCGATGCGGCCGCAATGCAGTGGTACGATGACGCCAAAGCTCACAAACCGAAACCGACCAACACGGTCCCTGGCATTACCTACATGCTGGCCGGCGCCACTCAGCGAAGCGATTCAGATCCTCATGACACCACGAGCATGCCTATCGAGATCGGTCCCCACTGGATGATCATGTGGCCCTTCGATCCGAAAACTACCGGACTGCCGACCACGCACAAGCCGACCGGAGCCTACATCATGTGGGCCGGATCGCCCTACGCGCATTTGCATATCATGGGACGTCCATAGAAATATCGACGTCGAAAATAATCCAGCTCTCCTGGCACGGTTGGCGCAGTCGCGCGATAATTCTCGGAGAATTACTGGACGCAAGGAAAAATATATGTCGCCCCATGATTACGGTCCCGACTGGGGATTCCCGAAGGGGGAGGCCCGTTTGGCCGATCTTTATGCCTTCTGCAAACCGGTGCGGCGGCTGATCAGAAACTATGCGACCGAACGGTCTCATAGGGAATCGAACCTTTTAGGTACACGAACAACTGCTGGAGGGTCTTCATGAATTTCGGGCTCGCGTTGTTACTGGCTTTCGGTATTGGCGTAGTAGCAGGGTTGCGATCGATGTCGGCGCCTGCGATCGTAGCCTGGGCGGCGCATCTGGGTTGGATCAATCTTTCTGGCTCTCACCTGGCTTTCATGGGCTCAGCTTGGGCAGTCGGTATTTTCACTCTTGGAGCACTGGCCGAATTCATTGCGGATCAACTCCCCACCACTCCCGCCCGCACCACTGCCGTCCCGCTAGCTGCCCGAATTGTTATGGGCTTGCTTACGGGTAGCTGCCTGGGTATGGCGGGCGGGGCGTCGCCGTGGTTGGGGGCTCTCGCCGGAGCGATCGGCGCAATCGCCGGAGCGTTCGGCGGCTATCGGGCTCGCGCCGGACTGGTTCGAACCCTGCAGGCTCCCGATTTCGCAATCGCAATTCCTGAAGATCTGATCGCAATCGGATTGGGACTGTTCTTGGTTTCCAGATTCTGACAGCCTGCCAATCTGTGCCGGAAACTTCGGTCTCGGAATGGTAGGCGCACCTTCCGCGATTGTTGCGATGGTGAGCGTTCGGCATTCCGCCGGATCACAGGTGCAGGGCCGGTCTCATCGCTCATCGAACCTATTCGGCCAATAAGCAACTGGCCTCGGAATGCTAGACGCTAGACGGCCATGATCAGGGCAAGGCTATTGTGCGAGTGGCTGCCTAAAAGGAGAACCGGATGGGAAAGCTTGAAGGAAAAATTGCTCTCATCACGGGCGACAATAGCGGCATCGGCCTTGCGACGGCGAGACAGTTTGTGAATGAGGGCGCATACGTCTTCATCACGGGGCGCCGTAAGGCGGAGTTGGCTGCGGCGGTCAAGGAAATAGGAAGAAATGGCAGCGGAGCGCAGGCAGACGTATCGAATCTGGCCGACCTTGATCGTCTTTTCGCGCAAATCAAAAAAAAGAAAGGAAAGCTCGATATCGTGTTCGCCAACGCCGGCGTTGCGAAATATGCTCTGTGCGGTGAAATCACTGAAGAATTCTATGAGTCGATCTTCAACGTCAATGTGAAAGGTCTGCTCTTCACCCTGCAGAAGGCAGTTCCGCTGCTGCCCGACGGCGCCTCAATCATCCTCAATGCGTCGATCGCGGGGAGCAAGGGGTGGCCACGTATAGCGTTTATAGCGCCACAAAAGCCGCGGTACGTTCGTGCGCCCGAACCTGGACCACGGATCTCAAGGATCGGCGCATTCGCGTGAACGCGATAAGCCCTTGGGGATCACACCCACCAACAGTCGACGGCTCGATCGATACTCCTGCGGCCACTGATTTGCTGGCGTCCTCAGAAGTCGGCGCGCAGCGCAAGAAGATGATTCCCAGGGTGGTTCCGCTCGGCAGATTCGGGGCACCCGATGAGGTCGCCGAGGCCGTCGTGTTCCTCGCGTCCGAAGACAGCAGCTACGTCATCGGAGCGGAATTGTTTGCGGATGCTGGCTTCGCACAAGTGTAAGCCCGACCTTGGCGCCCAACTCAATCAGGAAGAGACGGCAGTGAGCTCTTTACGGACGATGGGAGCGAGGCGGGTTCCGAGAAGTTCGATCGACCATAACATCTTCTCGTGCGGGAGCGCCGAGACACCCATCTGGAAAGTAATGCGAGCAAGGCCGCCGAGGACTTCGTTCACATACAGCAACTTCTGTGTGACTGTTTCGGAGTCGCCGATCAGCAGCGCACCTGTGGGTCCTCGCAGGGCGTCAAATTGGGCACGCGTAGCTGGCGGCCAGCCGCGTTCTTTACCGATCTGAGTGAAGGTGTGGGCATATCCGGGATAGAAATCGTCCGCAGCCTGCTCGGTTGTGTCTCCCAGAAAGCCAATTGCGTGAAGACCCACGATGAGTTTCTCCGCGGGATGTCCGGCGCGACGCCCAGCTTCGCGGTAAAGGTCGATAAGCGGCCGAAATCGTTTTGGTTCGCCGCCAATGATGGCGACCATCAGCGGAAGTCCGAGTGTACCGGCGCGAACAAATGAGGCAGGAGTGCCCCCGACGCCGATCCAAATCGGCAGAGGATTCTGCAGCGGACGCGGATGGATGGCCTGTCCTGTCAGCGATGGACGATGCTTACCAGTCCAGTGAACATGGGTGTTCTCGCGAATCTTGAGGAGAAGATCCAGCTTTTCTGAGTAAAGCGAATCGTAGTCGTCCAAATCGAAACCGAAAAGCGGGAATGCTTCCACCGAAGAACCGCGGCCGGCGACGATCTCAGCACGACCGTGGGAAATGAGGTCCAGCGTGGCAAATTCCTGGAAGACGCGGACCGGGTCAGCCGCGCTGAGAACTGTCACGGCACTTGTAAGGCGAATGTTTCTTGTGCGAGTGGCGGCCGCACCCAGAATGACGACCGGGGCAGAATCTACAAACTCGCTGCGGTGGTGTTCACCGATGCCGAAAACATCGAGACCAACCTGGTCGGCGAGCACAATCTCTTCGAGTAGATTCTGCATGCGTTGGACCGGGCTGAGGGTAAGGCCCGTGGCGGGATCAGAGATGACTGCCCCGAAGCTGTCGACACCGATCTGCATCTTGGTAACTCCTAATATTCGCGGGATCTCCGAATTGGATGCCCCCGTGAATCCATTTCTCCTTCGCAGTCTTGAGCAGGAACGCTGGTCCGCCGACGTTGACGAGTAGCGTCCGACCTCCAAAACGCCTTATTCCTCAACCGGCTGGCGCGAACCACGAAGTTTCTGTGCCGCCAGCAGTCCGAGTTTCTTCAGTGATGCGTATAGTTGTTGCTTCTCGTTCGCCGAAAGCACCGACATAAGATCCTCAAGATCACTCGCATGCTTTTCGAAGCACGCTGCCGCTACTCGTTTACCTTCCTGTGTGAGTTGCACGATTCGTGCGCGCCGATCGCTTGCAGTGGACTTCCGGACGACGAGTCCATGTTTTTCGAGACGATCGATTGCCGCGGTCATGGAACCGCTGGCCAGCTGCACCTTGTCCTGAATCTCTGAGATGCTGAGCGATCCCTTATGTAACAGGGTTTCCAGTGCAGCGAAATCCGTGAGGCACAGTCCCGCATTTGCGATGCTCTGCTCGGCCAGCAGCCTTAGTGCACGGTGGCTCCTCATCATCACCCACCAAAGCCGGGGTGCCCCGATTTCGCCGGCGGCCTCTTTCATGGCCTTGTCATCACGCAAGTTGTCCCCGGGACTCCTGCCTTGCCGGCGATGACAGGATCCAGTCGATGGAAGCTGCTCCGGCGCCGCGAATCATCAAAAAAGTTGTAATCGCCAAAACCAGCAGGTGGTACTCGTAACCCTCGCCCTTCTGTGCTCCTGTCCAATTCATAAAGAAGCCGAAATGGTGATGTACCATCGCCACAGCCACGATCATATTGAAGGAGATTCCGAGTGCCGCAATTCGGGTCAGGAATCCAAAAATCAGGCCGAGTCCGCCCAAGAATTCTGCGGCGATCGCCAGGAACGCGAACGGCGCCGGAATGTACATGACGCCGGTGAAAAAGCCCATCGTTCCGGTGAAGCCGTATCCGCCAAACCAACCCAGCATCTTCTGGGCACCATGTGCGAAGAAAATCACGCCGAGCACCAGGCGAACGATAGCTGTCGCGACGTCATTGTCGGTGGCAATTAGTTTCCGAATCATCGGGAGAGTCCTTTCATTAAGTCTCGCGCCTAAACTACAGAGGCGCAGTCAATGAGATGAGTTACCCTTATATAAGGATTCTTTATATCGAGGTAAGTTGCAATCAGGCACTCGGCCAGTGCCTAAAGGAGGCGGGCAGACTGCTGGAAGAGCAGTACCTGGGAACGAATCTTTCATCTCGAATGCGACCTGCGAGGGGGCGCGAGCGCACCATGGTTGTGACCGTGATCGGCCTCGAGAGACAATTCAAGTGGAACTAGAATAGAGTTTCTGCCATGGTCAAGCGTGCACCAGCACGGAGGCGTCCTCGCAAAGCCAAACCCGGAACGAAGGGCCTCGGCCCAGCAGAATGCCGGCTCGAGCAGCCGACAGGAGCTGCAGCGGAAGCTGCAGAGGCAATCGCGAAAGCCGGCGGCTGCGTTGTGGGATCGTACAAGGAGCCACTCGGCGGACATCCTGTCTTGCTTTCGATTCTACCGATCGATGCCGTCGAACCGACCCCTTTCCAACGGGATCTTTCCGATGCTCATCACAAGCGGCTCGCGGATGTCATCAACAAAACCGGGCGTTTTCTCGACCCGATCATCACAGTGGTCGCACCGAAGGGAGGCTTCTGGACTCCGAATGGCCGGCATCGTCTCGAAGCCATGCGCCGCCTCGGGGCAAAATCAATCACTGCGCTCGTCGTGGCTGACCGCGAAGTAGCCTGGCAGATCCTTGCGCTGAATACAGAGAAGGCCCACAACCTCAAGGAACGGTCGCTCGAGGTCATCCGCATCTACCGTGGTCTGGTGGAAGAAGATGCCACGCGATCTGAGTCGCAGTTCACGTTCTACCTAGACGAACCCGCTCTAGTTACTCTCGGCGTCTGCTACGAACGCTTGCCTCGCTTCGGCGGTGGTGCTTACCATCCAATCCTGCGGCGACTCGAGACCTTTACCGATGAACCGCTCCGCGACGCCGTCAAGGATCACGAGAAACGGGCCACCATGGTGCTCGACCTCGAGGAGAAAGTTGCGGCAGCGGTAAAGAAGCTGAAAGAACGTGGTCTCGTCAGCCCGTACCTGCGCTCGTTCGTGGTAGCGCGCATCAACCCGCTGCGTTGGATTAAGGGCGAACCGCCTCCACTGGAAGAGGTGCTGAA
>Ga0302326_10019603_pt1 | contig 13959 bp, 12 predicted proteins | sample Palsa_T0_3_FD_202264 | JGI IMG/M metagenome (GOLD analysis project Ga0302326, IMG submission 202264) | Peat permafrost microbial communities from Stordalen Mire near Abisko, Sweden - Palsa_T0_3 | ecosystem: Environmental > Terrestrial > Soil > Palsa > Peat permafrost | place: Sweden: Abisko... | reverse complement strand
CTCTCGGGCTTCTACCACCGCTGGTGGCGCTACGTCTCGACGCGCGACATGTGGGGCGCCGTGCGCGGCGTCACCGTCGCCTGCCTCGTCTCCGACCTGCTCATCTACGCCTTCAAGCCGATCGACGCCGAGGCGGTCCCGCGGCGGGTCGTCGCGCTCGACTACCTGCTCCTGCTCGCCTTCGTCGCCGGGACGCGGCTGCTCGCGCGCTCCCTGACCGAGCGGCCCTCGGGCGGCCTCGTCGCCCGCGGCCGCGAGGTGATCGTCGTCGGCGCCGGCGACGCCGGGCAGCTGCTCGTGCGCGAGATGCGGCGCAACCGCCAGCTCGCCTACACCCCGGTCGGGTTCGTCGACGACGACCCGCGCAAGCGCGACCTGCGCATCCACGGCGTGCGCGTGCTCGGCACGACCGACGCGCTCTCGCGCCTGCTGCGCGAGCACCGGCCCGACGAGGTGCTGATCGCGATGCCATCGGCGACGGGCGAGCTGCGGCGCAAGGTCGTCGACCAGACGCGCGCGGAGGGCATCCCGGTCAAGACGCTCCCGGGGCTGCACGAGCTGATCGCGGGCGACATCAACCTCGCCGGCCAGATCCGCCCCGTCCAGGTCGAGGACGTGCTCGGGCGCGAGCAGGTCGAGGTCGACCTCGAGGCGATCGCCAAGTACATCCGCGGCCGCACCGTCCTCATCACCGGCGCCGGCGGCTCGATCGGCTCCGAGCTCTGCCGCCAGGTCGTCCAGCTCGGCGCCGCCAAGCTCGTCCTCGTCGAGCAGGGCGAGTCGGCGCTCTACGAGATGCAGCGCGAGCTCGTCGACGAGCGCGCCTTCACGGCGGTGATCCCGATCCTCGCCGACTGCGGCGACGCGTCCAAGCTGCGCCAGGTCTTCGAGCGCTACCCGCCCGAGGTCGTCTTCCACGCGGCGGCCTACAAGCACGTGCCGATGCTGGAGACCAACCCGCTCCAGGCGGTCACGAACAACGTGCTCGCGACGCGGGTGATGGTGCAGGTCTCGGTCGAGTTCGGCGTCGAGCGCTTCGTCTTCATCTCGACCGACAAGGCCGCGAACCCCAAGAACCTGCTCGGCCAGTCGAAGGCCGTCTGCGAGTGGATCGTCGAGTCGTTCGCCTCGCGCGACGAGGTGAAGACCCGCTTCGTCGCGGTGCGCTTCGGCAACGTGCTCGGCTCGTCGGGGTCGGTGATCCCGATCTTCCGGCGCCAGATCGAGCGCGGAGGGCCGGTGACGGTGACCAACCCCGAGATGACGCGCTTCTTCATGACGATCCCCGAGGCCGCCTCGCTCGTCGTCCAGGCCGGCGCCATGGGCGGCCGCGGCCAGGTCTACGTGCTCGACATGGGCGAGCCGGTGCGGATCCTCGACCTCGCGCGCCAGATGATCGCGCTCTCGGGCCGCACCGAGGAGCAGATCAAGATCGAGTACGTCGGCTCGCGGGCGGGCGAGAAGATGCACGAGGAGCTCTGGAACGAGGGCGAGCGCGTCGGCCCGACCTCGCATCCGAAGATCATGCGCGCGGCCCGTCCGCCGATCGATGTGGCCTGGCTCGAGGGCGAGCTCGCGGAGCTCGAGCGGCTCGTCGAGGAGGGCGACATGTACGGCGTGACCGCGAGGCTGCGCACGATGGTGGCGAACCCGCGGCGGCTCGGAACCGCCGTGCTCGAGGACACGCTCCACTGAGGCCACGAGGGGCCCGCGCGCCGGGCCGGGAGCGCCGCAGGTGCGGCGCGCGCCTCAGGCCTCGCGCGCGGACTCGAGCAGCGCCAGCAGCGCCGCCGGGTCGCGGCGCAGGCGCGCGCGCGCCTGCGGCGCCCGCGGCGCGAGCTCGAGCGCGCGCGGGTCGGTCAGCGGGCGCAGCCGACCCTGGCGGATCAGCTCCTCGTCGACGCCTCCGAGCCGCCCGCCGTAGGTCGTGTAGACGGGCACGGCGAGCGCCGCGGCCTCCCGGTTCATCGTCCCGCCCGCCGAGACGACGAGGTCGGCGAGGGCGATCAGGCTCTGGGCGTCGACGGCCCCGGGAGGGACGATCACCGAGGGGAGCGCGAGTGAGCGGACGTAGTCGCGCTGGGCCTCGGTGCGCGGGATGACGACCGCGTGCACGTGCGCGAGCCTGCCCAGGTGCTGGAGGGTCTGGGGGAAGAGCGGGTTCGCGTGGCGGTGGTAGAGCGAGACGTCGGGAGGAGGGCGCAGGACGACGAGCGTGCGCCCGGGATCGACGCCGAGCTCGGCGAGCACGCCCGCGTCCGGCTCGAAGTCGGCCAGGTAGTACTCCTCCTTGAGGCCGGGGTAGCGCAGGAGCTTCGCGGGGACGGCGCCGTAGCGCGCGAGGCGCTCGACCGGGATCGAGTCGGGCACGACGACGCGGGTCGCGGCGCGGCAGCCGAGCTGGTGCTGCAGCCAGGCCCACTCGTAGTCGAAGGTGTTCGCGCTCGGGATGCCGAGGCGGCGCGCGGTGAGCACGAGCTCGTGGGAGCCGTGGGCGAGGGCGAGGTCGAACTGCCGCTCGTGCGCGAAGCGGCCGAGCGCGCGCAGGCGCGTCCCCATCTGCCGCGCCTTGCCGGTGCGCGAACGGCCGCCGTGGTGGCCGATCGGCGTCGCGCGCATGCCGTGGCGCTCGATCAGCTCGAGCGTCTGGGCGTAGTCGCGGGCGGTGATCACGACCTCGTCGCCGCGGGCCTCCATCAACGCCACGAGCGGCCGGAAGACGAGCGGGTGGGCGCTCGCGGTCATGTCGATCCAGACCCTCACGGCGAGGGCGCGAGGCTGCCCGCGAGGCTCGTCTCGCGCCCGATCCCCTCCACGTGCCGCTCGAACCAGAGCGTGAACATGAGCAGCCCCCAGAGCTGGCGGGAGAGGTCGGCGCGGCCGCGCACGTGATCGTCGAGCACGCGCGCCACCGCCTCGGGGCGGAGGTAGCCCTGGCGGCGTAGCGTCGCGGCGGAGAGCGTCTCGCGCGCGAAGGGCTCGAGCTCGCCGCGCAGCCAGGCCGCGGCCGGGATCGAGAAGCCGCGCTTGCGACCGTGGACGACGCGGCGGGGGAGCAGCGGCGCGACCGCCGCGCGCAGCAGCCGCTTCTTGTCGAACCCCCTGACCCTGAGCCGGGGCGGCAGCGAGAGGGCGAAGTTCGACACCACGGTGTCGAGGAAGGGGACGCGCGCCTCGAGCGACCAGGCCATCGCCGCCCGGTCGGTCTTCACGAGCAGGTCGTCGACCAGGTAGCCGCCGAGGTCGACGTCCTGAAGGCGGTCGAGCAGCGCGTGGCCCTCCGTCTCCGCGAAGCGCGCGCGCGCGCTCTCGAGCGGATCGAAGGCCCGCCGGGCGCCGGTGAGCTCGGCGCGCGCCTCGGCGGAGAAGATCTCCTTCCAGCCCTGGTGGCGCTCGAGCGGCGGCAGGTGCGCGGCGCGCGCGAAGCGCTTGGCGCGGTAGTCGAGGCTCGCCCTGCGTGACGAGGAGGGCAGCCGCTCGATCGCCGGGCGCAGGGCCGAGGCGAGCGGGCCGACGCGTGCGGCGAGCAGGTCGGCGACGTAGGTGTGGTAGCCGCCGAAGAGCTCGTCGCCGCCCTCACCCGAGAGCGTCACCTTGACATCCTCGGCGGCGAGCCGCGAGACGAGGTAGGTCGGAAGCGCCGAGGAGTCGGCGAAGGGCTCGTCGAACGCCTCGGCGAGCGCCGGCAAAAGCGCCGCCGCGTCCGGGCGCAGGACGAGCTCGCGGTGCCGCGTGCCGTACCTGCTCGCGACCGCCCGGGCACCGGCGAGCTCGTCGAAGGACTGCTCCTCGAAGCCGACCGAGAAGGTGCGCACCGCCCCGGAGCTCTCCTGCGCGGCGAGCGCCGTCAGCGCGCCGGAGTCGACGCCCCCCGAGAGCATGACCCCGACCGGCACGTCGGAGATGAGGTGTGCGCGCACCGAGTCGCGCAGCCGCGCCCGGCACTCCTCGACGAGCTCGGCGTCGTCTGCGCCCGTGAGCGGCAGCGGGCCCGGGCGCGCGTAGCGCTCCAGCGCGGCGCCCCCGGCGGGGCTCCAGGTCAAAAGGTGCCCGGGCGGGAGCTTGCGGATCTCGCGGAAGATCGAGAGCGGGGCGGGGACGACGTTCGTCGCCAGGAAGGCCTCGAGCGCGTCGAGGTCGAGCTCGCCGCGGGGGAGCGCATCGAGCTCGGAGGCGAAGGAGAGCTCGCCCGCGACGTCGCGGTAGTAGAGCGGCTTGATCCCGAAGCGGTCGCGCGCGAGCACGAGCCGGCGCAGCCGGCCGTCCCAGATCGCGAGCGCGAACATGCCGCGCAGCCGTTCGGCGAAGCCGAGGCCCCACTGCTCGTAGGCGTGGACGATCGTCTCGGTGTCCGAGCGCGTCGCGATGCGGTGCCCGGCGCGGCCGAGCTCGCGATTGAGCTCGGCGGAGTTGTAGATCTCGCCGTTCTGGACGACCGTGCAGGTGCCATCCTCGTTCCCGAGCGGCTGGTCGCCCCCGACGAGGTCGATGATCGCGAGCCGCCGCGCGGCGAGCCCGACGCCGCCGGCGAGGAAGCTCCCCTGCGAGTCGGGGCCGCGGTGGACGAGCGTGGCCGACATCGCCGCCAGCCGTTCGGGGTCGACGTCGGCCCGGGACGAGGCGATCCCGCAGATGCCGCACACGGGCCGAGTCTACGGGGCGGGCCCGAGGGCGCGGCCCGGCGCGGCCGGGCGCGGCGCCCGCCTGAGCAGGCGCCCGGCGGGCGCAGGAAGCCGCCGGCTCCGATGCTCGAGCAGCGACATCAGGGCGGGGACGAGCAGCGCCGCGACCACCGTCGCGGCGAGGATGATCCGGTCGGCGAGCTGCCGTCGGCGAGGCCGGGCTCTCGGAGGAGGGCCGCGCCGCGGCTCAGCGGCGGAGCGACTGGAGCAGCACGCGCCATCCGGTCGCCGCGAGGGTGCGCAGGTAGAGCAGCACCGAGCGGTCGGCGATCCACTCGAGGTCGTGGGCGAGCTTCTCCGCCATCGAGGTCTCGTAGCCGCGGCGCACCTGGGCGAGGCCGGTCAGCCCGGGCCGCACGACGAGCCGCTGCCAGTAGGAGGGGAGATCGTGCACGAGCTCGGCGAAGAAGCGCGCCCGTATCGGCCGCGGCCCGACGAAGGACATGTCGCCGCGCAGGACGTTCCAGAGCTGCGGGATCTCGTCGAGCTGGGAGGCGCGCAGCCAGCGGCCGATCGGCGTCGTCTCCGCCTCGGTGCGCGCCACCAGCTCCTCGCCGAGATAGGGGCCCAGGCGCGACTCGGCGTCGCTGCGCAGCGTCCTGAACTTGACCATCGTGAAGACGCGGCCGCCGCGGGCGACGCGGGCGCCGCGGTAGAGCACCGGCCTGCCGCTCGTGGTCAGCACGAGCAGCGCGATCAGCAGGCCCAGGGGCGCGAGCAGCACGCCGAAGAGCGCCGCGAAGAAGAGGTCGAGGGCGCGCAGCTCGACGTCGATGCGGCGGCGGGGCGTCTCGGCGGCGAGCTGCCGGTACCCGCGGACGAGCGTGTCCTCGAGCGGTAGCGCCACGACGCGATGGTAGACCTATCGGGCGTGACCGTCCTCGGGATCGACCACGTGCAGCTCGCCGCCCCGCGCGCCCGCGAGGACGACGCGCGCGGCTTCTACGGCGGCCTGCTCGGCATGGCGGAGCTGCGGAAGCCCGCCGCGCTTCGCGCCCGCGGCGGCTGCTGGTTCGCGGCCGGAGCCCAGCAGCTGCACGTCGGTGTCGCCGAGCCGTTCGCCCCGGCGCGCAGGGCGCACCCCGGCCTGCTCGTCTCCGACCTCGACGCGCTGCGCGCCCGGCTCGCCGCCGCCGGGGTTCCCTTCGCCGACGATGGCGCGCTCGACGGGGTCGACCGCCTCTTCGTCGAGGATCCGTTCGGAAACCGGCTCGAGCTGCGCGCGGCCCCGCCCCGCGTCGCCGAGGAGACGCGCATGGCATGACGCGGTGGTATACCGCGAGTGGTATAAGTAGCTCTTATGGACACGCGGCAGCTCGTCGCCTTCTGCGCGGTCGTCGAACGGCGCAGCTTCTCGCAGGCGGCCGAGCGGCTCGGCATCACCCAGCCGGCCGTCAGCCTGCAGATCCGGGCGCTCGAGAAGCGCCTCGGAACCCAGCTCTTCGACCGCTCGGGCCGCCGCGTCGAACCGACCGAGGCGGGGATGCGGCTCTACCGCGGCGCCCAGCGGCTGCTCGCGCTCGAGGAGCAGGTCGTCGCCGAGGTCTCCGACGCCGCCGGGGACGAGCTCGCCGGCGTCTTCGAGATCGGCGCCTCGACCGGCCCCGGCGGGATCGTGCTCGCCCAGCTCCTGTGCGAGTACCAGACCAGCCACCCCGATCTGCACGTCGTCCTGTGGGTGTTCGACACCCAGACGATCGTGGAGCGTGTGGCCGCGCGCGAGCTCGAGCTCGGGGTCGTCGGCGCCGCGCGCCGTCACCGCGGCGTCGTCTTCGAGCCCTTCCTGCGCGACGAGGTCGTCCTCGCCTGCCCGCCCGGCCACCCCTTCGCGGGGCGCACGCTCGGCCTCGCCGAGCTGCGCGGCGCCGGCCTGATCGTGATGCAGGAGGGGGCCGGCGTGCGCCAGCTGATCGAGGACGAGCTGCAGCGCGTCGGGGTGCGGCTGCGCGACCTCGACGTGCGGCTCGAGCTCGGGCTGCAGGAGTCGGTCACGAGCGCCGTGCGCGGCGGCTACGGCATCACCTTCATCTCGCGCACCTCGATCGAGGCCGAGCTCGCCGCGGGAACGATCACCGAGGCCCGCATCGAGGGCCTGCCGCTGGAACGGCAGATCTTCGTCGTGCGCGCCGCCGGACGGGCCGAGACGCGCGCCGCGCGCGCCTTCGTCGAGTTCGCCCGCGGGCGGGAGGCCTGAGCGTCCGCGGGTCGCTCGCCGAGCTGCCCGCGCTGCTCGCCGAGCTCGGCCTCCACCGCCCCGGGCGCTGATCGCGAGCCCGCGCGGCGCGAGGCTCGCCGCGCTCGCGCGCGCCCGCGAGACCCGGGCGAGATCGAGGCGCTGCTGCGCTCGATCGACCAAGGGCGGCGACGGCGCGCCCTGCGGCGGGGGCCGGACCGCTCAGACATAAGGCTCTCTAATCGAGAAGATTAGCGGTCATGTGGTACCCTGCGTGCAGGAATGGGCGCCGCTGTCGACTTCGACGTGCTCGTCGTGGGGAGCGGCGCCTCGGGGCTCGCGGCCGCGGTCTCGGCGGTCGAGGCCGGGGCGCGCGTCGCCGTCGCCACCAAGGGCTCGCTCCAGGCCAACAACTCCTCGAAGGCCCAGGGCGGGATCCAGGCCGCCGTCGGCAGCGACGACTCGCCCGACCGCCACGCCGAGGACGTCTGGCGCTCCTCGCACGAGACGGCCGACCGGCGGCTGGTCGAGGTGCTGACCTCCGAGGCGCCCTCGGCGATCCACTGGCTCGAGGAGCTCGGCGTCGAGTTCACGCGCGAGGGCGGCGGCTACCGGCTCGCCCGCTGCGGCGGGGCGACGGCCCGGCGGCTGCTCCAGGTCGGCGACCGCACCGGCCACGCGATCACGCGGGCGCTGCGGCGCGCCTTCGAGCGCGGTGCGGGCACGGCCTTCCCCGACGCGCCGCTGCGCAGCCTCGTCCCGACCGAGAACGGCTGGCGGGCGCGCTGCGGCGAGCGCGAGATCGACGCCGCGACCGTCGTGCTGGCGGCGGGCGGCCGTTGCTTCGCCGAGGCGAGGGCGCGCGGCGAGCTCTCGACCAACCACCCGAACGCCACCGGCGAGGTCACCGCGATCGCGCTCGAGCTCGGGGCCCGTGCGCGCGACCTCGACGCGCTCCAGTACCACCCCAACGGCGGCGCCTGGCCGGCGAACATGCAGGGCTACTCGATCCCCGAGACGACGCGCGCCTACGGAGCCGTGCTGCTGAACGCCGACGGCGAGGAGTTCACCGACTCCCTCGGCCCGCGCGACCTCGTCGCCCGGGCGATCGTCGAGGAGGTCGAGAAGGGAAACGGCCTCGAGACGCCCGACGGCCGCCCGGCCGTGCTCCTCGACACGACCCGCATCCCCCGCTCCGACGCCGAGCTCTCGCTCCCCTACATGCTCCGCCGCTACCGCCAGGGGGGCATCGATCCGCTGAGCGAGCCGCTGCTCACCTACCCGGTGCTCCACTACCAAAACGGCGGCCTCGTCATCGACGCCGCGGCCGAGACGACCCTCGAGGGGCTCTACGCCTGCGGGGAGATCGCCGGCGGCACGCACGGGCGCAACCGGATGATGGGCAACAGCCTGCTCGAGTGCGTCGTCTTCGGGCGCCGGGCGGGGCGCGGCGCCGCCGGGAAGGCCTGCGCATGAGCGTCCAGGAGGCAAACGTCCAGGAGGCCAGGGTCGCGGCGCCCGCGGGGCCCCTGCGGGAGATCGTCACCGACGCGGCGAGCCACCTCTATGTCTGGGCGCTCAAGGACATTCCCCAGGATCTGCGCGACGCGCTCTCGGAGGCGCGCGCGCGCGAGACCTCGGTGCCCGGGAGGCGCGTGCTCGAGACGATCCACCGCAACATCAACATCGCCGATGCGGAGAAGAACCTCGTCTGCCAGGACACCGGCATCGCCGTCTACCACTGCCGCGTGGGCGAGGGCTTCCCGCTCCATCCGGCGCGCATCTACGAGGCGCTGCGCGACGGCACGGCGCGCGCCACGCTCGAGCACCCGCTGCGCTCGAACGCCGTGCACACGCTCACGCGCGAGAACACCGGCCCGAACATCGGCTACCGGCTGCCGATCGTCCACTGGGAGTTCGTCGCCGGCTGGGACGGCCTCGACGTCAAGTGCGTGCCCAAGGGCTCCGGCTCGGAGAACATGAGCTTCCTCAAGATGTGCGTCCCGGCAGACGGCGTCAACGGGATCAAGCGCTTCGTGCTCGAGTCGATCGTCTCCTCCGGCGGCAAGCCCTGCCCGCCCGGGATCGTGGGGGTCGGGATCGGCGGCTCGGCCGACTACGCGATGTACCTCGCCAAGGAGGCGATCATGCGCCCGATCGGCACCCGCAACGGCGACGCGCTCGTCGCCGCCCTCGAGGACGAGCTCTTCGCACTGCTCAACGAGACCGGCATCGGCCCGATGGGGCTCGGGGGCGACGTCACCGTCCTGCAGTGCCACATCGAGCACGCCGACACGCACATGACGCTCAACCCGGTCGCGGTCAACTACCAGTGCTGGGCCGCGCGCCGCGCGAGCGCCCACATCTCGGCGGCCGGCGCCGTCGACTACGACCGGGAGGCCTGAGCGCGATGGCCGCTCACGAGCTCCGCTTCCCGGTCAGCGACCCCGGCGAGATCCTGAAGCTGCACGCCGGGGACGAGGTGACCGTGCAGGGGCACATCCTCGGGATCCGCGACCGTACCCAGATGCGGATCTTCGACGAGGGAATCGAGCCGCCGCTCGATCTCGCCGGAGCCTTCCTCCTGCACACGGCGCCGAACGTGCGCAAGCTCGCGCCCGGACGCTACGAGAAGCTCTGCATCGGCACGACCACGAGCGCGCGCATGGTTCGCTTCACCGAGCCGCTCGGCGCGCGCTACGGCGTGCGCGCGATCTGCGGCAAGGGCGGCTTCCCCGACGAGGCCATCGAGCCGATGGCCCGGCTCGGCATGGTCTACCTCGCGATCGTCGGCGGGGCGGCGGCGCTCGAGACGACCCAGATCGAGGAGATCGAGGAGGTCTTCTGGGAGGAGCTGATGCCCGAGTGCCTGTGGAAGTTCCGTGTCAGGGACTTCGGCCCGCTCACGGTCGGGATCGACGCCCACGGCAACTCGCTCTACCACGATGTCCAGGCCGCGGCCGCAGAGAAGCTCGAGGAGATCTTTGCCCGCTTTTGACCTCGGGCTCGGGAGCGAGCGCGGTCTCACCCACGTCCTCGACAAGGGCCTCGGTCCGCGTGCCTGGGAGGACGTGCTCGACACGGCCGGCGACTACATCGACATCGTCAAGCTCGGCTGGGGGACGGCCTATGTCACCCCCAACCTGAAGCGCAAGCTCGAGGTGCTCGCGGGCAAACCCGTCGTGATCGGCGGGACGTTCTTCGAGGTCGTCTACCTCAAGGGGCGCCTCGACGACTACAAGTCATGGCTCACGCGCCTCGGCCTCGGCCACGTCGAGATCTCCGACGGGACGATCGAGATCCCGCGCGCGCGCAAGCTCGAGCTGATCGCCGACTTCAGCCGCGACTTCACGGTGCTCTCCGAGGTGGGCGCGAAGGACTCCGCGACGGAGTTCGCTCCCGAGCAGTGGGTCGAGTGGATCAGGGAGGAGCTCGACGCGGGCGCCTGGAAGGTCGTGACCGAGGGCCGCGAGGGCGGCACCTCCGGCGTCTTCCGGCCCTCGGGCGAGATGCGCACCGATCTGGTCGAGGAGATCGCCGCCGGCGTGGAGCGCTCCGAGCTCCTCTTCGAGGCCCCCACCAAGGCGAGCCAGGCCTGGTTCATCACGCGCTTCGGCCCGGCGGTGAACCTCGGCAACATCCCCGTGGAGGAGGCGATCCCGCTCGAGACGCTGCGCCGCGGCCTGCGCGCGGACACCCTCGAGGCCCTGCTCGCCCCGGCGGCGGGCGCCGGAGCCGCGTCGCCCGCGCGCGGGGAGCGGGCATGAGCCGCGCGGCGCTCCCCGAGCGCGACTACGAGGCCATGCCCGCGCAGGGGATCGTGCGCTCCTTCCTGGAGGCGTTCCCCGGCCGCGTCTCGCTCGCCTGCTCGTTCCAGAAGGAGGAGGCGGTGCTCCTCGACATGCTGCTCGCGGTCGACCCGCGCGCCCGCGTCTTCGCGCTCGACACCCACGTGCTCTTCCCCGAGACCTACGCCGTCTGGCGCGAGGTCGAGCGGCGCTACCACATCGAGGTCGAGGTCTACGAGGGCCCTTCCCTGCCCCGGCAGGCGGCGATCCACGGGGAGGCGCTCTGGGAGCGCGACCCGACCCTCTGCTGCGCGATCCGCAAGGTCGCGCCGCTCGGGCGGGCGCTGGCCGGCCTCGACGGCTGGATCACCGGGCTGCGCCGCGACCAGTCTCCGAGCCGCGCCGGCGCGCCCAAGGTCGGCTGGGACGACGATCACGGGCTCTGGAAGGCAAACCCGCTCGCCGACTGGGACGACGCGCGCTGCGCCGCCTACATCGCCGAGCGCGAGCTGCCCTACAACGCGCTCCACGATCGCGGCTACGCCTCGATCGGATGCACCCACTGCACGCTTCCCGGCGCCGGACGCGAGGGCCGCTGGGCGGGGCTGGAGAAGACCGAGTGCGGCCTCCACACCCCGCTTCGCGCCGCCGCGGAGGAGCGGTCGTGAGCCGCGAGCGCCGCGCCGGCTCCGGCCTCGTCGTCTGGCTCACCGGCCTCCCCGGCGCCGGCAAGTCGACGATCGCGAGGCTGCTCGCCGACGAGCTCGAGGGCCGCGGCGTGCTCGTCGAGCGGCTCGACGGCGACGTCGTGCGCGAGCACCTTTCGCAGGGGCTCGGCTTCTCGAAGGCCGACCGCGACACGAACATCGAGCGCATCGGCTGGGTCGCCTCACGGCTCGCCCGGGCCGGCGCGACCGTCGTCGTCTCGGCCATCTCGCCCTACGCGGAGGCGCGCGGCAGGGCCCGCGCCCTGGCCGAGGTCTACGCCCCCTTCGTCGAGGTGCACGTCGCGACCTCGATCGAGGAGTGCACCCGCCGCGACCCCAAGGGGCTCTACGCGCTGGCCTACGCGGGTGAGATCGCCGACTTCACGGGCGTCTCCGACCCCTACGAGGAGCCCGCGAGCCCCGAGCTGCGGCTGCAGACCGAGGGTTGCAGCCCCGCCGAGTCGGCGGCGACGGTGCTCGCCGCGCTCGCCGAGCTCGGTCTGCTCGGCCGGGTCGCGGCATGAACGCGCTCGGCTCGCCCGCGGTCGCGCTGACCCTCTCCCACCTCGACGTGCTCGAGGCCGAGGCGATCCACATCATGCGCGAGGTCGCCGCCGAGCGCGACCGGCCCGTGCTGCTCTTCTCCGGCGGCAAGGACTCGATCGTGCTGCTGCGCCTGGCCGAGAAGGCCTTCCGCCCCGGGGGCTTCCCCTTCCCCGTCCTGCACATCGACACCGGCCACAACTTCCCCGAGGTGATCGCCTTCCGCGACCGCCGCATCGCCGAGCTCGGCGAGCGCCTGATCGTCGCGAGCGTCCAGGAGTCGATCGACCAGGGACGCGTCGTCGAGCAGACCGGGCCGCGCGCGTCGCGCAACCAGCTCCAGACGACCACGCTGCTCGACGCGCTCTCGCAGCACGGCTTCGACGCGGCGATGGGCGGCGCGCGCCGTGACGAGGAGCGCGCGCGCGCGAAGGAGCGCATCTTCAGCTTCCGCGACGAGTTCGGGCAGTGGAACCCGCGCGCCCAGCGCCCCGAGCTCTGGAACCTCTACAACGGACGCATCCGCAAGGGCGAGCAGATCCGCGTCTTCCCGATCTCGAACTGGACCGAGCTCGACGTCTGGCAGTACATCGCGCGGGAGCAGCTCGAGCTGCCCTCGATCTACTTCGCCCACGAGCGCGAGGTCTTCCGCCGCGACGGGATGATCTACGCCGCCTCCGAGTTCCTCGAGCGGCTGCCGGGCGAGGAGCCCTTCGCCGCGGTCGTCCGCTTCCGGACGGTCGGCGACATGAGCTGCACCGGCGGGGTCGAGTCGGCCGCGGCGAGCATCGAGGAGGTCGTGAGCGAGATCGCCGCCACGCGCATCACCGAGCGCGGCGAGACGCGCGCCGACGATCGCGTCTCGGAGGCGGCGATGGAGGACCGCAAGCGTGACGGGTACTTCTAGGCGCGCCCTCGCCGCGGAGGCGAGATGAGCGCGACCTCGGCACGGATGATGCAGTCGGAGCTCCTGCGGCTCGTCACCGCCGGCTCGGTGGACGACGGCAAGTCGACCCTGATCGGGCGCCTGCTCTACGACACCAAGCAGATCCTCGCCGACCAGCTCGCCCACATCGAGGAGACCTCGCTGCGGCGCGGCGACGGCTACGTCAACCTCGCCCTGCTCACCGACGGCCTGCGCGCCGAGCGCGAGCAGGGGATCACGATCGACGTCGCCTACCGCGCCTTCTTCACCCCGAACCGGCGCTTCCAGCTCGCCGACGCCCCCGGCCACGTCGAGTACACGCGCAACATGGTCACGGGCGCATCGACCGCGGACCTGGCGGTGATCCTGCTCGACGCGCGCAAGGGCATCGTCGAGCAGACGCGCCGGCACTCCTACATCGTCTCGCGGCTCGCGATCCCCCACTGCGTGATGGCCGTCAACAAGATGGATCTCGTCGACTTCTCGGCGGAGCGCTTCGCCGAGATCGAATGCGAGCTCGAGTCGCTCTCGGAGCGCCTCGGCCTGCACGACCTGCGCGCGATCCCGATGTCGGCGCTGCGCGGCGACAACGTCGCGCTCCGCGGCGACGCGATGCCCTGGTACGAGGGCCCCACGCTGCTCGAGTACCTCGAGACGGTCGAGATCGCCTCGGACTGGAACCTCGCCGACCGGCGCTTCCCGGTGCAGTGGGTGATCCGGCCGATGTCGGATGCCCACCACGACTACCGCGGCTACGCCGGGGTGATCGCGGGCGGGATCTGGCGCGCGGGGGACGAGGTCGTCGTTCTGCCCTCGGGCCGGCGGACGCGCGTGGAGTCGGTGGCGACCTTCGAGGGCGAGCTCGAGGCGGCGACCCCGCCCCGCTCGGTGACGATCCGGCTCGCCGGGCAGCTCGACGTCGGCCGCGGCGACATGCTCGCCGACCCCGAGCGGCCGCCGCTCGTCGCATCGGAGCTCCTCGCCGAGCTCTGCTGGATGAGCGAGCAGCCGCTGCGCGCGGGCGCGCGGCTCGGCGTCAAGCACACCTCGCGCGCCTCGCGTGCGCGCGTCGAGGAGCTCGTGTCGGTGGTCGACATGCACTCCCTGGCCGAGGTCGCGGCGCCCGGGCAGCTCGCGCTCA
>Ga0302326_10019600_pt1 | contig 13960 bp, 9 predicted proteins | sample Palsa_T0_3_FD_202264 | JGI IMG/M metagenome (GOLD analysis project Ga0302326, IMG submission 202264) | Peat permafrost microbial communities from Stordalen Mire near Abisko, Sweden - Palsa_T0_3 | ecosystem: Environmental > Terrestrial > Soil > Palsa > Peat permafrost | place: Sweden: Abisko... | reverse complement strand
CATTTCAGCCCTACGGACTCAAGTCGGAAAGCTTTTATGCCGCTTACGGGCTGGCTGAGAATACTCTGGCGGTTTCGCTCGGTGGCCGCAATATCGTTTCCCTCCACAAGCGTGCCCTCGCGTTGGGGAACGCCCGGATGACTAGCGAGGTTTCCGAAATCGGTGCGGCTACCCAGATTGTCAGTTGTGGAATTCCGCTCCGGGGTCTTGACGTCAAGATCGTGGATCCGGAACAGCACATCGCTCTCAAGGCAGGCCATCTCGGCGAAATCTGGGTCGCCGGAAACGGTAAGTGCCTGGGTTACTGGAAGAATCCGGAACTGACGTTGAAGCAGTTTCATGCGCGCCTAGTGGACGACAGCCCCTATGACGATGGCTACCTTCGAACCGGCGATATGGGATTCTTCCACAACGGCGAACTCTTCGTTTGCGGCCGCATTAAGGACATGATTATCCTCCGCGGGCAAAACTATTACCCGCACGACATCGAGAACGTCGTGGAAAGAGCGTCTGGCCTGATCCGGGCTAATTGCGTCGCCGCCTTCCAGATTCACGAAGACAGCGAGCCTGCGCTGGCAATTGTGGCCGAAGTGAGAAATCCGCATGCGCTTCCGGAAGCGCGCAAGATTGCCGCCGCTGTTCGGAATTATCTCAACGTGGAAGTGGCGTTGATTTCCTTCATAGCGCCTCGTGCCATACCGCGAACGAGTTCGGGCAAGATCATGCGGCATAAGACCAAGCACATGTGGCTGGAAGGTGAGTTTACCGTTCTCTCGGAGTTTTCGCGGGAGAAGGACGCCGGCGCCTCCGCGTCCGATTCCGCCATCCAGTCGTCTTTCGACGTGCTGAAAGCCAGGTACAATCTGACCGGCAGGGAATCGTACAATCTCGTCGAAGCCGGACTGGATTCCTTGGATCTTGTGGTATTCATGCATGACCTCAAGGAGCTTTTGAAGGATAAAGGCGCCGAGGTGCTGGCGAGGCAAGTAGATATTGGTGTCATCCAGCGGGTTAGCGTAGCCGACCTGTTTCAACTGGCCGAACAGTTGGAGCAAGCGCCCGAAGAAGCACTCGTCGTGCTGCGTCATTCCCTGGCGGTCCTCCGTGAAGAGCAGCGCGCAGCGGAAAAAAAGACGATGAGCAACGATAGTAAGCTCATCTTCACGCCTCCGCCGCCCGCGTCTTTGCCGGAAATACCGAACCCAAATCATGTGCTGCTCACGGGCGGCACCGGTTTCATCGGACCATTCCTCATCAAGAGTCTGCTGGAACAGACGCGGGCGAAAATCTATGTCCTCGTCAGGGCTTCCGGCAAAGATCGGGGCAAGCAGCGTTTGCGGGCGGCGATGCAATCGATGGGGTCTTGCGGGGCCGGGCTGATGCCTATGTTTGAGGCTCGCGTGGTTCCTGTTTGCGGCGATCTCGGGCAGCCCAAGCTGGGCCTGACGCAGAGCGTCTGGGATTTCCTCGCCAATGAGATGGACTCGGTTTTCCACAACGGCGCAACCGTGAACTACCTGTTCAACTACGACCGGTTGCGTGACGCTAACGTGATGGGAACGAACGAGGTCTTGAGACTGGCGTTCGAAGGACGGCCCAAGGATCTCAATTACGTCTCGACTACCTTCGTGTTCGGCTGGGCCGTTAAGAGCATCCTGTATGAGACCGACCGGAACGCCAACATGGAGCTTCTCGATTTTGGTTATAGCCAGTCCAAATGGGTAGCGGAAAACGTAGTCGAAGACGCGCGCAGCAAGGGTCTTTCCGCGCGCATTTTCCGGCCCGCTCTCGTGAGTCCTTCCGTTACCGGCGGAGGCAACAACTTCGATATCGCCGTTCGCTTAGTTGCGTTCATGGTGAATCACGGCATCGGAGTCGATGCTCTGAATCAGGTTAGTTTCGTTCCCGCGGACATTATGGCCAACAATATCGTTGCGATTTCCACCACTCCCGGCACCGCGAACAAGACTTACCACGTTACGCGGGACGATTATGCGAACATGCTGGATATTACCGCGCTCATCACCAAGGCGACCGGGCGGAAATTCGAGATTTTTAGCATTTCCGATTTCGTTCCCGAGCTGATCCGCAGATGCCGGAAGGAAGATCTTCTCTTTCCGCTGCTGGATTTTCTGGTGGGCTCCGTGGACAATATCTCCGCGATGGAGTTCAAACGCTATGACAGTTCCTCCTATCAAAGGGCTCGGGACGCTTCGGAGTGGGGCAAAGCGGATCCGTCTCTCGAAGACACGGTCAACGGCATCCTGAAATTCATGCATCGCAAAGGGATCATTTCGGTAGCGCCTCGTGAGCCCAACGCTGCGTTACCGCCCGGTAGCCGCCTGGCCTTCACAGATGCACAATCCGCTACTGCTTTTTAAATACCAGCTTTTCGCTTACGCGCTGGCCCGTTTCGAACGTGCCTGTAGTAGTCAGCGTCATCTGTTGTCCGTCACCGGAAACCACCCACCTATCCTTTTGAGCCACTTGATTGTCTCGCCGGTAAATCGAATCCACCGTGTGAGCATCGACAAGTTCGAGCGTCACGGTGTCGTTGCGGGAGTTCTTCAGATCGTACTGTTTTCCGTCAAAACGGGCAGTGTAGCTGAACTCACCCGAAAAACGCACTCCATCCCTTCCGTCCGCCTCGATCTTGAGCGGCAATCCCTGCCGTAAACGAGTCTTGCTGAGATCCTGCGTCCACTCGCCAGCCATTGGGTCGCCGGCGACCTTCGCGCCTCCGCTTCGTGTCCACACAGTGATCTGGTCGGCGCGGCCTTGGCTCGAAGTCGTGACCATTAGCTCGTTCCCATCGCGCGAAAGCTTTTCGCGAACCGTCGCCACCAGAGCCCCATCCTTCTTCTCCGTGACCTCGGCCTGCTTCTTATCGATCCTGTGCAGTTCGACTTGATTGAACGCCGGATTGCCCGGGACGGCCGTTTCCTTTCCGTTCTTTTTCGCTCTAAAATCGAGCTGCGTCTCGCCTGACATGACTACGTGCACTCCATCACGAAGAGGTGTGATGGAGAGTTTGTTGGGAGGATCCAGCGTGGACTGAGCAGAGATGACCGTCCAAGAGCCAATGCGGGGGTCCGCCCCTCCAAGTTGAATGGCAACAAGTCCGAGCAACGCGAGATTACGAATTGGTCCTCCTAAATCGCCGATGACAACAAATTTTAGCAGATTCAGATAGGCCTGGCAGGTGCCTCGGCGGCGGTGGAGAATACGAATCTCCCTTAACTGCCGACTATTTTGTGTGACATCATGAGTCTAGTGCATGTACGCCGTTTCTGGGTGGCCGCGATAGTCCTTGTCGCCGTCGCTGCACTTCTGCCATTCTCTTTTCACGCCGAGCGTCACCTGGAGACGGCAACCCGCGTCGAAGGTAGCGAAGCGGAAAGTGTCCGGCAGGAGCTGGCCAGTCGTTTTCGTTCGCCATTCGTTGACCGCGTGGTCCTGGTGATTCAGGGACTCCCACCGGCGAATTCGGAGGATGGCGAACAAGCATTAGCAACGATCGTGGCCGCACTGGGAGAGGAACCCGGCGTGTCCGGCGTCGTTTCTTATCTCGATTTGCGCGATCCGATTTTCTTGGGCAGGGGAGGTGGAACATTTGTTCTAGTGGGACTCTCGTCGACGGAGGGTCCAGTGGAGTCGCTCGTTCCTAAACTTCACCAGCAGGCAGACTCTCTTCGAAATCAGTTGCGGCGCCGTTATCCGGCTGTAAAGCTCGAACTGACGGGTGAGATTCCACTGAATTTCGACATTCGGAAGGCGAGCGCCGAAGACGTGAAACGCGCCGAAACTCTAGTGATCCCAGCGACCCTCGCACTCCTGCTGGTGGCTTTCGGAAGTCTGGTCGCAGCCCTGATTCCATTGGCAGTTGGCCAGCTTGCCATCGCGGCCACTCTCGCGATCACTGGATTACTAGCCGCGCGCTTCCACTTGTCCATTCTGGTTCAGAATCTGGCCACTATGCTCGGCTTGGGCCTGGGAATCGACTATGCGCTGCTCATGGTCAGCCGCTTCCGGGAAGCGATTTCCGCTGGCCACAGCGGATCTGTAGCCTCGGTCATGGCGGCACATCAGGCCGGTCAAACGCTCCTGATTTCTGCCTCGACGGTAGCCATCGGATTTCTAGCGCTCTTGACGGTTCCCATCAGCGAAATCCGTTCCATTGGCGTCGCGGGATTCCTGGTGGCGGGAATTAGTGTGTTACTTACAAATACCCTCGTTCCGGTGGTGCTGGCGTTGCTCGGCCCGCGGATTGATGCCGGCCGGATGCCGTTTACTGCGAGGCTGGGTGCGGAGCGGGCTACACGTACAGGAAGCGGCTGGAGGAGATGGGGAAAAGTGATTGTCGCCTACCCCTGGCTTGCCCTGTTTCTGGCAGGCGCCCCCTTGCTTCTGCTCGCTTGGCAAGCCAGACGACTGGATACCAGCATTCCCAAAGGGGATTGGCTCCCGGAGTCGGCGGAATCAGTCCATGCGCTGCACACCCTGGAACACATGGATCGAGCCGGCGTTGTTTATTCGCTGCGCGTCATTGCCGAACTGCCGGCAGATTCCATTGCGCAAACAGACGCCGGATGGAACGCGCTGGATCGCCTCAGCAAGCGCCTCGCGAGCGATCCTCGTTGCGGCCGCGTCATTTCTATCACAACGATTGCCGAGGGCAACCGTGCCTCCCTCACTAGCCTCTCGCGGGAGACGCGGCGCACGTTTCTGAGTAGCGACGGACGGGCGGCGTTGCTTGAGGTGCTACCCGCAACTTCAGTTTCCCTGCGCGATCAAGTCGACTGGGTGCGGGAGCTCCGCAAGACAAGCGCGGCAGCTCTCAGTGGCGTGCCCGGAGCAACGCTACTAATTGGGGGCATCCCGGCACTCAATGCCGATTATCAGACGATTGTTGCGGACCGCTTTGTGCCGGTAATGGCGATGGTGGTGGTGGCCACGTTGCTGGCGCTTATGGCCGGGTTCCGGTCGCTTTTCGCCGCCGTCAAGGCCATCGCGCTGAACCTGCTCTCGGTTGCCGCTGCCTTCGGAGCCTTGGTTTTAGTCTTCCAAGATGGACACGGGAGTGGCCTGCTGGGAGTTCCTGGCGGAACAGGAAGCGTGTTCCCGCTTGTTCTTATCGTCGCCTTTGCCATCGTTTTCGGACTAAGCATGGATTACGAAGTGTTTTTGGTCTCACGGGTTCTCGAAGCCAGGAGGAACGGGCTAAGTGAAATGGACGCAATCCCGGAGGGGCTGGCTAGAACTGCAGGCCTGATTACGAGCGCCGCCGCGATCATGATCGTGGTATTCGCGGCATTCACCTTCGGAAGTTTCCTGGTGGTCAAAATGATCGGATTTACCCTGGCAGTCGCCGTGTTGATTGACGGGACACTGGTTCGAATTGTGATTGGCCCCGCGCTCCTTCGGATTGCAGGCGATTGGAACTGGTGGCCTGGGGGGCTCGCCACGGCACGCAAGGCACCAGTGATGGCGAGCCGCGACTGATTCATGTCCTTGCCAATCCGCAAATTTTATTTGCGAATATCGGCTACTCCCCGGTTGTGGTGCGGCTGGGATAGCCTTGGGCTAAACGATTTTCGAGCACTGCATCCTGACGATAGATGTCGGAGGCGAAATGCACCTCGCCGTTGCGCATCACGACAGCCGTGGCGTAAACGAGCATCACGGGAACCGGTTTCTTGAGATTTACCTGAAAGGTTCTGGTCCCATGCTCGGCGGCGCGAATTCGGGCCGGAGTCCAGCGCCCCGTCCCGCGCAAACACCATTCGGCCAACTCCACAGGATGTTCCACGCGCACGCAGCCGTGGCTGAAATCGCGGCGGGACATGGAGAACAGAGTCTGCGATGGCGTGTCATGCAAGTAGACATTGTGCTCGTTAGGAATGCCAAAGCGCATCAAACCCAGCGCGCAATTGGGACCGGGCATCTGGCGAAGCCGGTATCGGCCGTTCAATATGCCTTTGAGAACTGAATCCGTTAGACCGTCCGGAACGGGAATCACTCTTTCCGCGGCATTCACGACCTGGTAGCGATGAACGGACAGATAGTGGCGGTCGGCCGCCAATTTCGCCGCCATTTCATTTTCGAGAATGCTGCGGGGAACATTCCAATAAGGCCGGAAGGTGATTTGCGCGAGATTGGCGAAAAAGACCGGCGTTTGGGTTTCGTAGGCGGAGCCGACGACCACTTTCATCTCGAGGTCGGTCTCGTAGGATTGATTCAAGGTGCGCAGCATGAACTCGGGGATGTTGACCACGATGGGCGGGTGAGCGAAGGTATGAGGAATCCAACGCCAGCGCTCCATCGAAAGGCGGATCTGGAGCACACGCTGCGACAGAGGCATATTCAGCTGCTCCAGAGTGGCTTTGCCGATTCGACCGTCGGGTTCCAGTCCATGCCGCTGCTGAAAGTGTTTTACGGCATCAACCATGAAGTCCTGATAAACGCGTGTGTCGGGCCCGCGAATTTCAGCGGCAGGCAAATCGCCTAGTTGTCGGAGACGCTGGGCTAACAGCGGCAATTCGGAATACTCGCTGCCGGGCTCGATGGTGGCGGTTATCTCGGCGAGCTTGGTTTCGGGTTCTCGAGCCATCGCCAGGTATTGCGGGAGCACTTGTTCGGCGCGTTTGTATCCTTCGAAGGGGGGCTCTACCTCGGCTGCCAGCAATGCGTTAGGGTTGGCGGATTGCGCAAGCCTGGTTCGCAAAAAGGTTGGTATATCGAAGTCTTGATACTTCGGATCCAGATGGAAGAAGCCGGGATTGGCCTTGCCGTAATGCAGGTCGGCCAGATAGCGCATCAAGCAAACGGTTAGCTCCACGTCAAACTCGGAGTGATCGACAGGAAGGTTGGCGATGCGCTTGTCCCATAGGTTTGCGTCATAATCTTCGGGCTTTAGGCCTCTGAGATCGGCACCTTTGAGCAGCGCAATCATGGCCAGAGCCTTAGCAGTGGGCTGGCCGTTTTCGAGCCAGACCGGAGAATAGGCGGGCGCGTAAAAAGCCAGAAGGCGGCTGTGGTAATCGGCGAAATCGGGCCATGTCAAATCACTGAGACGATCGCGTGACACGATCTTGCAAATGATGTTGGAGCAGGATTCAGAATCAACCGGCAGCGCACACGCCAGACTGGCCGCGAGCAGGAATACAGCAGCGATTTGCATCTTTTCGATAGCAGACGATACAGTATCAGTTGAACACAGAGCCAATTTCACTCTATGGAAACAACCGCCGTTCCTAAAAGAGGCCTCTTCATCACGGATGCAGGCCAGAATGTCGCATTCACATTCGTTCTCGTCACCTCTCTCTTTATTATTTGGGGATTCTGCAACGGCTTGATCGACGTCATGGACAAGCATTTCCAGGACGAACTTGGGTTGACGAAGTCGCAATCGGCCTGGGTGCAGTTCGCGCACTACCTGGGGTACTTTCTGATGTCGATACCGGCAGGCTGGCTAGCGACGAAATTGGGTTACAAAGGCGGCATCATTACAGGGTTGCTGATTGTCGGTCTCGGCGGCCTCTGGTTTCTGCCGGCCACGCACATCAGCGAAATGGTGCAGACCGGGCGCGTTTCCCCAAACGGGGCGTTTGTGGCGTTCCTGGCCGGAGTTTGCTTGATTGCGACGGGCTTGACGTTTCTCGAGACCATTGCTAACCCGTATACGACCGTGCTGGGAGACCTGCACTATGCGGCTACGCGCATCAATCTGGCGCAATCGTGCAACGGGTTCGGCTGGATTCTGGCCCCGGCTATCGGCAGCGTGTTTTTCTACTCCAAGGACGCTCTCGGCCACAGTACCGGCAACCAGACGCTGTACATTCCGTACGTTTGCATTGCCGCCGTGGTCATCGCGCTCGCCGTGGTCTTCTACTTCGCGCCGGTGCCCGATATCAAGATGGAAGACGATTATCATCTGGACGACGCCGCGCCCGGGGTTTCGCATTCCATCTGGTCCCATCCGCACTTTGTGTTTGCGGTGGCGGCGCAGTTCTTTTACGTGGCCGCGCAAGCCGGCATTTTCAGCTTCTTCATCAATTACATTACCGCCGAATTTCCGCCTATACCGGCTGCGTGGAACGACTGGATGACGAAGCTTGCGGCGGACTCCGGATTTCTGCACGGTTGGCTAAGCGGCTGGATTGAAGTGGCCAAGAACGGGAGCTTTTCGGTCAGCAATAAGGGCGCTTCGAATCTGGCTTCCATCGGGTTCATGTGTTTCCTGGTGGGCCGGTTCACGGGCGCGGGTTTGCTGAGAAAATATTCGGCGCATAAAGTGTTGGGCACATACGCGGCACTAAATGTGGTGGCGACTTTTTTGGTGTTCTGCAAATTTGGCTGGCTGTCGGTGGCGTGCGTCTTCGCGAGTTACTTCCTGATGTCTGTCATGTTCCCCACGATTTTTGCGTTGGGGATTTTCGGACTGGGCGTGAGGGCCAAGAGAGCATCGTCGTACATCGTGATGGCGATTATGGGCGGTGCGATTTTGCCGAAGCTGATGGGTTATGTGGCGGATAAATTCGACATGTCACGCGGCTTTATTGTACCCATGGTTTGCTTTGGGTTTGTGGCGCTCTATGGGTTCGCGTGGCCGAAACTGGCGAAAGCGGAATCTTTGCGGTCGGTGCCGTTGGCTAGGGGGCATTAGGGCTGGCGACACTCGATACAATTAAGGTATGCCGATCACGATTTGAGACGAGGTCCTTACGGCCGCGCACATCAGTGGGCCGGAGCTGAAGCGGGAAATCGCGCTCGCTTTGTTTCAGCAGGAACGGTTAACGCTCGGACAAGCAAGCAGACTTGCGGAAATGACGCAGCTTAGGTTTCAGGCTCTCCTGGCTGAGCGTAAGATTCCTATTCACTATGGAGTCGAGGAATTTCGCGAGGATGTTCGAGGTCTTGGCCGTTCTGCGGAACAGCCTTGATCGTTGTCGCGGATACCTCTTTCACGAACGGGGTGGCCGGGCGATTGCACTGGCTTAGGGGGCTTACGGTTACAGGTCTGCTTGGCGTTTTGGCCAAAGGCGAAACGAGACGGCTTGATACCGTCCATCGAGTGCCACATTTTGCCGACCCTCGCTACGCCGCCGACGCGTAGGGCGGGCATTCTTGCCAGCAAGCCACCTTTCAGGTTGCCCTGCGGCAGACCTCCCGGGTCAGACGTATAGTGCGGTCCTCAAGGAACTGGCCGGATCCTGAGAAAGACGCCTGGAAGGGGGGTGCGAATCGTGACGCGATAAGGGCGTTGAATGCGGCAACGGGCCAAGCGCTGTGGCATGTCAACTTAGGACAGGGGCCGATCACCCATGAGTTGGATGGAAAGCAACACCTGGTGCTGGGAGCGGACGATACGCTTTGGCCGTTTATGATGCTGAAGTAGGGACCACTGGCAGAGCCGCTTCAGCGATGTGCGGCGGCCGGGGTTAGTTCGCGGGCTAATTGGTCGCGGCGCGACACCCGCTGAACAGGTGATGACAATTCGAAGCTGAAACCGCGAGGTTTGCGAGATGCCGACATGCCGTTCACCTCACGGAGATGTTCAAGGAGAGCATTCCGGATGTTGCTTGCCTCGCCAATAAAAATCCATTCATTGGAATTGGAGAGGCCGTAGACGCCCGATGAATTGGGGGCATTGTTCTGAACAGAAATGGCGGTAAAGGACATCGGCGCCCCTTGTTCAAACGGCATTCTTCATGACTCCTGGTTTTAAGTGAGCGGACTGAACCAAAGCGGCGGCGGTTCTGATGCGCTTTTGTTCACGCCATTTGACCAGCTTCTCCGCTTCTTTTTTCTCACGTTCCTCGACCATGGGATGGAAGTCTTCGCCTACCACCTGATAACTGCGAAGCCTATCGAGATTCGCTGATCCCAAAGAAGAAGCTTTCGTCAGCATTTGAAGGCAGAACGATGGGCCGTCCTGAACGGGAACTTTGTATTGAACGAAGAGACGTAGATCTACCTGAATGGAGAAGGCGATTATGGGCACATTGGGTTCAATGCTATGAAACAAGAAACATCGCCTGCCGGACTCGTGGGTGAAACCTTGGTACGCAAAAACCATGGAACCCTATTTTCCGCGCACAAAATTGCGCCCGGGACTGTGAAGCACCCGGATGTTGATTTCTAAGAAAGCAGAATCCAGACGAATTGCCTTAGTTCAGTACGTCTGAAGAATGGGCTAAAGTGCTCACCCTTCTTTACTTTACAGTAAATTGCGAGTAAAGTCCAGGATTTGCTCTGATTTGCTCTGAATCGGACAGAATCGGTTGCTTAACCGTTTGGACCCTTTCAGAGCCGCGACCGCGAGGGAGCGTTAGCACGGAATGGCCTGAAGAGTCGCGGGGGCCGAAATCGCCGCCACGAGATTCGCACAACTCGATTTCCCCCCTCTTAATCACATCAAGACCAAAATTTGTCTCGCCGTTCGCCCCATCTCTCGAACTGAAGTCGTTTATAAGCCGCCGCCAAGCGCGCAAATCTGAAAACCTGCGCCTGAACCGTCCCGCTCGGAAGCGCCTTCAAATGATTCGGCTTTGCCGCTCGCCGAGCCAGCGGATCACTTGAGCGGCGCTTTCGTTAGGCGGGAAAACGGGATAGAACACGTGCTCGATGCGCTGCTTGCGAACCATCAGTGTCAGTCTCTTAAGGAGGCGCATGCCGGCGGCTTCAAAGGTCGGCAAACGCAAGGCGTCGCAAAATTCGAACGCGGCGTCACTGAGAATTTCGAACGGAAGCCCGAGGCGCGCCGCCATTTCGCGCTGATACTCGGTGGTCTGGGTGCTGAGGCCAAACACTTCGGCTTTGAATCGTAACAACTCCGCATACTGATCGCGAAACCCGCAGGTTTGGGGAGTGCAGCCGCGCGCGCCGGGAATGTCGTCCCAGTGGTCGGGCAGCGGCTGCCCCGGTACGCCGGTCATCGGATAGCAGTAGATCACTGTCCAAGGAGCGGTCAACTGCGAAAGGTCGACGGCGCGTCCCTTTGTCGAGACGAGAGAGACTTTGGGCATCACCGCGCCGGCGAGATGACCGGCCGCGCCATCGTCGATAGGTTGAGGCAAACCAACGGGCAGCGGGAAATCAGTCTGCGGGGGCATGAAATTCATTCATCAGCGTACTACGCGCGCCGCTTGTTATGATGCCGAAAGCGAAGGAGAACCCGAAGAAATCGCTCTTCTGATCGCGAGGTCCAGAGCGTCTGGTAGATCGCCCGTGCCGGCAAAGGGCTTACTACATGACGCCGCTGATGGGATCCTTTCCTGTCGGAGAATTGGCGCATCGTCAAAAAACGGACACAGGCCGGACCGGCCACTAGTCTTTTGTTTCAGCATCTTGTGGCTCGGCGGCAGCGGACATAAAAATGCCTGTAAGACGGGCATGAACCTCAGTTCAATCAATAACTATTTCACCAACCACACGGCCTCGGTTCTGAGCAGCGGCTTGTCAACCAACTCGCCCAGCAAAAATGCAAACGGCGTGAGCGGGGCATCTTCAGACAGCGGCCAACTTTCACCGTTCGCCCAATTGCTGAGCACACTCCAGCAGCTTGAACAATCGAACCCAACGCAATATCAGCAGGTGACACAACAAATTGCAACCAAACTGCAAACAGCGGCGGCCACGGACACCAAAAACGGAAATAGCGCGCAAGCTGCTCAACTCACGACGCTATCAAAGGACTTTACCACTGCCTCGCAGAGCGGACAGTTGCCGAACGCTCAGGATCTGGCATCGGCGATCGGCGGCGCGGGCCATCACCATTTCTACGGGCATGCCTCGTCTGGTGATTCGGCCAATAGTTCCAGCACGGGCAGCGCGTCCTCGCTTGGTACCAACGCGACACTCCAACAGCTTCTTGCGTCATTCGGGTCCGGAAACAATCAGGCCAGTTCGACGAATCCGATGTCGATTATCATGAGCACGCTTTCGAGCGCTGGCGTAAACGGTTAGTCCCCGACTTCAGAAGCTCGGTCACGCATTCGGGACCGCTTGCTGGCGCGCGCGGCTCGGAACGGAGCCACGACCGCGAGGGAGTGATTGTACCGATTTACGCATCAGCGCCCGGCGGCAGCCCGTTTGCCGCCGTTCGGCTCACCCAGGCTCATGGCCTCCGGAACCTCCACCAGCTTGCCGCTCGAAACGTTATAGATGTAGCCGTAGATGGGGATTTTCGACGGAACCAGCGGATGATGGCGGATGCGAGTGACGTCGGAGATAACACTCTTTGCCAGATCCTTAATGGTCAGCCATTCCATGTATTCGCCCGCCGGTGAACCACCGCCCGTTCCCGGGTCGCGCCACTGGCCGTTGTGAAAACTGGCTGTATCCAGGCTCTTTGCCAGCAACTCACGCATCACTTCATTGGTAAAGGTCAGCATGCCGCAATCGGTGTGATGAATCACGAACCATTCACGGGTTCCCAGCAGCTTATAAGAAATCACCAGGGACCGGATGGCATCGTCACTAGCGCGCCCCCCGGCATTGCGAATGACGTGAGCGTCTCCTTCGCTCAAACCTGCAAACTTCGCCGGATCGAGCCGCGCGTCCATGCAGGTTAAAATGGCAAATTGTCGGGCCGGCGGCATGGGCAGCTTGGATTTAGAGCCAAAACTGGCCGCATACGATTCGTTTGCGTTCAGCACTTCTTCTAGGATCTGGGACAAAACAACTCCTAACCATCGAACAGACGCGCGCTGCGGCTAAAATATTTCTTGCCATCGTGTATGCAACACCCGTCAATAACAGCAGTTTACAATCGTTTGGCGGGGCGTGCTAGAACTATCTGAAGACAGTCGAATTGATTCGAAGGGAATATCGATATGGAGTGGACGCCGGATAACAGCAATCAAGACATTGAAGACCGCCGGGACGAAAGCGGCGGCGGTGGGTTCGGCGGTTTTGGCGTTGGGCATTTAGGAATCGGCGGGATTCTAATTGTGGGCCTGCTGAGCTTAGTGTTTCATCAAAATTTCTTCGCTTTGCTATCCGGGAGCGGCGCTGGTGCCGGCGCCGGCCAAGGGCAAGTGCAATCGATGCCCAATCCGCAGCGGGATCAAGCCGAATCGAGAGACGCCAGCCTCATCAAAACGGTATTTCACAATATTCAGAACAGTTGGGCCGTTATGCTGCCGGCGCAAGCGCACATTCCTTACCGCCACGCCACGTTGGTATTGTTCCGCGATGCGACGCAAGGCGGCTGCGGACTGGCACAGGATGCCACCGGCCCGTTTTACTGTCCTGAGGATGAAAAAGTGTATCTCGACCTGGGATTCTTCGACGAACTGAAAAGCCGCTTTGGCGGATCGAATGCCGATTTCGCACAGTCGTACGTGGTGGCACATGAAGTGGGGCACCATGTGCAAAAACTGCTGGGTACAGAGCAGAAGGTGAGAATGGCTGAATCGCAACAGCCAGGGCGAGCCAACGCATTATCGGTAGCCGTGGAATTACAGGCGGATTGCTACGCGGGGGTCTGGGGTAACTCGGCGAGAGACAGCTTTAAGCTGACCCAGGCAGACATCCAAGATGCGTTAAGCGCTGCCGCGGCAGTCGGCGACGATCATTTGCAGAAGATGGCGACTGGGCATGTGAGCCCGGAAACGTTCACCCATGGAACCTCGGCGCAGCGCGAAGAATGGTTTACGCGCGGTTATCAATCAGGCCAGATTGCGGCGTGCAATACATTCGCACGGTAGCTAGTGCTTAATCGCATTAATACATTTCTGTATTAAAATGTTTGGCAGATGCCCAGACATGCGCCTGTGTTGGAATGCTCGGCCGAAGACAAGGCAACCTTGATTGCGATCAGCATGAGCGGGACCGAGGAAGCGCGCATGAAAGAGCGCGCCAGAATCATTCTGTCCCGTCTCGACGGAAAGGAGATTCAGCAAGTGGCGCGGGAACTGAGAGTCTCGATTCCCACTGTCACGAAGTGGTGCAAGCG
>Ga0302326_10019599_pt1 | contig 13962 bp, 12 predicted proteins | sample Palsa_T0_3_FD_202264 | JGI IMG/M metagenome (GOLD analysis project Ga0302326, IMG submission 202264) | Peat permafrost microbial communities from Stordalen Mire near Abisko, Sweden - Palsa_T0_3 | ecosystem: Environmental > Terrestrial > Soil > Palsa > Peat permafrost | place: Sweden: Abisko... | reverse complement strand
GGGGGATAATCTCGGCGCCGGGCGTTCCGCGAATGCAGTGCGGCGGAAATCTTTCGAACTCCGGATCGTTCTCCGTGTGCGCGCAACGGCTGGAGACAATCAGTGTGTGACTAGCGCGCGCGGCCTGCAGCAAACGCTCGATGTTGGGAATAATCTTTTCCGCGCCGGGCACGTACAACATTCCTCCCGGAAGCATGAAATCCGCTTGCGTGTCTACTTCCCAGAAAATGATTTTGCGCGCCGCCATTTCTTCCGCCCATATCGCCCGGTCATTTTACCGCCGAGCGCCGCACGCTGCGGCGAATCTCGTCGAGCAGGCGATGCAGTCGCTTGCTATAGCGCACCGGATAGACCGCCGAGCGGTTCAGTTGCCGATAGCGCTTCGGAAGGCGAGCGACGCCAGCCACGCATCGCTCGCGCAGCGCGGCGATGGATTCCGGAGATGTCGCGCGCCGGCCCTGGCGCATCACCTCGACAAGCAATGGCTCACCGCCGTCCTCGGTCTCGCTTTCCAAGACGATCTTGTCGCCTCGAAACTCGCCCGACTGCTTCGAATATCGCAAGACCTGTTTACGCCCTGGATACGTGGTTTTTGCTCGTGTGAGCTTGGCCGCTTCGCGCACGTGTCCGCCCCGCTCGACTTCCACCAGCTTGTAGATCAGGTTCAGGTGCGGCGCGTCGCCGGGCGTGGCGAGAGCCGTGCCGACTCCAAAGCCGTTGGTGGCTGCCCCGCGCGCCACGAGTCTGGCGATCTTCAGCTCGTCGAGATCACCCGAAGCGAAAACACTTACGTCCTTCCATCCCGCGCGATCGAGCTCGCGGCGCACCCACCGACTGTCCTTCACCAGGTCGCCGCTATCAAGCCGCACGCCGGCGGGCTTGCGCCCGGCAGCAACGATTTCTTTGACCGCGTTATGTACATCGTAGGTGTCCAGCAACAGAACCGAGTGTTCCGGGAAGGCATCGAGGAAATTGCGGAACGCAGCAGCCTCCTCATCGTGAGCCATGATCCACGAATGTGCCTGCGTGCCGTAGGTGCCGATGCCAAACTGCTGGCCGGCGAGCGCATTCGAAGTTCCCACGCAACCACCAATCGCTGAGGCGCGCGCCGCAAAAAGGCTGGCCTCGCTTCCATGCGCGCGGCGTGCTCCGAAGTCCACCACTTGGCGTCCCTGAGCTGCTGTCACCAAACGCGACGCCTTACTCGCGATCATGGTCTGGTAGCTGAGAGTTGAAAGCAGATACGTTTCCATGATCTGTGTTTCAATGATCGGCCCGGTCACGCGCAGCAGCGGCTCACCCGGGAAAACGAGCGTTCCTTCAGGCATGGCCCACACATCGCCTGTGAAGCGGAACTTGGCCAGGTAGTCGAAAAATTCAGGCCGAATGTGGCGAAACGCCTGGTGCTGTCGCAAGTAGTCGATCTCTTCGGGACGAAAGTTCACATTCTCCAGAAAGTCCAGCGCTTGCTCGAGCCCAGCAACCACCAGATAGCTGCGGTGTGGAGGAAGGTGGCGCACAAACAGCTCGAACGTAGCGCGCGCGTCAAAATGCGTCTGCAGATACCCGGCCGCCATGGTCAACTCATAGAGATCGGTCAGCAGGCCGGAGTGTTCACGCATGGGATTCGGATTTTGAGGCCGGGAATTAAGATTGGAGCGGCCGCCGGAAAGGGCGGCCGCACAAAGACGAACAACGCAAGTGCGCCTCCGGGCGTAAGCCGAGGAGGCGCTCAGAGCGGCGGCGCCATGAAGCGCCGAATCAGGACCGGGCGGAGCTACTTTAGTACTGCGTCTTTGAACGCCTTAGCCGCGCGGAGACGAACCACCGTCTTGGCCTTGATCTTGATCGCTTCGCCGGTTGCCGGGTTGCGGCCCATACGCGCCTTGCGGTGCGCTTTCACGGCGCGGCCGATGCCGGGGATCACAAATTTTCCGGCGCTCTTGGCTTCTTTCACGGCGAGCTTGAAGAGCTCATCGAAGAATGAGCCGATCTGTTTCTTGGAGACGGGCTTCTCTGGTGTGCTGACCTTGTCAGCGAGGTGCGCGATGATCTTGGACTTGCTTAATGGGGATGCCATCGAATTTCTTTCCTCCTCAGAATGATTGTGGATTGGCTCCGGTGCATCCGGATGCCGCGTGGCACTATAGCTGTACAGCCTCTCGAACGCAAGTTAAACATGAAAAAAAGCCCGCAAAACCGGGCGATTTCTCGCACTACGAAACGGCGAGCCGTTCGTAAAATAGCGCGACCGCTTTGATGCCGTTGAAATAATTTTCGAGCGAAATGTGTTCGTCCGGCGCGTGCGCGTTTTCGTCCGGAAGGCCGAAACCCAGCAGCACGCAGGGAATCTTGAAGGCGTCATGCATCTGGGTGACAAAGGGAATCGAGCCGCCTTCCCGGATGAACACCGCTTTCTTACCGAATCCCGCTTCGAGCGATTGGATGGCCTTTTGAAAGATGGGATGCGAGTAAGGGGCAACCCATGGCTTCCCTGTGCTCAGGACTCCGAATTTCGCGGTCACTGTTTTCGGAAGCAACTTCTGAATCTGCCGCTCGACCAGCTTGGCGATCTTCGCCGGATCCTGATGCGGCACCAATCGCGTGGACAACTTCGCGGAAGCCTTCGACGGAATCACCGTCTTCGCTCCTTCCCCAATGTAGCCGCCCCAGATGCCGTTCAATTCCAGCGTCGGGCGCGTCCAAAGCTGCTCGACGATGGTAAATCCTTTTTCGCCACAGAGCGCCGGCGCGCCCACCGTTTTGCGAAACTCCTTTTCCTTCCACGGCAGAGAGTTCAGCGCCTTGCGCTCCTCTCGTGACAGCGCGTCCACGTCATCGTAGAAACCGGGAACGGCCACGCGAAAACTCCGGTCGTGAAGCTTGGCGATTGTCTCCGCGAGAATGGTGATGGGATTCGGAACGGCGCCCCCAAAGACCCCGGAATGAAGATCCTGCGCCGCGCCTGTCAATTCGATTTGATAGTAATTCAGTCCGCGCAGACCGTAGGTGATCGAAGGAACGCCCTTCGCCAGCATGGCCGTGTCGGAAACAACCAGCGCGTCGGATTTCAGCTTTTCGCGATTTTGGCGCACGAAATCCCATAAATTCACGCTCCCTACTTCCTCTTCGCCTTCGATCATCACCTTAAGATTTACAGGAAGTTTGCCGTGCGCTTGGCGAAGCGCTTCGAGCGCCTTGATGTGAATGTGCACCTGTCCTTTGTCATCCGCGGTGCCGCGGCCGAAGAGATTGCCGTTGCGCACGGTAGGCTCGAAGGCTGGTGACGTCCAGAGGTCGAGCGGCTCGGCGGGCTGCACGTCGTAGTGTCCGTAGAACAGTATTGTCGGTTTGCCGGGGGCATCGAGCGATTCGCCATAGACTAAAGGGTGCATTTTTGTAGGGACGATTTCGACCTTTTGCATCCCCGCGGCGCGTAACTTTTCCGCCACCCAATGGGCTGCGCGCTGGATGTCAGGCTTGTGCTCGCTCTTAGTGCTGACGCTGGGAATACGCAGGAATTCCTTCAGCTCGGTCAAATGGTCTTCACGTTTTGATTCGATGTAGCCAATCAGTTCCATTTAGAGTCCTCGTTCCGGAGTTCAGGCGCGCGGCGGCGCAAAAGGCGCTCGAAGTGTGCGGCTGCTTTCCCCAAACCACAACTGACATATCATGGCAGAAAGGGAATGGCTATGAACTTTTATGCTCTGCTTCTTTGAGCACGCGGCGGTGATCGGTGATTGACGTCCCAGGGCGGTACATTGCACGATACTAACTGACCATGCCAGAGACGGAAGTTAATACGCAACGTCGGAGTTCCCGGGTTTTTACGCGCATATCTGTGCGCGCGACGGGCAAGAACGAACAAGGGCGTAAGTTCCGCGAGAACAGCCAGACCATCGTTATCAACGCGCACGGCGGACTCCTCTACTTGCAGGAATCGCTGAAACTGGGCGCCGAGCTTGTGCTGATCAACCCTTTTACCGAAGAAGAACAGGAGTGCCGGGTGGTTTACGTGGGTGACTCCTCGGAAAAAGGCACGCGCATGGGCGTGGAGTTTCTTTCACCAAGCCCGCACTTCTGGGGCGTCGAATTCGCACAAAAGGACTGGCACGCCACTTCTCCAACCCCAGCTTCGTAGGTTTCTCGCTTCCCGTTCCCCGAGCACCGTATCTTCAAGCGGCATGGCTTCGTAAGGCGCTCCAAGATTGTGCGCCATAGATGGTGGTGATATAACGGGGTTAGCGAAGGATTCAGAGTCGGCCGCAAAGACTACCTGACCATCCGGGGGGCACTCCTAGATGAAACTTCATAGCTGGCAGAAGTTCGTTCTTATAGTTGCGGCCTGCGCTGCCGGAACCTGCACCGTGCTGGCGGATGCGCCCAAGTCGGCCGATCCCAATAATATTACCGGGACGCACGGTTTGATCCTGGTCGACAAATTGGGCAGCCGGATTCGCTTCTTCACACCGGACAGCTACAAGGAATTGTCCAACTTTGACGTAGGCGTTAAGCCGCACGAGATCGCCATTTCACCGGACCGCAAGACGGCCTATGTTTCCGTTTACGGCGACGGCATCTACGGCAACAATCCACATCCTGGGCATACTATCGCCATCATCGATCTTGCTTCACGGCAGATGACTGGAACGATCGACGTATCGCCATACCAGGCTCCGCACGGGCTGATGATCGATTCTCACGGGGTGCTGTACGTCACCTGCGATCTCAGCCGGAAGCTGCTGATAATCGACCCGCACAAACGAACCATTGAAGCGGCCATCGACACGGAAGGCACCGGGCACTTTCTAGCCGTGCTGCCCGATGCCAGCAAGGCCTACGTGGCGAATAAGAACGACAAGCCGTTCATCAGCGTGATTGACCTGAAGGCCCGCAAGATGATCGGGCGGATTCCCGCGCCGAACGGCACGGAGGGCATTGCGGCAGCTCCCGACGGCAAGCAGGTACTGGCAGTCGATTTCGGTGTGCCGCAGCTGTTCGTCATCGATACGGCAACCGACAAGGTTGTCGATACGGTGCCGCTAAAGGGCGCCGATGGGGAATTCAGAGTGAAGTACAGCCCGGATGGCTCGGAGGTCGTGACGACGGCGTTGAATTCGCCCGTGGCGAACCTGCTGAAGGCGTCGGACCTGCACGGAGAGCAAATCGTCCTGACGGTGGGCAAGGTTCCCATGGGGATTTCCTTCGCGGCCGACGGCCGTACGGCGCTCGTAATGAACCACGGCGAGGGTACGGTCTCCGTGGTTGATTTTAAGGAAGGGCGTGTGGCCGGCAAGTTTGACGCCGGCACGGGTATCGAGAACGCCGCCTACTACTGAGGGTCGAGGCCGCCCCACGATAACCCCAGCTGAGCGGCCGGCTTCCCAGGATGGTCAACAATTGATCGACCCGGTGGCTGCCGGGTGTCAGGCATCCCGATTGCCCAGCCAGGCCATCTCTAGTAGTCTCTACGATTGCGCTTAGGCGTTTATTCTGACCTGGGGATTCGGGGGCAACCGATTTGCGGCGTGAGTTTCGCTTCACCTTCTGGTTAGGGATCTGCTGTACGGCGATGCTTCTGGCTGCCTGCCAGGAACAGATCAGCTACCCGAAACCATCGACGCGGAGCCTCAATCCATCGAGCACCGTGTCAGGCCAACCGGCTTTCACTTTGACCGTGACCGGCTCGAACTTCACACCGGCATCCGCGGTCGAGTGGAACGGGTCTGCCCTTGTAACGTTTTTCCAGAGTACCAACGCACTCACAGCGCAAGTTCCAGCGATCGACATTCAGAACGCCGGCCAAGCCGACGTGACAGTTGTCACGCCTAGTCCGGGTGGCGGCGTGAGCAATCCGCCGTTGACGTTCACGATCAATCCAGCGCCCAGCCCGGCGCCGCAGATTACGGCGATTTCGCCTTCGGGGGTAACCACGGGCAGCGCTGGATTTGTGTTGATCATTACCGGAAAGAACTTCTTTACCCAATCCACGGTAGCGGTGAATAACATCACCCGCTCCTCTGCTTTCATCGACTCCACCACGCTCCAGGTCGGCATTAACTCCGCGGACGTGGCGAGCTCCGGAACCGTCTCAATTGTGGTGGTCAATCCGCCGCCGAATGGCGGGAGTTCAGCCGTCTTCCTGCTCACGGTGTCGAACCCCGTTCCGGGTATCGGAACGTTGAATCCCAGTTCGTTGCAAGCGGGATCAGCAGCGCCCAGCCTACTGACGCTTACTGGCACTGGCTACGTCCCTAATTCGGTGGTGGAGTTGAATGGCTCGCCGCACACGACGGCGTTTTCCAACTCGACTACCCTGACGGTCACCCTGACGGCTGCAGACATGGCAGCCGGCGGCGTTGATCAGGTCCAGGTATTCAATCCCGCGCCCGGCGGTGGAACGTCGAACATCGTCGGTTTTCCTATAACGCCCACGGACTCCGCAGGCTTGCCTGTGATCGTTGATGTAGCTCCCAACGGCGCGCAGGCCAACAATGGAATTTGCGGCGAGTGTACGAGTGGCTTGCCCACATTGAGCACCGCGGGCCCTTCCGTAAGCCAAACGGGCGAATTCGTGGCGTTCGCCTCGAATTCAACAAATTTGCTGTCAGTCACCACGCCAACGAACGGGTTGAGCGACATTTTTTTGCGCGACACGTGTCTGACCATCACGCCATGCGCGCCGAAGACCACCATGATCAGTCAATCCGTCAGCGGCGGAGCCACCGATGGGCCCAGCTCCGAACCGTCGCTGGATAGCAGCGGCACCTTGGTAGCTTTTACCTCCACAGCGAGCAACATGGTGAACTATGTAGTCGTGTCCGGAGGAGGCCGGCAAGTCTACTGGACTCCTGTGTGCGCTACTACGACCAGTTGCTCGAGCAACCCAGCCGGCTCGGCGGTGCTCGTTTCGATCGCTGCCGACGGCTTGAGCACGGGCAATGGAGAAAGCTTTAATCCCTCCATCAGCCCCGATGGTCAGTACGTCGCATTCGTATCGCTCGCGACGAACTTGGTTTCCGGCGTTACCACCGCTGACGGCGTAACGCCTCAGGTTTACGTACGCAACACATGCAATGGTGTAACGCCTTTGACAGTCGCCCCCACGTGCATACCGGAGACGTATCTGGTTTCCTCGGCAGATGGCGTAACACCGGGCAACGGCGCCAGCGGGCATCCAGTGGTCGGCAGTGCCGGCGCCTTCGTGGCGTTTGCTTCCGTTGCACGAAATCTGGGAGCCACGGCGCCGAATCCTTCCGGCGCACAGGAGGTCTTTGAACAGGTGGAGTGCCTGGGCGCGACGAATTGCACACTGGCGACCAACCTCGCTTCAACGCCCGATGGTGTGACGCCCGCGACCGGGGCAAATATCGAGCCCAGCATGTCGCCGGAGGGCCGTTTCGTGGCATTCGCTTCGACGGCCGGGAACCTGGGTGTGGCTACCGGAGGAATACAGCAAATTTTTGTGCGCGACACCTGCACCGGTGTGACGGTAACGACTCCGCCGACCTGCACGCCCTCAACGATCCTGGTATCCAGTTCGGACGCCTCCATCGTCCCGGCGACACCTGGCAACGGCATGAGCGAGAATCCGAGCGTCACTGCGTGTGCGACGACCTCGACGACGGGGTGCGCGGACGGCCAATTGATTGCTTTCGCATCGAACGCTACGAACCTCGGCTCCAACGTTCAGAACGGGATCGAGAACATTTTCGTCCGCAACACTTGCCTGGCGTTGCCAACTACAACCACGGCGTGCACGCCGCGCGTTGCGCTGGCGAGCCAGCCGGCTGGCGCCTCTCCGGCGCCGGCCAATGGCAGCAGCATCAAGCCCTCGATAAGCGCAGACGGCCACGCAGTGGGTTTCCTTTCGGCCGCGAGCAATCTGGTCACCGGCGACAATAATGGATTGGTGGATGCGTTCCTGGCGGGCACGTCTTTCTAGTAGCGGCTTCTTGCCTGCTAAGTCCGCCAGGGTACAAAGAGCAGTCGTGCCGAATCAAGAAGATCCCATCGACACTATTGGGGAAATTGGACGGGTGTTGGGAGCGTGCTCGGCTCTTTTTGAGAACCGTTGTCCCCGCGATCCCACTCCCAAACCCGCCTTAAAATATTACGAAGCGCCAGCGCCTGAGTGGATGGCGCGGAAGTAACATTCTGCAAGTACGCGGGTTATAGTACTTTTTGTTGCCACTGACTAAGACCCTCTCGGGGAGGCCACGTTGCGGAAGTTACCGGTCAGCATGAGCTTGCTGACTCTGACGGCCTATGAAACACGCAACACGTCTGATCAGATTTGGGTGAATGTGGACCACATTCGCTCGCCGAGCATGAACTACCGGCCGGAGCTGGAGTTGGGGGCAATAATGCGCAGCACGATTTCCGTGGTCTTGCCGTTGTGGATGACGACCCGCTTGCTCCAATCGGAAAATGCTCCGCCAGCATACGCGCGCAGATCGTACTGCCCTGACCGGAAACGCGTAAATTGAAATCGTCCGTCAGCGTCGGCATGTGTGGCATGAGGATGCAGGCCGTCGGAGGTTTGAATGGTCACCGTAGCCCCCGCCGCGGGCTTGCCCCGTGCATCGGTTACCGTTCCGGCCAGGGTTCCGAGCGCACCCTTGGCGTTGGCCACGCTTGCGGTCGAAAGGACGAAGAGTAAGAGGAGGATATTCCGCCGCCATCGTAGTCGTTTCATGGGCGCCTCAGGTTCCATGTTAAACGGCGGTGACGATAGCGTTATGCTTCGCGGGCCGGAAGTGTTCCCGGAGGGCACCTGGCCGGGCGTCTAGTAGCCGTTTGGTGCTGAGTCCGCATTTTCGACAGCGTCATTCGATTTGCTGGGCCCGAAATCTCTACGATTTTCGTAAGAAGATTGGAGAAGGAATGCCTCGCTATCTTTCGCAACACACCCTTGCTTGCCTGACTCGTCAGGGAGCCGAAGAACTTTCCCGGCGGCTGAGTGCCGGAGAACAAGTGCTTGCGCGGCGCGTGCTGGTGAACATGCACGAAGGCAAGATGCTGGTCGAATTCGACGCTCCTGGGCGCGAGGAACTCGAAAAATGGCTGGCTGACGCGAAGTTCCATTTCGATTGGATACTGCGAATAGAGCTCGAGTCTTCGGCGGGAGCTCCATTGCAACCGGTGCTGTGAAGGCCGAAGTTGGACCGCAGTGGGACTTGATGAATCCGCGCTCTCGTGGGCGCGCCTCCGTTGACCGGTGCCCCGGGGTGCCTTAGCATTGTTCTCGCCTTCCTCTCTCACGCCCATTGGAGGTCGTGAAATGCGGTTCCGCTGGGCCTGCTTGGCGCTCGCTGCAATTCTCGGTTGTTCTGAAATCGCGTCTTCTCAGCAATCCGGCCCGGCATCTCCGGCGCGGTCCTTCACGTTTACGCAAATTGACATCGAGTTGCTCGAAAAATGCAATCAGCTGGACAAACTCATGGAAGACCGAGGCATGTTGTATCCGGATGCCGCACTGACCGAATATGTGAGTGCGGTGGGCAATGACGTATTGCCGCCGGGCGCCAATCCAGAGCACGTCGTTTGGCAGTTTCACGTGCTGCGCGACTCGATTCCCAATGCCTTTGCGCTTCCGAACGGCTCCATCTACGTCAACACAGGTCTACTCGCTCTGCTTGAAAACGAAGCACAGCTCGCCAGTGTTTTGGCGCACGAGGAGACACACGTCCTAAACCGCCATGGCTATTTGGAAAATCGCAGCACCCGGAAGAAAGCTTTGGCTGCAAATATCATTGCTGGAGTGGCTGATGCTGGAGCGGGCGTAGGAGGACTCGCCGGCGGGGCGGCAGCGGTAGTCGGAGTCGCCGCGCCGGCAATCGTGGTTTCAACAATCTACGGCTACAGCCGGGAGCTCGAGAAGGAAGCGGACGTCCGAGCCGTAGCGGCCACTAATAATGCTAACTACTCGACGGAGGAAATGGTGGTCGCACTGCAACTGCTCGATTCCAGCCACGAAGTGGATCCTTCCGCGCGCACCTTCTACCAGGATCATCCGAAACTAAAGGAACGTATCGCTTACGTAAGGGAACTTGCCGATTCCACCCACTCAGTCACGCCGCATCCCATGGTTGAGGCAAAGCGTTACGTCGCCGCGACCGAAGAAGTTTCTCGCGACAACGTGGCGATGGATATTCGCGAGGGGCGCGAACGAACCGCCGTCGCTGTGGCCCAGCGTCTTGTGAAACAAAATCCCGAGTCTTTCCAGGATTACCGGGCGCTTGGAGACGCGTGGCGCGCCCTTGGCCCAAGAACTCCCGATCCCACTCCTGAGGAGCTCTCTTCTCAAGGGAAAAGCGCTGCCCGAAAAGCGGAGGTAAAGCTGACCCCCCAGGAATACGAAGCCGCGCTGATGGATTCCCCGGCCGGTAAGGCCGCCTGGGAGGTAAGCCGCAAGCAATCAGAGGATGCCTACCGCCAGGCCTTGGCGTTGGATCCGGGAAACGCCGCGGCGCACAGGGGTTTGGGCCTTCTCTACGAGAAAGAACATATGCCCGAGCGGTGCGCCGAGGAGTTTCAAAAATACCTGCAACTTGAGCCGGACGCTCCCGACGGCGCCCAAATCCGCCGCCGTCTTGAAATCGCACAGAGACAGACAACGCCATCCCAAGGGGCGCGATGATTCACGACGGAGGGAAAGTGAATACGGCAAGTGTACGGGCTGCTGCGCTCTTCTTGACGATCGTTGCTTGCACTTGGCTGGCTCGCGCGCAATTTGAGAATCCGGACCTGAAGAGCGGGAAGGCGGTGGTGCGCAAAGTAATCGTCCTTCCCGCCGAGGCCACGCTTGTGAAATCCGGAATGAAGGGTAACGAGAGCTTGATCGATGAGTCGCGTGCAGTGGAAAGCGCGCTGCCGGGCGCAACCGCGAAGGCGATGCAGGCCAAAGGCTGTGATGTTCTGGATCAGGCTCTTTCCGCTGAAGCGATGAAAAAGGATCCCAACCTAAGCAACGCTGCGATCGAGATCCAAAATCGCTACAACGAGATGGAACCCCATGTGTTCCAAAAGCCCAAAGACGTACGCAAAGGCCGCTTCACTTTGGGTGACGAGGTTCTAAACTTTAACCCCGGCGCATCCGCCGATGCACTCGTCTTTGTCCGCGCTCAAGGTGTTTTGAATACGGGAGGCAAAAAGGCCTTCGCCATTGTCGCTGGCGGAAACGCCACGGATTACCTTGCCGTGAGGATCGCGATCGTAGATTCGCAGAGCGGCGCAATCTTGTACTATGGCGAATCAGTCGAGACCCGCAACTTCATGGACCCGGAGCGCATGGAGGCAGGCGTCGAGCGGGCGCTGAAGGATTTTCAGGGGCCGTCTCCGTCAGGGAAGCATCACTAGAGGGCCGGAAGGTCCCGCAGGGCGTTGCCGCTCAGGTTGATTCCGGTGTATCCTCCGGTCATGATGATTCGCCACCAGAAGCTGGCGCAAGGTTGTTGTCGTCCCTGTCGTGCTTGTGCGCCCTCTGGCCTGCGCTGCTAGGTAACGGGAAGCCTCTCCTAGTCCAAGCGCTTTCAAGACCCACCGCCCGAGGGACAACCTGGCCGGTGGGCCTTTTACTTCTATGACTGACCCAAATTAATCGATCCCTCTGGAGGAATCACATGTCTGATTATGCGCATCCTGAAGTGCTGGTTTCCACGCAATGGGTGGCGGAACACTCGAATGATCCGAAGATTCGTCTGGTCGAAGTGGACGTGGACACCTCGGCTTACGATCAAGGCCACATCGCCGGAGCTGTCGGCTGGAATTGGCAAACGCAGCTGCAGGACAACATCCGCCGGGACCTGATCGACAAGGCCGCGCTCGAGAACCTGTTGGGCCAATCGGGGATTTCGAACGACACGGCCATCGTTCTGTACGGCGACAACAATAATTGGTTCGCGGCGTATGCCTTCTGGCAGCTGAAGTATTACGGCCACAAGAACGTGGTGCTGATGAACGGCGGCCGCAAAAAATGGATCGAGGAAAAGCGTCCGCTCTCAACCGACGCGCCCAGGGTGACCCCGGCCACCTACCGCGCGACCGGACCCGATGAATCCGTGCGTGCGCGCAAGGAGCAGGTCGCCGCTGCAATGGAACGCAAGGGCCAACTGGTCGACGTACGTTCGGTTGATGAATTTACCGGCCAGATCATCGCGCCTCCTGGCATGACCGAAACCGCTCAGCGCGCCGGACACATTCCCGGCGCCGCGAATATTCCCTGGTCGCAGGCCGCGAACGAGGACGGCACCTTCAAGTCGTTCGATCAACTGAAGCAGCTCTATCAGGGAAAAGGAATCACAGGAGGCGGCGAGGTAATCGCGTACTGCCGCATCGGCGAGCGCAGCTCGCACACGTGGTTCGTGCTGAAATACCTGCTCGGATACGACAACGTAAAGAACTACGACGGCTCGTGGACGGAATGGGGCAATCTGGTCGGCGCTCCCATCGAGAAGGAAACGGCCGCAGCGGCGCGATAGCTTCTGGGGTGACTCGTCTCGAAGCGAGGCGAGCTGTGTCCGGATGTCCGGGCTTACTGCTGCACGGGCAGATCGCCGCTGGGTATGCCGTTATGGCGGGCGTCGTCATACAGTGCGCTAATCTGGCTTAGAATGGCGCCACGCTGCTTTTGCAGACCGTTCATCTCCGCTTGCCAGCTATCGGCCTTAACACCGCGTGGCCGTGCTGACTCTTTCCCGTTGCCCGTCGGCTTCCCTTCAATGGTGGCTTGCAGCTCCGCTATCTGATCGTCGAGCGGCGGAACTTTCCCCTGCAACTTTGTGATTTGGTCGCGGTACCACTTGGCATCCTTGCCTTTGGAAGTCGGCCTCTGGCTGGAGGCGGAAGACTTGGCTTTTGAGGTGCCAAAACTCGAGATCACGGACTGATCGCGCAGGTCGCTCACGTCATCGTTGGTCCAGACCTTCTTTGCCGGTGCCTGCTGGTCCGAACTCTGGGTTGCGGTTTGCGTGGCGACCGCTGGAGCCGCGTTCGGCGCAGGTTCTTGTCCGTGCACTGCACGGGGCGACGCCGCTATCCAAACGAAGACCAAGAGGAGCAAGAGAGTCCGATGGCTCATAGAGCCTCCTTTGCACCAAGATTCGCAGGAAATTGCGATCACCTAACCTATAACACGGGCAAACGCTGGAGGTTATGGGTCTCCCGGAGTTGGTTTCCCACTTGCTAACTCTTTCTGGATCGCGGTAAGAGCCTCGCTCGGTGGCCCAATTCGCCGGTAGTGGCTGGCTTCTATGGTCTGGTGCTGCGCGAAGGAAAAAAGGAATTTCCGTCCGGAATAATCATATTGATACAGCGTGGGCAGCCAGATGCCCGGTGCTACTTCAGCTTGCTCCATAGAAACTCGGCCGCCGCGGGATAGTCTTCCGAGAATGCCCCCGCCGAAATAGATGTCGCTAGTCACTTCAACTTCTCCACGGGCTAGTTGGTTCGTCTCGACATCCACATAGATTTTGCCGGTCACGTGGGCCATAGCATCCTGATATATGGAGTGCGGGTGAAAGCTGGGATTCGGAGTGAGTGAAAACAGATCGCACGGCCGGCCGCTGCACGCTTCGCGCCCCTGCCATTTCACGACGAAAGCGGCCTGCGTCATGTCTACGAAATCGGCCCTCTCGTGCTGGCGCTTCTGATATTTCTCGCGGGCCGCTTTGGCGCGTGAATCGTTGGGATTTGCCATCATCTCGAGCACCCCGCGCAACAACTCCAACTGGCGCCGGTATTCCTGCGGATCGGTGGGGATGCCGTGATCGGAGAGCAGTATCTTCATGGTTCCCCCGCCATGGGGGACGATGCGGTAGGTCTTGTCGAGGATGACGTGTGCGTTTGTACCGCTCGTGCGGTCCACATAATGCTCGGTGCGTTCGTATTGCTCGAGCGCCGCATCATCATTGTGCTGATTTTGGATAAGTTTCGTGGCACGCTCGCGCACCTCGGCATCGG
>Ga0302326_10019596_pt1 | contig 13964 bp, 9 predicted proteins | sample Palsa_T0_3_FD_202264 | JGI IMG/M metagenome (GOLD analysis project Ga0302326, IMG submission 202264) | Peat permafrost microbial communities from Stordalen Mire near Abisko, Sweden - Palsa_T0_3 | ecosystem: Environmental > Terrestrial > Soil > Palsa > Peat permafrost | place: Sweden: Abisko... | reverse complement strand
TCACCACTGCTACCGCACCAAGCCCGAGGTGGATGAGGTCAGCGAGCTGAAGGGTGATGACAAGGATGAAGCCAAGAAGAACAACGAGGCTGCACGGCTCTGGATCTCCGGCCTGGAAATCGTTAAGCGCAAGCTCGGTATAACCCGAGTGATGGACCTGTCTGCGACGCCTTTTTTCCTGCGGGGCTCGGGCTACGCCGAAGGAACGCTTTTCCCATGGACGATGAGCGACTTCTCACTCATGGACGCCATCGAATGCGGCATCGTTAAGTTACCTCGCGTGCCAGTCGCCGACAACATCCCCGGCGGCGATATGCCGAAGTTCCGAAACCTTTGGGAGCATATTCGCACGAAGATGCCCAAGAAGGGCCGCGGCAAGACAGAGACTCTAGATCCGCTCAAGTTGCCGATGCTGCTGATCACTGCCCTGGAAGCGCTCTACGGGCACTATGGAAAGACGTACGCGGAGTGGATCAAGCACGGGGTTCGGGTCCCTCCTTGCTTCATCGTCGTGTGCAACAACACCTCCGCATCTAAACTGGTTTACGATTACATCTCGGGCTTCCATCGGCCGAATGAGGATGGAACAACTACCCTGGAGAACGGGCGCCTGGCGCTGTTCCGAAACTTCGATGAGCACGGAAACCCGCTCGCCCGGCCTAACACTCTCTTGATCGATAGCGAGGAAATTGAGTCTGGCGACGCTCTGGACGACAACTTCCGCACTATGGCTTCTGACGAGATCGAGCGCTTTCGCCGCGAGATCATCGAACGCACCGGCGACCGCCAGCAGGCCGAGAACATCACCGATCAAGAACTGCTCCGCGAAGTGATGAACACCGTTGGCAAGCAAGGCCGGCTGGGCGAAGCGATTCGGTGCGTGGTCTCGGTCTCAATGCTGACGGAAGGCTGGGACGCCAACACCGTCACGCATGTCCTCGGTGTGCGCGCTTTCGGTACGCAGCTCCTCTGCGAACAAGTCATCGGTCGAGCGCTTCGACGACAGTCCTACGAGCTCAACGAAGACAACAAGTTCAACGTCGAATACGCGGACGTGGTGGGGATTCCCTTCGATTTCACGGCGAACCCGGTCATCGCGCCGGTCCAGCCGCCCCGCGAAACCATCCAAGTGAAGGCCATCCGGCCCGACCGTGACGCCCTCGAAATTCGCTTCCCGCGGGTCGCCGGCTACCGAGTGGAGCTTCCTGAAGAACGCCTCACCGCCGCTTTTAACGACGATTCCGTCCTGGAACTGACTCCCGACCTAGTCGGCCCATCCATCACCAAGAATGAAGGCATCATCGGCGAAGGAGTCGAACTCAGTTTGGAACACCTGGACGACATGCGGATATCCACGGTGCTCTTCCACCTGACCAAACGTCTTGTCTACACCAAGTGGCGCGACGCAGGCGAGGACCCGAAGCTGCACCTGTTTGGGCAACTCAAGCGCATCACGAAGCAATGGCTCGATACGTGCCTCGTGTGTAAGGGCGGCACCAAGCCGGCGCAGCTCTTGTACCCGGACCTGGGGAACATGGCCTGCGAACGGATCACAGCCGCTATTACGCGCTCCCTGGTGGGCACCAGCCCAATCAAGGCTGTGCTCGATCCCTATAACCCCACCGGCTCAACTGCGCACGTGCGGTTCAACACATCGCGCACAGACCGCTGGCAGACCGACGCCCGCCGGTGCCACATCAACTGGGTGATCCTGGATAGCGATTGGGAGGCGGAGTTCTGCCGCGTGGCCGAATCCCACCCGCGGGTGAAAGCCTACGTCAAGAATCACAACCTTGGGCTGGAAGTGCCCTACCGCTATGGCTCCGAAATGCGAAAGTACCTTCCCGACTTCATCGTGTTGGTAGACGATGGCCATGGTGACGGCGACCTTCTAAACTTGATCATCGAGATCAAGGGTTATCGGCGCGAAGACGCCAAGGAGAAGAAGGCAACGATGGAAACTTACTGGGTGCCTGGAGTGAACAACAACGGCCAGTACGGCCGCTGGGCGTTCGCCGAGTTCACCGATGCCTATCAGATCCAGGCCGACTTCAAAGCCAAAGTGGAATCCGAGTTCAATAAGATGATCGAATCCGTTAGTCCTCAACCGGTGGCGTAGGGATAGCATGGCCACGAAAACCCCGAAATCCGAGAAAAAGAAGACGGTCGAGACACTCACCCACGAAGAGGCTTCGCGAAAAAATATTCCTACCGCCGAATTCCAATCCGTGATGCACAAGGAGGAGCAGAGCCCCATCCGAGTGGCGTATGAGCGCCGCAACCGCGATCTGGACCCGCAACTGGTCTGGCGCGGCAAGGACGAGCAAGATTGGTCCGACCTGGTGACGCACGCGCCGCCAATCTACATTCAGGAAAAGGTTCACCCCAAGGTTCTGATCGACGACTTGTTGCGCCGCAGCGCGGCCGGCCAGAAGGCAGCCGAGGATCAGTTCGACCTCTTCGCCGACTTCAACGGCGTCCCCGAGGGGAACGCCAAGACCGAGTTCTACCAGCACGACGCCAACTGGACGAATCGAATGATCCTCGGCGACAGCCTGCAGGTGATGGCGTCTCTGGCGGAACGGGAGGGGCTACGGGGGCAGGTCCAGTGCATTTACTTCGACCCGCCGTACGGCATCAAATTCAACTCCAACTTTCAATGGTCAACAACAAGCCGTGATGTGAAGGACGGGAACGTTGATCACATTACTCGCGAGCCGGAGCAGGTGAAGGCGTTCCGAGATACGTGGAGAGATGGGATTCATTCGTATCTGACCTATCTGAGGGATCGTCTAACAGCCGCCCGGGATCTGCTTGCAGAATCAGGCTCGATCTTCGTCCAGATTGGCAATGAGAACGTCCACGTCGTGCGCGCCGTACTTGATGAGGTGTTCGGCGTGGATAATTTCTGCTGTGAGGTTGCGTTCAGAAAGACCGCGGCCGTTAGTAGCCCAAACGCGAAAGTGAACGTGCTGGCAACTGTAAGTGACCTGATATTGTGGTACGCGAAGAATGCCGATCATGCGAAGTATCGTCAGCTGTTTCAATCTAAGGGTGTCGAATCAGACTCCGCTGGTGTATACACGCGACTTCAATTTCCCGATGGCATCCGGCGGAGAATGACTTCCGACGAACTGTCTTCGTCTGATCGCTTGCCCGAACGGGCCAGAGTGTTTCGCATTGACAATTCCACTTCTAGCGGCTTCAGTGAGACGCTCTCCATCGACATCACCCTAAATGGACAGTCGTACACCTGCGGACCCACAAAACACTGGAAGACCCATCCTCTTGGCATGCAACGTCTCACGATGGCGAATCGATTGGTACCTGCTGGAAAGAGCCTCGGGTACGTGCGATTCATCGACGACTTTGCAGTTTATCCGCACGTCAACATGTGGATGGACACAGGTACCGGGAGTTTCACCGATGAGAAACTCTACGTGGTTCAAACAGGCACGAAGACAGTGGAGCGATGCATGCTTATGGCCACCGATCCCGGTGATCTTGTCCTCGACCCAACCTGCGGCTCGGGCACCACGGCTTACGTCGCCGAGCAATGGGGCCGGCGTTGGATAACCATCGACACCTCTCGTGTCGCGCTCGCGCTGGCGCGTGCCCGCATCATGGGCGCCCGCTATCCCTATTATTTACTGGCCGACAGTAAGGACGGTCAACAGAAGGAAGCCGAAGTCACGCACTCGGTTCCATCCGAGGCTCCCACCCACGGCGACCTTCGCCAGGGCTTCGTCTGTGAGCGTGTTCCTCACATTACGCTCAAGTCGATCGCGAATAACGGCGAGATCGACGTCATTTGGGAGAAGTGCCAAACCATCCTCGAACCACTGCGCGAGCAGTTGAATCAGGCTCTTAAGCGAGAGTGGCAGGAATGGGAGATTCCGCGCGAGGCTGACAACAAATGGCCGGACAAAGGCAAGAAGCTGCACGCCGAATGGTGGCAACAACGTATCGCGCGCCAGAAGGAAATCGATGCATCCATTGCCGCCAAGGCGGACTACGAATACCTCTACGACAAGCCTTATGACGACAAGCGAAAGGTCCGCGTCGCTGGGCCGTTCACCGTCGAAAGCCTGTCCCCCCACCGCGTGCTGGCAGTGGACGAAGACGATGAACTGATCGACAGCTCGAAATCTAAGAACGATGACGAGCAGGGTTTTGTCCAGATGATTCTCGAAAACCTCGGGACCGCCGGCGTGCAGCAGGCGCACAAGGAAGACAAGATTGCATTTTCTTCGGTCATACCCTGGCCGGGCAGGTGGGTTTGCGCTGAGGGCCGCTACCTGGAAGGCACGGCTTCGGGAACCGAGAAGCGCGCTGCCATCTTCATTGGACCGGAGTTCGGCACTGTGTCTCGCCCCGATCTAGTCGAAGCTGCCCGGGAGGCTGGGGACGCCGCCTTCGATGTCTTGGTTGCTTGCGCGTTCAACTACGACGCTCGTTCCACGGATTTCGACAAACTCGGCCGCATCCCGATTCTCAAAGCGCGCATGAACGCCGATTTGCACATGGCTGACGATCTGAAGAACACCGGCAAGGGCAATCTGTTCGTGATCTTCGGTGAGCCAGACATAGATATCCTGAAGGTCGCATCAAACAATGGGTCCGAACAGATCCAGGTGAAGGTTAACGGCGTGGACGTGTTTCATCCCAACACGGGAGAGGTCCGCAGCGACGGCGCCGAGGGGATCGCCTGCTGGTTCATCGATACCGATTACAACGAGGAGAGCTTCTTCGTCCGGCAGGCCTATTTCCTGGGCGCGAATGATCCGTACAAGGCCTTGAAGACCACGCTCAAGGCTGAGATCAACGAGGAAGCCTGGTCCACGCTGAACAGCGACACGTCGCGCCCCTTCGACAAGCCGAAATCCGGGCGCATCGCCGTAAAGGTCATCAATCATCTCGGCGATGAAGTGATGAAGGTGTTCCGGGTTTCATGATGGACTTCAAGGTACTCGTCGTTCGCCAACCTTGGGCGTGGCTCATCGTCCACGGCTACAAGGACATCGAGAATCGCACCTGGAAAACGCGGTATCGGGGTACGCTCCTGATCCAGGCCAGCGCCAATCTTCCTCCAAAGTGGGAACTCGACGAAAACCGATTGTGGGCCAAAAAGCGCGGCGTCAAGGTGCCCGAAGTCTTGGAACAGGGCGGAATTGTCGGCATGGTGCAATTAGTCGACTGCGTCACTAGCAGCCGAAGCAAGTGGTTTGAAGGACCGGTGGGGTGGGTTCTCTCCAAACCAAAGAGGATACGGTTCATCCCCCTGAAGGGTCAGCTCGGTCTGTTCGATCCGCCCCAGAGAATCATCCGGCAACTGGCAAGGCCGAGGCCAACCAGGAAGCTTAGGACGACAGGCGATGAGCGGAGGTAAATGGCAACCGCAGACGATTCTTCGGTTTATTCAGTCCCTTCCAACAAGTACAAACGTTGTGCGCGTGGACACCGACGCGGGAGAGGGGTTCTTGAAAGTGATGGGCAATCCGGAAGGACCTCATGTGCTCGCCTGTGAACTGGTGGGGACCATCTTGGCGGAGTGGTTGGGATTGCCGACGCTGGACTATGCTGTCATTGAAGTCACTACTGAGGACGAGATTCCACTTGCCGGGGGAGGCCTAGCTGCTCCAGGCCCGGCGTTTATTACAAAGGTGGAGAAGGGGTTCCCTTGGGGCGGCGACGAAGTAGCCCTTCTGCGTGTTCGACAGCCTCAAGACATTTCTCGAATCGTGGTGCTCGACACCTGGATTCGAAACTGCGACCGTTATCGGCCCGCGCCAAACCTGCGGGTGAACAGAGATAATGTGTTTCTAGCTTGGGAAACGGAACCAGACCGGGGGATCGCGCTAAAGGCCATTGATCACACTCACGCTTTCACGTGTGGGCGCGATCTAACGCCCCGGATCAGTCATGAAATTCGGGATACTACGGTTTTTGGATGCTTCCCCGAATTCGAGTCACTTATCGACCGCGAGCACGTGCGATCAGCTGCTGGCCGCCTTGTTCAGATGGACAAGGCCCAGGCCGAGAGTTACGTGGCCGAGGTGCCGAAGGAGTGGCAGGTTGAAGACTCTGCGAGGGAAGCTTGGAGTACGTTCATTGTCGAGCGGGCGACATTCGTGGCCGCTAACGTTACTTCATGGCTTTGGCCCTAAAGATGCGGCCGAAACTGAGCGATGAACAATAGACAGGGGTTTGAAATATGAGTTTTGCAAAGGGCTACTACTCCATCATTCAATATTGCCCCGACCCGTCCAGGTTGGAGGCAGTTAATATCGGCGTCGCGTTGTTTTGCCCAGAGCTTGGGTTTTTGAAGGCAAGGTTCGGACGCAGGAAGACGAAGGTGAGTCAGGTCTTCGGCAAGCAGGACTGGGAGTTCGTTGCGCTGCAACAATCCGCCATCGAGGCTAGGTTGGCTCGGGAGCAGGACGGATTCGAAAAGCTGGAAGACTTTGAGGCGTACGTGTCACGCAGGGCGAATGCATTAACTCTCACGAGTCCGCGATCCGTAAAGGTGGAGAATCCCGAGAGGGAGTTGAAGCACTTGCTTCGCCGTTTGGTGGGCTCGCAGGGTGAAGCTACCCAACGCGCAGCGCGTATATCAAGAGAACTCGGGAGTCTACTCCGAAGCGCCGGCGTTGCGGACCGCCTCCAGAGGAACGTGACGGTTTACCCGCCGTCGCTGCCCAAGCCTATGAAGGTGCCATTCGCCTACAGAAACGGAAAGTTGAACCTCATAGATCCGATCCAGTTTGAGGGGCAGACAGCGTCGACGATCTTCAACAAGACGAGCGTGCAGGCGGTCGAAGGAGGTTTCCTTGCGGATTACACCGATCCAGAGTTCGGAAAATTGAGCTTGGTGATAGTCGCGAACTTCACACCGAACCAGAAGCACGAGCAAGAGACGGCGGAGACTGTTTTTAGGAAACATGGTGTTCAAATGTACACGTTCGGGAACTTGGAACCCCTGATTGAGGACATCCGACTGCATTCACATTAGGCCCCACGGCGCCGACATGGAGTTCCGCATTGCTGATACTTTCACGGACAGCCTCGCCAAACTCACCGGGGATGAGCAGAAGGCCGTAAAGACTGCGGCCTTCGATCTCCAGTTAAATCCCGCTCACCCCAGCCTCCAGTTCCACAAACTCGACAAGCCGAAGGATCGCAGATTTTGGTCCATTCGGGTGAACAGCGATGTTCGGTTGATTGTGCACAGGACCGAATCCAGCCTGCTGCTGTGCTACGTCGGGCACCACGACAACGCGTATCAGTGGGCCGAGCGGCGGAGACTCGAAACTCATCCTAAGACCGGCGCAGCGCAGTTCGTGGAAGTCCGGGAGACGGTGCAGGAGATCACGATTCCAAAGTATGTGGAGGCGCTGCAACCGTCTGTGGATAGGGTCGCGCTGCCGAAGCCGCCTTTGTTCGCCGGCATCTCGGAGGACGAGTTGCTGGGGTATGGCGTGCCTGCGGAGTGGCTGGCCGACGTACGCCGCGCCAATGAAGACACGTTGCTGGAGTTGGCGGATCATTTGCCGAGCGAGGCTGCCGAGGCGTTGCTGGATCTGGCCACCGGCGTCGCACCGAAGATCGCCAAGCCCGTGGCCGTCGGCGCGGATCCGTTTGCGCATCCCGACGCCCAGCGCCGATTCCGCGTGATGGCAAACGTAGACGAACTGGAGCGCGCGCTGGATTATCCCTGGGACAAATGGACCGTCTTCCTTCATCCCGCGCAGCGCGCTTTGGTGGAGCGCGACTACAGTGGTCCTGCGCGAGTGGCGGGCTCGGCAGGAACAGGCAAGACTATAGTTGCTCTGCATCGCGCCGTCTTCCTGGTTCGGGCGAATCCGGATGCCAGAGTATTGCTCACGACTTTTTCCGACACGCTGGCGAACGCGCTCAGGACGAAATTGCGGCGGCTCATCAGCAATGAGCCCAAGCTAGGGGAGCGCCTTGAGGTTCATTCCATGAACGCAATCGGCCGGCGGTTATATGAAGTAAACGTCGGCACGGCGCGGATAGCGTCCCGTGAAGTGGTCCAGGAGTTCGTGAGCGAAGCCTCCCGAGCGGTCGACGGGCATAAATTCTCCCTGCAGTTCCTTTTGACGGAATGGGAACAAGTGGTTGATGCGTGGCAGCTGAAATCCTGGGAATCCTATCGTGACGTTGCGCGTTTGGGACGCAAGACGCGGCTTCAGGAGGCTCAAAGAGTGGTGCTGTGGTCGATCTTCGAGCGTGTTCGAGCGGCGCTAAAGGCGCGAGGTCTGATCACATATTCGGACATGTTTGGCCGGGTGGCATTGAAGCTTCGAGAAATCGTGCATCCGCCTTTTGAATTCTCGGTGGTGGATGAGGCTCAGGATATCAGCGTTCCGCAATTGCGTTTCCTGGCGGCTCTCGGGGGTGGCCGGGCGAACAGCTTGTTCTTCGCGGGCGACCTGGGCCAGCGGATCTTTCAGCAGCCGTTTTCCTGGAAGGCGTTGGGCGTTGATGTTCGCGGGCGCTCGTCTGCGCTGCGCATCAACTACCGGACTTCGCACCAGATCAGGACGCAGGCCGATCGGCTTCTGGGCCCTGAAGTATCTGACGTGGACGGTAACAAGGATGATCGCAAAAGCACCATCTCAACGTTCAACGGTCCGCTGCCTGAGATCATGGTTCTCGCGAGTCCCAAAGAGGAGATCAAGGCCGTAAGCCAATGGTTAGTGAAAAGGACCAGCGAGGGAATCGTGCCCCACGAAATCGGCGTGTTCGTCCGATCCACAGCGGAGCTAGATCGAGCTCGTGCGGCGGTCGAGATGGCGAAGCTCCCCTACAAGATACTCGACGATAACGTTGAAACTACCACCGGGTTGGCTTCCATCGGCAGAATGCATCTCGCCAAAGGCCTTGAGTTCCGAACGGTGGTCGTGATGGCTTGTGACGATGAAGTGATTCCATCGCAGGAGCGGATCGAGACAGTTACGGACGACGCGGATCTCGAAGAGGTTTACAACACGGAACGGCATCTACTTTACGTCGCTTGCACGCGAGCACGTGATCATTTGTTAGTGACAGGCGCCGAGCCTGCGTCAGAATTTCTGGATGATCTGCGGAAGTGAGCTTCGCATCCCGGCAAGCCGCGACCGTTTTATGTAAGGCCCGTTATTCCGTATTAACGTACTCAATTGACGATATCTTGATGCAGTTGACGCGGTGCGGCTGGGTGGTTGTCGGATCATTAAGGGCACAAGTAACGGCATGCCAGATTCTTACAATCGTCAGAACGCTAGGTGGCGATGAAGGAGTTCTCCGGGTTTAGTGCGATGGTCCAGTGTTTCTCGAAGAAATTGAACATACCGATCCGTCTTAAGCATTCGTCGGATTGCGAGTACGGCGGGATTAGCATCATCGAGGAGCCGTTGCATGAAAACAGCGAGCCCCTCCACTGGCCAAATCACAGTAGTGAGCGGAAACGATCGGGCAATCCCGGTTGCGTCAAACAACAGGTGACAAAACGGCAACCCAGCGTAGAGCATCGTCGCTCGCCACCAAAATCTGGGATGGTGAGTGAAGAGCAGACTTTCACGTACAGACGAGCCGAGGTTAGGGTCGTTCTTCAACTCGCGTTTCAAGTCGTTTGAAAGGATCAAATGCACATCCCATTCAATACGAACAGGTTCCGGAAGAACTCCGGAGAAAAGGGCGTGGAGTGGTGTTATCCATGCCTGAACCTCCAGAAACGTGAGGCGAATCTTATTGTAAATCGGCACGGTGACCGCAACCGGATAAAGACAATGATCGCCATGAGCATCGGTCCAGGTACTTTCGAAGCGAATGGCACAGTCAGTTTGAACTGGCTTAGGTGACGGAGAGTCTTGAATGACCAGTTTGGCGTTCGGCCCAATTTGGTCATCGTGCCCATAAAATTTGTCGATGCGAAGTCCGACCATTGGTGCGATTGTCGGATTGCCAGGAACTTCCTGCATGCGATATCCATTACTCAGTAGCGAATAGCCCGTCAACGTGATCGCATGCCATCCGCGGCCGGGGATCTCGACTATCAAGATGGCGGGAAGCCCCATTCGCATGTAGCCGTATAGAAGAGACACGACCGGGACGTTCGGCGTCCTTTGTAGATTGATCGCCTCAGGCTCAAGTCCGTTATGGCGGATCGCAGCACACATCTCCTCAACCCGCAGACCGTGTTGAGGGATCGGGCGACCGTAATGCACTGAATTAACCGCTTGCGTAGCAGCCTGTGTGATCACGGCGGGCGTTGGAACGGCCGTACCAAATAGGTCGCCAGTTCGGTGAAAGGCTGACCAGAGTGCGACTGTAGCGCAGGCTGCCAACACCGTATCTTGTTCCTGGTACGCTAGGCCATCGATATACAAATCCAAACCGAAAAGACTGATGTTGTATCGACGGTTAACCGGGAAGTGGCGACGCGCACCACCGTCGTCGTCGTACGCTTTTAGGACGCAGCGCCCGATAATCGTCTGCGGTAGAGGACGGACAACGACAAATCCAAGGTAATCTCGCTGCAAAGTATCATCTTGTTGCTGCGCGCTAACTAACTGACCGAAACTCTCATCCGTCAGTTCCCTCCTGAAAAAATGCAGTCGCTTGCACCTGCGTCCGAATGCAGAATAGCACCGAGCGTAATACGCAGTGTAATCATCAAGGAAATCGGCGTCAGTATACGGGTCCTCCACGACAAGCGCAGCGGCTCGCATGTATTGCAAATATTCCCACAGATACGTTGCGGGGCCGTGCGCAGAGATTTCAGCGGCAGTAGCGTTGGCGTTTGCAAGCGCGCCATGAAGATTCTCCGCTGAAAATGCAAGGACCTTGGTCGCGGACATCCGCAATTTCTAAACGCTTATTTCGCGAGCGAGCATCTCTTCGGTGAAGACCTGGGCTTCTCTCATACTCTCAATGGTTTCCCAGACACGACCCACCTCATCCTCCAACGCCTTGGCGTCAAGTTCACGCAGATGGAGTCCATTTGCTTCTTCGAGGGTCAAGATTTGTTCCATGTTGTTGCGCGTTTCTGCCACGAAGCCTCCTAGGCTATCACAGTCCTTGCCGCGCAAGAACCGCTGTTTTCCCGGCGTTTGTCGTCCAATGCGCCGCGCCAGAAGGACGAAAAAACCAAGGTAACACTTCGTCGAGCGGTTAGAGGGCCTCCTTCAAGTGGGAGCCGCCTCATCAATCGCAAACTGGGAGTTCGATGATCGCGCAACATTCACGATCACTTGCGTTACCCTCATTGTGGGGCCTTCGTTAGCCGCGAGTCAATCGAAGAGTTCACCTAGCCGCCATTACGGGTTCGACCAGACCGAGGGGAGCCGCACTGTGCCCACTTTAATGCCGCGCCGTATACAAGCACTGCGAACTGTTGCCAGCCAACTCTCCCGTAGGGCGCGATTGGTTTGGAAACTCGCCCTCTTGAAGTATGCTGGGCAATGTCTCCGCAGTCTGCTAAATTACTGAAAGTACGTCGTCATGCTTCCGGACCAGGAAGTCGGTGGTTCAAATCCAATCCCCCGATCAACTATCCTTTTTCGTTGAAGTGCTCCAGTCTATGATTTTGCGCTTTCGATTTGGCGCTGGCGGGGGGTTGCACCCGCCGGTCCGGCTCGCGCGCGTTTTCGTCGCTGCCTGGGTCCGCGCGGCGGCGCGTTCCACGTCCTCAAATTCGAATTGACGCGCAAAGAGACGAAGGCTCGTGTCCTTTGCTATTTCAGAGAATCTGCCCTTGTCGTCGAGCCCATGGATCGGCACAATTCCTCCAAAGTAAAACTGCTGTTTCCCGCTGGTTGAACCTTCCGCTCGATTCTTAGCAGTCGAGTCCTCAGGCTACGCGCATTCATATGCCAGTTCCTTTCCGTCCACCAGAGAGTTTACTGCTGCTCAGTGTCGCCGTTGGTGGCCATTCGAGTCCTGAACAATTAGTTGCCAGTTCCGGCTGAGCGAGTATCTACGCGGACCCTGTAAAATGTTTTAAGCGCTCCCCCACCGGCCAAAAGAGCGATAAGTGCCCTTTAGTTCCTTGCGGTGCTCGGCTTGGAGAAGGGCTTTCGAAGAAGGAGCAATGATGGGAGGACCTTCAGATTTACTCGATTCAGCTCGGCGCATCGCCGACGCACGTCGTGCTTCAGAATCAGAGCTAAAGAAAGACATTGCGGCTGTTCCCGATTCCGAGCAGGTCGAGGATTACCTTCCGGCATTTCGAGCCTTCGCGTCATCCCTATTCGACGCTGAAGCGGCAGAGGCTTTTGAGGCTACTCAGGATAAACCAGCGTACGAAGCTTTTCTTGAAGGTGAGCTCTCCACACGCATTATCGAAGGGATTCTGCCCGATGCGGGCTTGGACCGTGTCAAGGGGACCTGGTCCAGCGAGGTCTCCGTGGAGCAGGACTTGGGCAGCGAGATTATATTCGAACGTGGACCGGACGGCGCGCTTGCGCCTGCTCGCGACGAGATTCAGGCTGGTCACGCCCAACACGGGGATTGGGAGAAGTTCACTCCTGATGGAGTTCGGTTTGGTCTAAGGCTGGGAAAGAGCGCTTCGGTCCGCGAGGATTTACGTCAACTGCTTAAGCGAAGAAGTTTTTATTGGCTTGGTCAATTCTCATTGCGGCCGCTGCGAGTCGATAAACTGTCTGCGACCAATGAGTCTGCGATCGGCCAAAACGAGGAGAAGTTGCAGGAGGTGAGGATGTCCGTAGAAAACGATCTAGCCGCTCGGGCTGCTACTACACCCGAGCCGAAGTATTTCAGCTTTGAGGAAGTACTTAAGGGCCTTGCTTCTCGGAAGGATGACCCGCGGTATCAGAATGTCGTGAATAATGTGCTTGCCATGTGGGAAACACTGGCGCGGCAACATTCCACCGCCTTAAGAGGCGTTCCTGGTAAGGATGCGTCCCTGGAGGAAATGCGTGTGTACGTCGTCAGAACACTGGCCGACGCATTTCAAACACAAGCGACCTTCTTTACTGCCGGGATCGCGAACTTAGAAGACGCTTTGCAGGCAAAGGCGATAGTCGAGCAGGTCATGGCTGCTGAGTTAGCTAGGATCGACCATGTATCGGGCCACTTTCAAACGAAGAGAGAGGTAAAGGACGAGCTGCGCACCGAGCTAAACATCAGGTTCCAGAACATTCTCGCAACCATGCTGAACCGAGTTCGGTCTATGGGAAAGACAAGCCTTACCCAGTCTGTCCCGGAGAGCGGCAGCGCTCCGCCCGATGAATATCTCAGTGGGATTGCACAAGTCGGCTCCCTTGAGGGCAGCGCATCGCAGTATGGAAATCCACTGCTCGATGAAATCTACGCGAAGGCACCTGATCGCAAATCCTTACAGCAACTGATTGAAAACGGCGGCCACGGTCTCAGTTCAGGAGCTAAGAGAGTAATCGAAACTCTCCGGGAACGGGGTTTGGTGCATCAGCTCGTCACATTCAGAGCGGCTGCTGCCGCCGCATCTGGCGTTGGCAGCGGGAATGAGTCCCAGCAGGAGGCGGCACCCAGCGCGCAGCAGGCCGCGCAGCTTGAGCATTCGCACGCTGACCTTATGGCGGCTGTCAACGACGAAGCCAGTTCCTCCGTAGCGAACAGGAATCCCGAGGACGTTTCGCAGGTGTTGGGTTTATTAGACAGAATGACCGGGCAAACATCAATCGAAAATTGGGCGCAAGAAAATCACGTGAGCCGCACGCAGCTGTTCGAGTTTAGGCGTTCCAATGGCCAACCCGTGCACGGCAAACTTAGTAAGAGGAAGTGTGCAGAAATCGCCGCCGTCATCATAGCCGCGGCTGCAAAAGCTCGGGCTCGTACCGACTCGGACTAACTCGGACTCCTGACTCGGACCCACTCGGACTAGCTCGGACTGGTCCGAGTAGCTGCGCCATGAGATTCTGGCGTCGTAATGCGACGCAATCGAGAGTCTTCGTTTCAGCTTC
>Ga0302326_10019593_pt1 | contig 13965 bp, 11 predicted proteins | sample Palsa_T0_3_FD_202264 | JGI IMG/M metagenome (GOLD analysis project Ga0302326, IMG submission 202264) | Peat permafrost microbial communities from Stordalen Mire near Abisko, Sweden - Palsa_T0_3 | ecosystem: Environmental > Terrestrial > Soil > Palsa > Peat permafrost | place: Sweden: Abisko... | reverse complement strand
CAACTGGCAGGTGAGCCAGCGCTTTGGCAGCATTCAGGCCAGCAAACCCCCCACCAACGATGACCACACGGGGGCGGTGGTTCGGCGTGCTTGACTCGAGCGAATCCGAAGAAGTGACCATTCGACCTCTCTTTTAATGGATGCTCGCAGGTTGGTTTCGGCCACATCGAAAAAAACGGTCATGAATGCCCTTGTGAAGGCTGCAGATTCGCCGGATTCGGCGAACCTGTGGAAATACTGCTCGCCGCGCCCTGCGGCTCAGGCCAGTTTCTCACCTACGGATGCTCTTCGATGGACACTCCTAAAGTGCTCGTATTCCCTGTGGCTGCCAAGCCCACGAGATTGGTCGGCATGCCGGGCAGCGAAGCCGGTGTAAAAGTGACCGTGCCGTCGATTGCCGAGGTGGCTGTGGAGGTTTGGGACGCAAGAAGCTCGGACGCCGCACATCGTCCATGGGGCGGGCAGGGCGGCGCCCACGCATACAAAGCCTGATACAGCGTGACCGTACCTCCAGCCATCGGATTGCCATTCATGTCCCGCAGTCGAAAAACAATCTGGCTCGGGGCATTGGAAGCGCTCAGACTTTGCTCGGTCCCCGAGACTGCTTCGATATACGCGTATTCGGGACGCGAGCCGTTGGCCGTGAAGTTGGCACACTGCGAAGTTCCGTTGACACACGCGGCAGAGACGGCCTGCTGGCCTTCCGCGAGCGGGCCCACCGTCAAAATCGCCGTCGCAATCCCGCTGCCGTTCGAATTCGTTGGACCACCGCCTTGCGTCGAGATTCCTCCCACAGTCTGCCACGCCACCGACTGCCCGCTCATTGGCGTACCGTTGTTCAACACCAGCGCTTCGGCCGTCCAACCCACCGTAGCGCCGGCCGCCACAAAAACTGTGGGAGTCAACGCGCTGAGTATTGGTGGTGCTCCTCCCGTAAAGTGCGCCTGAAGGCTTGCGCCATTCGTCAGCGACGCTGTGACCACGGCAGCGGCAGTGCCAACCGCGGACACTGCCATCGTTGCAATCCCATCGCCCGTCGACGTGACGACGCACGTGGACTGACCGCATCCCAGCGTCGCCGAGTCGCTGGTCACCTTGTACGTGACCGAAACGCCGCCTGCCGTGCTCAAGTTGGCCGCAAGAGCAGTAACGGTGAAGGGAATTGGCACACCGATCGGCACCGTGTTGGATGGCGCGGTGACGAGGGTAAGCGAGTCACCCGTGCCCGCATCATAGCTCACGCCGCCCGCGATAATCGCTGCGGCGGAGTAAATGGGAAGGTCATCCACTTCCACGTCGACTGAGCGTGTAACGTTGGTTGCAGCCGAGGGCGCAATCGCCGTGATCTCATTCGGCGAAACACTCGTGACCACTGCGGCGCGGCCACCGACAAGCACCCTGTCAGATGCGTGAAATCCCATGCCGTGAAGCACGACTGGACCGCCAGCTGCCGGCAGCCGGGCTGGCATTACGGTATCGGCATAGAGCACCCAGCCAATGTAGGCGTAGTCAGGTCGGCCGTCTCCGCGCATATCGGCGATGCCGAGCCGCACCACATCATCCGACGGGCTCAGCGTTTCGAGGTACGTTTCGCCTGTCGCATCTCCATTGAGGGCGGGCGCCCAGCCGCGAGGGGGCGATCCAGCGGCATCGATTGCGCTCCACACTCCCAGCGCAGGCAGAGCCTTCAAGTTCGTGACCGCGCCATTTTCATTGAGTGCTTGCGTGATAACCGTGAACGTTCGCCCCGCGCGTACCGGAAACAAGAACCAATCCGTCTGGCCCACTTGGCTCAAACGTCCGCACCATTCCCCGCTGGGCGCTAGCATGCGCGGCGACGTCTCGCTGGCAATCGCATCTTGTCCGCCACCCACAGCGGAATCAGAAATATCGACCGTGAGCGTCTCCGACATTCCTGCCGCCATACCCGGCGCGGAGAGCGTAGGCATGGTGCCTGAGGGCGCCGGCGAGCCATCGACGTATGGTCCCACTGAGTTCTCAAGCATGTAGAGCGGATTGATCGCTTCAAACGTGATCTGGTAATTTGCTGCGCTCACACCCGGCGGAGGCGGCATGAAGCGCAGATCGAAGTAACCCTGAAGCGTCGGATCCTCGGATCCCCATTGCGTGAGCAGGTCGCCGTTAGCTTCGGTCCACCCCGAGACAGGGTTTCCGTGCTCGCCGTTAAAATACCCGCCAGAAACCGCCGTTACCGTGTACTGATAAAGTGGATTTCCGTTTGCGTCGAGCGGCCTCGCCACCACATTCACGCCTTGCATTCCCTCACCCGATCGAAATGTCAGAGTCCCCTCGATCGACACAGTATTTTCGGCTGTCAGCTCCTTATCGGGAAAGCTGGCGAGGTTCGCCGTTGTGATCGGATAGATCCGGTTCAGCGCCGCAATATCGTCGAAACGCAGCACACTTGGCTCGGGAATGCACGCCCCGCCGGAAGCGCCGCATGCGCCGCTCAACGGCTGCATTACCGCCATCCCAAGCTCCTGGCTGGAATCGCCGCTTGAAAGCGCGTTTGGATTCACCTGGGAGAAATCAAGCCCCAGAACCACCCCAAAGGCGCGCTCCAGCTGAAAACTCATCATCTCGATCTGGTTCGGTGTGTTTGCGCAGAGGCCATTCAGAAGAATGACGCCATGAGCGATCGTAGCATCGGAGTTGATGTTGTCGACCCAGGTCCACACTCCGTTGTCCTGGCAGTTCATCGCATCGCTCGCGCCTGCCCCGAAAATCGAATTGATCACCGTTCCATCGGCGTCATAAACCACGCCCACCGGGTAACTCGTGGCCGACGGCGTCACATCGGCTGGCTGCGCAAAGACTCCATTGGCGCCGACCACGTTGCTTCCGTTCAGGTCTTCATTGAGTGCGCCAGCATCGACCAGCGTAACCCCTGCTGTCGAAACTCCGCTCCACAAAGCCGCTGCCGCGTCCACCATGGCAGTGGCCTACACATTACTGACCGACCCGTTCAGTGGCCCCTGATCGACGTAAAACCGCACCAACCCCCCGGGCCAATGAATTGGCTGGCCCACGACTGCCGGGTCGAAAAAGCTGATCCCTGCCACCCGCCTCGGCCCTCCAGCCACAAGGCTCGCCGGAGCAACCAGGGCAAACAGGGCGAGAAGCAACGCCGTTGCTTTTCGCACGAAGCCCGAGCGCCCGAGGTCAGAGAACGAGAGAAACACAATGCGCGTTTCTCCACGCGTAGAACACCAACCCAGCCGTCAAATTCTAAGAAAGTTCTCATTCTCAGCCAGCGCCTCTCCGGTTGGGCTGCACTGGCAAGCTGGCTTCTCAAGCGGACGTTTGTGCTGGTAATCAATAAGCTAGGCAAGAGCCGACTCCGTACATTACTTAAGTTCCTGCGCTGCGTCTACTCTTCGATAAAATAGATATTTAGACGAGAGTTTACTTCTAGAACTAGAGTTACCTCTGGCCGAAATAGTCCTTAACAATCGAGCCGCAGCATGGGGCAGCTGGGCCGGTTTCCTTCAGGAGGACGTCATCGCCACACGACTGCGATTAGGGGATCTGCTGGTCAGCGCGAAGCTCGTCACAGACGACGACATCGCTAAAGCCTTGGCGCGCATGACCGACCATGGTGGAAGGCTCGGCGACAATCTTGTCGCAATTGGAGCCATTACCCAGGAAAAACTCAACGCCTTTCTGCATCGAATCCCCACCGAGCCGGCCGACATCCGCGCTACGGGCGTCGACGAGGTTGACCTGATGGGTCTGCTGCTCAAGCTGATCTACCGCGATCGTCTCGAGACCACCCGCCAATTTATCGACGCAATCAAACTCCCTTACCACATCGTTCTCGATCTGATCCGCATGGCCGTCGAGCGCCAGCTGCTCCAGACCCTGGGATCGCGCTACTCCGATAACCCCATCGATTTGAGCTACTCCTTCACCGAAGCAGGACGGAACTGGACCGTCGATGCGTTGTCTCGCCTGCGCTACACCGGTCCCGCTCCAGTGACGCTCGACGAGTTCAACTTCCGGGTCAGCCTGCAGAAGCTCACCAACGAGCTCATCACATACGATCGCATCCGCAAGGTCATGAGCGATCTCACAGTCGACGACAGCATGATCGAGCAGACGGGTCCGGCGTTGAACTCCGGCCGCGCCATTCTGCTTTACGGGCCGCCGGGCAACGGCAAAACCTCCATGGCCCTGCGCCTCAGCAGCGTCTTCCACGACGTGATCTACGTACCCTACTCGATCGTGGTCGAAGGCCAGATCATTCGCGTACACGACCCCAGCATTCACGTCCAGCTCGCTCCGCCCAAAGTCGAGGATGACAATGCACTCTCCGTCATTCGCCGCGAGGAATTCGACGCCCGCTGGGTGCCCTGTCGGCGTCCATTCGTCGTTACGGGCGGCGAACTCACACTCGAAATGCTCGACCTCCGCTATGACACGGTGGGCAACTACTACGAGGCGCCGCTGCACGTGAAGGCCCTGGGCGGCTGTTTCATCATCGACGATTTCGGCCGCCAGCTCGTCAGCCCCACGCATCTGCTCAACCGCTGGATCGTTCCTCTCGAGAGCCGGGTCGATTACCTCAAGCTCCACACCGGCAAAAGCTTCAGCATTCCGTTCGAGGAGCTGATCATGTTTTCCACCAACCTCGAGCCGGAAGACCTGATGGATCCCGCCTTTCTGCGCCGCCTACCTTACAAGATCGAGGTCGGTCCACCGAACCTGGACAACTTCAAAACCATCTTCAAAAATGAGAGCGAGAAACAAGGGATGACTCTCTCCGATGAAGTCTTCCACTCCATTGTGCGCAAACTTCGCGACGAAAAGGAGCTTGATTTCGCCGCCTATCAGCCCAAATTCATCATCGATCAGATCGTGGCCACCTGCCGCTTCATGGGGCAGCCGTCGCACTTCGAGCCGCGCTACATCGACTACGCTCTCGACAACCTTCGCGTCAAACGCAGCACTTCCGTCAAACCCAAAGCCATGACGATGGCAAGCATCGCCGACTACTAGATCTCCGGATAAAAGTCGAAGAACGCGTCGAGACTCTGCTTGAGCTGCGTCTCGATCTGCTCGCGCGAGCCCTCCAGCACGTGCATCGTCACATGCGCCTCGTGCCCGTTCGCCAGCTTGAGGGTAGCATCGTGAATCTCAGTCACTTCGCCCTCCGGCAGCAGTCGCATTCCATACACAAGAGTCAAATTCGCCATGTCCGTCATCTTTACATAGGATTGTGAAATTGTGGGAATCCCGTCCGAAACCGGCTCGTAGCACGGGCCGAAGCGGTCGGCGTGCCCATCTACAATCGACACAGGAACCTGATGACAGACACTCGCGATACCGTAATTCTTGGCTCCGGCTGCGCTGGACTCACCGCGGCAATCTACTCTGCGCGCGCCGGGCTGAACCCGCTCGTACTTGAAGGCCACGAACCCGGCGGCCAGCTTTCGATCACCACGCTGGTGGAGAACTTTCCCGGTTGGCCCGAAGGCATTCAAGGTCCCGAACTGATCGACAACATGAAGAAGCAGGCCATCCGCTTCGGCGCTACGTTCCAGTTGGCGCATCTCAATTCGGTCGACCTGAATGTGCGCCCCTTTCACCTCAACACGACCGCGGGCGAAATTCACACGCGTACGCTGATCGTTGCGTCGGGCGCAAGCGCACGCTGGCTGGGCATTCCCAGCGAGCAGGCTCTCATTGGCCACGGCGTTTCAAGTTGCGCCACCTGCGACGGATTCTTCTTTCGCGGAAAACCCATCGCCGTCATCGGCGGTGGCGACTCGGCCATGGAAGAAGCTCTTTTCCTCACCCGTTTCGCGTCCAAAGTGACGCTGCTCCACCGGCGCGATGCTTTCCGCGCTTCAAAGATCATGCTGGAACGCGCAATCGCGCACCCAAATATCGAGCTGCGCACCAATACCGTGGTCGACGAAGTGTTGGGCGTCGAGGATCTGTCCGTGAAAGGACTGCGTTTGCGCGACGTGACCAACGGATTGACAAGCGAGCTTGAAGTAGAAGGTATGTTTCTCGGAATCGGCCACGAACCGAACGCGAAGATGTTTACCGGCCAACTCGACCTCGATGATGAGGGCTATATTCGCACCAGGAACAACGTCTTCACCACGCATCATGAAGTGGAGCTAGCGGGCGTTTACGCATGCGGGGATGTGCAGGACCGCCGCTACCGTCAGGCCATCACTGCCGCGGGCACAGGCTGTATGGCCGCACTCGAGGTTGAAAAGTATCTCGAAGAACATGGCCGCTGAGGCATGACGGCACTCGCGGCAAATCTTGAGCGGCTTGAAGAGGCAATTGAACAGGCTTGCCGACGCGCCGGCCGCACGCGCCATGACGTTGAGCTGATGGCCGTCTCGAAGACCTATCCGGCTTCGACCATCGCGGAAGCCGAAGCGCTCGGGCTTAGAGTCTTCGGCGAGAACCGTGTGCAGGAGTTCGCGGCCAAAGCCTCCGAGTTGGTTCCGCTGCGCGCCGAGGGCAGCAATGCCGCGTCCGACGCGCCCATCCTTGTCCATCTCATCGGCCACCTGCAGTCGAACAAAGCTGCACGCGCGGTGGAACTCTTCGACGCCATCGATTCTGTCGATTCTCTTCGCCTTGCTGAGCGCCTGAACGAGGCCGCAGGCAAACTCCGCAAGCGGCTGCCCGTGTTGCTTGAGATCAAGCTCAGCCCCGAGGAGACCAAAGCCGGCCTCGATCCCGAATCCGCCGAAGCCGCTCAGCTTCTTGAGAGCTTGCATGATCTCAACCACCTCGAACTGCGCGGTCTCATGACAATCGCCCCGTGGGGCGTGGCCGAAGGCGTGACCCGCGCCTGCTTCCGTAGCCTGCGCCAGTGGCGCGACCAATGGGCTGCTGGGCATCCGAAACTGAATCTAAGCACGCTGTCGATGGGCATGAGCGGCGACTTTCCTCTGGCTATCGAAGAAGGCGCGACGCGCATCCGCATCGGCACCGCGCTCTTCGGCAAGCGCGCTCCCTACGCCGGCCCACCTGACTAGCCCGGTCGCGTTGGCTTCCGTGGGCATGACTCAACGTGTGTCGGCCTGTTTTGCACAGCGCGCGGTGCACTAAAGGGATACCCTCTCCCACTCTTTTGCGTAAATATCTCATTCTAATTGGTTTACGAAATGAGTAACTTAGCGCAATCCATTTCGAATGAAGGGGATAGCCGCAAAGATCTCTCCCTGCTAGGGTTGTGGATCGCTGATTGGACCTGCGCGGCGATTCACGGTCCCCAGCGGGCATGGTCGCGATCTGCATGATGGCAATCCCGCCGATTTCCCGCAACTCAAGGATAGTGCCGCTGGAGGATATTCTTCGCAAGTGGTCGTAGACTGAGATTTCACATGTCGCCCCCGCATTTTCTCCGTCGGACCGGCACCGGCGTCACCCTGGCTGTCCGCGCCCAGCCCGGCGCCAAGAAAACAGCAATCACGGGCATCTACGGCGAGAGTGATGCCGCGCAGCTGAAAATCGCGGTCCAGGCCCCGCCCATCGAAGGCCGCGCAAACGAAGCCCTCATCGCTTTCCTCGCCAAAACCTTTGATCTGCCCAAAAATTCCGTCGATCTAGTGTCGGGCGAGCTTTCGCGGAGCAAAGTCTTCCTGCTACGCGGAATCACAATGGAGCAGGTGCAAGGGAAACTTGCTGCGCCTCTCCGGCCTGATTGAAAGAGTCTCAGCGACTCTGTGCTGCGAAGGCTGCGACGAGCGCCTCCTCGGGCTCCGGCCGCACGCGAAAATCGGCATGCGCCTCGGAGAAGAGGATCGTCCGATCCTTTGCGATCACATACGTGGCAGGCAAAGGAAGGCGCCAGCTTTTCTCGCCATTTACAAAGGGAATGTTAACGAGAATGGAGAGGTAGTAGTCCCGGTAATACTCGGGCACAGTGTAGACGAGACCGAATTGCTCGGCGACCGCATTGTTCGTGTCCGTCAGCACAGGGAAGGGAAGTCCATGCTGGCCGGCCATGAAGTCGCTTTGCCGCTGGATCTGCGGCCCAATGGCGACCATGAGAATCTCGCGCTCGCGCAACTGACCGTAGAGATCGCGCCACGCTTCAAGCTCTGTCATGCAGTAAGGGCACCACCGCCCGCGAAAAAACTTGATGACGAGTGGACCTAGCGCAAGCAGATCCGCCGAGCGCACGACTTTGCCATTGGAGTCTCTCAGCGCAAACTCCGGGGCTACTGCGCCGACAGGCAGGATGCGCTCTTCCACTCCAGTAGCAAACAGCTCCTCGACAGCCCGCTCGCCCACAGCCAGCCGCTCCGCCTGCACGAGGTGCCGCGTGTTCGCAGTAATCTCGTCGAGCTGGTCCTGGAGCGCCGTCATTTTCGGATTTTACCGCCCAAACTTCTGCCGGCCACCGAGACCCATCGCGCCAAGGCCGCCGCGCATCATGTTCTTTGCCAGGCCGCCTTTGCCCATCTGCTTGAAGACCTTGCTCATTTGCGCGTACTGCCGCAGCAATTGGTTCACGTCCTGCACGCTGGTGCCGGAGCCAATCGCGATGCGCTTGCGGCGCGATCCGGAGATGATCTCGTGGTTGCGGCGCTCGTGCGGTGTCATCGAGTTGATGATTGCTTCGAGACGAACGAATTGCTTCTCGTCCACTTGGCCCGCTGCCTGCTGCATGCCGGCAAACGGACCAACCGACGGCAGCATCTTCAAAATGCTCTCCATCGACCCGAGCTTTTTGATCTGCTTCAACTGATCGCGGAAATCCTCAAGCGTGAAGCCATCGCCAAGCAGCGCCTTTTTCGCGAACTCCTCGGACTTCTTGCGATCGAGCGTGGACTCGGCTTTCTCAATCAGCGAAAGCATGTCGCCCATGCCGAGAATGCGGCCGACGATGCGGTCGGGATGAAACGGTTCGAACGCGTCCGGCTTTTCGCCCACGCCGATGAACTTGATCGGCTGCCCGGTCACATGGCGAATCGAAAGCGCCGCGCCGCCGCGCGCATCGCCGTCCATTTTTGTCAGCACGACACCCGTCAGTCCAAGACGAGCATGAAATTCCTGCGCCGAGTTGACCGCATCCTGCCCCGTCATCGCATCGGCGACAAAGAGAATCTCTTGCGGATTGAGCAGCTTTTTCAGCCGCTCCATCTCGCCCATTAGGTCCTCGTCGATGTGCAAGCGGCCGGCGGTATCAACGATCAGCGTGTCGAAGCCGAAGTTGCGCGCCTCGCGCCGCGCCTCTGAGGCCAAGCGTTCGACAAGTGCGGAGCCGGGAGCTTCGCCCTTCAAGTCCCCTTCGTAGATCTTCGCGTCGATCGACTTGGCGACGACCTTCAACTGCTCGCGCGCCGCAGGGCGATATACGTCGACAGAAACCAGAATGGGCCGATGGCCGCCCTTCTTCAACCACGCCGCAAGCTTGCCGCTTGTGGTTGTTTTGCCGGAGCCTTGCAGACCGGCCATGAGAATCACCGTCGGCGGCTGCGAAGCAAATTTGAACCGCGCCGTATCTTTGCCCAGCAGCTCGATTAGCTCGTCGCGCACGATCTTGATGACCTGCTCGGAGGGCGACAGCGCCGTCAGCACCTCGGTTCCGACAGCCTTGGCCCGAATGTGCTCGATGAGATCGCGCACCACGTTCAGGTTTACGTCGGCCTCAAGCAGTGCCACACGAATTTCGCCCAATGCTTCGGAGATATTCTCTTCGGTGAGCGTGCCCTGGCCGCGCAGAGTCTTAAAGGCGCGCTGTAGCTTATCTGTAAGGGTCTCAAACATAATTCATCTCTAAGTGTACCTTGCGCGTGAGTCCGGCGGAGAGCGTTCGCGGTGGTCTAGAATCCTCGAACTCCTCAGTCCGCCGGCTCAACCAAGTACTGCTCCAGCTTGCCATCGGGATAGGTGTATGTCGTCAGCCGCAGCTTCTTGCCCGGATACACAATCTCGAAAACGCGAAACGTCATGCCTCCGCGCAAGGATTCGCGCGTCCTATGGAAGATCGGCGGATCGCCCAACGGGGCGAGGCTGCTTTTGAAATCGTCGAGAATCTGCGCCGAAAAGTAGTCGTTCAGGTTGGGCGCCAACAGGCTCCGGTCGATCTCGCCCTTCTGCAGGGCGCTGTACATTGCGCGGGCCTGCTTCTCCGCGGGCGGTTCGTTGGGATTGCCGGCCACAGTTGCGGCCACAAGCTGCGCAATTTCTTCCGCGCCGCCCCCCATGTGATTCGTTGTTACCGCCACCGCCACTCTGTTGTCGATCAGCACTTCGTTGTCGGAGACAAAACCGTTCACCTCGCCACTGTGCTCAATGGAGCGCTGGCCGTTGCGCTCTGTGACTTCCACGCCAAGCCCGTAATGCGTCCCATTGCCGTCCTTCAGCTTCACTTCGGTGAACATTTTTCTGTAACTTTCGGAGGAGAGAATCGACTCAACGATCAGACTCTCATCCCACAGCGCCAGATCGTGCGGCGTCATCGCCAGTTCGCCGGCGGCAAACATCCAGCCCTCGCCGCCATTCGGCACAGGGCGCGTCGGTCCGAGTGCGTTCCGCATATAGGGGGCGGCGTCGGCCCGCGTCAACTCTTTCCCGTCGCTGTTCCACGCACTCTTCATACCCAGGGGATGGAAGATGTGTTCGCCGAGGTAGGCAAAGAGCTTTTCACCTGTAACCTTCTCCACGATGAGACCCGCAATCACATAGTTTGTGTTTGAGTATTGCCACTGAGTGCCCGGCTCAAAGTCGAGCGGCTTCGTGGCCCAGGTATCGAGAATCTGGCGCGGCGTTACGGGCCCCAGCTGCGATTGCACGGGATAGTCTTCCGGCGCATAGTCCTGGTAGCCCGAAGTGTGCGACAGAATCTCGCGAATCGTCACCTCGTTCCCGCGGGTCAGGCCCGGCACGTATTTACCGACGGGGTCATCCAGCGAGAGCTTGCCCTGTTCCTGCAGCAGGAGAATGGCCGTCGCACAGAACTGTTTTGAGATCGACCCGATCGAGTAGCGCATTGCCGGCGTGGCCGCTTCCGGCGGATCGATGTGCGCGAGCCCGTAGGCATGCGTGTAGACCAGCTTTCCGCCTTCGACCACAGCGATGCTCGCCGAGGGTGCTCCACGCAGTTCCAGCACCTGCACGGCAATCTGGTCGATGCGCTGACGCAGGGCTGGATTGATCGTGTCAATCGTCTGCGCGGGGCTCTGTGCCTGCGCGACAGCCACAATGAGGGCTGCAGTGAGGATCGTGCTGCGGAGGAACGTAGCGAGCGGCTTCACAGGAGCAGATCTCCTTTGCGATGTCTCCGGGAGCATCTCGCAACAAAATAACAGCTCGACCTCCTCTGCTGTAGGCTGATCAGGGGTGCCGACCTGTTCATGGTCCGGCAGCCGGAGGACAGGGTGGAGCGGCTGATCGAGGGACACAAGAAATTTCTGGCCGAGGTGTTTCCGGTTCGACGCAATCAGTTTCGTCTGCTCGCCGATTCGCAGGCGCCGGAATGCCTCTTTATCACCTGCTCCGACTCACGCATCGTGCCTGACCTGATTCTCGGAACAGGCCCTGGCGATCTTTTCATCACGCGCAATGCGGGGAACGTGGTGCCCGTTTCCAGCCACGACGTGGACGGCGTCACAGCCACGATTGAATACGCAGTCGAGGTGCTCAAGGTGAAGCACGCGATTCTCTGCGGCCACTCGGATTGCGGGGCTCTGAAGGCGGCGCTTGACCGCAGGGGTCTCGACGCATTGCCCAAGGCCAGCCGGTGGCTTCATCACGTGGAGGGGGCGTTTAGCCACCGCCAGCCGCTCAACCCCGCCGACGGCCCACACGCCGAACTGGCATCCCTGATTCGCGGCAACGTGGTCGCACAACTGCTTAATTTGCGCGCGCAACCCTCCGTCGCGCGGGCAGTGGTGGAGGGTCGGCTCACGGTTCACGGTTGGTACTACGACATTTTGAGCGGAGGGATCGAGCGCTACGACGAACGGTTGCGGAGATTCCTGCCGCTCATCAGCGAAAAGTGAGGCGCGGCAGGAACCTGGGGGATCCGCAAACCTATTGCTGAGGATTCGCCACACCCTGATTTGCAGGCGCTGGGTTTGGCTCCTGCGGTGCGGGCGTTACGCTGGACTGGGCGCCGGGCGCGCTTCCTTCAATGCCAATGGCCGAACCCGAAACCACGAGCTCTACGCGCCGGTTTTGCGCACGTCCCGAGTTAGAGGAGTTATCGGCGATGGGATTACTTTTCCCATATCCCTGGGCACTTATGTTGGCGTCCGCAACGCTTTGAGCCACAAGAAACTCGCGTACTGCATCGGCCCGCTGTTCCGAGAGCTTCTGGTTGTATTCGTCCGTGCCAATGTTGTCCGTGTAGCCCTCAACCTGAAGCTTCAGATTCGGGTAGGCGAGCAAAATCCCGGATACTTTGGCCAGCTTCACTTGCGCGTCCGACTTCAACGAGTACTTATTGAAATCGAATAACACATCCGACATGTTCACAATCAGGCCTCGGGCCGTCTCCGTGGTTTGCAGCACCTGATTCAACTGGTTCTTCAGCCGTTCGCGAATTTGTTCGGTTTGCTGACTCGCCTGCTGCGCTGCCAGTTCGGCAGCCTTCTGGTCCTCGCGGGCTTTTTGGGCACGCGCTTCAGCCTCTGCCGCTGCCGCTTCAGCCTGTGCGCGCTGGGCTGCCTGCTGGTCTGCCGATGCCTGGGCCTGTTGAGCTTGAGCCTGTGCTGTTTGCGCTGCCTGTTCGGCATCCTGGCGCCCCTTCACCAGCGCGGCATCGTCTTCGGCTTTGATCTTGCGGATGGTGATGATGCGCGCGTCCTCGGAAGACTGCACAGCCTCCCGAGCAAACGTGATGGTCTGTTTGCGATCGCCCTTGTTGGTATCAAGGCCTTCGGCGTTTTCAAGCGCTGTTTTCGCAGTCTTCATGGTGTCGCCGGCGTATTGTTCCGCGCCCGCGGCGTCTGCGATCTGGACCGCGTTCTCTGCCTCGTAAAGCTCCAAAGGAGAGCGCTCATTGCGTGTAATCGGACGCAGCACTGCGTGCCGTCCCGCTGTCTCCGCATATGCGCCGCGCGGCAACAGAGAATAGTGGGCGTTCACCTGCTCGAGCACGCCCTGCGTCTTATCGATGACTACGTTCTGTGCGACGACCAGATCGCTCGGCATGGTGACGGCGAAGTAAGGTTCGGCGGTGATAATCAGGCCGAATGACTGAAGGTTCGTCGTCGCCGTCGTGTCGAACTTATCCTTCGAACCGGTCGGCAACACCTCGCCCAGGTTCACCGGTCTACCCTCAGGCGAGATGGCCCAAAGCACGTAGGTGAGATATTCGGGCCCGAAGCCGTTGGCGGGTGAAAATCCATCCAGATGCAGGTTGATGGTCGTGCGCCCCGGTGCGGCGTCTACCTTGGCTTCACCCTTTGCTCCTGGTAACAGCGAGGTTCCTTCGAAGCCAATCTTGGTCGAACCCTGGCGGTGGAAATAGTTGATGGCGGGGATATCACGCGCAACAACCTGGATTTTGTAAACGGGTACACCGTCCTGCATTTCGCTGGGCCCGGTGGGGGTGGTGTTGGGCGCGGGCGCTGTCGCGGTGGGGTTCAATTCCTGCGCACTTGCAAAAGCGGCCGCTGTAGCCAACAAAACAGCGGACAAACCGAGTCTTCCAAAGGTATTCATATTCACCCTCCCAACGGGTGGCATTGCGAAACTTCGAAACCAGGAAAAGAAACCGGGACCAACTGATCGGGATTTCAAGTTCCAATTGGGATGGATGCCCTAGGGGAGGTGAGAGTTGTCCTACGGGGGGTGCCTTTAGACATGTGCCCCTCTCAACTCGATCAAAGGAAAGGGCAATTGGCGGTGGCACAGCAAGCGCTGTTTTCAATGCGCCCCAGGTGGCGGAGCCGCATGCTTCGGTGGCTTCTTGAAAAGCCAAACGGCTAGAGCACAGAAGAACGCCAGCAGCGCGGT
>Ga0302326_10019590_pt1 | contig 13966 bp, 13 predicted proteins | sample Palsa_T0_3_FD_202264 | JGI IMG/M metagenome (GOLD analysis project Ga0302326, IMG submission 202264) | Peat permafrost microbial communities from Stordalen Mire near Abisko, Sweden - Palsa_T0_3 | ecosystem: Environmental > Terrestrial > Soil > Palsa > Peat permafrost | place: Sweden: Abisko... | reverse complement strand
GCGATGATCGAAAGGACCTCGCGCATAAAGCCGCGCACCATGGCGAGGAGCCCGGATATCAGCATCACGACGATAAGGACGATGTCGAGCAGCGTAATCGGCATGGTCTGCTAGTCCGCTGATCCCGCCCTGTTTGACGGCGTGCACAGGCGGGCGAAGGCTCGGCCCGCCGCGTGTATAGCCGGGCCGGGCGGCGGCGTCATCCGCCTTCTCGTGCGCTCAACAGCCTCATCTCTTTCGTTAACAATCCGGCGGAAATTTCGTGGAGGAAGGGATGCGGGTTCCCGATCACGCCTCCTGACGCCCGACGCGCCTGAGCGCCGGCATGCCGTCCCGGGCAATATCGACCACGAGATTCGCAAGCGTGCCGATGGTGGAGAGGGCAAAGCCGTCGGGCGCCTCGTTGCGCGCGGCCTCGGGGACGACCGCCCTGGCGAAGCCGAGTTTCTGCGCTTCCTTGAGCCGCGCGGCGGTCTGCGCCACCGGCCGTACCGCGCCCGATAGCGACACTTCGCCGAAATAGACCGCATCCGCGGGCAACGGCGCGTGCGCGAGCGAAGATACCAGGGCGGCCGCGGCGGCGACGTCGGCCGCCGGCTCCGCGATGCGCAAGCCCCCGGCGACGTTGAGGTAGACGTCGTGACCCGAAAGACGGACGCCGCAATGCGCTTCGAGCACCGCGAGCACCATGGACAGGCGGCTCGGGTCCCAACCGACGACGGCGCGGCGCGGCGTACCAAGCGAGGTCGGCGCGACCAGGGCCTGTATCTCCACCAACAACGGCCGCGTACCCTCGATCCCGGCGAAGACCGCGGTGCCGGCGCTGCCCAGTTCGCGTTCGGAGAGGAAAAGCTCGGACGGATTGGCGACTTCATGTAATCCCGTGCCGGTCATCTCGAACACGCCAATCTCGTCGGTGGGGCCGAAGCGGTTCTTGATCGCGCGCAGGATGCGGAATTGCTGGGAGCCTTCGCCTTCGAACGACAACACGGCGTCGACCATGTGCTCGACGACGCGGGGGCCCGCGATCTGTCCGTCCTTGGTGACGTGACCGACCAGCATCACCGCCGCGCCGCTACGCTTGGCGAAGCGGATCAGTTCGCCCGCCGATCCGCGCACCTGGGTGACCGTGCCTGGCGCTGCGTCGACGGTCTGAGTCCACATGGTCTGGATCGAATCGATGACCAGGAGTTGCGGCGTCCGCCCTTGCGACAGCGTTGCCACGATGTCTTCGACCGACGTTTCGGCGGCGAGCTCGACAGTCGCATCGGAAAGGCCGAGCCGTTCGGCGCGCAGCCGGACCTGTGCGACCGCCTCTTCGCCAGAAATGTAGACCGCGCGGTGTTTGTTGCGCGCAAAGGCTGCCGCGACGTCGAGCAACAGTGTGGACTTACCAATGCCCGGGTCGCCGCCCAGCAGCAGCACCGAGCCGCGCACCAGGCCGCCGCCAGTGACGCGATCGAATTCGGCAATGCCGGAGGCAAGCCGCGGCGCTTCCAGCGTCTGGCCTTGCAGCGGCTCGATGACGAAGAGCCGGCCCTTGCGCGAGGAACGTGCCGGCGTTGCCGCGCCTTCCTGGACAAGCGTGTTCCAGGCGCCGCAGGCTTCGCAGCGGCCGGCCCAGCGCGCGGACGTGGCGCCGCAGCTCTGGCAAACGAAGGTTTGTGCGCGTGCAACCATCTCTGTGGACCTTGGTCTCGTGTTCCTCTTGTCCTAACCGCCACGATAGACGAGATGGCAACGCGGGCCGAGCCGCGTCAAGATTTCGTAGCCGATAGTCCCCGCGGATGCAGCGACCTCGTCCACGGGAATATCCTTGCCAATGAATGTAGCGACGTCGCCGCGGCGGACCGCCCCATCGCCAAGATCAGTGATGTCAATGCAAGTAAGATCCATCGAAATAAGGCCAACGACGGGGCAGCCGGTGCCGGCGATAATGGCCGTCCCGCCTTGCTTGCGACCGGGGCCGCTTGCGGCACGCATGAGGCCGTCGGCGTAGCCGCAGGCGGCCACGGCGATGCGCGAGGTGCGTCGCGCCGTCCATGTGGCGCCATAACCGACGGTCTCGTCTTGCGGCACTTTGCGTATTTGGAGGATGCGCCCAGTCAATTCGACGACGTTGCGCATCGGGTTGGCGCCGCCGGGCGTGGGATTGATGCCGTAGAGGGCGGCGCCGGGTCTTGCCATATCCCAATGCGCCGTATCGCCGAGAAAGATCCCCGAAGAATTGGCAAGCGAAGCCGGCACGCCATGGTAGAGCATGCGCAGCTCGCGAAAGAGCCGGATTTGGCTGGCATTGAGCGGGTGATCGACAATCTCGGCGCAGGCAAGGTGGCTCATCAACAACGTGATGCCGTGATTCTCGTTCTGCAAGCGCGACGCCAGCGCTGCGGCTTCCTCGGGGGAAATGCCGAGCCTGTTCATGCCGGTGTCCACATGGATTGCCGCCCCGACTCGCCGGTTCTGGGTGGCGACGAAGGCGTCCCACTCCGCCAGCTCGGTGGTGCTGTTGATGACCGGCCGCGCGTCAAGCTCGGCAAACGCTGTCCCCGCCTCGGGCGCAAATCCATTGAGCACGTAGATCGAGGCTTCGCGCGCGCGAGTGCGCACGCGCCGCGCTTCGGCAAGGTCGGCCACGAAAAACGTCTTGCAGCCGGCCTTGGCGAGCTTGGCGGTGACCGGCTCGAGCCCGAGCCCGTAAGCGTTGGCCTTGACCACCGCGGCGCATTCCACGGTGAGGAGTTTGTGCGCCAACGCGCACCAATTCGCCTCGACGGCCTCCAGATCGATCGTAAGCGTGCCGCCGGTCTCGGGATCGGTCGGCGAACTGGCCGATTCGGGGAGCGGTTCTGCGAATGCCATGGCCGCCTTATGACCGGCGGTGCGGCGGCGGTAAAGCGGGGGGAGGGGAAGGGCGGCTTAAAAGCTCGACCGGTGCGCGGAATCGAGATTGGCAAAGCGGGTGACGGCGGCGTCGAATTGTAGTTCGACGGTGCCTGTCGGGCCGTGACGCTGCTTGCCGATAATCAACTCGGCCTTGCCCTCGACACGCTCGCCCTCGGTCAGCCACTCGGCGAATTTTTCCCGGTTCGCTTCCGTGGGTTTGCGCATCTGGTGGTAATATTCCTCACGGAAGACGAACAGCACCACGTCGGCATCCTGCTCGATCGAGCCTGACTCGCGCAAATCCGAAAGCTGCGGCCGTTTATCCTCGCGGCCCTCGACCTGCCGCGACAATTGCGACAGCGCGAGGATGGGAACGTTGATCTCCTTGGCGAGCGCCTTGAGGCGCGTGGTGATTTCCGTGATTTCCTGCACGCGGTTCTCGCTGGAACGGCGCGTCGAGCCTTGCAGGAGTTGAATGTAATCGATCACCAGGAGATCGAGGCCGCGCTGCCGCTTGAGCCGCCGCGCGCGGGCGGCCAATTGCCCGATCGAGAGACCGCCGGTCTCGTCGACATAGAACGGCAGGTTCTGGAGTTCGATCGAAACGTCTTTGATCTTCTCGAAATCGGCTTCGTCGATGGTGCCGCGTCGGATCTTGTTCGAGGGTATTCCGGTCTGCTCGGAGATAATGCGGGTGGCGAGCTGTTCAGCCGACATTTCCAGCGAGAAGAAACCCACAATGCCGCCGTTGACCGTCTCCATATGTCCGTCGGCGCGGACCTCCCCCGACCAGGCCTTGGCGACGTTGTAGGCGATGTTGGTAGCAAGCGCGGTTTTCCCCATGCCCGGGCGGCCGGCAAGAATGATCAAATCGGAGGGTTGCAGGCCTCCCATCCTGGAATCAAGATCGGTCAGCGCGGTGGCCAGTCCCGACAGGCTGCCGTCGCGCTGATAGGCGCGGGCCGCCATGTCGACCGCCGTGGTGAGCGCCTGGGCGAAGCGCTGGAAGCCCGATTCGTAGCGTCCGGTTTCGGCAAGCTCGTAGAGTTTGCGCTCGGCGCCTTCGATGTGGCTCTGCGGGGTCGCGTCGACTGGCGCGTCGTAGGCGAGGTTGACCATGTCCTCGCCGATCGTGATCAGGTCGCGGCGGATCGAAAGGTCGTAAACGGTACGGCCGTAATCCTCGGCGTTGATGATGGTGGTCGCCTCGGCGGCGAGCCGAGCCAGGTACTGGTTGACGCTGAGCCCGGCGATGTCGAGCTCGGCTGGCAGAAATGTCTTGAGCGTTACCGGCGTCGCCAGTTTTCCGGCGCGGATGAGGCCTCCGACAAGCTCGTAGATGCGCTGATGGATGGTTTCGAGGAAGTGCTTCGGCTCCAGAAAATCGGAGACGCGATAGAATGCTTCGTTATTAACGAGGATCGCCCCAAGCAACGCCTGCTCGGCCTCGATATTGTGCGGCGGTGCGCGGAACATCGGTTCCGCGGGAGGCTGCTTGCGTGCGGTCGAATCGAATACGGCCATGGTCCCGATCAGGGGATTTGCGTGTGGCTAATTTGCGGTCACTCAACATCGCGGATCACTCAACGACAGCGGTTCTGTCAGCGCATTCGCAACCGTTGCACGCAACCCCGAGCACATCGTCGATAGTCGAGCGCCGGCGCGATGGGAAATGCTCATTGCGGCTTTCCCCGCTACTCACCGTATGCCGCTGCGGAACCCCGATACTGCCGATCGGCTCTTGACGCACGCCTTTCGGTGGCGGACAGCGCCGAGCTATTCCCCTGCGAGTCGTAGCGGCTCAGAATAGCCGCTTTCAATCGCACGCAGCCGCGCTTCCTCCCGCCCGATATAATCGCGCGTTTGCGGCACGACGCCCTTGCGCTTGGTCATCTGGATCTGGAACACGACTATGTCGCTTTCACGGAAGGCCATTTCCGAGGATGCTAGATAGAACTCCCACATGCGCACGAAGCGCGTATCGTAGAGCCGTTCGACTTCTTCGCGGTGGGCGAGAAAGCGTTCGCGCCAGGACTTGAGCGTCTCGGCGTAGTGGAGTTGCAGGATTTCGACGTCGGTCACTACCAGCCGGGCGCGCTGGATCGCGGGCAGTATCTCGGAGAGAGCGGGTATGTAGCCGCCGGGGAATATGTATTTGGCCATCCAGGGATTGGTGACGCTCGGCGAGCCGCTGCGGCCGATCGTGTGCAGGAGAAAGACGCCGTCCTTATCGAGAAGCTCGGCCCCTTTGCGGAAGAAGGCGTCATAAAAACCGACGCCCACGTGCTCGAACATGCCGACCGACACGATACGATCGAAGCTGCCGGTGACATCGCGATAGTCCTCGAGCCGAAAGATTGCATCATTCGTCCGGCCGCGCTCTAGCGCCCGCTGCTGTGCGCGGGCGTACTGTTCTTGCGACAGCGTGATGCCCGTGGTGTGAGCGCCGGCGACCTCGGTGAGATAGAGAGCAAGCCCTCCCCAGCCGCATCCGATATCGAGCACACGCGCGTCCGGTTCGACCCGAAGCTTCGCGGCCAGGTGGCGCCGCTTGGCGAGTTGCGCATCATCGAGCGATTGGTCCGGAGCCTCGAAATAGGCGCAGCTATATTGCTGATCGGCGTCGAGGAAGAGCGCGTAGAGCCTGCCGTCGAGATCGTAATGGTGCGCTACATTGCGCCGGGCCCGCGACGGCGGATTGAACTGTTGCAGTCGCCGAAAGCAATAGCGTCCGAACCGCCACAGGAGCGCCCAGCGCAGCGGGGCGATGTGGTCTTGGCGCATTAGAATCGCAAGCGCGTCGGCGATCGAACCCTGTTCGACGACGAAGGTGCCGTCCATGTAGGCTTCGCCCAGCCGAAGCTCGGGATTGGACAAAACCTGGCGTTGCGCTTTTGCGCTGGTGAAGCGCACGGCGACCCGAGCGCCGCTGCCATCGCCGAAGGTGTATCTATTGCCGGCAGCCGTCGTTACGGTCAGCGACCCGTGGCGTATGAACCGCCGCAAGAGTATGGATAGCAACCAATCCAAAATCGTCTCCACGCTTACCGGCGCCACGCCAACAGGACGGACGGCACTTTTAACCCGGCTAGCCCACGCGATCGTGCTTGGGGCCGCGGACTTCCGCTTGCCGTCATTAAAACAAAATCCTCATTAACCAGCAATACGTCCGAAGACGGTCTCTTCCCGGGCCCGCCAGAGGTGCTCGCATTTGGCCGGATTCGGGGTTTGGGGTAAGGATGCCCGGCCAAAACCGCGACGATTTGAGGAGTTGAGGGTGATCCGCTGTTTCGCGCCTATGATCGGACTGCTCGGAGCGCTGGCTCCCGCATTGGCGCACGCTCAGACCAATCTCGACCAGGGCAAGTCGGCGTCGCAAATCTTCGCCAGCGCTTGTGCGGAGTGCCACAAGGACGCGCATGGGCTGGGCAAAGGCAAAAATAGCGCGGGGCTGACGGATTTCCTGCGCGAGCATTACACGACGAATGCGCAACAGGCGGCGGCGCTCGCGGCCTATGTCTTGGGCGGTCGCGGCGGCGAGCCTATCGGGGCGGCGGCACAAGGCCACGGCCAAAAGCCGGCTGCGCAGCATGCCAGCGCCTCGACCGAGGAGGCCAAGCCGGCGAAGCATCAGGCCAAGCAATCGGCAAAGTCCGAAGACGGCAAACCTGCCAACGGCAAGCCGCAGCGGCCAGCCCGCGAAACGGCCGAGCCAAAGGACGACGCGAGCCCAGGCGAACAACCGGGCCTAACCGGCCCGATAGTTGCGCCCGAAATCGGGCCGCATGAACGTCGGCCGGCGGCCAGCCGAAGCCGCCGCAAGGAACCGAAAACGCCGCAAGAGCCTGCCGCGGTCGCCCATGGGCCTACTCCGGTCGCGACGGAGCCCGCTCCTGCCGAGACGCCAAGCAGCGAGACAAATGCGAAACCCGCGCCCGCCGATGCCGCGGCGTCGGGCGAACCGGGCGAAAATGCGCCGGTACCGCGCGACAACGTCCCTGACTGACAACCGTCTGTGCGTTAGCTCTTTTCGGTCGGCGGAGCGCCTTCGGCCGGCTCTTCGCCCTCGCGCGCTCGCAGGGATTCCGCGGCCACCGGCTCGAAGAACGCCTCTGCCGCAAGTACGGCGGCTTCTTCGGCCGACGGTTCTTGCCGCAACTGCGTGACGTCTTCGCCGCGTTCGATGCGGGCGGCTTCCTCGTTGTTGCGGGCGACGACAACCGTGATTGATGTTTCGATGTCGGGATGCAGCGCGATGGCAACGTTGTGGCGGCCGATCGCCTTGATCGGCGCGTTAAGTGCGATCTGATTGCGGTTGACGTTGAAGCCGGCGGTCACGAGGAGGCCGACGAGGTCGCGCGGCGAAACCGATCCGAAAAGCTGGCCTGCTTCCGACGCCTGTCGCACAACCGTAAAGCTCTTGCCGTCGAGCTTTTCGGCGACTTGACCCGCTTCGCCTTTGAGGGTCAGCGAACGCGCTTCGAGCTCACTCTTGATGGATTCAAAACGCGTGCGGTTCTCCGCCGTGGCGCGCAGCGCCTTGCCGCGCGGCAGCAGGAAATTGCGCGCGAAGCCGTCCTTGACGCGCACCATTTCGCCCATTTGACCTAATCTGGGCATCCGTTCGAGCAGGATCACTTCCATCTTGATGTCTCCTTGCTCAGCGGATCACATAAGGCAGAAGCCCAAGAAAGCGCGAGCGTTTGATCGCCTGCGCGAGTTCGCGCTGCTTTTTTGCCGAGACCGCCGTGATGCGGCTGGGAACGATCTTGCCGCGCTCCGACACGAATCGTTGCAGCAATTTCACATCCTTGTAGTCGATCTTGGGTGCGTTGGCGCCCGAGAACGGACAGCTCTTACGGCGGCGGAAGAACGGACGGCGCGCCCCGCCGGATTGCGGTGACATAGCCATGGTTATTCCTCCGTTGCCGTTGCCGTTGGCGTTTCAGGCTCGTCAGAGACCTCACGCGGTCGCCGCTCGCGCGGACGGTCTCCCCTGTCGCCGCGGTCAAACCTATCGCCGCGGTCACCCCGGCGGTCGTCACGGTCGCGATCGCGCTCGACTCTGCGCATCATGGCGGAGGGCCCCTCTTCGTGCTCCTCGACCCTGATCGTCAGATAGCGCAAGACGTCTTCGTTGAGGCGCTCCAGCCGCTCGATCTCGTTGATTGCGGCGGCAGGCGCATCGAGGTTCAGTAGGGTGAAGTGCGCCTTCCGGTTCTTGCGCAACCGATAGGAAAGGGATTTCACGCCCCAATATTCGGCCTTGGCGATCGAACCGCCCATTCCTTCGATCACGCTCTTTAAATGCGCGGTCAATTCCTCCACCTGCTGCACGCTAGCGTCCTGGCGCGCAAGGTAGACGTGCTCGTAGAGCGACATAAATGCCCTTTCCTTCCTGGTCTTCGCTCGCTCCCGGCGCTAAGCCCCTCGAACCCTTCGGGAAAGGCTCGAATGCTCTGAAGGCGGGAACACGGGACGCCGGACCGGCTGGTCCTACCGCGCCAAAGAATGCTGCGGCGCAGCCGTCCGTTCAGCCCCCGGCCGGGGTCGAGCGGAAAACCAGGCGTTATACTCGGGCCGCCCGGAAAGGCAAGACGGATCAGCGGTTCCGCGAAGCGGTTGTCGCTTCCTTAGCGGACCTGCCTCCCTTGACACGAAGGGGACCGGGGTATCTTTCGCCCCTCCTTAAGAGGCAAGCAATGGCGGTGGCTTTCGTTTTTCCCGGCCAGGGCAGTCAGGCCGTCGGCATGGGCAAGGCACTGGCGGAGGCCTTTGCGCCGGCGCGCCGCGTCTTCGAGGAAGTCGACGACGCGCTCGGCGAAAAGCTCAGTGAAACGACGTGGAATGGACCCGCGGAGACGTTGACGCTGACCGAGAACGCACAGCCTGCGCTCATGGCCGTCTCACTCGCCGCGCTGCGTGTCCTCGAAACCGAGGCCGGTGTCGATCTCGCGCGCGACGCGGCTTTCGTCGCGGGGCACTCGCTCGGAGAATATTCGGCCCTTGCTGCCGCGCGATCGCTCGCTATCGCCGACGCGGCACGACTGCTGCGCATTCGCGGCCGCGCCATGCAAAAGGCGGTACCGGTCGGTGTCGGCGCCATGGCCGCGCTCATCGGCGTCGAGCTTGAAGCGGCAAAGTCGATCGCCGCCGAAGCCGCGGCCGCCGGCGTATGCGCGGCCGCGAACGACAATGGCGGCGGACAGGTCGTATTGTCAGGTGCGAAGCTTGCGGTCGAGCGCGCGGTCGAAATCGCCAAAGCCCACGGCGTCAAGCGGGCGATGATGCTGCCGGTATCCGCCCCGTTCCATTGCGCGCTGATGCAGCCGGCGGCGGACGCCATGGCGGAGGCGCTCGCGCAGATCTCGGTCGCGCAACCGAGCGTACCGTTGGTCGCAAACGTGCTCGCCGAGCCGATCAGGGATCCGGCCTGCATCATACGCTCGTTGGTCCGGCAAGTGACCAACACGGTTCGCTGGCGCGAATCGGTGCTTTTCATGGCGCGAGCAGGCGTAACCGTGTTCTACGAGGTGGGCGCCGGCAAAGTGCTGACGGGCCTGATCAAGCGCATTGCCGAAACGGCCAGTGCGTCTTCGATCGGCACGCCCGAGGACATCACTCGATACAAGACCGCTCACGCTTGAGCTTTGCGCGTTCGCGAGGACGTCATGTTTGAACTCACCGGGAAGTCCGCCTTGATTACGGGAGCCACCGGCGCCATCGGTGGCGGCATAGCTCGCATCCTGCACGCGCAAGGTGCGACAGTCGCGCTCTCCGGTACCCGGCGCGAGGTCCTCGACCAGCTTGCCGCCGATCTCGGTGGTCGCGTCCACGTGCTGCCTTGCAATCTCGCCGACGCCGACGCGACCAATGCACTGGTTCCACGCGCTGAAGAAGCAATGGGCCAGCTCGACGTACTCGTCGCCAATGCCGGAGTGACGAAAGATAATCTTTTCGTGCAATTACGGGACGAGGAATGGGACCGGGTGATTGCCGTCAACCTCTCGGCCACGTTTCGTCTCGCGCGCGCAGCCGTGCGCGGCATGATGCGCCGCCGTTTCGGTCGCATCATCGCCATCACTTCGGTCGTAGGAGCGACGGGAAACCCCGGGCAGGCCAATTACGTTGCCGCCAAAGCCGGCATTACCGGCATGATCAAGTCGATCGCCCAGGAATATGCAAAGCGCGGCGTGACCGCCAATTGTGTCGCGCCCGGATTCATCCTCACCCCGATGACCGACAAGCTCAACGACAAGCAGCGTGAGGTCATACTCGCAAAGATCCCGGCGAACCGCGCCGGTACAGTAGATGAGGTAGCCGCCGCGGTTGCATTTTTGGCCGCGAACGAGGCCGCTTATGTGACCGGACAGACGTTGCATGTGAACGGCGGAATGGCCATGATTTGAAGGCGATACAGCGCGCGACGCCGTCGCGCGCCCGCGCTGGTCAACGCGAATGAAGTGTGGTAACCGGACCGAGACTTGGCTGGGGGAGCCGAAAGGGCGGAGCGCGGGGACCGAATATCCGCCTCTGATCGCTGTCGACCCGCGGCCGTCGCCCACGACGGGGCCGAGACGTAATTGATCGGGTCGCGTTGAAAGAAGAGGTTGGAAACGATGAGTGATATTGGCGAGCGGGTGAAGAAGATCGTCGTAGAGCATCTCGGCGTCGAGCCCGACAAGGTAACTGAAAACGCCAGTTTCATCGACGATCTCGGCGCCGACAGCCTCGACACGGTCGAGCTCGTCATGGCCTTCGAGGAGGAATTTGGTTGCGAGATTCCCGACGACGCCGCTGAAACCATTCTCAACGTGGGCGACGCCATCAAGTTCCTCGAAAAGAACGCGAAGAGCTGATAGCCGGGGCGATTCCGCTGCGCCGCATGGGCGCTCACGCGTGATGTCCGCATCGCGTTGTGGGCGGGAACACAACCCTGGGGGCAGGCTTCACCGAGACGGCATCGGCCAAAGCGTCAGCCGGGAGAGCTGATGATGAGACGCGTCGTCGTCACTGGTCTTGGTATGGTGACGCCGCTCGCTTGCGGGGTCGAGCCGACGTGGCAGCGCCTGCTCGCGGGGCAAAGCGGAATTAAGCGAATCGAGAAATTCGATATCTCCGATCTTCCCAGTAAAATCGCAGGGCAGGTTCGCCGTGGGGACGGTTCGGACGGCACCTTCAATCCCGATCAATGGATGGAGCCGAAGGAGCAGCGCAAGGTTGACGACTTCATCCTCTTTGCCATGGGTGCGGCCAAACAGGCGCTCGACGACGCTGGCTGGCATCCGCGCGAGTACGAAGAGCAAATCACCAGCGGTGTCATGATCGGCTCCGGCATCGGCGGGGTCGAAGGCATTGCGGAAACGGCGCTGCTGTTGCGCGACCGCGGTCCGCGCCGCGTGTCGCCGTTCTTCATCACCGGCCGGATCATCAATCTTGCGGCCGGCTATGTATCGATCGCCCACTCGCTCAAAGGGCCCAATCACGCCGTGGTCACCGCCTGCTCGACCGGCGCTCACGCCATCGGCGATGCCGGCCGGCTCATCGCGCTCGGCGACGCCGACGTGATGGTGGCCGGCGGCACTGAATCGCCGGTCAATCGCATATCTTTCGCCGGATTTGCGGCGGCTCGGGCGCTATCCACCAGATTCAACGAGACACCTGAACGCGCATCGCGGCCGTATGACCGAGATCGCGACGGATTCGTGATGAGCGAAGGAGCGGGCGCGGTGGTGCTCGAGGAATACGAACACGCCAAGCGACGCGGGGCCCGCATCTATGCCGAACTCATCGGTTACGGTCTCTCCGGCGACGCTTTCCACATCACCGCCCCAGCGGCAGACGGCGACGGGGCGCTGCGTTGCATGAAGGCCGCGCTCCGCCGCGCCGACATTTCAGCCGGGGAAGTCGATTACATCAACGCCCACGGTACGTCGACCCAGCTTGGTGATGAGATCGAGCTGAAAGCCGTCGAGCGGCTGGTCGGCAACGCCTCGGCCGATATCAGCATGTCGTCGACGAAGTCTTCGATCGGTCATCTGCTCGGCGCGGCCGGCACGGTCGAGGCGATCTTCTGCCTGCTCGCAATTCGCGATCAGGTGGTGCCGGCGACGATCAACCTCGACAATCCTTCCGTCGCCACCGCGCTCGATCTTGTGCCGCACAAGCCGCGCAAGCGCTCCGTCAACATCGCGCTGTCGAATTCATTCGGATTCGGCGGGACCAATGCCTCGCTCGTGTTTCGCCGGATGACGGACTAGTGCCGTCGATCACCGTTCCGCCATATTTGCTCCGCACTCGCCTGCAATTCACTGCGAGCCCCTCATCCTACTTGCGGGCACACGCGGGAGAATTCAGCAAACTTCCGTTTGCTGAGCAGGACTTACCTTTTTCACTGATCATGCATCGAGCAAAAGGGAATATGCGGCGGTGAGCGGATCCGAACCACCGCCCAACGGCAATGACCGGCCTGCGGCCGCTCCACCCGCCGCTTCAACGGCGCGCCCACGCCCGCGCCCGCCGGCCGCACCGCCTGGCGTCCGCCCTGCGGAAAGTGAGCGCGGATCGGCGCGTGGATCTATGCCATATTCCAAGGATACCGGCAGAACCGTGCCCGGCGCGGCCGAGCCATATCCGCCGCTCTCGGAACGGCTGGTGAATGGGATTAGCGCGGCTCCTATGAGCTCGAAGAGTCCAAAACACATCACTCCGCGCAGTCCGCGCACCGCGATCGAGCCGGATACCGTCGAGATACCGACACGACGCTCCAAGAGTGCGCGGCATTCTTTTGTCGTCATCGGCAACGCCATCATGAGCATTTTCGTGCTATTGGCGATCGTGGCTGGCATCGCGCTCGTTATTGGTAAGCAGCGTTTCGACGCGCCTGGACCACTTCCGGAGGACCGCGTCGTCAATATTCCGCGCGGTTCTGGCATTCGCGACATCGCCGATGTGCTCATGCGCGACGGCGTCATCGACCAGCCTTGGGTTTTCGTCGGCGGCGTGCTCGTGCTGAAGGCGCGCGAAGGTCTCAAAGCCGGCGAATATCAGTTCAAGGCGCATACCAGCATACGCGACGCGGTCGCGACCATCGTCGAAGGTCGGGTGGTGGCGCACCAGTTCACCATTCCGGAAGGCTTGACCTCCGAGCAGATCGTCGCGCGACTCCTCGACGACGACATCCTGACGGGGAACATCAAGGAAATCCCGCGCGAAGGCACGCTATTGCCGGACACCTACAATTTCACCCGCGGTGTGACGCGCGAACAGATGATCCAACGCATGCAACAGGCGCAGCAGCGCGCGCTCAAGGAGATCTGGGACCGCCATTCTCCCGATCTGCCGATCAAGACGCCTGACCAGCTCGTCATTCTCGCTTCCCTGGTCGAAAAGGAGACCGGCAAGCCAGAGGAGCGCACGCGTGTCGCCGCCGTGTTCGTCAACCGGCTGAAACAGAAGATGCGGCTGCAATCGGACCCGACCATCATCTACGGGCTGGTCGGCGGCAAGGGCACGCTCGGCCGGCCGATCATGAAGAGCGAGATCGATCAGGCGACGCCCTATAACACATACCAGATCGACGGATTACCGCCGGGACCGATCGCCAACCCGGGCCGCGCCTCACTCGAGGCCGCCGCCAATCCGGCACGCACGCGCGAGCTTTATTTCGTGGCCGACGGCACCGGCGGTCACGCTTTCGCGGAGAGTTACGAGCAACATCAAAAGAACGTCGCGCGGCTACGGTCGATCGAGATCGATCAGAAGGATCAGGCGCCTGCCGATGCCCAACTAGTTTCGCCGCCGCCGCAAGGTGTGCCGGCTGCCGCGGCTCCGGCCCAGCAACCGCGCCGGGCGCCCATCCAGCGCAACCAGAGTACGCAGACGACGCACTAAGCCCGGCGGATTTGCCGGGACCGCGACCGCTAAGGGCGTGATCGCTCTTGTGACCGAAAGAACCCGCCGCTAAGTTCGGCGCGAATTTTCGCAATTCTGCACTGGGATCGCGTTTATGGCGCTGTCGAGCATGACGGGATTTGCTCGCGGCCACGGCGTCAGCGGCTCCTATGCCTGGGCTTGGGAA
>Ga0302326_10019589_pt1 | contig 13966 bp, 10 predicted proteins | sample Palsa_T0_3_FD_202264 | JGI IMG/M metagenome (GOLD analysis project Ga0302326, IMG submission 202264) | Peat permafrost microbial communities from Stordalen Mire near Abisko, Sweden - Palsa_T0_3 | ecosystem: Environmental > Terrestrial > Soil > Palsa > Peat permafrost | place: Sweden: Abisko... | reverse complement strand
AGCAGGCCTGCGAGGCCGTGGCCAGGGCCTCCGGCACGATCCTGAAATATTCGCTCGAGAGCGACGATGTCGTCGTCGACCTGGGAGCCGACTCGGTCCCGTGGTTCGACGCGAGGAGGGACCTTTCCGACCTGCCCCACTCCGGCGAGCGCGGGGTGCTGCTGGTCGCCTATCTCTCGGGAAGCGTCAGGGCCCAGCTCGAGTCGGGAAAGCAGGACCCCAGCCCGTACCCCGGCTGGGTCGCGATGCTCCGAATGTACCATGCGCTCAAGATCCGCGAGGGCGTCGCGATCCCCGAGGTCGAGGCCCTCGGCGCACACCAGGCGGACGGCACGCTCGAATCCTTCGCGGCCGCCGCGGTCCAGCGCTCGCGCGAGAGCCTGCGCAGGGCCTATGGCTCGAGCGGCGCGCCGCCCAAGCAGATCGTGACGGCCTCGTCGCAGCCCTAGGTGGCGGCCGCGGCCGCCCGGATCAGCTCGAGAAAGCTGCGGGCCTCGAGGCTCGCGCCCCCGATGAGGCCGCCGTCGATGTCCTTCTGGGCGAGGAGCTCGGGCGCGTTGGCCGGCTTCATCGAGCCGCCGTAGAGTATCCGGACGCGCTGCGCCGCGGGTTCGCCGTAGAGTTTCGTCAGGAGGCCGCGGATGAAGGCGTGCACCTCCTGGGCCTGCTCGGTCGTGGCCACCTTGCCCGTGCCGATCGCCCACACGGGCTCATAGGCGACCACGATGCTGGCCGCCATCTCCCTGCTGACACCGTCGAGGGCGCGCTCGGTCTGGGCCTGGACGACCTTCAGCGTCGCAGCCGCCTCGCGCTCGGCGAGGCTCTCGCCCACGCAGAGGATCGGCCTGAGCTGGTTCTTGAGCGCGGCCAGCACCTTCCTGTTCACGAGCTCGTCGGTCTCGCCGAACAGCGTCCTGCGCTCGCTGTGCCCCAGGATCACGTGCGTGGCGAAAATCGCCCGGAGCATCGGCGCCGAAATCTCCCCCGTGAAGGCCCCCGAGGCCTCAAAGTGCATGTTCTGCGCGCCGAGCTTGACGAGCGAGCCGTCGATCGCCCCGGCAACCGCCTCAAGCGCCGTGAACGGCGGGCAGAGGACGACATCGACGTCCGACTGCGTCCCGATGGCGACGACGATCTCGCGCGCGAGGGAGACGGCGTCGGCAGACGTCTTGTTCATCTTCCAGTTCCCGGCGATGAGCTTCTTGCGGATCATGGGTGGGGGCCGTCTGGGCCGTGGGCGTTCAGGATTCCAGGAACGCGACCCCGGGAAGGACCTTGCCCTCAAGGTACTCGAGGCTCGCGCCGCCGCCAGTTGAGCAGTGCGTGACCCTGTCCGCCACCTTGAATTTCCTGGCCGCCGTCGCGGTGTCGCCGCCGCCGACGACGGTCGTGGCGCCGTGCGCCGTGGCCTCGGCGATCGCCTCGGCCATCGCCTGCGTCGAGGCCGCGAACTTCTCGAATTCGAAGACGCCAGACGGCCCGTTCCAGATGATCGTCTTCGCCCTGAGGATGGCCTCGCGGTAGAGCGCGATCGACTTCGGGCCGGCGTCGAGGCCCATCCAGCCCTTCGGTATTCCCGTCGAGTCGTCCGCGGGACGGGTGGAGGCGCCGGGGTCAAACTTGTCCGCGGCGACGTAGTCCACCGGCAGGATGATGGAGACGCCGCGGGCCTTGGCCTTTTCGACCAGCTCGCCGACGATCTTCGCGCCCTCGGGGTCGAACAGGCTGTCGCCAATCTCCATGCCGCCGAGGACCTTCTTGAAGGTGTAGGCCATGCCGCCGCCGATGATGATCTCGTCGGCCTTGTCGATCAGGTTGCGGATGAGCGGGATCTTGTCGGCGATCTTGGCGCCGCCGAGGATGGCGAGGAGCGGCCTGCGCGGGCTGGCGATCACCGCCGCGAACGCCTTGAGCTCGGCCTCCATGAGGAAGCCGGCGGCCTTCTCGGGCAGGCTGACGCCGACCATCGACGAGTGGGCGCGGTGGGCGGTCCCGAATGCATCGTTGATGTAGACATCGCCGAGCCGGGAAAGGCTGGCGCGAAACACCGCGACCGTCTCCGGGTCGGCCTTCCTGGAGGTGCCGTCCTCGAGCTTCACCTTGCCCTCCTCCTCGATGTGGAAGCGCAGGTTCTCGAGCAGGATCACGCTGCCCGGCGCGGGACGGGCGCAGGCCGCCTCGACGGCGGCGCCGACGCAGTCGTCCAGGAAGGTCACGGGCTTGCCGAGGAGCCTCTCGAGCTCGGCCGCGACGGGCCGGAGCGAATACTTGGGGATGCGCTGGCCGTCCGGGCGCCCCAGGTGGCTCATCAGGATCACGGAGGCGCCCTGGTCGAGCGCGTACCTGATGGTCGGCACGGCGGCCGCTATCCTCTGGTTGTTCGTGATCGCGCCGGTGGCCTTGTCCTGCGGGACGTTGAAATCGACGCGGATCAGGGCGCGCTTGCCGGAGAGCTGTAGGTCGCGGACGCTCTTGAAGCTCATAGACCGGACGCGACCTTCTTGAGGAGGTCCACGCAGCGGTTGCTGTAGCCCCATTCGTTGTCGTACCAGCTCACGAGCTTGAAGAAGCGGCTGTTGAGCTCCATGCCGGAGCCGGCGTCGAAGATCGACGAGTTCTTGTCGTGGATGAAGTCGCTCGAGGCGACCTCGTCGCTCGTGTAGGCGAGGATCCCCTTAAGGTAGGTCTCGCTCGCCCTCTTCATCGCCTCGCAGATGGCCTTGTAGGAGGTTTCCTTGACCGTCTTCACCGTGAGGTCGACGACCGACACGGTCGGCGTCGGGACGCGGAATGACATTCCGGTCAGCTTGCCCTTCACCTCGGGGCACACGAGTCCCACCGCGCGCGCGGCGCCCGTCGTCGACGGAATGATGTTGATCGCGGCCGAGCGGCCGCCCTTCCAGTCCTTCTTGGACGGGCCGTCCACGGTCTTCTGCGTCGCGGTGTAGGAATGGATGGTCGTCATCAGCCCCTCCTCGATCCCGAGGCCCTCCTTGAGAAGGACGTGGACCAGGGGCGCCAGGCAGTTCGTCGTGCAGGACGCGTTGGAGATGATCGCGTGCTTCGCGGGATCGTAGTTGGTGTCGTTGACGCCCATGACGAGCGTGATGTCCTCGCCCTTGGCCGGCGCGGAGATGATGACCTTCTTGGCGCCCGCCGCCAGGTGGCCCTTGGCCTTCTCGGCCTCGGTGAAGAGACCCGTCGACTCGATGACGATCTGGACGCCGAGGGCGCCCCAGGGGAGCTCCGCGGGGGTTTTCGCGCTCACGACCTTGATGTCGTGGCCGTTCACGACCAGGACGTCGTCCTCCGCCTTGTCGGGGGCGGACTTCTTCGAGGTCACCGTGCCGGCGAAGCGGCCCTGGGTGGAGTCGTACTTGACCAGGTAGGCCAGATTGTCGGCGGGGACGATGTCGCCCACGGCGACAACGTCGAACGTCGAGCCGAGGAGGCCCTGCTCGACGAGGGCCCGGAAAACCAGCCGGCCGATGCGGCCGAAACCATTGATAGCAACTTTTACAGCCATGGGAGTGTGCGAATGATGTGGTGCGCTGAGGTGAGGAGCCGAACTGCGTGTCCCGCCATGAGGCGGGAGCGTTTCACTGAATGAACCGCGTGGGCGAAAGCAAGGGTCTTGTTTGGAAGGGCCCCGATATGACAGGGAGGGGGGCCGCCTATTTCGCCCCCGAGATCTCCCCGCGCAGGGCGGCGAGGGTCCTCGCGACGCCCCCACCGTTGTCGCGGCGCCACTGCGCGGCCGCCGCCGAAAGCGCGTCCCGGCCGGTCTTGTCGAGGAGGAGCGAGCTGGCCTGCTCCGCGAGGTCGCCGGCGCCCGCGACCCGCCTCGCCGCGCCGCGGGCGAGCAGGTCCCTCTCGATCGCCCGGAAATTGGCCATTCCGGGCCCGAAGAGGACGGGCTTGCCGAGCGTCGCGGCCTCGACGGGCGTCTGACCCTCCGTGTGCGGCGGGAGGCTCTTGCCGACGAAGACGAGGTCGGCAAGCTGCGTCAGGACGCGAAGCTCCCCCGTCGTGTCGCCCACCGCGACGTCGACCTCGGCCGGCGCCGGCCCCCTGGAGCGCAGGTGAAACGAGAGGCCGCTCGCGCCGAGCAGCTTCTCGATCTCCCCCCGGCGCTCCGCGTGCCGGGGAACCAGCAGGAGCGAGCAGGCGACGCCCCGGGCGCGGGCGCCGACGAGGGCGTCGACGAGCGCGCCCTCCTCCCCGGGCCACGTGGACGAGCCGAGGAGGACCAGCCGGCCCGCCGGAAGGCCGAGCTCCCGCCCCAGCGCCGCCCGGCCGTCCGCGTCCAGCAGCGGGATGTCCACGTCCAGCTTGATGTTGCCGGTCACGGTGATCCTCTGCGCGGGAAAGCCCAGCTGGCGAAACCGGTCGGCATCCTGGGCGGAGCCGGCGAGGAGCCGGGTCATCCCGCCCAGGACAAACCGCGCGGCCGCCGGGAAGGCCCTGAGCCGGGCGAAGCTCCTGTCGGAAATCCGGGCGTTGATGCAGATCACGGGGACGCCCCGGGCCGCGGCCTGGCGCATGTGCTCGGGCCAGCGCTCGCCCTCCGTCACCACGGCGAGATCGGGCGCGATGGCCGCCCAGGCCCGCGCCGAGAACGGCATCCAGTCGATCGGGAAGTACGCGACGGCGACGACGAGCGCCGAGACCCGGTCCACGGCCAGCCTGAAGCCGGTGCTGGTGGTCGTCGTCAGCACGACCTGAGTCCCGTCGGCATTCAGGGCGCGCAGGATCGGCTCGACGGCGAGGATCTCGCCCACGCTCACCGCCTGCAGCCAGACCCGGCGGACGCCGGGGCTCCTCGCCGGGAGGGCGGGAGGCATGCCGAACCTGTGCCGGAAGCCGCCGCCGTAGCCGCCCCTCCTCCTCATCCGAAGGAGGTAGTACGGCGACGTCGCCAGCAGGGCGAAGGGGAACAGCAGCCGGTAGATCCAGATCATGGGCGTTCGGCGGGGGTCAGGCTTCCAAGACACGCCGAAACCACCCGGCAATGCCACAACAAGTTTCTGCCGCGTGGCTTTTTTGCTGCATCCGGGCCGCCGTGCGGGTAACCATCCCCGTTTCACCATGCGCCGCTTTCCCCTCCTCGCCGCACTCGCGGTGTCGCTCGCCCTTTCCGCCCCGCTGCGGTCCGCCATCCCCTTTCCCCAGGCCGAGAGCGACCTGCACCCCGACCCCGCCGCGGCGTTCGGCACCCTGCCGAACGGCGTGCGCTACGTCGTCATGCCGAATCATGAGCCGAAGGGCCGCGTCTCGCTTCGCCTCCTCGTGCTGGCGGGCTCCTTTGACGAGACCGAGGCCCAGCGCGGTCTCGCGCACTTCCTTGAGCACATGGCCTTCAACGGGAGCACCCACTATGCGCCGGGCACGCTGGTCGAGAAGCTCCAGCGCCTCGGCATGGGCTTCGGCGCGGACACGAACGCCTCCACCTCGTTCGACCACACGCTCTACCAGCTGGAGCTGCCCGACACGGCGCCCGCAACGGTCGCCGAGGGCCTGCAGATCCTCGAGGATTACTGCGGCGGCCTCCTTCTCGAGCAGAAGATGGTCGACAAGGAGCGCGGGATCATCCTGAGCGAGAAGCGCACGCGCGATTCCGTGGGCTACCGCACGATGGTCGCGGAGCTCGAGTTCATGGAGGCCGGCACGCGCGTCCCGGAGCGGCTCCCGATCGGCCTGACCGACGTGATCGAGAAGTCGAGCCGCGATCCCTTCGTCGACTTCTACAACACGTGGTACCGCCCCGAGAACATGGTGGTCATCGTCGTCGGCGACATCGACGGCGCCTCGATCGGGAAGCAGATCGTGGACGGGTTCTCGGGCCTCGCGGCCCGCAGTCCCGCGCCGCCGGCGACCGACCTCGGCAAGGTGACGGAGTTCACGGGCGTCAAGGCCCTCTTCCACCCCGAGGCGCCCGACACCCAGATCGTGATCGGGTCCACGGTGCCCTACGCGCACGAGGCCGACAACGCGGCCGACCGCATCAAGTACCTTCCCCGGGATCTCGCGACCGAAATGCTGAACCGCCGCCTGGAAATCCTGGCGAAGAAGGAGAACGCCCCGTTCATCCGCGCGAGCGACAGCGTCGAGGAGTCGTTCGACCTCGTGCGTTCCGCCGACATCGAGGTGACCTGCAAGGCCGACCAGTGGACGGCCGCGATGGCGGTCGCCGACGCGGAGCTGCGCCGGGCCCTGGCGTTCGGGTTCAGGCCGGAGGAGCTCAAGGAGGCGGTCGCCGACTTCCGCAACAACGTCGAGCAGGCCGTGAAGTCCGCCGCGACGCGCCGGTCCGACGCGCTCGCGAGCGACATCGCCGAGAGCCTGGTCGACCGCAACGTGTTCACGTCGCCCGCCGACGACCTCGCCCTCTACGGTCCGGCCCTGGACAAGGTCACTGCGGCCCAGTGCGCCGAGGCGCTGCGGTCGGCGTGGTCGAGCCTGGGGCGCTACGTCTTCGTCTCCGGAAACGTGAAGCTGATCGGCGACGCCAACGCCATTGTCGAGGCCGCCTATGCGAGGGCTGAGGGCGCGGACGTGAAGCCGACGGACGCCGAGTCCAGCGTCGCATGGGGCTACGGCGACTTCGGTCCCGCCGGGACGGTCGCCGCGCGGAGCCATGTCGACGACCTCGACATCACGCAGGTCACCTTTGCGAACGGCGTGCGGCTGAACCTCAAGAGGACCGACTTCGAGGCCGACACCATCGACGTCACGAGCCGCCTCGGGGCGGGCCAGCTCACGGAGCCCCCGTCGGAGCCCGGCCTCTCCTCGTTCTCAAAGCTCACGTTCACGGCGGGGGGCCTCGGCAAGCACAGCGTCGACGACCTCGAGAGGATCCTCGCGGGCAAGACCGTGGGCGTCGCGTTCTTCCCCACCCCGGATGCGTTCGTCCTGGGCGGCCAGACGAACAGGGAGGACCTCGCGCTCGAGATGCAGCTGCTCACGGCCACCATCGAGGACCCGGGATACCGCCCCGAGGCGATGCGGGTCGCGCGCAAGCGCATCGGCGAGGCCTACCTCTCCTTCGAGCACACCCTGAGCGGGCCGCTCGCCCTCCAGGTGCAGGGTCTGCTCGCGAGCGGCGACCCGAGGTTCGGGCTGCCGTCCAGGGACGAGATGTCGTCGCGCAACCTGTCCGAGCTCAAGGCATGGCTCGCCCCCGAGCTCGCGAACGGCGCACTCGAGGTGTCGCTGGTGGGCGACTTTGACGTCGAGACGGCGATCGCCGTCGGCGCCCGGACGATCGGCACGCTGCCGGCGCGCGCCCCCAAGCCGGGGCTCGGTGACAGGCGCAAGGTGTCGTTTCCGCAGCAGCCCTTCACGAAGGACTTCGCCATCGACTCGAAGATCCCGAAGGCCCTCGTGGCCGCCTATTATCCGACCGCGGATGGGATGGACATCCACCTTTCCCGCCGGCTCAGCATGCTCGCCGAGATATTTTCCGACCGACTGCGCGTCAAGATACGCGAGCAGATGGGCAGCACGTACGCGCCCTCCGTCAACAGCACCGCGAGCGACGTCTTCCCGGGCTACGGCTACATCACCGCGATGGTCGAGCTCGACCCGGCAAAGACGAAGGAGATCCAGGACGTCGTGGTCGCCGTCGCGGCGGACCTCCAGGCGAATGGCGCCACGCAGGACGAGCTCGACCGCGCGAAGAACCCCGCCCTCACCTCCATCCGCGAGACCGAGCGGACGAACAAGTACTGGCTGACCGTGCTCGGGCGCTCCCAGGAGAGGCCCGAGGTCCTGGACTGGGCGAGGTCGCGCCGCGCGGACTTCACGGCGATCTCGACGGCGGACATCGACGCCCTGGCGAAGGCCTACCTGGCCCCCGTCAAAGCCTCGCGCGTGTCCATCCATCCGTACATGGCGCCCGCGGCGAGCCCGCTGCGGACCCTGCCGGTGCCGACGCCGCCGCCCGACGGCATGTAGTCCCCGGGGCCGCCCCCCGTTCACGCGCGGCCGAAGACCAGCGAGGCGTTGGTGCCGCCGAAGCCGAAGCTGTTGGCGAGCGCCGAGTCGACCCGCTTCCTCACGGCCGTCCCGGCCGTGAAATCGAGGCCGAGGGCGGCGCACGCCGGGTCCAGGTTGTCCAGGTTGATGGTCGGCGCGACGACGCCCGTGTCGATCGTGAGCACCGCGGCGAGGGCGCCCAGGGCGCCCGCCGCCCCGAGCAGGTGGCCGGTCATCGACTTGACGGCGCTCACGTGGAGCCCCTTGCCGCACCCGGCGAACACCGCGGCGATCGCCGCGGCCTCCTCCCCGTCCCCTCCCGGCGTCGAGGTGGCGTGGGCGGAGACATAGCCGACGTTCCCGGCGGCGACTCCCGCGTCGTCCAGGGCGAGCTGCATCGAGCGCCGCGATCCCTCGGCCTCGGGGGCGAGCGAGGAGAGATGGTGGGCGTCCGCGGTGGCGCCGTAGCCCAGCAGTTCGGCGTAGATCCGCGCCCCTCGCCTCCGGGCAAATTCCATTTCCTCCAGGACGAAGACGACCGCGCCCTCCCCGATCACGAACCCGTCCCGGTCGGCGTCATAGGGGCGGGAGGCCTTCCCGGGTGCGTCGTTGCGGGTCGAGAGCGCCTTCATCTGCGCGAAGGCGCCCACCGCGACCTGGGTGATCACGGCCTCCGCACCGCCGGCCATCATGACGTCGGCGTCGCCGCGCCGTATCGCGCGCGCGGATTCACCGAGCGTGTGCCCGCTCGTCGCGCACGCGGAGGCTATGCTCATGTTCGGCCCGCGGCAGTTCAGCAGGATCGCGAGCTGGCCCGCCAGGATGTTCGGGGCCGCCTGAAGTATGAAGAAGGGGGAGATCTTGCGGAAGCCTCCGATCCGCCAGGTCTCGTGCATGGCGACGATTTCCGGCAGGCCCCCGAGGCCGACGCCCAGGTTGACGCCGATGCGCTCCGAGGGAAGGCCCGAGCGGTGGGAATCGAGCCCGGAATCGACATAGGCCTCGAGGCCCGCTCCCAGTCCCAACTGCGTGAAGCGTCCGAGCTTGCGCACGTCCTTGAGGTTCATGGGGGCGGTGACCGGATCCGTCCCCGGACCCCGGGGGTACACCGCCGAACCCGTGGCCGCCGTCGGGTCGTAATTGCGGACCTCCCCCGCAATCCTTGCGTTGCATCCAGTTGCATCAAAACGTGTTATCAAGCCAATTCCGCTGCGACCCGCGGTCAGCGCGGCCCAGGTCGCGGGGGCGCTCAAGCCGACGGGCGTGACGGCTCCGAGGCCTGTGACGGCGACTCTGCGGGTGGGGTGGGAAGGGGGCATGCTTCCTAAAGGACACCGCTGCGACGCTGATTGGCAAGTCTTTGACATTGGACCCCCTGTATGATTCTGTGTCGGGCTCTCCACGATGCAGCAGCTTCACGCCTACTGGCGCATGGATTACATTGAGGCGCCGCGCTATCCGGCAACGATGAAGCGACCGTTCACGGACCTCCCCAACATGGGCGACGACAGGGCGGCCATGATCGTCCGCAGGACGCGCCTCTCCTACCTTGTCCTGAACCGCTTCCCGTACAATCCCGGACACCTGCTTGCCGTTCCGTTCCGGGAGGTGGTCGAGCTGGAAGAGCTGTCCGGGCCGGAGCGGGCCGACCTCATGGAGGAGATCACGTTCGCGAAGAGGCTGCTGACGGCGGCCATGAATCCCGACGGGGTGAACATCGGCTTCAACCTCGGCTCAGCCGCGGGCGGCAGCATCCCCCACCTGCACGGGCACATCGTCCCGCGCTGGAACGGCGACAACAACTTCATGCCCGTTCTGGGCGAGACCCGCGTCCTGCCGCAGTCGCTCGAGGCGACCTGGGAGCGCCTGGCCGCGACCGTGGGGCAGCTCGCCCCGAATCCCTGACTCCGGCCATGCCCGCTAAGACGCTCCATTTCCAGAGTCCAAGGCACCTGAGCCAGCTCTACGCCGGGCGGGCCGAGAACCTGGCGCATGCGGAGCGCGCGCTCGGCGTGAAGCTCGTGACGGGTGAGGACTGGCTCAAGATCGAGGCGGCCCAGGAGCCCCTGGCGCGCGCGGAGGAGTTTTTCGCCTTCCTGAACGCGGCGCGGGCGCAGGGGATGACGATCCGCACGCCCGACTTCGCGAGAATCGTCGACTCGTTCGCCCGGGGCGAGGCCAGCCGCTGGCGGGCGCTCATCGACGAACCTCTCGTGATTGCGACCAACCGCAAGAGCGTGGTCCCGAAGACCATCGGACAGAAGGAATACCTCCAGTCGGTCCTGAGGCAGCCCATCGTGTTTGGGATAGGGCCGGCCGGCACCGGCAAGACCTACCTGGCGATGGCGGCCGCCGTCTCAGCCCTCCTGAACCACGAGGTGGAACGGATCGTGCTCACACGGCCTGCGGTCGAGGCCGGCGAGGCCCTCGGTTTCCTGCCCGGCGACCTGCGAGAAAAGATACTTCCCTATCTCAGGCCCCTCTATGATGCGCTCCACGACATGCTGGACCCGGAGGAGGTGGTCAAGTTGACCGAGAAGGGCATAATCGAGATCGCGCCGCTGGCCTACATGCGGGGCAGGACGCTGTCGCGGGCCTTCGTCGTCCTCGACGAGGCGCAGAACACGACGCCCGAGCAGATGATGATGTTCCTGACGCGCCTCGGGGAGGACTCGAGGATGGTCGTGACCGGCGACATCACCCAGATCGACCTGCCGAGATCCAAGCTGTCGGGCCTGCTCGAGGTCAGGCACATCCTCAGGGACGTTCCGGGGATCGTCTTCCACACGTTCACGGGCGAGGACGTCGTCCGGCACCCGCTGGTGCAGCGCATCATCGAGGCCTACGACCGCTTCAAGAACCCGATGGCGGGGCCCGCCACCGGGGGGGGGCACTGACGTGTCCGTACGCAACCAGCTCAAGCTCCTCGTGGGCGGCCTCGGCACGCGCCGGGGCGAGACGAAGTCCGCCCCGGGCTCGGGCATCCGGGATTTCCTGGACCAGAGCCGGCTCGTCGCCGGCCTGATCTTTGTCGTGACGGTGGCGGCAATCGTGATCGTGAGCTCGGCCGGCATGCGGGTCCTGGACCTGCCCGTCCTGCCGAACCAGGTCGCCCCGGTCAGGATCGTCGCCGGATTTCCGTTCACGTATGTGAGCACCGAGAGGACGCAGGCCGACAGGGAGCAGCGCCTTTCGGCGCTTCCCCCCATCTACCGACTGGACACGGCACCGCTCGACCGCTTCGAGGACGCGGCCCGCGCGCTCCTCGGCAAGCTGGCGGCCTTCGAGGACCAGCACCGCGACGCCTCCTCGCTGTTCTTCGACCGGCGCCGGGGTCTTTCCATGCTGGCTGACGAGTTCAACGCGAGCGGCCCCTACGAGACGAATGCCGACGACCTCGGCGCGCTCCTCACCGCGGGGGACGCGGCCAGCCGCGCCGCGCTCTTCGAGAACGGGTTCGCGGCGCTCCAGCAGATCTACAGCGAGGGCGTCCACGACTCGTCCCCGTCGGGCGGCGCGCCGGACGCGGTCGTGATGTTCGAGGTCGAGCGCCCGTCGGGCGGCGTCGCGGCGCGCTCGGTGCAGTCGATGGAGGACGCCCTGACCTTCCTGCGGGTGAGCCTCGCCGCCGAGGGCGTCCCGAAGCCGGCGGCGCAGGCGCTCTTCCGGCTTTTCCGCGGCGGCCTCCAGTCGAATCTCGTCTATGACCGGGCCGCGGCGGCGACCCGCGAGGCGGAGGTCCTCGCCAAGCTCAAGCCCGTGACGGTCAAGGTCGCCGCGGGCCGGACGATCGTCGACGCGGGCGACAGGGTGACGGAGGACCAGTACGAGATGGCGACCGCGTACCGCCGGGCCGCGCTCGAGGGTGGCGCCGCGGACCTCGACGACGGCCTCGAGCTCTTTGGGCGCGTGCTCCTCGTCCTCGCGATGGTCCTCGCCTCCATCATCTACGTGCGGCTCGAGGACCCCGAGACCCTGGCCAGCAATGTCCGCCTCGGGCTCCTGGCGCTCGTCGTCATCTTCAACCTGGCCCTGGTGCGCGCGGTGTATTCGATCGGCGGCGCCGAGCTCTTCATCCGCGACCCGACATGGGCGTCCGCCCTGCCCTACCTTGCGCCGACGGCGCTCGCCCCCATCATCGTCGCGATCCTGATCGACGCCGGCTCGGCGATCTTCATGGCGCTCCTTATCTCGATCTTCACGGGCGTCATCTACGGCAACCGGCTCGACCTTCTCGTCCTCACGTTCCTGGCCTCGATGGTGGCCATCTTCGGGTGCCGCCACGCGCGCCGCCGCGGCAGCGTCGTCAGGGCCGCGGGAATGGGCGGGCTCACGGTGGCGGCGTTCGCGGCCCTGGTCGGCTGGGCGCAGCAGACCCCCTACGAGATACTGGACTGGCAGGTGGGCGCCGGCCTCCTGACGGGCCTGCTGACCGGCGTCGCGGTGGTCGGCCTGCTGCCGGTCCTCGAGGCGCTCTTCAAGCGGACGACCGACATCACCCTCCTCGAGCTCACGGATTTCAACCACCCCCTCCTGCGCCGGATGCAGCTCGAGGCGCCGGGCACCTACCACCACTCGCTCGTGGTCGCGCAGCTCTCGGAAAACGCGTGCAACGCGATCGGAGCCAACCCGCTCCTCGCGCGCGCCTGCGCGCTCTTCCACGACATCGGCAAGACGTCCAACCCCGCCTATTTCACGGAGAACCAGCGCAACACCGGCAATCCCCACAACGAGAAGGACCCGAGCGTCTCGGCGTCGATCATCCGCGCGCACGTGTCGGACGGCGTGGAGCTGGCGGCGAGGCACCACCTCCCGAGGGCGGTCATCGACGTGATCCGCCAGCACCACGGGACGACGCTTGTGAAGTTCTTCTATGAGCGGGCGCTCGCCCTGTCGCAGTCGCCCTTTCCCGGGGTCGAGCCGCCCGCCGTCCCGGACGCGCCGTACCGCTACGAGGGGCCCAAGCCCCAGTTCAAGGAAAGCGCCGTCGTCTCGCTCGCCGACGGCGTCGAGGCCGTTACCCGATCGGTGAGGACCATCACCGCGGAGAAGCTCGGCCTCCTGATTGACAGGATGATCGCGGAGCGCGTTTCCGACAGCCAGCTCGACGAGGCGCCGCTCACGTTCGAGGACCTGGCGAAGATCAGGAACAGCTTCACCTTCACGCTCCTGAACATGCTGCACTCGCGGGTGGCCTACACGACGGCCGGGGACATGCCTTCGGAAGCGAAGGCATGAAGGGCGCGGGGCGCCCGGTCACGGTCGCCAACCGCCATCCCCGGCTGAGGCTCGGCCGGCCGGCCTTGGCCGCGGCCGTCCGCCTTCTCGACGCCAACGCCGGGAAATTCAAGGGCGGCTGCCCGAAGGGCGAACTCTCGGTCGCGTTCCTTTCGCAGGGGGCCCTCGCCCGCCTTCACGGGCAGTTCCTGGGGGATCCCTCCGCGACCGACGTGATCACGTTCGCCGGAGACCCGGCGCACGGGGTGGCCGGCGAGATCTGCGTGTCCGTCGACGCGGCTGCGCGCCATGCGGGCCGCGCGGCCCCGAGGCTGTCGAGGGAAATCACGCTCTACGTCGTCCACGGGTGGCTTCACCTCGCCGGGTACGACGACCTCCGGCCGCCGGCCAAGCGCTCGATGCGCCGCGCCGAGGCCCGCGCAATGCGCATTCTCGGGCGAAGCGCGGCGTTTCCCCGCTTCAAGCTGGCGTAGCCGGCCGCCGGTCGCTACGACCAATCCACCCCGCCATGGCCGAACCGACCCTGAACACCTCCCGCTACGTCTCGCTCCGAAACGCGTTCTTCTCGGGGGTGATCCTGGTCGCGCCGCTGTGCCTCACGATATTCGTATTCAGCTGGATCGTCGACTTCGTCGGCGGCCATTTCAAGGGCCTCTTCCTCCTGTTCGTCCCGGACAGCCTGCGCGACCGGCCGGGGCTCGACACCGTGTGGTCGATCCTCGCGACCCTGATCGTCATCGTCCTTGTCACG
>Ga0302326_10019586_pt1 | contig 13968 bp, 9 predicted proteins | sample Palsa_T0_3_FD_202264 | JGI IMG/M metagenome (GOLD analysis project Ga0302326, IMG submission 202264) | Peat permafrost microbial communities from Stordalen Mire near Abisko, Sweden - Palsa_T0_3 | ecosystem: Environmental > Terrestrial > Soil > Palsa > Peat permafrost | place: Sweden: Abisko... | reverse complement strand
CGCACCACTGGGCTCTTCAATGGAAATAATGGACAGGCAGGGAGCTTCGGGTTCGGTTCCACGTTCTCGGGCAGTCCGGAAACGGACTTCCTGCTTGGCTTGCCCACCCAGATCGGCGCCGGCAACGCAGGCGCGGAGTGGGAGCAGAACAACAATGTCATTGCCGGCTTCGTTCAGGATGACTGGAAGTTAGCCGAGCGGCTGACTGCCAATCTCGGTCTCCGTTATGAGTCACACACGCCTTTTGTCGAGGCCCACAACAGAGAGGACAATTGGGATCCGCAGACCGGAACATTTGAGCTGCCCGGTCAGAACGGCAACAACAACGCACTCTACAATTCGTACAACGGCTACGGCAACTACCAGCCTCGCATCGGCCTCGCTTATCGGGTCATGCCAAAGACAACGGTCCGTGCCTCCTACGGATTGTCGTCGTTCATGGAAGGTACGGGTCTGGGGCTGCGTCTTCCCGCCAACCCGCCGCAGCCGGTTGCAGCCAGCGCCAACTACAGCAGCCTCGCCTATCCGACTACGACCCTGGATCAGGGCTTTACCCCGATTTCCGTGCCAGCGGGATGCACGATTGCCGGTCTTCAGAGCGCCGCTCCGATCTGCTACAAGGGCGCCGTCATCTTTGCCTGGGACAAGCACGTACAGCCGGCTCACTCGAACCAGTGGAGCCTGTTCGTGCAGCACGAGTTGTCGCCTTCGGCCACACTGCAGTTGGGATACGTTGGGCAATCGACCAAACACTTGACCGACGCACAGTTGCTTACCCAGCTCGTTTGGGATTCGCCGGGCGTGGTGAGCCCATCGCCGTACTTTGCGAATAACAAGGCGGTCATTAACCAGGTAGCGTATATCTTCGGCACTTTTGCGGAGGCCCACCAGGACTATCACGCCTTGCAGGCGCAGATGCAGGGACGACTGAATCATGGCATGTCGTATCAGCTTAGCTACTCCTGGTCTAAGTGCATGACCAACTCACAGGGGTTCTGGGGTGAGGGCGGACAATCGTCAGGGCCGAGTGCCTGGTGGCAGAACAGCTACAACCCGGAGGGTGAGACCGGGGCCTGCTACTACAACGTCAAGGGCGACTTCACCGGCTATCTGATGTACGATCTGCCCTTTGGCCGCGGCAGGCAGTTCGGCGCCGGCATGAACAAGGCTGCCGACGCCGTGGTTGGCGGCTGGAAGTTGAGCGTAATTCCAACCTTCCGCGGAGGCTTCCCACTGACACTTAGCTCGAATGACGACCACTCCGAGACCAACAGCTTCCAGAACCGGCCGAACTGCATAGCGCCGCCGCATGTGCTGCACAAGCAGCCCATCGGAAACGGATTCTACGGGTATCGGTGGTTTGATCCCGCTTCGTACCAGGAGCCCAGCACCGGTTATTTCGGCACCTGCAGTGTGAGCTCGGTTTACGGCCCCGGCGAGCAGAACATCGACGGCAGTGTTGTCAAGACATTCCCCATTACGGAGCGTCAAAACATCGAGTTCCGCGCCGAGTTCATCAACGCCTTCAACCACACGATTCTCGATTCGCCGAGTAACGGAGGTATCGACATCACGAATCCGGATGGCGGCACAATAGGTCAGGTCAATTCGTCGGAAGGAGCGCGCAACATTCAGTTTGCGTTGAAGTACAACTTCTAGACCGCGGCTGATGCGGTCTGGATCACAACCTGCCGTACCACGGCGTCCGGCTCCAGGCAAGTCACAAGGTCTGGGGCCAGACGCCGTTCTCCTTCTACCGGGCAACTACGATCCCACGGGGCCGCCGCACTCGCGGTTCATTTAAACTATTCCCCACCTGCTCTTGCACCAGTCTTGAGACCGGTTTGCGTTCGACGAAAGTCAAATCGAGTAAACAACGGAACTCTCAACCGCAGAGCTCCACTTCGCGTGAGCCACGGCTTGGCCTGGCGGAAATCCGGATGAACGCAAACAGCCACTGGAGTTCCTGACGGACTATGAGAAATAGTGACCTCATCGCCTTCTTGAAGCCGATCTTGAACCAGTTCAGCAGGGCCGATTCTGTTGAGTTCATCGATGTCACGGGTCAGGTGACTGACATTCACGCGGACCTTTCTAGGATCTCGATTCGCCTTATCATTCCGGCGGGACTCTACAGCGGCCGATTTGAGACCACGGCTAATGCCTTTGACATGTCGACGGCAATGATCGAGATGGTGCGTGTTCCCGATGGAAGGCGCGTGCCGGTGGGTCCGTGGGATCTCGACCACATTCGCAATGTCATGGCTGTTCCCATGATCCGAACCTATGTCAACGGCAAGCTGAAGGGCGGCCTCTGGTTTGATTTGCCCGGTCCGACTCAGATCGCGGAGGGACGTCTTGCGGCGGAGTTCGGGTTTGAGGCGCAGGAGGGCGAGAACGAACTCGTCCTGGAACTGATCGAGCGCGACCGCGACCGCATGGACTGGGGAAGGATGGATTATTTCGAGCTTCGCAAGGATGATCGAAGTTGTCTTCCGTTAGAGCCGGCAGCCAGCGGGCATCCGCGCATATTCGTTATCCCGGGAGAAGTGAAGCGGGTGTGCGAGCGCTGGGTCGGAACTACAGAGTTTCGCGCTCTCCAGGAGCAGCTTCGCACCGAGGATCTGGTCTTCCTGACCGACAATAGCCAGGGCACGCTGGAACTGGCCAGCCTGGTCTTCGCACTGACGAGAGACGAGATTATCGGGGCGCGCGCCAAAGCCCGAATCATGGAACTTGCGCAGGCGTCGACATGGAGCGGCCGCCCCGATCCGCTTCTGATGGGCGGTGAAAACGATCGGGTCATCGGTCTACGGCTCTATCACAGCGCTCTAGCCTGGGACTACCTGCAGCCACTCTTCGACGAGGAAGACCGGCACGCAATCTTGTCCAAGGTCGAAGAATATCTCCAGAAAATCTACGACTTCACGCTGCTGCAGCGCGCCTACATGGGGTATCCGACAATCGACCCGCATTCGCTGGGCGCATGGAACGGCGCTGCCATTGCCTGCATGGCCTTTTACGAGGACCTTGCCATCGCACGCCGTGCGCTTCCCCTCTTTCACGGGCTGTTCTGCGACAGCCTGACGCTATTTCCGGCGAGCGGAAAGGCGGCCTGGGCGACCTACTTTCCCTTTCATCTGCTTCTTTATCTGGCGGCGGCCCACACCTTTGCAGGCATGCGACCGGAGCTCTCGTCGAGCGCCTTCCTCGACAATCTTGGCCAGGCATTGCTGGCGGCATTCGAAGTACCCAACAGCCAGGAACTTCAACGTGGTTTGAGAACCCGTGAGCACCGCTTTCTAACCGCATTCCTGTGCCACTTCCATCCCACGCCGGGCATCGACGCCATCTATCGCGCCTTCGCTGAGAAAGAGCGAAAGGCAACCGGAGAACTGGTGCTCGGCATATTTGACTTGCTCTATGCGCCAGATGTATCCGGTGAAATAGCCGCTTTCCCCGATCGCCCGCTGTTCGCGAAAGATGTTGGCGACCTGATCGCAACGGCCCGGGGCGAACATGTGATTGCTCTGTCCGTGAGCGGCGGTCCCAAAGCGGGCCGCAACGCCATCTTCACTCTCATGCCTCACAACCGTGAGTTTCCTCCATCGCTTGGCGCGCTCGATGTCACCATCGACGGAACGCCGGTGCTTTGCAACATCAACATGGGGCTGTTCGGGCTCAACAGCGCGCTCACAAATACCATGTGTTTCGAAGATGGCGGCGCAATTACGAATGGGCAATACTTGAATGGCGCGACTCCGCCGGAAAGCTGCACTGTGATCCGGCGCTGCTTCATCGATGAACGCTACCTCTACGCGCACATCGTCGTGACGCACGCGCTCGATCCGAAGCTCAATGTGCGGCAAGCGGATAGGATCTTTCTGTTCGACAGGATGTCCGGAACCATCCTGCTCTCAGATGCCTTTGAAGGTGAGCGGGCGATCCGCTTTGCGACGCACCTTCATTGCTCCGGTTCAGTGAAAGACCTCGGGGATGGGCAGTATCGCCTGACGGGCGGGCAGGCCAACCTGATCGCCGGCATCAAGAGCGGCAGCAAAGGGCTGGATGACGCGGAAAAGGGAGAGATCTTCGTTCAGGTGCTTCGGAGTTCGTCCTCCGCGCGGGTTGTGGTCGAAGAACCCGCATGGGTTCCTGGTTATATCTACGGCCTGAACGGCACGGGCCAGGAGGACATCAGCGAAGGGCGCTTTCCGCGCTATCAGCGCTGGCGGCTCGAGGCTGCAGAACCGGTGGCGCAGGGTTCCTTCCTTATTGCGCTCACCCCGCGGCACGGCCAGGTGCAGTATGCCGAGGGCGAAATCCATCTGCCCGAGGCTGGGGGCATTCGGCTTGGATTCGGGGTCATGGAGGCGCTCGGCGTGGAGTGCGCATGCGAATGCCTCATGTGGGACGCAGTGACGAGGCGCATCACTGCAATGGGACTGCGGTCGCTACAGCAGGGTGCCGGCCAGTTGAACTTTGCGACTCCGGTGGATGTCGAGTACTGCACGGACACTGGGAACGGAACAATTTACGCGCAGGGAACTCTGCGGCCTCAAAGCGACAGCGGATTCGAACTCGGCACATGGAGCGAGGTCGGAGAAGAGGGTTGGAAGACGCATAACAAGTACCGCGCGCCTTTCAGAAAGGCTCAGGAGAATACAGGAAAGGTTGGGGATGAAGCATGAGCAGTGGCAATGCAATCGAAGCGGCCGTTCTTGGCTGCGGGCAGATGGGCGAACACGTCATTCAACACCTGGGCGACAGCCCGCTGGTAAGCGCCATCACGGTTTTCGATCGCCACCCCGAGCGCATGGAACGTTTGAAGCAGGGCCATGGCGTGAAGGCGGCCGAGAGCCTTGAACAAGTGCTGGAGGATCCAGATATCCGGCTGGTTTTCATTACGGCTTCCAACAATGCGCACAAGGACCTGACGATTGCCGCCCTCGATGCGGGGAAGGCCGTGATGTGCGAGAAGCCGATGGCCACAACGCTGGCTGACGCAGAGGCGATGGTCGATGCGGCGGAGAGGACGAAAGGCTTCCTTCAGATCGGCTTCGAGCTGCGCTACTCGCACCTGTACACTACGGTGAAAGCATGGATCGAGAAGGGACTGCTGGGACGAGTGCTGAACACACATTGCATGTATTCGAGCAGCGCCTGGGGGCGAGACGATGTGTGGCGCGCGAGTTCCAAAACGAGTGGAGGAATGTTCGGAGAGAAGTTGAGTCATTACGTAGACCTGCCGCGCTGGTGGATCGGCGACGAAGTTGAGGAGGTTTACGCAACCTGCGCTCCGAATGTGATTCCCTACTATGAAGTTCACGACAACTATCACTGCACCTATCGGTTCAGGAATGGAGCTGTAAGTCACTTGACCTTCATGATGGGCCCGGCGGCTACCTTCAAGGGAGATCCGCTGCAAAATGCCGTTTCGCAGCAGGCGGGCGACGGGCACGTGCTGAAATACGTGATCTACGGGGAAGAGGGAGCGGCGGAGACGGACGTTTTTCCGCGAACCATCAAGCGCTGGAAATTCGGCGAGAACGATTACGGCCAGACCAGCGAATGGGTCCAGACAGAGACCTGGAACCCGGAGCGGGACTTTACATACTTCCATAACACGCACGATCAGGCGCTTGATATCGTCCGGCGCGTCGCGGAAGGCGAGCCGCCGAAGACCAGCCCGCTCGACGCGCTGGAAACAACGCGGCTTTGCTTTGCGGCCGAGATCTCTGCAAAGGAAAGGCGGCCTGTGCTTCTTGAGGAACTGCGGTCCGGGCAGGCGCAACCCCCGCTGAGTACCCGGAAGGATAGACGATGAGCGAGGAGACGGGCCCACAGGCAGTTGTGCCCGCAAGCGGTCACACAGTGGTAGCCCCGCACGGAAATGCCAGCGGTCTGGCCACCTACTACGACGATCGCAAGCTGATGCGGCGCAATGTCATGTGGATTACCTTTGGCCACTTCGGCACGGCGCTTTCCATGACGATTGTGGAGCCGCTGATGAACCTCCGGCTCAAGGCGATCGGCGTGAGCGAGTCGCACATAGGCCTGCTCGCATCAGCCAATCTCTGGGCTGTGAGCTTTCTGGTCATGTACTTCTCCTGGAAGAGCGATCACTGCACCAGCCGGCTCGGGCGCCGCACACCATACGTTCTCATGTCTCTGCCGTTTCTTACCATTGCACTCATCCTCTTTCCGTATTTCAGTGAGAAGTGGATACTGATCGGCCTGATCATCGTGTACTACTTCTTCAATGATATGAAGGCATCGACCTACCCGCTGCTGTCCATCGACTGCGTCTCGAAGGAGGTTTTGGCCCGCGTCTCCGGGTTGGTCACCATCGTGATCAGCCTTGCCGCATTCCTTTCTTCCCGCCTGGGCGCGAAGATGGCCGACGTGAGCCAGACACGCGTGTTCGTTCTTGCGGCCTGCGCGATGACTTCCGCAACGCTGCTGGCGCTCTACCGGATAAAGGAACCGCCTTTCTACCATCCTGCCGAGGGGAAATTCAATATCCTGGCGCCCATCAAAGTTGCCTGCCAGGACAAGCGTATTCTCGTGCTGATGGTCGCAGTGGCTCTGCTCAACGCGTTCAACATGATCTTCACCATCTGGGTGTGGTTCTATGCCAAATCCAAGCTGGGCCTCACAATCGGCGACACCGGTGTTGCCATGTCGTGGGGCCTTCTGCTTAAGATGGCTGTTTCGTATCCGGCGGGCTGGCTGATTGATCGCTTTGGAAGCTATGTAGCGCTGTGCATCCAGTGGGTCCTGATGCTCGCCCTCGTGCTGAGCTCGCTCCAGGTGACCAACTCCAATGGACTAATCCTTCTCATGGTCTTGTTCTCGCTGTTCACGCCGCTGCTGGTTGCCGGCGATACCATTCTTTGGAAAACGATGGACAAGGCGGACACCGGATCCTACACCTCGACGGTCGCGCTCATTCGCAACTTCTGCACCGGCACGGTAATCGCAATTTCCGGATATCTGATCAAGTGGACAGGGAGTTACGTGGTAGCCTTCTGGTTCGGCTTCTTGCTCAGTTCAATCGCGTTGATCGTCTTTTTCGTCTACCGGCACATTATGCGGACCGGTGGGAATCCAGCCGCTGCCTCCCTGCAACAGGCTGGCGGTGCAGAGTTCCTGGAAAAGCCTATCTCGATTGTCGATTCATCGGCATTGGCCGAAGGGCTTGTTTCGGATGGATTGATGCCTCGCGAAGCGTCCGCTGCGGGATAAAACTTACCGGGGGGAAGCATGGAAGTTTACCTGGCAGAGTCACGCCAAGAACTTGGAGAGGTGGCCGCGCGCAATATTGGAACCGCGTTGCGGAGCGGCCTGCGCGCGAAGCCATCTTTGCGCATGATCCTGGCTGCAGCGCCAAGCCAAAGCGAAATGCTTGCCGCGCTGCTGCGCGAGCCAGGCATTGATTGGAAGCGCGTGACGGCATTCCACATGGATGAGTACATCAATCTGCCGGACGACGCCCCGCAGCGCTTCGGATTGTGGCTCAAGAGAGCGCTTTTCGATCACGTTCCACTGGCGAAGGTGAATCTGATCAACCCCGGGAATGACCCGGAGGCAACATGCCGGGCCTATGCCTCGATGCTGGCCGAGGCTCCTATCGACGTGGTGCTGCTGGGAGTTGGCACGAATGGGCATCTCGCCTTCAACGATCCTCCGGCCGACCTGGATGATCCGCTTGCGGTGAAAGTAGTCGAACTGAATCAGATGTGCCGGGAACAACAGGTATTGGACGGCTGCTTCGCTGCACTCGACGACGTTCCAAAGAGGGCGATCACGCTTACCGTTCCCACGCTGCTTGGCGGGCGCGAGCTCTTCTGCTGCGTGCCTGGCCGCCATAAACGCGCAGCCGTTAGGGATATGATGGAGCTTCCCATCAGCGGTGCGTGTCCGGCAACCGCACTGCGCACGCACCCACGATGCACCGTTTACCTTGATCGGGAATCGAGCTCCCTGTGTGAAGACCATGAGCGAAACACAGATCGCAGGCCTTGATCCGCGAACCGGGCAATCCCTTTGCGTGATTGTGAAGGATGGCTTGATTGCGCGCATCGAAGAGTCAATGAGCACAACGGATCTCTATCTTTCGGCCGGCTTTGTCGATCTTCAGGTCAACGGGTTTGCTGGGTTTGACCTGAATGCGGAACAGATCTCTGCTGGCACCGTGATCGGTCTCGTGGACGCGATGCTGGCGAACGGAGTGACCTGTTTCGTGCCTACGCTCATCACGGCACCGGAGGAGAGAATTTGCCGCAGCCTCAAGGTTATTGCAGAGGCCCGAAGGATTCATTGCAAGGCTGCCGAGTGCATACCATTCGTCCACATCGAGGGTCCGCATATCTCTGCAGTGGATGGCTACCGAGGCGCTCATAGCGCGGACGCCGTTCGCCCTCCATCCATCGAGGAATTTGACAGATGGCAGCATGCGGCTGGCGGAATCGTCGGCATGGTCACGCTGTCACCCCATTTCAGTGAGTCCGCCAGGTACATTGCAGGGCTGGTCTCGCGCGGTATCCACGTCGCCATTGGACACACGCACGCTTCACCCGAACAGATCCAGTGTGCTGTCGACGCGGGAGCCAGTCTTTCAACCCATCTAGGCAATGGAATCGCCCAGGAGATTCCGCGGCACCGGAATCCGATCTGGAGCCAGCTTGCCGATGACCGGCTCACGGCTACCTTCATCGCGGATGGTCACCATCTACCTAAAGACATCCTGAAGGTGATGCTGCGTGCGAAAGGTAACGCGCGATCCGTCCTGGTGTCGGATTCCGTTGGCCTTGCCGGCATGCCCGCCGGTACCTACACCACAGCCGTGGGAGGACAGGTAGAGCTCCAACCGAACGGGCGGCTCTGCATCTTGGGTTCTGATCTTCTTGCGGGGTCCACGGCATCGCTGGCGCAGTGCATTGGAATTGTGGTCCGGATGACAAATACGCCCCTCAGCGATGCTCTCGCCATGGCTACGTCGAATCCAGGTCGTTATGCGGGAGGGCGGGGTCAACTCGCCGCCGGCTCTCGCGCCGATCTCGTCCGCTTTCGCTGGGGCAATGAACTGACAATCGAGGACGTGTGGTTGGCGGGAGAACAAGTTCACGCCGCCGGCGGTGGCTTCAAGAGTGACATCGGGGACTGGGTGCGACGCGGCTACTGAGATCGGACGAGATCCGATCCACGTTTCACGGAATGTCCTGGATATGGAATTTGCAACCGAGAGGTTGCAGACTAGGTTGAATCGGCTTGCCGGGCGCGTACAGCGGCGACGCTGGGTGAAGTCCAATGACGAAGCCAGCTATACAAAGTTGACAAGGATCGAATCATGGACAGATGTGAGCTGTTGGCCGTTCTAGGGCCGTTCCCGGAAAGAACGCCGCTGAGGCCCAGAACCCTTGAATCAGTGGACTGCGGTAATTATGTACGGGAAAAGGTTGAGTATTACACGGAGCGCGAAGAAGTGGTTCGGGCTTACGCATGTATCCCTAAGAGGAAAAAGTCCAAGTTTGCGGCAATCTTCTGTCATCACCAGCATGACTCGAACTTCGCGCTGGGGAAGAGCGAAGTGGTCGGTTTAGCAGGCGATCCGGATCAAAACTATGCGGCTGAACTGGCGGAACGCGGGTACATTACATTTGCTCCGGACGCCATTGCATTTGAAGAGCGGAACTGGAGCGGAGGCACGTTCCAAGCCGCGTACTATGAACTCGCGTCTCGTCTCGTCGCGGGTCGCACCTTGTTGGCCAAGGTTTTGCACGATGCGTCGGTGGGCATTGACTACCTCGAGAGCCGGGCCGATGTTGACCGAAACAGGATCGGATTCATAGGACATTCCTATGGCGGGCGAATGGCGATTTGGGTGCCGGCCATCGATAAACGAATCAAAGCGTCGGTGTCGAATTGCGGATGTGTCAATTACAAGAATTCTCTGTGTCACGAAGCCGGCATCCAAATGGAATTCTGTGTTCCTGGCGTGATGGGGGTAGGCGATATTGAGGATGTCGTCGCTCTTGTCGCACCCACCCCCCTTTACATCTCCGCTGCTGGGCAGGACAAATGGAGCCGTGGAGCACAGGAATTGTTCGATTCTGCAAAGTCCGCCTTCTCTGGAGACGATCTGCAGTTGAAGGTCTGGCCAGGCGGCCATGTTTTCACAAAGGCGATGCGAGAGGATGCCTACGCTTTTCTTGATCAGCATCTGCTGTCAAGGATGGAGTAAAGCCTGGCCAGAGGGGGGAGTTCAGCTTTCTTTGGATGGAGTCCGTTCGCGGCGACCATTTCCGAGCGGATCTCTGTCTTGCAGGCCTCGGCCGCAGCCGTGGTGCATTCGCAATCCTGCAGGTCTTTTGGTTTAGACAAGCCTCGGACCGGAGGCTATTCTGGAGCAGGACCCAATGGTTGAAGAGAGCGACAAAGGATCGAATCGGGACGTTGTGATTCTGCGCGAACTGCGTCAGGCCGGGAGTGTCTCAGTGGAAGCGCTGCGCGGCAAGCTGGATGTCTCAAAGGCGACAATTCGCCGCGATCTGCAAGAACTTGAGAATCGCGGCTTGCTGCGCAGAACGCACGGCGGGGCCATACCGATTGAGCCGCTTTTCTACGAGGCATTCCGCCATGACCGTTCGTTCCAGGACCAGGTAGGTAGCTTTGCCGAGGAGAAACGCCGGATTGCGCTGGCTGCTTCGGAACTTATCGCGCCGGGGGACACGATTGCTCTGACCCCTGGCACAACGACAACAGAAGTAGCGCGCAGCCTGCATGCGCTGAGCGGAATTACGGTTGTGACGAACACCGTGAATGTGGCCATGGAGTTGAGCAATCGCAAGGACATCCATGTTTTCGTTACCGGCGGCCACCTGCGCGGGGACTGGTTCTCGCTGGTGGGGCCGGGAACGGTGGCGACCATAAGCGGGGTTTTTGTGGATCTTCTTTTTGTCGGAGTGAATGGCATTGATGCCGAGCAAGGTCTGACCTGCTTCAACAGCGATGAAATGGAGATCAACCGCAGCATGGTGCGGCAGGCAAAGCGCTGTATCGCCGTGGCCGATCACTCCAAGCTGGGGGTGGTGGCCAACTGGCAGATCTGCACGTCAGACAAGATCGAGATGCTGATTACGGACACAGGCGCGACGGAACAGATGATTGCGCCGTTTATCGCCAAGGGTATCAAAGTCAGGCGAGTGTGACTCGGCTCAGGGGATGAATTCCGGCCAGCAACTTGCCGCGCGTTGCGGATCGGCAACAAACATCATTGAATCGGGATCTTCGCTAAACTGGGCGTAGAGGCTTCGTGAGGGGTCCAGCCCAAGTTCCGGGTACGGTCGTGGCCGATGATGCTCAAGCGTGGAGCGTCGATAGCATTCGTTTGCCTGCCAATTGATGGAGCCTGCATCGGATAGCAAAGGGAACCACGCAAGTCCGTGGTGCGCGCGCACGCCGGAATAGTCAAAGCCATATTCACGGTCGCACCACGCTCCGAAGGCCATGGGGCGGTTGGGATCTGCGTTGATGACGCAATGCGCCCAGCCAGGCGGCATGACCACCTTGTCCCCAGGTCCGGCGTTGACGGCGATGCAGCGACCGGGCTCGTCTTCAGCGCATTGCTGTCCATAGACGATTGCTTTTCCGCTCCAGATCTCGAAGATCTCAGGGGGTGACCATCCGCTGTGCGGGGCGATGGCGTGAATGTGGCCCTGAGAACGCACCGGCTCAGAACCGAGCGTGCCCGCCGCATAGACAACGGCACCAAACAGGAGGAAGCGCTGTTGGAGCAGCGAGCGATCGCGCTCGAGACCGATGTCCATGGCAATGCCGTAAACAGGGTCAGGACCGCTGCATTGGGGATTGCGCAGGCTGGCGCGAATTGCATCGAGCCGGCGCATTTCGGGCTCGGGGCCAAAGACGCTGGGGCCATACTCAAGCGCCAGGCTATTCTCTATGAGGCGAAGTGGGAAACCAGGATCGAATTCAAGGGGAGAGGACATTATCTTCTTTCCCGAACGCAGGCCTTGACGGTGGCGAGCGGTTCGGTCGCCGCCACGGCAGGGCGGATGCTGTAAGGACCAACGGCGGCAGGCACAATGAAGGTTTCGGCGTAGTGCACCGTAAATGGCGGAAATGCATCGGTGGGACTTTCCACAACGGCGGCATCGCCCTGAACGAGGTTCAATACGTTCAGATTCCCTTGTGTGTGATGGGGCACGGGTGCGCGAAACCAGTGCCGCCGCGTTTCCAGAAACTCGAGAGGATGAAGGCCGGTGCGCTCCTCATACCAGCCGTCGCCGCGCGCCACAACGGTTTTCTGGTTAAGCAGATTGTCACGGACCCAATCGGTAGTACGGTTCCACTGGATGTTGTTGAGGCCGTGTTCAAGATGAATGGGACGCGGGCGGCCGTCCAGCCCGGGACGGCCCCAATCCCACAGCTTGAAGGTGAAGATGTAAGGCGTCGCACTGATCTCAAGAACCATGCTGTCGCGGCCGGAACAATGGATGGTGCCGGCGGGGATAAGAAAATGATCGTGCTTGCGGGCTGGCCACTCGTTCACATACATATGAGCTGGAAATGCATGACCACCGGACTGGGCGGCACGAAGATCGTCAGCCATCGCGTGTCGGTCGATCCCCTCGCGAAGGCCGAGGAACACAGTCGCGTCAGGCGCGGCATCGAGGAGGTAGTAGCTCTCGTCCTGGGTGTAATTCATGCCGAATTCATCCCGTATGTACCTCGTCAGCGGATGGACCTGGAGCGAGAGGTTGCCGCCTTCCATGGTGTCAAGAAAATCGAAGCGAATCGGGAACTCAGCGCCGAAACGGGCGACAACATCCTCGCCCAGAAGTGCCGCGGAAAATTCGTGCACAACCATCAGCGCAGGTAATTCAAATGTGCGTCCGCCGAAACGCAGAACCAGGCTGTTCTCCTCGGGCACGCAGTTGAAGCACCATGCATAGTTCTTCGGGCCGTCGGGCAGGCCGAAGTGGCGGCGCATCCACTGGCCGCCCCATGGTCCTGGATCGAAGAAGGGCACCAAAGAGAACGGTCTTGTGCAGACGGTGGCGAGGGCGGCGCGCAATGTGTCTCCGCTGAGCATTGCAGGTTGTTCCGGCAGGTTTCCGTCGATCCAGAAGTCAACCTGGCTGTAGAGTGCGTGCCTGCTGCGATCGGCCGCCCGCCAATCAAGGAAGTAAGCGCGCTTGTAGAGTTGTGCCGGCGATGCAGTTGCGTTGTTGAGCCCGAGGTTGGGTACCAGCTTACGGCGTTGGCGCTGCTGAATCTCCCACCGCGCGACGTCGACATAAATCAGCAGATCCCACAGGGGCAGCAGCAGTGAAGCGCCGGGGCCGATGGCAATCACTCGCTGTGTGGCGATTTCTGCAATACGACGCGCGCGGCGGATTTTGTCGGGGTCGAAAAACTCATCGAGACCCACGCCGATCATGTGGCCGAAGACTGGATCGCCGCCAAGTTGCTTTGCGAACTTCTCTTCGATTGCGTCCGCCGGCAACATGGCATCCGCACTCTCCAGAACGAGTGTTGGCGCAAGTGCCGCAAGAAGTTCCCGGCGCAGCGGCTCCAGAGCGACGCCGGGATAGCACTCGATGACGATGCGACGCGCGTTGCCGTGGTCGTGCAGACGGTCGATGATCTGCTGCCAACCGAGGGCGCAGTCTTGGTCGGAATGCGAGATCGTCACAGCAGGATGCTTGTCGAATTGGGAGACTGCGGTCAGAGGCTATACTCCAGGAGCGGAATTGCGCCTAGAAGCGCTGCACTCGAGCCGAGCGCGGCGGCGCGCAGCGGCGCCGTGCGCCCCTGGGTCCAGGCGTGGGCGTTCACATAGTCTTGGAGGCGCGGCAAAATATCCGCGGCGCGTTTGAGCACCGCACCGCCAAAGACAACCACCTCAGGGACGTAGGCGTGAATGAGGGTCACAGTCAGCGT
>Ga0302326_10019585_pt1 | contig 13968 bp, 13 predicted proteins | sample Palsa_T0_3_FD_202264 | JGI IMG/M metagenome (GOLD analysis project Ga0302326, IMG submission 202264) | Peat permafrost microbial communities from Stordalen Mire near Abisko, Sweden - Palsa_T0_3 | ecosystem: Environmental > Terrestrial > Soil > Palsa > Peat permafrost | place: Sweden: Abisko... | reverse complement strand
TGCGACCGTTCGATGTCCGGTTTGATCGTCTCTTGCACTGCAATGTAGCTGGGAACCGTTACGATTCCTGTTGAACAAAGAGGAGCCTGCGATTGGAACCGCCTGCGATAACAGCGCCCCCTGTCGGCATAGCCTTTAGTATTATTCTTGCGCTGCTCGTTGGGAGCCTGGCTCTGCGCGAGAGCGGCGCGCGCGAACAAGAAACGCTCGAACCGCTGCGGATATCCGAAGTCGCACCCGGCATCTACGTTCACATCGGCGATATCGATATGATGAATGAGGCCAATCAGGGCGATACCGCCAATTTGGGTTTTGTGGTTGGCGAGAATGCGGTGGCGGTAATCGATTCCGGCGGCAGCGTTCGAGAGGGGGTGCGCCTGCTCGCCGCGATCCGCGCGGTGACGCCAAAGCCGGTCCGCTATGTCATCAACACGCATGTTCATCCGGATCACATGTTTGGTAACGCCGCATTCGTCGGGGGCGAAACCATCTTCGTGGGGCACCGGAACCTGCCGCGCGCGATGACGGCGCGGGGCGAATTTTACTTAAAGGCGTTCCGAATCCCGCTCGGCGACGCGCTCATCGACGAAGTGAGGATCGTTCCGCCCACGCTGCTCGTCGACAATGAAATGCCAATCGATCTCGGCGGGCGCAAGCTGATTTTGAAAGCCTGGCAGGCCGGGCATACCGACAATGATTTGACCGTGTTCGACAGCGCAACCTCGACCCTGTTTGCCGGCGATCTGCTTTTCGTGGCCCATGTGCCGGTCCTTGACGGCAGCATTCTCGGCTTTCTTGCTGACTCAGAAGAGTTGCTGCGCATTCCCGCCGAGCGCGTTATCCCCGGGCATGGCCCTGTTGTCAGCGATTGGCGAGGCGCTGTTGAAGACGAGCGCCGCTACTTCAACGGCCTGGTCAGCGAGTTGCGCGCGCTCATTGCCAAGGGGGTACCGCTTTCCCAGGCTGCCAGGGAAGCCGGGCGAAGCGAACAGTCGCGGTGGAAATTATTTGACGAGTACGGCTCGCGCAACGTGATTGCTGCGTTCAGCGAACTCGAATGGGAATGAGGCCCTTCGGAAGCCGAGTTGCTCCAGGCGCGGTGCAGCTTGCTGCTGGTCGCCTTTTCGTATATTTTGCACGAACGCTGTTTCATTTTGGAAGTGGAACTCGGCCATGTCGATCTTCTCCAGAGTGATCGCCTCCGCCCTGATGGCGGCGGTGTTTGTTGCGGTACCGACGGCGGTGCGTGCCCAGGCTACCGCCGGCCAGGATCAGCCCTCCGAAGAGACCTGGAACAGCATCAGGGACGACATCTTCAAAGGTCGTCCCATTCTCGATGGCTCGGGGCTGGTGATCCTCGATGCGCCGCGGCGCGCCGAGGATGCCGCGGTGGTGCCGATCGGCATGCGCGTCAGCTTTGCCGGCGATGACAAGCGCACGCTGCAATCGCTGACGCTTGTCATTGACGAAAATCCCGCGCCGGTCGCAGCAACGTTCACGATCGGCCCGCGTTCCGGCGTGACCTCGATTTCGACGCGCGTCCGTGTCAATTCCTATTCCTACGTACGGCTCGTGGCCGAACTCAGCGACGGCAAACTTTACGGCGTCAAGACATTCGTGAAAGCGTCCGGCGGATGTTCCGCGCCGGCTTCTTCGAACGGCGATGCCACCACCTCGATGCTCGGGCAGATGAAATTCCGGACGTTCCGGCCGGAGTCGGACGCGCCGCCGGAAGCCCAGCTCATGATGCGCCATCCGCAAAATTCGGGCCTGCAGATGGATCAGCTGACACGGCTCTATATACCGCCGTTCTTTATCGAAAATCTCAAGATCTGGCAGGGTGACAGTCTGCTGGTGGAGATGGAAGGCGGGATCGCAATTTCGGAAGACCCGAACATCCGGTTCAACTTCAGGCCCAATGGTGCCGACAAGTTTCGCGCCGAAGCTACCGATACGAACAGGAAACTGTTCAGGGACGAATGGTCACTCGAAAAATCGGTGTTATAGCGCTGGCGCTACCCAGGACTTAACTTAGAACAACGCTTAACTTGGAAAAAGGCTTCGTTCAAAAGCAGCGAACTTCCGCTTCCGCTTGCGCCCGCCGGAATTCCTGCAATGCCAGCTTGGCCGTTTCGGTCGATCGGAACTCGGAACCGACCGGTCCCGTGACCTGGGACATTGACAGGATGGTCTCGGTCGTCACATAGCGGTCATAAGGGATGAGCGACGCAATCACGTCGATCGAGCAGGAACATTTTTGCAGAATTTCCTGCGTTTCGCCGTTGGCCTTCATGCAACCAAAGACGTAGTCCGCGCGTGCCGCCGTCGGATAATCGTTGAGATCATCGGCGCGGGCAGAGGGTGCCGCAGCGAAAATCAAGACCGCGAAAACAGCGCCTGATCCGAAGGTGCGAAAGCCGATCATCTCAACGCCTCTCTCAGGTGTCCTGCACGCAAGAGCGAAGGCCTGGTCCAGCCTGCGTCAAATCGGCGGCGCCGATCAGGATTTTTTGCCGTCGGCGCCGAGTTGCGACGCCACGATGCGCTGCAACACAGGCGAGCGGCGTGGCTGCATTGCGTAGCCAATCTAAAATAGTTCTGTCAGGATCGGTAATCCGGGTCAAGCTTGTGCGGCTGAAGCTTGCTGTACGCAATCTGGTAGGCTAAATCGCGTTCATGAACCTGAAAGTCTGCGCGTGGAATTAGCTCAGGTCCCTGCTCTCGATGTCTGCCGCGTCAGCCATCGCTACGGCGCGCGGGTCGCGTTGAACGATGTGAACCTGACAGTCCGGCAGTCGTCCTTTACCGTGCTGTTGGGACTGAACGGGGCCGGCAAGTCGACGCTGTTTTCGCTGATCACCCGTCTCTATGCGATCCGATCCGGGCAAATCCGCATTTTCGGGCACGATGTGGCAAGCGAGTCGGGTGCGGCCCTGAGCAAGCTCGGCGTCGTGTTTCAGTCCCGCGCGCTCGATATCGACATATCGGTGCGGCAGAACCTGCTGTATCATGCTGCGTTGCATGGTATCGGCAGCAGGCGAGCCAGCGAGCTGATTGCACAGGTTCTCGACCGCGTGGCAATGACGGACCGCAGTCTGGATCGCGTCGGAAATCTCTCGATCGGCCAGATGCGCCGCATTGAGATCGCGCGCGCGCTGCTGCACCAGCCCCGCCTGCTGTTGCTGGACGAACCGACGGTCGGTCTCGATATCAAGGCGCGCGCCGACATTCTCGACCACGTTCGCCGGCTATCGAAGGTGGAGGGCATCGGCGTGCTCTGGGCGACGCATCTCATCGATGAAGCCGACGCGGGCGACGACGTCGTGATACTGCACAAGGGCAAGGTGCTGGCCGGTGGCGCGATCGGCGAGGTCGTCGGCAAGTCCGGCGGCACCGATCTGCGGGATGCGTTCAACCGCCTGACCGGAACGGCTGATCAGGGCGAACTGGAATCCGCCGGATGACGGTCGCCGCGGAAGCAATCGACAGACACAGCTTCACGCTGGCGCAGTATTTTATCTGCTTCAAGGGCATCGTCTGGCGCGAAGCGTTGCGCTTTATTCATCAGCGCGAACGGTTCGTCTCCGCGCTGGTGCGCCCGCTGGTCTGGCTTTTCATTTTTGCCGCCGGCTTTCGCCAGGTGCTCGGCCTCTCGATCATTCCGCCATACGAGACCTATGTCCTCTACGAGGTCTACATCGCGCCTGGGCTGATCGCGATGATCCAGCTTTTCAACGGCATGCAATCGTCGCTCACGATGGTCTACGACCGCGAGACCGGCGGCATGCGAACGCTGCTCGTCAGCCCGTTCCCGCGCTGGTGGCTGCTGACTTCGAAGCTGCTGGCGGGCACACTGGTCTCCATTTTGCAGGCCTATGCGTTCCTGCTGATCGCCTGGTTCTGGGAAATCGAGGCCCCACCACTCGGCTATCTGGCGCTGTTGCCGGCGCTGCTGCTCAGCGGGTTCATGTTGGGGGCGCTGGGAATGCTGATTTCGTCGCTGATCAAGCAGCTCGAGAACTTTGCCGGCGTGATGAATTTCGTGATCTTTCCGATGTTCTTTGCGTCGTCGGCGCTCTATCCACTGTGGCGCGTCAAGGAATCGAGTCCGCTGTTGTACTATATCTGTGAGCTCAATCCTTTCACGCATGCGACCGAACTGATCCGCTTTGCGCTGTATGAGCAGGTGTCTTGGGTTTCGCTGGCCGTCGTGGCCGGTTGCACGGCGGCGTTCTTGTTCGGGGCGATCTTGGCTTACGATCCGGCCCGCGGCTTTCTGGCGCGCCGCAATACCGCGGCCGGCTGAAGCGATTTTGCCTCCTTCAGAACGTGGCCTTCAGGCCGGCGTAAAGGGCGCGAGGCCGCACCGGACTGAGCGAACGTGGATCCGTAAACGGCGCACCGCCATTGGCGAAATTGGGAACGGCGCCGGTATCGAAGAACGTTCCATAAGTTGAATAGAGATTGTTGAAGATATTATCCGCGCGCGCGTAGATCTGGTACGTCTTGTCGATCTGATAGGACGCGTGCAGGTTGACGGTCGTATAGGCTGGCAATTGCGGCGCCTGATTGGATGCATCGCCCACGAAATACTGGCTGCTGACATAGAGCAGGTCGCCACCGATCTTGAACGCATCGGTGATGTTGTAGTCAAAGCCCAGCTTGACGCGATGGCGCGGGACCGCCGGAATTTGATCGCCCGGCAGGACCTGGATATTTCCATTGGCATCGGCGAATGGGCTGTTGGAGCCGAGCATCAGGGCGTCGAGGAACCGCGCATCGACGAAGGAATAGCTGGCGTGGAATTCGTAGGTGCCGGACTTCAGATTGGCCTCGGCTTCGATGCCCTGGCGGCGCGTCGAACCGACGTTCTGGAAATAGCCGAATCCCTGCAAAACTGGATCGGGGATCGAGAGAATGTCATTCGAATTTGTGGTGCGGAAGGCACCGAGCTTCCATCCAAGCGTGCCGATGCCTGCGCCGAATTCGTGCGTGCCGCGCAGGCCCGCCTCCACGGTTTTGGACACCACTTGCTGTAGCGGCGGATCGGAGACGAGGAACGTGGCGAGGATGCAGGGTTGCGCTGGATTGGCGCACCCGAGCTCCAGGGGGGTCGGTGCGCGATTGGCCTCGGAATAGCCGGCATAGGCCGTCACGCCGGAGTTGATTTTATAAGTTCCACCGATGGTCGGATTGAACCGGGTGTAGGTGTCACTTCCGTTCAGCGCACTGCCGAGCTGATCTTGCAGGCTGATGTTGGCGATATTGAAGCGGCCGCCGCCCGTGATCGAGAACGCATTGGTGACGTCGAACGTGTCGAGCGCATAAATTCCGGTGTACTGGTTGATGGCATGGAGCCCGACCGGTCCATCCGAAACCGGGTTGCCGGATTGGCCGAGGAATATTCCGCTGCCGCTGACGACATAGTTTGAATTGATGGTCCCCAGTTCGGCGGTGGCCGTGAAATTCGTCACGCTGTAGTCGAAGCTGCTTCCGACCACGAAATGATTGTTGTGCCCGAACAGTTGATCGGTATTGGTCGCCTGCAACGATGCCCCCGACGTCGTTGAATGCGTCGTCGTTCGATCGTTCTCTCCCAGGATGGCGCTTGGATCGAATGGGTTGGCGAGTTGCGCGCCATTGAGGCCGTTTGCCGGCGTGACGCCGTCCCCGAAGCAGAGCAGCATGGCGTTGGCGGTGCAGGGCTGGGCTGCGGTCGGATTGCCGTCCTGGGTCTGCTGATCGAAAATCCGCACATGCGCGATACCTTCGATGGTCCAGGTCGGCGTGACCTCGACCTTCCCGGTCAGATTGACATAGCCGACGCGATTTTCCGAGGTTTGCGGCGTGGTGTAGTCGGCGCTGTAATTTTGCTGAAGCAGTTCGGCTGGTACCGTCGCGGCCGCACCGAAAGTGTTCTGTGCAGCACCCATATTGATGTGGAATTCGCTGGTGTCGTTCCTGGAGCCAATGTCGCCGTAGAAGCGGTGAACATTCGAGGTCGAAAATTCGCGAAAACCGCCGTCATGAAGCCCTTCAATCGCGCCATAGACCGCAAAATTGTCGACCTCCTTGCCCCATTGTCCCGAGCTTTGAATGCGACCGTAGGAGCCGCCCATCGTATTGATTTCGGCGCCGTGATAGGTGAAGCCGTCCTTCATCTGGATGTCGAGCGCGCCGCCCAATGCATTGAGACCGAACGCGGGATTATTGGTGACGACGCCGACCGATCGAATAGCCGCGGTCGGGATCAAATCCCAGTTCATGGTGTCGCCGAAGGCTTCGTTGATGCGTACGCCGTTCTGGTAAACCGCGAGCCCCTGGGGGGTGCCGGACACCGGAGACGAGACGAAGCCGCGAAATTCCACGTCGGGCTGAAATGGATTGCCCGCGACCTCGTTGACGATGATTCCCGGCACGCTCTGCACCAGGGCATCGGTAATATTCAGTGACTGGGTGCGCGCGATAGCGGTTACGTCGACGACGGTAACGCTTGCCGGCACCTTGTCGGGATCGATGCTGGAGCCGGCCAGCGGTGTTGTCGGATACACCAGGACTCTCGGCAGGTCACGAACCCCGCGGAAAGCATTTTGATCGCGGCCGGGTTTAACCCCCGGCTTGGTTCCGGTTACCACGATCGGCGGCAGCGCCTGTGTGGCATTGGGCGTGGCTCGGGGTGTGTCTCGAGTCGTGTCTTGGGTTGTATCTTGGGCAGTGCGTTGGGCAGCGTCTTGGGCGTACGCATTCCCTGGCAACAACCATATCGATATCGGCACTATAAGCAGTACCCGAACGCCCATCTGCTCCATCCCATTCCGCTCGGACTGCGCCGAGTTCGTTGGCTGGAATGCTAGGGGATCGCCGACCGATGGACATCGGGAAATTTAGGTCGGGCAATCGGGAAAAAGTCCCGGCGGGCGTGATTCAGGCGGGTTGAAACAGGTGGGACGACTGGACGCCGCAGGGCACCGTGGCCTCCACCGTAACTCCCTGATTTGTCGATGCCACGGTCATGGTGCCGCCCAACGCCAGCACCCGTTCATGCATGCCAAGCATACCGAAGCCCTGTTTATGGTCGGCCGGCAGGCCCGCGCCGTTGTCGCGCACGCTCACCATGATCGCTTCCGTTCCGGCGGTTCCCGCAGGAAAGGACGCCGCCGGTTCGACCCTGACATCGACGCGTGTCGCGCCGGCGTGGCGGAACACATTGGTGAGGGCTTCCTGGATGATACGATAGATCGTCAGTTCCGCCGTTTCGCCGCGTGCGCCGAGTGACGGCGAGATCGAGGTTTCGATCACGACGCCGGGGTGGGTTTCGCGCCACAGGCGCGTCAACGCCGCGAGCGCATCGGTCAGCCCGAGTTCCGCAAGTCCTGCGGGCCGCAGCCGCTCGAGGACACGTCGATTGAATTGCTGCAGTGCATTCACCTGATCGGACATCGCGCCGATATGCCTGCGCAACGCCTTAAGGTCGGGCTCGGAGGTATCGGCCAACCGGGTCAGCGAGGAGGTGTGCGCGCGCAGCGCAAACAGATAGGGGCCAAACTCGTCATGCAGGTCGCGCGCAATTTCCTTGCGTTCGACATCCTGCAGCGAGACCACCCGTTCGGCGAGTTGCCGCTTGTCTTCGACCGCCGTCCCCAGCACGGACGCCAGATGGTTCAGTTTGCGGCAGATCGTGGCCATCTCTGGCGAACCGCCGGGCCTGACGCGGGTATCATAGCGGCCAGCCTCGATGCCGGTCATGGCATCCGCCAGCGATTCGATCGGCTCCAGCGCGCGGCCGACAACCGTCATCGTGATCAGGAACAGCGCCGCGGCGATCGCTGACCCGATCTCGATTTGATCGACGATCCCGTCCCAGATCTCGGCAATCTCGTCGTTCGGATGCGAAGTAATGACAAGCGATCCCAACGACTGTCCGTTCATACCAATGGGCACGCTGACGGTCGTTTTCTCCGGGTGAATGAGGGCGACAAACCATTCCGGGACCTGCTGCGGTTCACCCGAAACGTCCGGTGGCGCAGTTGCCGCGGACGCGCTGCCTGGAGCCGGGTCGCGGGTAATACTGACATGGCGCAGTTGTTTCAGGCCTTCGACTATTTGTTCGAGCCTGGCTTCGGGATCGCGAGCCTCGTTGAGGCCCGACACCAAGGTCTCAACGAAGCCGCGCGCGAGCCTGATCACACTTTGATCCTCGGCCATTACCCGCGGCGCAGCATCCAGCAGCAGCCGGGCGATGTTGATGACGAGACCGAGCACCATGATAAGCGCCAAAAGTGTGTTGAGCCGTCCACGCAAGGACAGCCTCTGCCATATCGCCATGTTCCGCTCCGGCAGCTGCGCGCTGTTTTGGTCGCCGACATTGACAGCCGAAAACAGCGGCTATCTAATTGAAGGTACCTCACTTCTTCTGGAAAGACATAGTGCGAAGGTGCAGCAAGCGAGAGATCAAACGCCGCTGTGGTATATCGCGTCCGGCGCCGGTCGGTGCCGTGTTGCGCTGCAAACTGATTGGCGAAGGCCTTCCGATCCGGGATCTTCCGATCGATGTCGATGCGCATCCTGATCGTTGACGATCATCCGATCGTGGCCTCCGGCTGCCGTGCGCTGCTGGCCGGCACCCCGGACGTCACAATTCTGGAGACGGCGGACGCGGAAAGCGGCGAGAAGGCCTTTGTCGCCGAGCGACCTGACGTTTGCATTGTTGACATCAATCTGCCGGGAGTTTCGGGCTTCGAGCTCGCCCGCAGAATTCTGGCGCGCGATGGGACGGCACGGATCATCATGTTCAGCATGAATGACGATCCGATATTTGCCGCGCGCGCGATCGAGGCGGGCGCCAAGGGCTATGTTTCGAAATCCGGTGATCCCGCCGATCTGGTCGAAGCCATTCGCAAGGTGGGCGAGGGGGGAGTATTTCTGCCGCCTGCGATCGCCCAAAGCGTCGCCTTTGCCGGTCCGGGATTTGCCGAGAACCGTCTTGCGAAACTGACAGCGCGCGAGATCGAAATATTGCGCCTGCTGGGAGCGGGCAAGAGCCTCACGGAGATCGCATGGCTGGTGCATTCATCCTACAAGACGATCGCGAATACCTCCTCCGGCATGCGCCAGAAGCTTGGTTTGCGCTCGTCTTCCGAACTCGTGCGCTTTGCGATCGAGAGCCGCCTGGTGTGAAAGTCTAGCCGGCCACCTGCGACACCAATCGCCGCATTTCATCGCCGATCGATGCGACGACGTCCTTGTCGCGCTTTCCCCGTGGCGGCGGCAGCGACTTCTCGGCAATGATGCGGGTCGGCCGGTCGGACAGCAAGAACAGGCGATCCGACAATTGGATCGCCTCGTCCAGATCATGGGTTACGAACAGCGTCGTTACCCTGGTCCGCGTCGTCAGTGCCACGAGTTCGTCGCGCAGCCGGTCGGCGATGGCCTGATCAAGCGACACAAAGGGCTCGTCAAGCAGAAGAAAGTCCGGCCGCACCGCGAAGGCGCGGGCGATCGCCGTGCGTCGTGCAAGTCCCAGCGACAATTCGCCTGGATACCGTGCCAGATGCGAGCCGAGGCCGAGAATATCCACCAGTTCCGTCAGGTCGGCGGCGCTGTCGCCGGCAGGCAGTGCAAGCCGGATGTTTTGCTCGACGGTGCGCCAGGGCAGCAGGCGAGGCTCCTGGAACACGATGCCGAGACGGCCGGCTCCGGGTGTGCGGATCTCACCGCGAAAATCCGGATCGAGCCCGGCTGCGATCCTCAGAATCGTGGTCTTGCCGCAACCGGAAGGACCGATCAGCGCCCCGAACGAGCCGGCTTCGAGCCGAAGTTCCAGACCGCGAACGACTTCAACCGGCGTGCCATCGGCCGACAGATAGGTCTTCGAATCGATGCAGAGTTCAAGCGGGGCGGCGTCGCCAGCGGTTTGCACGTCGTTCAAGCGGTTGTACCAGATAGCCTTCGATCACGAGCATAAGCACGATGAAGCAGATCGCATAGCTCAGTATCTGGGTCATGTCGAACAGCGAGAATGCCGAACCCAGCACGAAACCCACGCCATTCGGACGTCCGATCAGTTCGACCACCAGCACGATCTTCCAGACGATCGAGAGTCCGGAGCGCGAACAGGCCGCCAGATAGGGAGCGAATTGCGGGATGGTCACGTGGCGAAGCCTCGTGAGCAGGGTGAACTTGAAGGCCCTGGCCATTTCGTCAAGTTCGGGATCGAGTGCACGGGCGCCCTCGCGCATGATGACAATCACGTTCGGGAGTTTGTTGACGGCCACGGCCAGAATCGCGGCGGTCTCGTTGAGGCCGATCCAGATATAGGCGAAAATGATGGTTACGAGCGCAGGCATGTTGAGCAGCACGGTCAGCCATGGATCAGCGTAGCGATCGGCGGTTTTCGAACGTCCCATCGCGTAACCCGCGGCGATGCCGAGGATCATCGCGATCGCAAACGAAATGATTACCCGTCCAAGCGTGCAGGCCATTTGAAACGGCAGTTCGCCGGAACGCAGGTCGGCGAGTATTGTGGTGCCGACAGTCAGCGGACCCGGCAGCAGGCGGGATTGGACCAGCGCCGCTGCGAGCGCCCAGCCCGCGATCAGGATGGCGAGCGAATAAATCCTCGTCAACGCTCGGTCTCCCGCGGAGGAGTTTGCGGGGGATTTTGATAGTAAAGGCCGGGATCGAGTTCCTGCAGCGGGCCTACAAGTTCCGGGCCGCCGATGTCAGCAAGCGTCCTGAACAGCGCGCGCGCGTCAGCCTGTTCCGCCTTTACCGTCCGCCGCGGCATGCCCTCCCGGGTCTGGTCGCGATAGGCCTGGAATGTCGATTGATCTTCCGCATTCATCAGCGGCCGCAACGCATCCCATTCCTCATCGGATCGGCGCATGATGTCGTTGGCGTTCTGCACAATCGCGATGAAGCGATCGATCGTGCCTTTGTGACCTGTCACAAAGTCTTCCGAAAATGCGTAACCGATCAGCGCAACAGGTTCCTCGAGCCCGAGGGCAACTTCCGCCTCGCGCACGTCAAGCAGGCGGCGATAGCCCTGCGCCTCCAGCCGGGCGCAGAAATTCCAATAATTGAGGCTCGCCTCGGCTTCACCCTGTTGCAATTTTTGAAAGATCAGCGGCGGCGCACCGTACTGGAGTGTCGCCTCGCGTTTGAGGTCAATTCCCTGGCGGATCGCGGCAGCCTGGACAATGAGCCAGCCTTTATCGAGCGGGCCGCCCGCAACGGCGACGACGCGGCCCTTGAGGTCGCCAAGGCTTCGCAACGGCGAATCCGCCTTGACCATGACGGAGCCGACCGCACTGGAATAGGGGTAGAACAGCAATTTGGCGCCAAGCGCCCGCGCACGGGCAACCCAAAGCCAATCGACGACGGCCAGATCGACCGAACCACTGTTAAGAGCGAGTTTGCCGGCGTCCGGCGAAGCGTATTCGGTGATCTGCAAATCGAGGCCGGCGATCGAGGCGAGGTCGTGACGGCGGATAACGTCCAACTGCCAGGCGAAGGTGCCGGTTTTTTGCACGCCTATTCGCAAGGTGTCGCTGGCCAGCGTTGGAATTGCCCAGACGAGCAGACAAAGCGCCGGAATAATTTTGAACATTCAAGATGTTTCCGGGCGACCGGGAATCTGCTGCAAAGCACAATCGATCGCGGGTTCGAGGGTAGCCTCCAACGCGGTCATTGTTGCGTGAAATAATTGACGCTACAAGCCGGAATTCCTTCGATGGCTTGATGGCGCAAAGCGGCGAGCAGTTCCGAATGCAGCGCCGCAAAGTGCTACGAAAGTCGCCTGAACTATGGCTATATGCTGTCATGGCAGAGTTCATGGCATGGGGGCGTCGTGTTGCGCCGACAAGACAGGCGGCAACATTCGGCCTGTTGCTGGCACTTGCGATCATCCCGACCGGCGCCCGCACTGCAACAATCGATACCGAGCATCTGTTCGGCTTCACCATCGGAAGCGATGTCGGCGAAGTCGGTGAAAAAGAGATCGAGGGTTCCTTAACCGGCCGATTTGGCAAACAGACCGGAACGTACAATGCCGGCTCGGGCACGTTGTCGGCGGAATCGGTGCCGATCGCCAATCTTCGAACCGAAATTACCGCCGAGGTCCTCGGTTATGGCATTACCGGCGTCACTGGATTGGCCGATCAGCAATATGCTGCATTCGGAGGTCTGTCCGCCGACATCCGCTACCAGTTTCTGGATCGCGCGACCGCGCCGTTCGGTTTTGCGGTGGGCGCCGAGCCTCGTTGGGGGCGAGCTGACGACGTGACCGGCCAACCCGGCAGCCAATGTGGCGTCGACTTTGTCGCCGCCGCCGACTGGGAGCCGATCCGCAATCGCGTCGTCGCGGCGTTCAACCTGCTCTACCAGCCCGAGACCACGCGTTTGAAATGGACCGGCACGTGGTCACAGCAATCGACCGCGGGCGTGGCGATGGCCGTGATGGCGCAGATTAAATCCGGGATCTTCATCGGTGGCGAAGCGCGCTATTTGCGTGCGTATGACGGGATCGGTCTGCAAACATTCACCGGGCAAGGCTTTTTCATCGGGCCGACGGTCTATATGCAACTCTCCGAAAAAGCCTGGGTTGCATTTGCCTGGAGCGCCCAGGTTGCGGGCGAGGCGACGGCATCGGTCGGTTCGCTCGATCTCGTCAATTTCGAGCGCCGGCAGGCGCGTCTCCTGTTCGGTGTAAATTTCTGAATTAAAGCAGTCACTGCTGTTTAACGCAGTTTTTCAGGCTCTTCTCCTCGATTGAAAACACCAGGCCTTCCCTGACCTCGATATTCGGGACCACGCAGGTCCGCCCGCTTTTATCGACAAACTTGACGTCATAGATGCCGGGCGGCGTGTCGGTAATTTTCAGGCGCTCGTCATGATCGACGGTATGATCCCGATCATTGTCGGCCTGATTGCGGCCCCAGTCATTCTTGCCGGCGGGCGAAAGTTGCACCGAAGTGAGGGTATTGGCGGTCAGGTTCCAGAACCTGGTGTCTTTTGCCAACGCGCTCATCGTAAGCAACGCGGAGATGAAGATTATCAGAGCCGTTGCCCTGGCCATTTTTTACTCCTCCCGGAACTTGGCGCCTCGTCGAACTAGCCGGATCAGCCAGATCGCCGCTCACCCATGCAAACGCGCGGCGTGCCAGCGCAAATGATCTTCCATGAACGTCGACACGAAGTAATAGCTGTGGTCATAGCCGGGCTGGCGCCGCAGCACGAGGGGGATGTTCGCCTGCGAACACGCGCGCTCCAGGAGTTCGGGCCGAAGTTGGGCGGTCAGGAATTGATCGGCATCGCCGACATCGACAAGGAAATCGGAAAACCGCGCGCCATCCTCGATCAGCGCGACGGTATCGTGCTTGCGCCATGTATCGCGCGCCTCGCCGAGGTATCCGCCCAGCGCCTTGATTCCCCACGGCACTTGTGACGGGGCAGCGATTGGCGAAAAGGCGCTGGCGGCGCGATAGCGGCCGGGATGGCGTAGCGCGATGGTGAGGGCACCGTGTCCCCCCATCGAGTGACCGAGGATCGATTGCCGTTCGCGATCGACAGGAAAATCCTTCGCGAGCAGTCCGGGCAGTTCTTCCGTCACATAGCTCCACATGCGGTAATGGCGCGCGAATGGCGCTTGCGTCGCATCGACATAGAAGCCGGCGCCAAGTCCGAAATCGTAGGCGCCGGCGGCATCGCCCGGCACGCCTTCGCCCCTTGGACTGGTATCCGGCGCGACAAGGATCAGACCCAGTTCGGCGCAGGCCCTGCGAAATTCGCCTTTTTCGGTGACGTTGGCATGTGTGCAGGTCAGGCCTGAAAGATACCAGACGACCGGCAGCTTCGCGCCATCCTGATGCGGCGGGACATAGACCGAGAAGGTCATGCCGGTTCCGGTTTCGCGGCTGGCGTGCTTGTAAACACCCTGCACGCCACCGTGCGATCGATTCAAGGAAACGG
>Ga0302326_10019581_pt1 | contig 13970 bp, 6 predicted proteins | sample Palsa_T0_3_FD_202264 | JGI IMG/M metagenome (GOLD analysis project Ga0302326, IMG submission 202264) | Peat permafrost microbial communities from Stordalen Mire near Abisko, Sweden - Palsa_T0_3 | ecosystem: Environmental > Terrestrial > Soil > Palsa > Peat permafrost | place: Sweden: Abisko... | reverse complement strand
AACCACCATCGCCCCAGGCGCCACCCTTGCCTTGGGTGATGGCACCGTTACCAGCACCGATGGATCGATTGCCAGCACCTCCGGCGTCACCGACAACGGCACGCTGGTCTACAACCTCTCCAACTCCCCCCTCACCCCGGGCTATACAATCGGCGGCACGGGCGGCTTAACAGAGAACGGTCCCCAGGAACTTACCATCAACTCCGCGCTCACTTACAGCGGCGCTACAACCGTCAACGGCGGGACGATGGACGTCACTGGATCGATCGCGGACTCGGGTACCATCACCGTGGGCACCGCCACGCTGATCGTGGATGCGGCCAGCGCGCTCCTCCCAACGGCCGCAATAGTCAACAACGGAACAACCACTTTTTCATCCATCTCCGGCTCAAATACCGTCGGCACGATCGATGGCACGGGCACGCTCACCGCGGCCGGCACGTCCCTCACAGCCACCCACATCCGCCAGAGCAGTCTGACCATTGCCAGCGGATCGACGGTGACCATCGCCGACAGCGCCAATCCCGGCACAACCACCGCCACCAGCGTCCTCACGGACCTGACCAACAGCGGCACCCTGAACCTGCAGAACAACGATCTGATCATCACCGACACCACCCAGTTCTCGGCAGTGCAGAGCGCCATCACCAATGCCTACAACGGCGGCGCTTGGAATCAGACGGGCATCACCAGCAGCTCCGCGGCCGTCCATCCCAACCAATACGGCCTGGGATACGCAACGGCCGGCGCGGTGAATCTGTCCAGCTTTGATGGACAGACCGTCTCCGGCGGCACCGTGCTGGTGAAGTACACGCTGCTAGGCGATGCCCTCCTCACGGGCACCGTGGGTCTGGGCGACTTCAACAGGGTGTTGGCCAACTTCAATACCGGCACGCTCTGGTCGCAGGGCGCGTTCCATCCCGGCTCGGCCGTTGGCTTGGCCGATTACAACGCGGTCATCGCCAACTTCAACGCGACCGCCAGCGGCAATGTGGCCATTAAACCAGCGATCAAGGCCGCCGCGCTTTCATTCAGTCCCGACGCGGCGACCGACTTGAAGCTCGAAGTGAACACCGTCACCGGCGATGTGTACGCCCTGGCGACCGCGACAACAGCACTCACCGGTTATGATATCTTCGACAAGAGCGGCAACCTGCTGGATTCGGGTGATCCCAACACGGACATGAATGAGCGGCTCCTGTCTCAGCCGAGCAGCACGACGCTGGGCAACCAGACCACGTTCCGGAACGGGACCAATTACAAGTTGTGGGCGACGATCCTGGACAACACCAGCACATTGGCCGAGGGATCGAACAACGGCAAGCTCAAGCAGGGGACGGCCAGCACGTACGACACGATCAACATCCCCGCCAATGGGACGATCGACTTTGGGGACATTTACAGCACGGTGGCCCACAACAACGACATCACGTTTGCCTTCTCCGAAGCCGACCCGACCAACGCGGGGAACCCGGTGACGGGGAGCACCTACAACGGCGAAGTGGACTACGTTGGCAACACCGTCATGCCCGAGCCGGGCACGCTGGGCCTGCTGGGGATGGGCGGGATTATGATGATGCGCCGGCGTCGCCGCAATAAGCCGGCAGATGGAGCGGGCAAGGCCTGATCGATCCGATCCGATTTTCCTCCGCCGCCGCCGGCAATGCGTTCGTCGTGTCGCCGGCGGCGTTTTTTATCCCAAAGCGACGGCGCATGACGACCAGTTCACATTCGATCCCGATCTGATCCGTCATCGTGAACGGGACCATCGGATTGAGATTGCCAGTGTCGGGGTTGCCCCGCCACCGGACCGCCAGATTTTGTTGTATGGTTAAATCAGGAATGAACCGTTTGCTTCCGCCTAAAAATTTCACACTGCGATGACCTGAACCCCGACCGTGCCCGAAAGACCGTCTTCGTCGGCTTGAATCAGCGCGGCACCGGGGGTTGGGGGAGGAAAAGAGGCCCGTGGCGGGGTCGATCTTGCCGGGGCCGCTGAGGATCGAATACGTAACCGCTGGCTGGGTCCGTAGGGGGTGGCCAAACGGATCGTAAACGGCCGCGTGGAAGGCGATCGACTGGCCGACGGCGACGGTCTGATGATGCGGCGTGAGTCGCAGGCTCATGGTTTCCTGGGAAACTTCGACCTGAACATCCGTGTTGAGTGTGTCACCATTGTCGTCACTGATGGTGCAGTCGAAAAGGTAGCGGCCGTCTTTGTGGAAGGTGGCGACGACCTGTCTCGCGGCGTTGCTGTTGTTCGTGCTGAAAGTTGGGCTGGAAGCGCCGGCGGAGGCGCGAATAATGGCCCATTTATAGATCAGGCCCGCTTCTCCGCTGGGCGTGTCGCCCAGCGCGCTACGGCCGACATCGCGGCCTTCATCAGTAGCCGGATGAAGAGCCGAGGCCTCGCACCCAAGACCGCCAATCGCTAGCGCGAGATTCCGGCCCGGATGCCCAAGTCGCTCATCGATTCGGTGGAATTGGGCGAGACCGTGGCGGAGTTGGCTTGCGCTGGCGGCGGTGGTGACGGGGTCGGACCAGACGGCGGAAGCGAATTAACGAATTGATCCCGCGCCGGTATTGAGATGTAAGAAAGGGTTCCATCGTGCCAAACGGCAAAACCGCAGTTCTGTCGTGCCTGATTTTATTCTTGACGTTGTTTCTTGTAGCCCATGCCGCCGCGCCGGCGGAGACGTCGATCGTCGATTTCGGCGCTGTTGGTGATGGGAAGACGGTCAATACCAAATCGATCCAGGCTGCGATCGATCATGTCGCGGCTGCCGGCGGGGGCCTGCTGATCGTTCCCAAGGGAACGTTCATGAGCGGCGCGCTTTTTTTCAAGCAGGGCGTGAATCTCCGCGTGGAAAAAGACGGCGTGCTCAAGGGGACGACGGTTCAGGCGGACTATCCGCTGGTGAAGACTCGCTGGGAAGGGGTGGAGGGAATGCACACCAGCGCATTTATTAACTTCACCGACATGACCCACGTCACGGTTGACGGCGAGGGGATGATCGATGGATCGGGCGATGCGTTTCCGCGCGGCCGGCGCCGAGGCGGTGCGGGCGGCGGCGGTGCGGGAGGTGGCGGTGGAGCGAGTGGGGGTGGTGCCGGACGGGATGCAAATGATCAAACCCCCAACGGTCAAACCCCCGCGACGCGCCCAGCGCGTCAAAGCGCGGGGGCTACCACCCGGTTTGTTTTTCAACAGGTCGGCCGGCCGCGCCTGATCTGTTTCCAGAATTGCCAGGATATTCACATTTCCGATCTGCATTTGCAGAAGCAGGCGATCTGGTGCCTCCATCTGCTCTACAGCCGGGATGTGGTCGTCGATAATATAACCATCCGCTCGACGATCTACATTCCCAGTTCCGATGGGATCGATGTCGATTCCTGCGACCGCGTCCTGATCAAAAAATGTGACATCGCGTGCACGGATGATGACATTGCCATCAAGAGCGGGAAGGACGATGACGGCCGGCGGGTCAACCGGCCATCGCAGAACATCACGATCCAGGACTGCACGATGGGAACCGGGGATGGGATCGCGATGGGCTCGGAAGTAACCGGATCGGTCCGCCATGTTCTGGTGGAGCGATGCACGTTCAACGGGACAAGTCATTGCGCCCGCATCAAGAGCGAACCCAGCCGCGGCGGCGAGATCAGCGAAATCGTCTTCCGCGACATCACGCTCAAAGATGCCGGGGAGGCGTTCGACTTTGAATTGTCGTGGAATATGCGTCTCGAGCGCGCCGCCGCCAGCAGCACGCTCACGCTTTGTCACGATGTTCAATTGATCAATTTCACGGGCACTTCACGGGCGGTCGGGACAGTTATTGGGTACGCCACCCAGCCGATCAGCGATGTGAAATTCGTGAATTGCCGGATCGCCGCCGAGCGCGGCCTGCGAATGCTGTACGCCACCAACGTCGACACCTCCGGCCTCAACACGAAGGTACAGCAGGGCCCGGCAATCATCACCGGCGCGGCGGCGGCATCGCAGCCGTTTAAGCTGCCCACATAGGAAAAAAATCGGGTAAAGCGCTGATCCCCTGTGTGCATTCAATGATACTGATAGAAGGTTACGCGAAAGACCACCGGTACCGGCGGCTGGGAAGAAGCCGTCGTCGGCGCAATGCCACGACCTCCCGCACCGAGCGGAATTTGCGTTCCCGACAGATGTTTCGCGGCCGCGCCGGAAATATCGTAGCCGCGCCCCATGATGTCGTCCCCGTTATATCGATGCATTAGCACCCAGTGCCCGTCTCTGAAGAAGCCGCGATCGATCGTCGCCGCCGCGGCTGTGTTATTGCTCGGCGGCTTTGGCGAAACGATGAAGGGATAGCTTCCGTTGGTGGCGAAATAGAATTCATCAGGGGCGGTGCTGATGATGAGCACAAATGGCGCATCGAGGAACGACAGCCCCACGCTGGCGCGAGTGCCTGGCGCCGCGGGGGCTTCACGGCTGGCTGGCGGCGCGATGCCTGAGCGGCTGTCCTCACCACTTCGCCTCTGGCCCCGACCCGCAGGGGGAGTGAAATCAAATACGTAGCTTCCCATCTCCACCTTGCCGGGATTTTCACCTGGCTGGAGCGTGATCAGCTTGATCGAATCCGGCTTGCCCTGTGCCTGGGCCAGCGCGCCGGAAACCGAGTTGATCAGGCCGTAACTCCGCGCAAAAGGGCTGGTCGGGCTTAGGTTGTCGATACCGAATGGGGAGAAACAGAGGGCATTTTCCTGGGTGAAGGCCCACCAGGCATTGTTGGCGTTCTGCGATGTTTCGGGGTTCCACGCCGGATTGCCGTTGCGGACCCAATTGGAAAGTATCGCATGGTAATCCGGCAGATAGATGTCGGGGGAGAGAATGTCAATGGATGGAGCGCCGGCGTGCCAGATGTCGTGCACGAGCGGCTCGCCGCCGCCGCTGGGGTAATCACCCGGGCCGCGGTCGCTGGGCTGCACGATCCAGGTGTTGAGATACATCGGCAGCGGATATTGGGCCTTGCCGGCGGCAGCGATATGGCCGAGATACTGGGAGTAGTTCCACGCCATGAAAATCTCATCGGTATGGTCATACAGCTCGAAACCGTCGGGGCGAATGGGACGCGTATTGTCGTTGGAAACGGGAGGATCCGGATTAGGGACATTCTTGCCGAAGACTTCTTCCCAGGTGCCGCTGGTCTTATCGCCGGCGGCATCCCAGAGCTTTTTCAGCTCCGGACGCAGAGTCGACTGGTTCTTCTGCAGATAGTCCATCAACTCGGCGGGAACAGGCCCGGCGAAGGCCTTATTTGCGGCATCACAATAGTCCCTCGCGCTGCCCAGCACGCCCACTTCGTTTTCCACCTGAATGGCAATCACCCGGTGTGTGGAATCGACATCGCGAATGTGGCCCATCATCGCGGCGAAGGCTTTGGCATCGGCGTCGCGATTAGACTGGCTGAGGGTCGAGAGAATCTCCAGTGAATTGCCGTTGGCGTTGACCACGCGCGGAAAGCGGTCCTGATCGGCCTTCACCCATCGCGGCGGATAATGCGACAGGGCATTCTTGAAACTGCCCATCCAAAGCAAAATGAGTCGCAGGTTGTTCTCTCGGGCGGCCTGGATCTGGTAGTCGATCATGGAAAAATCGAATTTTCCCTCTTCCGGTTCGATCAGGTCCCACGAAACAACGCTGAGCACGGTGTTGAGATTCGCTTTGGCAAGACGCGGAAGATCGGCGTTGGTTGCCTCGGCATCTGAAGAAGTGGAGTTGTGCAATTCGCCGGCCACGCAAATGAACGGCTGGCCGTCGACGATCAGTTTCGTCATGCCATCGTGCGACTCAAGGTGTGGTAGATCCGCATGATCGTCCGCGGGCGTTATTGTCGGCAACTGCGCGCAACCTACCATACCCGCCAGCGTGTACGCAAACAGGCAGCCGCTGATGATTGATGCCCTCATGTTCCTGCTCCTCTGGTTTCGAAATGGTCGCCGCTGAGTCGTCAGTGCCAGTTATTGCGCGATCACGCGTACCGGTCCGAGCAAGCCGGGGGGCGGAGGCGGTTCGGGCTGAGCTGCGGCGGCACCCGGGCCACGGCCCGCAGCGCCAAAACCTGCTCCGGTTCCGCCTCCACCGCCACGACTTGCGCTGGCTGGGGAAATTTGCACCTTCACCTCCAATGCATTGGCGCCTGGTTTAATGAGTGATGTCACATCCCAGACGTACGGTGGCCAACCGCGCGGGGCAAAATCCGTCCCATTCAGGTTGATCTGCGCCATTTCGTTCGCGTTGCCCAGGTCGAGATATAGGCGCTGGCCTTGCGGCAGGGTTGCCGGGGCGTTGAACGTCTTGCTGTATTCCGCGATGCCGTCAAACGATGCGGCTCCCAGGTACTGCCATGATTTGAGCGGGGTGACCGTCGGCGCACCTCCGAGTGCGATGGACCAATCACCGTCCAGGGCGACGACGGTCTTGGCAGTGTTCATCGATGGCAGCGGTTGGCCGGCCCCCGCTGGCAGTGTACCTATGACGACGAACATCGCCCCTTGGGGCCCCAGGGTTAGCGGCACGTTCACGCTGCCGTTTGCGGTGTCCATTCCCGCCAGGGGATGGAAGGTCCCGTCGCCGGCGTCCCAAACCTGGACCTGGCCCGTGCCGGCCAGTCTGGCCGTGCGAGAAATGGTCTGGCGGGATTCGTTGAAGAAGAAATAGACGTCCCCGTCCTTCAAGTATCGATGATTGTAATTGATCATGTCGCAAGGAGTGTCGAGTTTGACATCTGGCGTGGGAAGAGCGGCCACCACGCGGTCGGTCAGATCGGGGGTGGGTTCGAGCATTGCGAAGCTCAGATCAGGGGCGCTGGATTCCGGGTGCAGGAAGGTTTGGTCAACCACCATCGACGGGGTCCGGCCGACAAAGATGACCTTGCCGCCATTTGCGGCAAAAATACGCAGGCGGTCCAGCACGCTCTTTTGGATAACGGTGGAGGTCGGAATGACGACCGCCTTGTAGACCTGTCCGCTCAAGTTCTTGAAGCCGCCGTCTTCGAGCGTCAAGTATGATCCCAGCGCGTCGGAATCGACGTGGTCGAAATCGATCTGATGCCGGATCAGTTCCATCTGCAATTTCACGGTGACGGCGTCGGATTCCTGGGCTTGTTGGCCGCCCAGCCAATAGGTGTCGGTCGGGTGAAACAGGGAGATCTGCGCCGCCGGCCGGCCGATCGCCATCAAATATTGGCATCGAGAAAAGTACCATCCCATGGCAGCGGTGCGATTCAATAACACGCCCTGCACTGGGGCCGCTTTGAGGCCGCGGAAATTCATGTAGTTCACGCCGCGGGCGAGTTGGTAATCGAAGACGAACTTGCCGGTGGTGCTGGGATCTCCACCTTCCTCTTCCCAGACCAGGGGCCGGCCGTTCATGTGGGCTGCGGATGCGGCGATTTTGGGGAAATCCGCGATGATGCCCGGGCCGATCTGGCTGAGATTGTCGATGCCCGGCACTCCCATTTGTCGAACATCGCGCCAGTAGGAACCCTCGTTAGCGACCATGCTCTCGCCGCGCAGGTTGAACTGGGTTTCTTCGTGGTTGAGGTGACCCATATACTCCATGCCGCGCGCCTCGCACCATTCTTGAAGGGGCTTGTAGAAATTTCTGGCGAACATACCGCTCCAGACGTCCCAATAGTCCGCCTTGACTCGGCGCGCTTCGGGATTCTGCGGATCGGCAAAAATCTCGGCGATGTAGGGCTGCAAGTCGTAACCTTTCTGCGCCTTAAACGTTTCGAGCAGTTTGCCGGTCCAGGGTGCGAATCCGGAATAGTCGGTTTCGTCCAGCCGCCAACCGAGAATGGTCTTGCCAAATTCGTCACCGACAACTTTCTCATACGCCTCGTGCACGAGCTTCAAGTAGAGGGCGCTGGCGGCAGGATCGAGATAGTCAATCTCGGAGTAGCGACCGTCCTTGGTCGCTCCGCCGCTTACTCCGGCGTCGTTGCGGGTGGGGGAACTGCGATACACGTGACGGACGAAGGTGATCTCCCACGTGCCGCCCGATGTGCCGCCCGATGGGGCGGTCCAATTGAACTGTCCGTCGGCGGGAACCGGGATGATCGTGGGCCTTGCTCCGCCGGCGTCGCCAAGCTCACCGCCGCGCGAGTTGGCGCCGCCCCGCGCACCACCGGCACGTCGCGCTCCTCCGCCGAGGGTCAGATATTCGATGCTCTTGGTATTGGGCGGCGCCTGGATGTGGAGCATTTGACCGGCACCCTTGGTGTATCGTATGGCTATCCCGTTGGCGTCTTGGACGATCACTTCGTAGGACGGGCCGCCCATCCCGGACCAGCCCAATACTGCTCCGCGCACGGATGGCGGAGCGGGAGTTTCGCGCCAGTCTAGCTTGCCGTCAGAGGGGATCGGGATCGGGTTTCCCGCGTCTGGCTTCGGCGGCGATGCTTCGGCACCATTGCTCTGAATGGCGAAAATCCCCAGTGTATCGATCGGCAGCGGGAAACTGACGGTCTGCCCGCCGGCGATGGTACAATGCGCATCGGGAACAATTCCCTGCTGCCCGAATTGCGGGTAGTTCTGGGTGATCAGACCTCCGGCAAACCCGTCGGGATATCCGCAATCGCCCTCGATCCAAACATACATGCCCCGTTTTTTGCACTCATCGACGACAAACTTTACCAGGTCGAGGTACTCCGGCGAAAGATATTGGGGCTTCACCCGCTGCGAGTTGTTGATCATGTAGACGCCGCCGCCATTGGCGTAGAGATTCTCGATGTCGGCGAGGATTCGGTCCTTGGTCTGCGGCCCGCCCCAGATGGCCCAGTGGATGGCGCCATATTGTTTGGGGGGATCGGCAAATGTTTGAGCCGCCTCTGCAACGGTGGGTACGGTGACCTCCTGCCACGGTTGAGCTGCACTGCACACGAGCGGACACAAACAGATTAATGCGATTTGGTGTATGAGCTTCGTCATAATCGATTTTCCCATCTCGGCGATGTTGATGTGAAGCACTTGCGCTATTTGATCGGAGCCGGCAATTCTGGGGGCATCCACAAAGACAGGCCGTCTTTGACCGCAACGGGCTGGGAATCGATCGTCACTGTTGCGGATTGCAGGCCTGCGCGACTGGCCGTAACGGTGATCGTGCCCGGATTCCTTGTCGAGCGGACCGCGACACGATTGATGCCGCATTCGGTGTTCAGATAGAGGTTATTGGTGGAGTCGATCTTGCCGCTGTTGTAACCGCCGCGCCAAATGGCAGGGCCGCTGCAGGTGAAATCGACGCGGGCATCGTCGGTGGGGCAGCGCTCGCCACTGGCATCGACGACCTCAAAGTCGAGCAGTGCGGCGTCTTCACCGTCGGCGTGCAGGCCGTCGGGCGAAGTGTGCGTCGTCAGTTTGATCGCCGCCGGCGCGCCGGCCGTCTTCAATTCATGCTCGACGACGGACTGGGCCGCCTTGTATCCAACGGCTTTGATCGCACCCGGCGCGAACTTGATGTTCGGAAAGGCATACAGGTAACCATTTACCGGCTGCGTCATCTTGCTTTGCGAAACGCCGTTCACGAACAATTCGACGCTATCGACGTTGTTGGCAACGACATTCATTGTCTTGCTCGTGCCGGCGGGGTAAGTCCAGTGGCCGATGATGTGGATATCCGGCTGTTGGTTCTGCATGACGCGTTCGACGAAGTAAACCTCCTTGGGCAGGCGCACCGCGTCGACCTTGCCGCTGACGCGGCAGACCTCGCTGGAATCCTGCCGCCCGTCCGCGTCGGAATCATTGAAATAGATCGACGCATAGGCCGACCACCTGGCATGGTCCGGGTCGGTGTTGGAGATGCGGTTGCTCCAGAACGTCCAATAGCGCCTGACCTGCGCCAAGGCGAAGGTTTCGGAATTGTAATTCCACGTGTCGGCCTGCCCTTTTTTGAATCCGAAATAGGGGGGCGAATAGTCGTCCCAGAAGCGGCGAGCTCCCTCATCCCGGAAATCTTCCGTCTCGACGAGGGGCGCGCGATCGCGCGCCTGGACGCTGTAAGGCCCGCCCAGCATCGTGCCGTAATACTCCGTCGCTGCCGTCGCTTCCGGATCCCTCAGCGAGCGGCAACCCATGATCCGGCCGCCGTGCGGATCCCAATCCTTTCGCAAAGCCAGCATTTGCTGCATCTGGGGTCCGGTTACCCCTGTGTTACCCGCCTCCCAGAACAGGATGCTGGGATTGTTGCGGAAATAGATGATGGTGTCGCGCATGGCCTCGGCGCGCTGATCCCATTGGCGGCCTTGCGCATCCTCCTCCTTGTCGCCGGCGGGCGCGACTTCGACGATGCCGAAACGGTCGTAGGCTTCGACGTCCACCTTCTGCGGGGCGACATGCATCCACCGCTGGTAATTGCCGTTGCATTCACGAAGCAATTGCGCGCTGAAATCGTGCAGCCAATCGGGATAGCCCGCGCCGATACCGGCCCATTCGTCGCTTGTCCGCTGGGCAAATCCCGTCAGGTAGACGAATTTGTCATTGATATACACACCGCCTGTGCCTGCCCCCCCCTTATATTCGGTCTTGCGGAAACCGGTGGTTGTCTTCACCACATCGACCACTTTCCCGTCAACCGTCAAAATCGTGTAAACGTCGTACAAATAGGGATCGTCCGGGCTCCAAAACCGGGCATTGGCCAGGGGGCCGGTGGCGGTCAGTACGGCCTTCTCGCCAGAGGGGATATCGACGTCGTCGCCCTTGAACGTGGCACAGAGCAAGCCGCCCCTGTCCACAACAGCGCAGGATAATGTGACCGTCGTCCGGGGAACGCGTCGATCGGCCGTCGCATTGTGAACCTGCGATTCGACAGTGATGTCGCAGGTATGTCCCGCGGTGTTATAATTGCCACTGTAGATATACGTTCCGGTCGTTCCCAGCCCGTAGTACAGCGGCAAGGTCTGGTAGATTTTCCCCGTGACGTACAGCCACACTCGCCGGTTGATCCCGCCGTGGTCGGGATTGAAATCATTGGCGTTCCATCTGTACATCGTGTCCGAGGCCCGCTCCGTGTAGTTCGTGCGATTGTCCAGGTTCACCGCCAGCACATTATCCTGGTCGCCGAACAACACGCCGGAGGTGATGTCCACGCCATATCCCGTGACGCCGTTCTCATACAAGCCGTAAGGCTTGCCGTTCAAATAGATGTCGCCGGCCTGACGCATGCCCTCGAACTCGATGAACACTTTCGAACCGGCGGCCTCGGCGGGGAGCTTGAAGTGCTTTCGGTACCAGCTCAGGCCCTTGTACGTGCCGCGGTCGCCGCCGCTGTGATTGATAATCATTCGAAAGGAATCGACGTCGTTGAAGGAATGCGGCGTGCTCGCCGTCTGCCATTTGGAGTCGTCGAAGCCGACCACCTCGGCGCCGGGCACGTCCTGGCGGATAAACTGCCAGTCGGCGTTGAAATTGTACTTTGTGCGCGGCGAGGCCGGCACAACGTACTTGTCCTCTCCCCGGACGGTGAGCGGCATCGCCGCAAACACCAGCAGCGCAATCGATAGCGGAACCCATGGTTTCATAAACTTGACCTCGTTTTGCCACTTCCGTTTGTGCCTCGCGCGAAGGAGCGGTTAAAAACCCATGGCAACGAAACAGACGCAGCGAACAAAACAAACACCGCGACTGAACGATGACGCCTCATCCGCGACTCCCATCAACCGCCGCAAACAATACCCCCCGACATGGGACACACGAAGAATCATACAATCCGGAAATGGAACCGTTTTTCGACCTTTACATTTTTACCCCGGCCGAGTTGCAAAAAGCCATTCTGCTCTATTTTGGCATGAACTCGCCGATCCCTCTTTAGCCCGGAAAATTCAGGATTCACCGCGGAGACGCGGAGGGCGCGGAGAAATCCAAGACAAGCTGATTTTTCGATCTTTGCAATCTGCGCATTGCGTTCGTGTCACTTTTCTTTCTTAACTTCATACCGTTTCATTCTTCTCTGCGTCCTCTGCGTCTCAGCGGTGAATAATCCGGGTGAGTCCGCGCCGCTGCAAAGCCCACCCCCTGCGCAAAATGGCTACGCCAGTCCATGGGGGCAGGTCGATTCCAGCCCCGTCAACGGGTTTGAATTCGCTTTGTATAAAAGACGAGGCTGGAAAACGATGAGAACACTTCTATTTATCCGTCCGCGCGGTTTGGTTGCGGCCTTTCTGCTGGCCCTGGCTTTGGGTCTGCCTGCGCCGTCGGTGCGCGCAGATGACGGGCCGGTTATCGCCAAAGTCAATGTCGATAAACCGGTAATCATTACCGACAACGGGGGAACATGGACGATGGACAACGGCATCGTCAGGGCCACCATTTCCAAGACCAACAGCGTCATTGAGTCGCTGGTCTATCACGGCATTACCGTCGAGACGCGCCATGAGAATTGGGAGCAAGTACCTTCCGGCCAGGTCACCCCGTCCATTACCATTGACCCCGCGAAGAACGGCGGTGAGCGCGGCGAGATTTCCATCAAGGGCGCCAACAGCGGACGCATCGACATTGAAGTCCGCTATGCCATGGAACGCGGCGTCAGCGGTTTCTATACCTACGCCCAGTACACGCATCCCGCCAGCAATCGCGCTGCCAGCTTCGGCGAAAACCGCTTCATTCTGGAGTCGATGAACCCCACCTTGGACTGGCTCTCGGTCGATAAAGATCGCAACCAACTCATGATCACCGATAAGGACCTGCGATCGGGCACCGTAATCCATGCCAAAGAGCAGCGCATCATAGCCGACGGCAATTACAAGAACTCCGTCGAGCATAAATATACGTATTGCGGCATCATCTACCGGCTGCCCGCCTACGGTTGGTCGAGCACCAAAGATCACATCGGCGTCTATTTCATCAACCCCACCACCGAATACATCGGCGGCGGGGCGGAGAAGATGGATCTGGTCGTCCACATGAGCGGGACCCTTCTGGACTACTGGACCTCGGGCCACTATGCCGGCGGCGCAGGTTGCAATATTCCCGCCGGTGAGGATTGGAAGAAGGTCGCCGGCCCGATTTTCGTCTATTTCAACTCCCTACAGAATCCCAAGGACGCCACCCCCGCCGAACTCGCCACCCTCGCGGCCACTCAGGGTAATCCCACGATCCCCGCGACATGGCATGACAACGCATTCGCCCTCTGGGACGATGCACTGGCCAAGGCCAAGGAGGTCCAGGCCGCTTGGCCTTATGACTGGGTCAATGGCGTGGACTATCCGCATAAGAACGAGCGCGGCAACGTCACCGGCCAGTTCGTCCTTGACGACCTGCAGGCCGCAACTACCAAGCTGCCCAATCTCACCGTCGGCCTGGCGCATCCGGATTACACCACTACCTTCGGCGGATTTACCCAGAGGTCGGGCAACGGCAATGTGATCACCTGGCAGCACGACGGCAATTACTACCAGTTCTGGACCAACGGCACCGACGATGGCAAATTCACCATCACCAACGTCCGCCCCGGCACCTACACCCTCCACGCGTATGCCGACGGCGTGCTCGGGGAATTTGCTCAGACCAAGATCACCGTCGAGGCTGGCAAGAATCTCGACCTGGGACAACTCAAATGGCAGCCCGTGCGCTACGGCAAGCAGATATGGGAAATTGGTTACACCAACCGCAACGGCGGCGAATTCTTCAAGGGCGATGAATACTGGCGCTGGGGCTGGGATCTGCGCTACGCACTGTTGTTTCCCAACGACCTCACCTACACGGTCGGCAAGAGCGATTGGCACAAGGACTGGTTCTTTGAAGAAACCCCGCACGCGACGAACCTGGGTTTTGTGAACCCCGGCGCCAAAGACCCCGCCAACCAAGCTTTTGGATGGGTGAATCTCCCCACGGCTTCCGGCCAGGATATGTGGCGCACCTGGGGCCGTGGCCGTGCCACGACCTGGACCATCAAATTCAATATGGACAAGGCCGTCCAGGGCAAGGCGACCCTGCGCGTG